>ERZ772957.428-NODE-428-length-34492-cov-4.465052_pt1 | contig 34492 bp, 25 predicted proteins | sample MGYA00580682_ERZ772957 | MGnify/ENA primary metagenome ERZ772957 (study PRJEB29015, sample SAMEA2737921) | human oral metagenome | biome: human oral; feature: human-associated habitat; material: dental | place: China | collected 2025 ...
AAATGAAATGATTGAAAAAGGATATAAAATTATTGATTGAGCTTCAAATGTAAAAACAAATCAAGAACCCGATGTTGTAATTGTAGCTTCTGGAGTTGAACCTAACTTAGAAGCGCTTGCTGCAATAAGCATAATTAATAAAGAATTTAGTAATTTAAAAATAAGATTTGTTTATGTTTTAGACTTATTAAAATTAAGAACAAAAGAAATTGACCCACGTGGTATCAGCGATGCTGAGTATTTACAACAAATAAACCAATAATCTTTGCATTCCATGGATATGAAGGATTAATTAGGGATATTTTCTTCGCAAGAGAAAATCACAATTTAATAGTGCATGGATACCGTGAAAATGGTGATATCACAACAAGTTTTGACATTAGATTTTTAAGTCAAATGGATCGCTTTCATATTGCACAAAGCATTGCAAAAGCAGTGTATAAATCTGAAGCTAAAACATTTATTAATAAAATTTAATTTTTAAAAACTTGAAAAAAACGAATCTTTGAAATACTATGTATATAATTGAAATCTCAAGGAGAACTGACATATGGTAAGTTACAAAGAACTCGGTCTTGTAAACACAAAACACATGTTCGAGGCCGCCATGAAAGGCAAGTATGCTATTCCTGCCTACAACTTCAACAACATGGAGCAGATGCAGGCAATTATAATGGCATGCGTGGAATCAAAATCACCTGTAATTCTTCAGGTGTCAAAAGGAGCCAGGAACTATGCCGACAAATACATCCTGCGCAACATGGCAAAGGGAGCGGTAGAATACGCTCATGAATTGGGATGCGATATTCCTATCGTGCTGCACCTTGACCACGGCCCTAACTTCGAGGTGGCAAAAGACTGCATCGACAACGGATTTTCTTCCGTTATGATAGACGGTTCCGCCCTCTCGTATGACGACAACGTAAAACTCACAAAAGAAGTTGTAGACTACGCTCATTCACGAAATGACTATGTTACCGTAGAGGCGGAACTTGGCGTTCTTGGCGGAGTTGAGGATGATGTTGCTGCCGAAGAATCAAAATACACAAAACCAGAAGAAGTAATCGACTTCACATCAAAGACGGGCTGTGATTCACTTGCAATTTCCATCGGCACTTCTCACGGAAGATGCAAATTTACTCCGGAACAGTGCACAAGACGGGACGACGGAACTTTGGTTCCTCCGCCGCTTGCATTTGATGTTCTTGAAGCCATTGAAAAGCAGCTTCCCGGATTCCCAATCGTACTTCACGGAGCATCATCTGTTCCGCAGGTATACGTAAAGGAAATCGAAAAGTTCGGCGGAAAGATTCCTAATTCAGTAGGAATTCCTGAAGAGCAGCTTAGAAAGGCGGCAAAATCCGCAGTTTGCAAAATAAACGTAGACTCGGACGGAAGACTTGCAATGACAGCCGCGATACGAAGGATGTTCGCAGAACAGCCTGACGTGTTCGACCCACGCCTTTACCTTGGACCTGCCCGTGACGAGCTCAAAAAGATGTACATGGAAAAGAACGTGAACGTGTTTGGTTCTGCAGGACACTGGAACGACTAGAGCAGGAAAGTCAAAAACTTAAATTGCCTATAAAAAAGCTGCCCCTAAAAGGGCAGCTTTTTTTATCTAAAGATTATTTCAAAAATCCTGCTATTCTACAGTTACCGCAAAAGTCGCGCTGTACGAAAAACTTTCGTAAGATGCAACTGCAACTATGTTCAGTTTGCTTCCGGAAGGAATATCCGCAGGGATTGTTATAACGCCGTCGGAAGTAACTGAAAATTTATCCGAGATTTCAAAACCGCCGCCCGAGAACACTTTTACATCCCAGCGCGATACGGAAAGAGTTTCCGTTCCTTTTGAGGCGGAAAGAGTTGCTTTTTTTCCTTTTTTATATTTTCCGTCGCTTTCATTGCTTTTTATCGATAATTTTATTCCGTCTCCGACATTTACGTTTATATTTCCGCCGGAAGCGTCAAGCTTTCCTTCATCGCCGTCTTTTACTATAACAAAATTCGCCGAAATGAATTTATCGCACAAATCCTGAGTAAGATTTCCGGGGGAAGAAGCAAGAACTTTTGTGCCTTTAATGTAGTTGAAAGCCAAGCCCGCATTCCATGAAAGTTCCGCAACCTGACTTTGATTCAAATCAGGCTCCACATTAACAAACAGATTGGGAAGCGCGAAGTTTATTTTTCCGAGGGAAGAGCCGTCCAAAGTCTTTACGCAAGTGCTTCCTGAAAGTGTAAGTTTTCCGTTTGCGGTTATTCCGCCCCGAATTTCAACGTCTTTTAGAGTTATATCCGTGCCTGCGTTAAAAGTCACGGGGCTTTCGGAGTAGTGATTTTTTCCGTCCACTATGATTTTATCCGAACCGGAACAGGAAGTTAAAGACGAATAAGTAATGTCCGACAAAAGCGTTACGTTCATCAAAAAGCCGTCAGAACCGCACTTGTCAAACGCTTTATTAAGCGTCTTTAACGGAGCGGTTTTGCTTCCCGGATTTAAGTCGTTTCCGCTTGAAGAGACGAACAGATTCGTTCTTATTACATCAAAACGAGCCACAACAAGCTCGGAATCAGCATAATCTTCCTTTTGGGAATATGCCTTTAATAAATAATTTCCGTCAGGAAGTTCCAGCTCAAATTTTCCGCCGTTGTTTCTTCCGTTGCGCAGCAAAGTGTTCGACGAATCGTAAAGTTCATATGCGACTATTGAGTCCGACGTGTCTTTGTTTTCGCTGTCTTTTGCAGCGGGAGTAATTACGATTACCGCGTTTTCATTTCCGTCATCCTGCGCTATTTTCCGAAGAACGGAAGAAAGCGGAGTTTGCAACGCATCCTTTTTTTTCAGTAATAACTACAGGTTCAAGCTGCTTTGTGTTCACCGATATAAAAACGCTTGATGAAAGAGCCTTTTCATCTTTCAATTTGATTGTATACGATTTATATTTTCCGAGATCTATATCGTCAGTCAAAAAGTAAGATTCCTGTCCGTGGGCATGAAAAATAACGGAACAGGGAGTAAGAGTTATCGATGGAGTTCCCGCAGAAAACTTAGGATTGGAAAACGTAAAAGTTCCGTCAGGCTTTACAGTAACAGAAGTTTCCTCGCCGTTTATGGTAAGCGTTTTTATGTCAAAATGCGTAGCTTTCATAATATTGCTTTCGGGCATATTGAATCTTACGACATATTTTGGAGGAGTTGCAGAATCTTTGTAGACCGCAGCGCCGTAAACTTTAGGAGGCGGAGAATTGCAGATAATCCTGACCGGAGAAAAATCTCCAAAATCAGTGTGTGAAGTAGGATGCCTTAAATTTACCGTAGGAGTTATTTCAAATCCTGTTTCAACTTTTCTTAAAAACTCGGAAGGATATACAAGATGAATTATTGATTTGTCGTTAGAATCCTGCTCAATAGAAACCAATGAAGGGTCGGGAGCGGAGCCGAAAAGCGTTGCAGCCTTATTTCTGTCGTCCGCAGAAAGCGAAAGACCGAAGGTCATGTTTTTATGATCAACAAACGTGAAGTTCTGAGGATTACGCAGAAAAAAAACGAATGTCCAAATCCTTGTCAGAAGGAATAATTAACGCTCCGTCGTCCACCGTCAAAAAATCGGTAATTGAAAGCGAATAATCCGTTATCGCGCTTGTTCCCGTATATTCCAGAAAGTAAGCGCGCACGGGTTTATTCACGGAATCGGTGATGAACTTGCACGAAAAAAAATAGAACGCAAATAAAAAAATAAGCGTTTTTTTTACAGTATGTAAAATCATCCAAAACTCCGTTTCTAGAACTGCCAGCCCAGTCCGAGCGACGGGTAAATTGCCCCGAAAGGCATATCCTTCACAAACGCCATAGAATAGTCTACGGAAAGTTCCGTATACAGCCTATTGGTTATATAAAACTGCGCCGCGCCGCCTGCCATAAGCCCGAAATTCAAGCTATTCAGAGGGGTGGACGAAACGCCGTTCTTAAAAGTGAACTTGTAGTCGTTGAAAAAAACAATTTGAGGCCCTGCATGAAGTTCAAGCGTCGCATAATGCCTTGTGTTTTCGGATTTTTTCATCTTAATTCTAAGCGGACGCTGATATACAAAATTTACGCCGGATGTAAAAAGAGTTCCTTTTATTTTGTACGAATCCAAAGAGGCTGACATTCTTGTGTAAGTTCCGGAAACTCCCATGCCCAAATATCCGTAGCCGCGCTTAAACGGAAGCACGGAAAACTTTGCGTAGAAACTCAAAGGATACACCGAAGATTTTAGATACGTCATGAACGTGTCGTCGTAAAGAATTACAGGGCATGTATAGCCTGCGCTCAAATCGTAGTCTATACGTTTTTTGAACTTTACGATTATCTCATCTTTTTTGTTTATCTCACTTTTAAGTCCGCTTGCATCCTGAGCGATAAGTTTGTATGTTCCCACCTCAAGATTTTTCATGTCGAACTGGAGTTTCAGTCTTCTGTGTTTCTCGTCAGTTTCAAGAATCTTAGGAAAAAGCCGTTTTTTTTCAGTTCCGTCGGAATTGACCAAATAATAAGTCGTAAACGAAGTGTCGCTTTCATCCTGCCGTGTGAAAAAAAGATTTTTTCCGGTAACATTAAATATTCCGTCGTTTATTTCTTCAAGATAAATTGTGGAAGAAAGATTCCTTGACGTTGAAACGCCGCTAATTTCAGGCTGAAACGCCATGTATATTTTAAAGTCAAAATAGTCGGATTCAACTTCAGGCACCCCGATAAGGTTGTACGTTATAACTTTGTACCTGTAGGTTCCGGGCGAAAGAAGCGGCTGAACCTGAACGGACGGAGTGTTCCCGTCGCTGAAAATCCTGTTTATTTCGTGGAAAGATTTTTTCTTTTCAGAATATTCTTCTATCACAACCTCGTATTTTAATACAAACTCGGGATTTTCTTCTTTCCACTCAAGATATTGCCATTTACTCTCCGCATCTTCTTCTTCCTCGATTCCGATTTCAGAGCCGGCTTCCTGCGATTCGGTAAAATTTCCGTCATTCGGGCTTGAATACGCAGGAAAAGCGGAAAAAACGATGAACGGAAGGGCAATCAGAAGATAGAAAAATCGTTTTTTATTTTCCATAGGGATTCGCCGCTCCTGTTGCCTTTGTCTTCTTCGGTGTCGGTATATCGGTAGTGAAAACCGAAGAGACTTCTTTTCCTTCCTGCAAAATCTTATCCGGTTTTCCGTCCTTGTCAGTGTCTACCCTTCTTACGCCTTTTACAGTCCATGTGAAAGTTCCGTTAGAAAAATAAGCCTTTTCTTTATCAGGAATCTTTGTAAAATCAATAGAATACGAAAGTCCGTCCTTTACGTTCTGAGAAAGAACTTCGGAACCGAACCTGTTCTTTATTGAAACAAAATAGTCCGTAGCATCAGGCACGGAACCCCACGAAAGTATTATCGTCCTTGGATTTTCAGGATTTCTTAGATAGTCCGCATTAAATATTTCAGGAAGCGCAGAAAGATTTTTAGCATCCGAAAGCGGCTCCAACGGAAGAACGGAAAAATGACCTATGTGTTTTCTTTCGCTGTTGGAAACGTCTATACCGTCAATTGTCTCGGCATATACAATTATCTCGTATTTTCCGGGTCTAAGTCCGTCAGCCGTATCCAAAACTATCCTGTTCGGTGCAATGCGTTTTCCTCTAGCCATCTCTTTGTCAGAAGGAATACGCATTATCTCTTGAGGGCGCCTGGAATCGGTTTTTCGTAAAACGAACTGCGCTTTTCTTAAATCGTCCACGGAACTCCATCTTGCAACAACCGGAGAAAGAATCGCATCCGCTCCTTTTATTTGCGCATAGTTTACAGGACGCTCAATTTCTACAGGACGAAGTTTTGCAAGGTAAAAATCATTTTCAGAGAGTTTTCCCGTTCTTCGGCTTGCAATTCCGGGGATTGCGTTAGAGTTTGCCTGCACGTTCCATCTGTACATGGTTCTGTCTATAAAATCCACGCTTTTGAACATCTCTACTTCAGTTTCCGTTCCGTAAATTACGTCTTCATGCACAAGATAGTCATCCGTTTTTCTGAAAATCTGAAGTCTGTAATAATCGGCTTCGGGAACTTCGCTCCACTTGAACTTGTACGGGACGCTTTCCCTTGCTACAGCCTTTGCTTTCGGCTCTTCCAAAGTCGAAGCGGGAAGGTTTCCCATGACGTTCAATTTTTTTGGCGGAGTTGAAAGAACCGTCCCCGTAGAAGAATCCTGAGAGCGAAGCCGCCACCAATACTCCCCTTCCTGAAGGTTCACGCCCTTCATTCCGGACGCAGACGCTCCTGTCGAGTAAATGATATTCGAAAAATTCTCTGCGGAAGAAATTTCCAAAAAACTTTCAAAATTTTCAGGAAGGTTTTTCTTCCACGTGAACTTTGTGTCGGGAAGAAGCGTAATTGACGAGCGGTATCCGTCGGCAGGCTCTATCGTGTGCTGCTCGGGATTCCCTTTCAGCGCAAAGAAAAAGCGCACGTCGGAGGAAGGAGAGACGTTCCCCTCCCCGTCTTCCTGGGAGACAGCCCAATACCATTTTCCTTCGGTAAGATTTTTTGCATATCCTTTGAACGAACAGAAATTTTCAAAGGAAGTCTCCACAATTTTCGGATTTTTTAGTTCCGGATTGTCGGCAATCGTAAGAATATATTTTGAAGCCTCGTTTTCCTGCTTCCACGAAAAAGCGATTTCCTTTGCGTTCTGTTCCACGTTCAGGATTCCGTTGTTCACCGGCGTAAAAAGCATCGGTTTTTCAAGAGTTCCTTTTTTTTCTATCAAGAAACTTCCAGTTTCCGAAGGAGAAGCAAGACCTTTTTTATTTATCGTGTAGAACGGAGTTACCCTCCACCAGTATTTTCCTTCACCCAGCGTGGAAACAATCGAAGAAGTAAGGCTTGAGCGTTGCACCAGCACAGGATTCTGCATTCCGGGATTGTCGGCAATTTCAAGATTGTACGAAGTCGCAAAAGGGCTTTCCGTCCATATAAGACGCACGCTTGGAAGTCGGTTTCTGAACGAATATGAATACCCCTGCACGGGAGCTACAAGGTTCGGCTTAGGCGACTGTATTACCTGAATTCTTCCAGTTTGCGTGGAATACAAGGGCGAGCCGTTTTCCATAAGAGATATGCGCCAGTAATATGTTCCGTTTTCAAGTTCCACGTCGCTTAAAGCCGAAAAAACGTCTTCGTCCGAACCTGCGGTACGTAAAAGTTTTATATTTATTTCCTCTTTTATATCGCTGAAATTCTTGTCGCCTGCCATGAAAAGCACGGCATCGCTTGCATTTTCGGGAATGTCCCGAGCGTAGAATCTGAACGGAACTTTTACGCTTCCTTTTTCGTGGTACAGCACTTTTGAGTTTTGAAGCGGCTCATTCACAACAAGGAGAGGCGTTTTTGGTTTTTGGGAAGAAAAATCTCCGTCTACGGAACTAAACTCTACCGCCTCGCCTTCCGTAACGCTCAATGCCTCATTTCCTTCCGTTTTTATAGAAGCGTTTCCCTTTATCACCTGAAGAGAAAATCCGTTCTCATTTCCGCTTTCGCCTGCATCGGACGATGCGCTAAGCGAAGAACCCGTCTCAAGAGAAACGCGAACGCCATTCGAAGACAGCGTCATTCCGCCTGAAGATTCGGAAGCGTCCACCGTGGCGTATCCGTCCAAAAGTTCAGCCGTCAACGATTTATCTTCGGTAAGAAAAACTTGCGCCATCGTGTTTTCGGCAAGTTCCATGACGTTTCCGTCCGAAAACCAAACCGTCGCCTCCGAAAGGTTTGCCGTGTGGATTGTGTCTCCGTTGTACACGGGAGAACCTTGCCGCAGCCTGTCCCACACCACCCGCTCAAGAAATTTTCGCTGTGCTGTCTTGTACTTGAACGTTATCGTGGCAATAGGTTTTTCGTTCAGTTTTGTCAACGCACGGAAAAAATTATTGTAAAAAAGATAAGAATTTATAGAAGCCCCGACAATGCACATAAAAATCGCAAAGAAGAAGAGGGCTGGAAAGTTATTTCTTGACTTGGATCTTGTTTTCTTCTTCATTGAGATTTACCTTATCAAATTCGGGAATAGGAATTCCAAGCAGATTTCTTACCTCGTTCAAAGTTTTAGGTCCTGTAGGTCCGACAGCCCTAAGACAATCTTCGTCAGCCTTGAAATCAGGATCGGATTGTTTAAAGAATTTTTCAATATCAAAACCGGGCATATTAACAACACCATAAAAATGTTGAATTCCTTTTCCCTTTACTTCAAAATCTACAGGAATCTGCTCCACTATAATCTCGTTTTCTTTGTTTTCATCAAGGATTTTAAAACCGTTTGATTCGTTTCTTATGTAGCGATGCCTTAAAAGTCTGTAGGTATCTTCGGTTATAAGAATATCCGTTCCGCAAGGCTTATTGGAACTTTCTGTACGGCTTGCAAAGTTTACGGCATCCCCAATCGCAGTATATTCCATCTTGTCTTCAGAGCCCATAATACCGCAGGTTGCACGCCCCGTATTCAGACCGCAGCCAATTTTTATATGCGGCTTGTACTTTGCCTTTTCTTCGCCCATATGCGCCTTGGTGAAAGCCTCGGCATCTTTATTATATTGCATTAAGGCATACCTCATTGCAATAGTTCCTCGGATTGCGTTAAGCGCATCTTCCATAACATGAGTGTAGTGCTTGAGTTTCAGTTCCTTTTTTGAAGGATCCGTGTCGCTAAGTTTTTCAAAATCAAGGCTGTCGTCTCTAAGAATTCCCCATACAGCCATTATGGCGTCCCCTTCAAACTTGTCGACATTTCCGCCGCTAAGAGTTATACAGTTTACCATTCGGCTCATATAGTCGTTCAAAAACCCGATTATTTCCCTAGGCGAATCGTTAGCAAATCGATTCTTAAATCCGTCGGATATGGCGGTAAATCCTCGTATATCGCTGAAAAAAATCGTTATATCCTTCAAATGAGGGTCAAAATCGATTTCCTTTCTTGCAATGGATTTTGCAACGCCACGGTTAGTGAATTTAGAGAACAAATTCAGGAATTCGCCCTCGTCTTTCATACTTTGATTCAGAACACCTATTTCGTCGCTGCGCTTGGAATTAAGCTCCATAAAAATATCCGTGTCAAAGTTACCGTTTTTGACCTCTTCCGCGGCAAGCGTAAGTTTTCTTAAATGCCTTGAAATCGCAAGCTTTGAGAAAATAAGAACAAAAATTATCGAAAGAAAAAACACAATTCCCATAAGATAAATATTGTTCCGCCTTGTAGTCCTTACGCCCTCAAGAATGGAATCAAGCGGAACTTGAGTAAGAACGGCAATGTCGGCAAAAGAAAGCTTTTTGTATGCGCCGTAAAAATTGACCGATTTTCCGTTCTCGTTTTTAGCCTTGTATGAAACCTGACGGCTGTCGTCATTATTCTGATTGTTTTTCCGCATAAGAAGCACAAGCTCGTCGTTTTTAAAGCTTTCTCCGCGAAGAATTCTGTCGGTTTCAGGATGACTTAAAAGTTCATCGCTGTCGTTTATCATAAAAGTAGTGTTTACGGAATCCGAACCGAGCATATCTGAAATAGCTTCTATCGAAAACAGAATCACGCAGGTCTGCTCCCTACCGTTTTCAGTGTAAGGAAAAAGAAGAGCCATTACAGGAATCTGAAAAAAAGGAGATGCATTCATTGCAATAGTTTCTCCTCTGCATGAACGGGAAATCTCGTTTTTTGCAGAAGTAAGAAAATCCGAAATTACGGAAGGCTCCGTCTCGTTCGATATAAAAAACTTGGCGTTCACTATGTTTACGTCGGTAGGATTTCTTTTTGAAAAGCTGTCTTCGGAAAGAATATATATAGAAGCTATATCCTGATTACGCTCAAAGAAAAACGCTTCCGCCTGCCTTGAAAGAGCGGCTGTCCTTCCGCCTGAAACAACATTAATCAAATCCAAAAGCTGGAATACATTTGAACGGATTGTAGAAAGTTTATCTTCCACTGTGCTTGCCGAACGTGCATTTACGGAAAGATTTGAATTTTCCGCAGTAATTTTTACATCCTCGCCTGTAAAATGGCTGTTCAGAACAGTAACGGTTCCAAGCGAAATAAGCACTATAAATCCGATTATAATGGCAAGTTTTACCCCAATGGGAAACTTTACCTGTGAGACAGAGCCAAGTTGTAACGAAGATTTTTTCATCATTACGCCCCCCACCGATCAACAAAAAATAAGCCTTCTAAAATAAGCCTTCTAATTATAGCTTATCGATAGTAAAAGTCAATGCGATTTTAGGCACACATTTACATAAAGCAATTTTTACATTTATACAAAGTATGCGGATTTGAATGTTTTCTTTTATCTATTTTTTTTAATTGCATATAAGTACAATTTAAAACTTAAAAGCGGGCAACAAAACCAATCTGTAAGATTAAGTTTTATTGCCCGCTTTTTGCTTTTATTTTATTTTTAGAGCCTTAGAGTTTTACAGACAGCAAGAAGGCAAACTTATGAACAAAAATAGTGTTTACTGTGTTCCAAATAGATTTGTCGCCACCCGAAACCTTTGAGCTGAAATTGTCAAACAGGTCGGTCAAAATATCCCACTTGGCATCTACTGTTATATTTTTTACAGGCATCCATGTCAAACCGCTGGAAGTCGTTACTTTTCCATCCTTTGTAGTAAACTCAAATTTAGCTGAGGATGTTGTAGATTTAACGTTACCGTTACCGGCGTCTCTTGCCTCAGTTTTAGAGAATGTCCATCCGAACTCAGGAACGTTCAATTTTATTCCTGCATTAAAGCTTAATTTTTCAGGCAGAACCTGATATGAACCGCCGAAAGCAAAGTTCGGCTCAATCTTGATGGTTGTTGAATGAACTCTGGCGACATTATAAGCCTTAACTCCGTTAGTTTCAATATAATTGAAGTCCGATTTGAATTCAGTTGTTCCTTCAAGTCCGAGCTTTGTCTTAAACATGAATCTTGATGTAGGTTCAAATGTAACTGTCCAACTTGGATCAGCCACCATTTTTCCATTAAATTGTCCGCGGGTGAATGTCTTTTCAGCATCCTGATTTGCATATGCATACCAAGTAGTGTTCAATCCGACTCCAAAAGACTGTGTTATCATATCTTTTTTCATGAAGTCAAACGACGTACCTGCACCCAGCTTAAACTGGTATATACTCTTGTCCTTTTTATGCGACGGGCTGGCAATTTTTCCGTCAGTCGTCTTTGTGTATTTATCTACATTGGAATCCAAACCGAGTAATCCCCATGTTTTGAAAACCATATCGTTTTTGCCTGTAAGATTTATACCGAACTTCAAATCCGTTACTAAATTGAATTTATCCGTGGTTGTTTTTGTCTTATTTACAGGGTCAGTTTCATATGTGCTACCTTTCGGGGTGAACTTAACATCGGCAAGAATACCCATATTGTTCATACCGAAAATAAGTTTGCCGTTTGCCGCATTCGTAGTTGTAGATTTGTTTTCAAAGTTCCATTTTTTGTCTTTGTCAATATTTATTGAAGAAGTCCAAGAGTTAAGCTGTCCGCCGAACCATGCACCGAAGTAAAAGTTTTTAAACTGATGAGCTGCACCGAGTTCCAGATTTCCTTTACCTTCTTTACCGTAGCCTATATATCCAAACAGGTTTTCAGGCTGTACATTGTGATATTCGTTTACGTCCATAAAATCGTCAACATCACTTCCGAAAAGCTCAAAAGAGCTCTCATTCATCATGGACTTCTGAGCAAAAGCCGCGCCAGCCGCTATAAAGGCTGCCCCAAAAAGAATCCTTTTTATCAATTTCATTGTTTTACTCCTTATAAATGAAATTAAAAAATTTAAAATAAGTGTGAAAAATATTGGAACTGATGTATAACTTTTATTAGTTTCTCTCCAACAATTAAGTTCATACTTATTCCGATTAGGCATATAATTACAATTATTATAGTTTTTGTCAATCTGTGTATTATTTATTGAGATTTTAAGTGCAATAAGAAAAGAACAGGAAAGTCCGTTCAGTTTTCCGAAATCCGAATGTGTAAAAATCATTGTTTAAATCATTATTTATAGAAGAATCTTAAAAAAACTTGAGCAAATATTCATGCACGTTATGAATCTATAGATAAAAACTCCTAAAAAACAAAACAGGCGGCTGCCGTTACAGCTTATAAAAAACTTGTTACTTTTTTATACAGAATAAAACTAATATATTTTACAGCAGTTAAGATTTTCATGTAATTGTAATAATGCCCGGCGGATTTTTTAAAGCAGAGCATAAATATGTATCCGCTTTTAGTAAATGAGTTTTTACCGGATATATTCTTGTGCAAGGCTACCGACGGCAAATTTGGTACAGAACGGGTCGTGTATCTTATTATTCTTCGACCGACACCCTGTTTTCCGTAAAGAAAGCTTGTATAAGACATCTAGCAAGAATCGGGGCGGACATAAGACAAATTACTCGCTTTAAAGCTGCCTTAAGATGTCCGCCAATCGCACCGAAGGTGATTTTCGTGTAGTGCAGTAACAGACTGCATATTCCGGCACTACACAACACTACAAAAGATGGACTTTGCGAGGATTTACTGTTCGTCAAAGCGAACCGGTACAAACGTTTATTTTTAACGCTGGCGTATATCGTTAAAACGTTTTACATTGCGATAACTCCGGTAAAAAAGCGGAAAAGTAACAAGCGGCGGACAAAAAATCTTTGCGCCGGATTGGAGCAGTGCGCGAAGCGCATTCTGTAATGAGCGGTGCGCGAATGGAAGAATGGAGCGTTAGCGGAACTGCGGAAAGCCGGTTACAAGAAAGGTTCGCCCAAAAACTGGGGATACGGGTCTTTCTTAAAATTGCAAACTGTATTTTATATCTTAAAAACGGATTCTCTTTTCGGATTTTGTGCTATTATTGTTTGCAGAATCTAAGTAATCGGAAGGATTTATGGAATTTGAACTGAAAATAAATATTACGAAAAACGATTATGCGGCGTTTTCGAGCGAGGGTGTGCTGAGTAAAAAGTCTACAAAGCTCTTTCAAGTGCTTTTTTAGCGATTCTTTCAGTGCATTCGGCTCAGGCGGTTTTCGCTCGGTATCCGCCGGATGTGTTTGCAGCCTACATTCTGCCGATTGGCCTTCCTGTAGCTTTTTATTTTGTTTACATTTATCTGATTGTTCCGTTGAGCTATGGGTATGTGTACAAATCCGACCGGATTGCGCACGAAGAGCATACGATGCGCTTAAAAGAAGACGGTATAGAATTAAAGACGTCGCGCACATACGCAAACTTCACTCTTGAAGACTTTTACCGCGTCCGCTTCGGAAAAAAGATAATTGCAATTTACGTTTCTATGCAAAGGGCGATTCTTATTCCGCGGCACTGTTTTTCTTCTACGGAAGAGGAAAAAGCGGTCTCGGACTTTATAAAGGCGCATTACATAAAGGATAAAAAAACAAAACGACAAATTGGAAAAGATGAAAAGTCTTGAGTGCAGTCGGTATTTGAAGTAAGCCGCTTGTATTTTAGACGGCGTTGATTCAGGCGGAAGCAGTTTTTTTTTAAGAAGACGTATTTATTCACGTAAAAATCCAAGTTCCGCTATTTAGACTGAAATATCGCCATTAAGATAAGATTGTTTTGGGGTATTAAAGCGCAGTCAATACCCTTTTATGCAATTTTTATGCAGGCAAAACTTATAGCAGGCGATAAACCAACTATGTCATGTAAAAGCGGTGTATCCCGCCCTGCAAAACCTTGAAAAAACAAAAAGCAGACATTATAATTCGGATATGTTTAAAAACCGCTTGACACGCATAATCGCGCGTTTCAAAATACTTCGCAACTTCGCAACTTCGCAACTTCGCAACTTCGCAACTTCGCAACTTCGCAACGTAGCCGCGGTGAGCGGAAAACTTTCTTCAACAATCTAATTAGGAAAACCTTAAAAACTCGACATTCCGATTTACCCAAAACAAATCTTTGCAAAACAAGACCGTCTATTCCACTTTGTGTGCACACGGGAACGGATGGTCTTTTTTATTATATTATCAGGAGAAGATAAATGAAAAAAATCTTTTTAGCGGGTGCCGCCCTTACGGCACTTTTATTTGCGTTGGTCTCTTGCAAAACGGATGCAGGCATTGGCGGCAGCAGCAATGTTGCAAGGTTCAAAGTAACCTACTCGGCAGGTACCGGCGGAACTTTGAGCGTAACTTTAGACGGAAAGAACTTTGTAAGCGGAGATTCCGTTGAAAAAGACAAAGTTCTCGTCTTTACGGCAAAACCTGAGCCGGGCTATAAAACTGTCTGGGCTGAAGGCTTTGTGCAGGATACTGCGAACGAAAATAAAGCCATCCTTACCGTTACGAAAGACTTAAACGTAACTGTAAACTTTACGAATAAAAGTTTTAAGGTAACCTACACGGCAGGCAGCAACGGAACTGTGAGCGCAACTTTATATGGAAGCAACTTTGAAAGCGGAAGCTCTGCCGCCGACGGAGCTACGCTCATCTTTACCGCAAGTCCGAACTCGGGCTATAAAACAGTCTGGGGTGAAGGCTTTGAGCAGGATACAGCGGACGAAAATAAAGCCGCCATTACCGTTACGAAAGAAACAACAGTAAATGTTACATTTACCAAAACAATTGAATATGTAAAAGTAAGCATGTCAAAACTGGATGCATACCTTAAAAACGCTTCAAATAAGCCCGCAGACGACGGTGTGTACTACATAGAAGTAACGGATATTCAAGCGGCAGACTTAGAGGGCAGTTTCTTTGCAAAGAAACCGAGTGCATTGGGAAAAATACTGAAAAACAACGGAACAAAAAAAGTCGCACTAAAATTACCGAAAGAAATCCCGAATCTTACATATATGACCGGCTGCTTTTACGGGTGTGAAAGCCTTATTAAAGTTCCCGAAATTCCGAATAGCGTTGAGGATATACACCACTGCTTTTTCGGCTGCAAAAACCTTATTCAAGCTCCGAATATTCCGAACGGCGTTGAATTCATGATTAACAGCTTTTCCAACTGCGAAAGCCTTATTCAACCTCCAACCGTTCCAAACGGACTTAAGGGTGTGAGCTACTGCTTTTACAACTGCAAAAGCCTTACTAAAGCTCCCAATATTCCGAACGGCGTTAAGAATATAAGCAGCTGCTTTGCAAACTGCTCTAAAATAACATCCGTAACGCTGAAATGCGCCGTTCCTGCCCAAAATGGCAGTGCCTTTTTTAACTGCACAAGTTTAACTGACGGCAGCATAAAAGTGCCGAGCGCACATTTGGCTGCTTACAAGAACGCTGCAGAAGGCATGGGTGCAAATCCGGATTGGTTTGCTGCGGATAACTAGTATTTTTGCTCGTGTGTGCAGCCGGCTTTGAGCTTGCGCACACGGGATTTTATATGCGGCGCACACACGCACATAAGGGGCTGAACAGAAAGTCTTTTAGCGGCTTTCCGTTCAGCCTTTTTTATTTTGTATCGATTAAAATTATTTATTTATAAAACGCACGCCTTGCATTTATTCGGTATGCGCAAAGATAACCGCAACGGCGCTTTCTCCAATACGTTTGTTCAGTGAACGTCTTCCGTAATTTTGTATATTGCATAACAGGATGTTTTTACCGGAGGGTGCACTATTTAAGAACATCGGTCTTTAAAACAAAAAAGGACTTCCATAAGGAAGTCCTTTTTGCCACAGGTTGGAATCGAACCAACGACATACGGATTTTCAGTCCGGCGCTCTACCAACTGAGCTACTGCGGCGTGATGTTTGGTAATATATACCAAACAGAAATCTGTGTCAATATGCAAACGCAGGATAGAAAGTATTTTTACACAGATTCTTAAAAATTATTTTCCGAACTTTAAAACATTGCGGCGTGTAAAAACGCTCTTCTTGTGCTAAGCAAAAGCACAGGAAGAGCGCCTTTTTTACAGTGCATCAATGTATGAAAGGTTCAGACGTCCCATCTTGTCAACCTCAAGGAGTTTTACAGGAATAACCTGCCCTTCTTTTAGGACGTCCGTTACTTTTTCAACCCGCTGCCTTGAAAGTTTTGAGATATGGCAAAGACCTTCTTTTCCGGGAAGAATCTCAACGAACGCACCGAAGTCCATTATGCGTTTTACAGTTCCCTGATAAATCGTTCCGACCTCGGGGTCTTCCGTGATTCCTTTTATCGCTTTCTTGGCATCCTCAGCTCCGATTCCGGTCTTGCCGTATATCGTTACAGTTCCATCGTCATCCGTGTTTATAGTTACATCGTACTGTGCACATAGCGCTTTTATATTCTTTCCGCCTGGACCTATAAGTGCACCAATTTTATCGACCGGTATCTTCATTGTAAGAATCTGAGGAACACGAGGACTCAAAGGAGCAGGCTTATTAATTGTCTTTTCCATGATGGAAAGGATATGAAGCCGTCCTATGCGAGCCTGCTCAAGAGCCTTCTTCATGATTTCAGTGGTAACTCCGGCTATCTTTATGTCCATCTGGAATCCTGTGATGCCTTCTTTTGTGCCGGCAACCTTGAAGTCCATGTCGCCAAGATGGTCTTCCTCGCCAAGAATGTCGGAAAGGATGCTGTACCGCTTGTAAGGATCGCTGTCATCGCCTTCGGTTATAAGTCCCATGGCGATTCCTGCGACCATCTTCTTCATAGGAACACCGGCTGCAAGCATCGCAAGGCATCCACCACATGTGGAAGCTTGGGAAGAAGAACCGTTTGATTCCATAATCTCTGAAACCACTCGTACTGTATAAGGAAATTCTTCCCTTGTTGGAACCATGGCGGCAAGCGATCGTCTGGCAAGATTTCCATGACCTATTTCGCGGCGACCTGTGGTAAGACGACCTGTCTCGCCCACGGAATACGGCGGGAAATTGTAATGCAGAATGAAATGCTCGCTCCGGTTTCCATCGATGTCATCGGTCGCCTGCTCATCAAGGGCGGTTCCCAAAGTACAGACCGCAAGCGACTGTGTTTCGCCGCGAGTAAAAAGCGCAGAGCCGTGCGGAGTCGGAAGAACGTTCACCTCGCATTCAATCGGGCGAATCTCGTCGGTCTTTCGTCCATCGATTCGGATTCCTTCGTCAAGGATTGATCTTCTAAGCAGTTTGAACTGAATGTCGTCCATGAGGGACGCAAAAAGCCTTGCCTGAACCGGATCTTCCAGCTGCTCTGCGTGATTTTCTCCAATCTTTCTTATGGCTTCGGAAATGGATTTTCCCCGGTTCATTTTTCCGTCCTGAAAACAGGCTGCCTTCAAAAGCGGAGTCGCTTCGCTTTCAATCGCCTCAGCGTTTTCAAGGGTAACATCAAGAGGATTAAGCGGAAGTTTCGCTTTTCCGCATTTTGAAACAAGTTCCTCCTGAAGTTTGCACATTTCTTTTATGAACTTGTCAGCCTCGGCAAGAGCTCCAAGCATCACATCCTCGGAAACTTCCTTCGCTCCGCCTTCGACCATCGTAAAACCGTCCTTTGTGCCGGCAACGACAATCTCCATGTCGGATTCTTCGATTTCCTTGAAAGTAGGATTTATTATGTATTTCCCGTTCAAAAATCCCACTCGGCATGCCGCGACAGGACCATGAAACGGAATGTCCGATATGGAAGTCGCCGCCGAAGCTGCTATCACCGCAAGAATGTCTTGCGTGTGAATTCCGTCGGCAGAAACGCAGGTCGGGACAATCTGAAGTTCATGGCCGAAAGACGGCTCAAAAAGAGGTCTCATCGGACGGTCAATAAGACGGCTTACAAGAATTTCCTTGTCCTTAGGTCGTCCCTCCCGCTTTACAAAACCGCCTGGAATCTTTCCTGCGGCATAAAATTTCTCGTTGTATTCAACGGTAACAGGCACAAAGTCCTGACCTTCCGTGACAGTGCTTGACGCACAAATTGTGGCGATTATTACCGCACCACCCCACTGGGCGAAGACGCAACCGTTCGCCTGCTTTCCGATTCTTCCCGTCTCAAGAATGAGATCGGAATCCCCAAGTCTGTAAGTTACTCGTGTTACTTCTGACATTTTTCCTTTTCCTTAGTGTCGTATTCTTTCTTTTTCATCGCTTGGAGAATCAAAGCCATCGACAGGACACCGACAAGACATAGATTCTTCTGAATATGTGCCTTATCCGAGTCTCATCGTGGCAGACTGAAACCTTGCGCGATGCATCGCGGCGGACATAAAAAAGCCTGTGCCACCACGATGTAAGGCAACAGGCTTTTTCCATGTAACAGACTATTTTCTAAGTCCAAGTTCCTTTATGAACATACGATATCCTTCAAGATCCGTGCGCTCATAATATTTCAGCAGTTTCCGGCGCTGACCTACAACCTTCAGAAGGGCGCGCTTTGCCCCGGAATCCTTGTTGAATTTTTTAACGTGTTCCGTAAGCTGCTTTATTCTCTCAGTAAGAAGAGCAACCTGAACCTTGACGTTACCAGTGTCTCCTTCCTTCGCACCGAATTTCGATACGATTGAAGAAGTCGTTTCTTTTGTAAGTGCCATTCGACATACTCCTTGAAAATATTCGCCAAATATGCGGAAATCCTGTCGGTCGTTCCTGGAGTTAAAGAGGAAAAATCTCAAGAATACTTCCGTAGTAAAAGGCTTCACTATTCTATTGAATAAACGATTGTTAATCAATCGTCCGCACTTTCAGAACGGAAAATGCTTTTTCTTTCAAGAAGGCTTTTCGCCTTTTTTGTAAAGTTTTTTTTCAAAAGTTCCCGTATCATGCTGGAACTGACACGCTTTCCGTCCACAGTTACCAGCGGAACAAAAACCGATTCTATTCCGTTTTCGGCGCAAAAAGCTTCGATTTCCGCTCTTGCGAACGAACCGTTGTGTCCGCACCTGAAATCCTCGCCTTCGACCACAAGCGAAAGATTAAAGGTCTCTTTTAAAATAGTGAAAAAATCCTCTCCGCCAAGCATCGAAAAATTTCTTTCAAAGCGGACAATCACCACAAAATCAAAGCCCAGTTCCTCAAAAACTTGAACCCGTTCCTCAAGGCTTGCTATGTCTCCGCCGTAATCCTTTCCCTGCCGAACGGAAGCCAGTGATTTTTCAAAAGTAACGATTCCGCTTCTTGTTCCGTATTTTTTTGAATATGAAAGAATTTTTTCGAAAATCGAAAAATGCCCGAGGTGGGGACCGTCGAACGAGCCTATCGAAAGAGCCGTTCCGCACTCGAAAAAACTGTGTTCCACACAAGAAAGTTTCTGCCAGTCGATTACGATCATGGATTAAATATAGCGTCTTTTTATTTGAACGTCACGGGAATCCATTTTTCCGTCTGGCTCTGGCTTTGCTCGATAAGCCCCGGCGCGACACCTTTGGCTGTGGTCTCGTTTAAAAGATAGGCTTTTCCGTCCACGGATATTTTTGCGCCCGGAACCTCAAGCAAAATGCCGTATACCGCATGGGAATATTCGCGGCTCACAAAAAACGCCGTATCCGCGCCCATCGACCTAAGAAGAGCGCACATAAGAAGGCTTCTGGAATCGCAGTCGCTTTCTTTTCCCTGAAGGGCAGACACAAGGTCTGTAAAATCAGTGTTTCTTGCGTCGGAAGTTTCCCTTGCATACGGCATGGACTGAACCCAGCCAAGAAGGATTTCGTTCATCGCTACCATGGGATTTTTCGGATTCTTCATTTCGCAGTCAGAATAAAGAGCCGAATAAATGTCAAACGAAGCTTTTTTAAGCCTTCCAACAGAATCCCTGAAAACAGCCCTGTAATAACGAATCCACGCCTCTTTCCATTTGGGGTGGTTCACATAAAGGCTGAACACGGAAAATTCCATGTCCCGCACGAATCTGGAAGCTTCCGCATCATCTTTTCCGAAGCGTGTACGAATCGGATGGGAAGCAATTTCAAGAGTTGCAGAAACCTCTCCGCTATCAGGATAGGCGTAGCTTGCGATTATTCCGGGAGCGGTAAAACTTCCGGTATCAACGGAAAGCGAATTCAGCGTGGAAAGAATAAACTGCTGCCAGGAATCAAAATTGCTTGACTCCGTGTAGCTTAAAAGCACAAGAACCGCATCTTTTTCAGGAAGGAGAACACCCACCCCCCAGCCCTTGGAATCCTCGCTGTTTCCCGGAAGCCTGACATCGAACATGGAGACAACGCACGGAACATTCCGCCATAAAATTTTATCGCTTTCGTATTTTCCGCCAAGTTTTGACATAGCAAGGTCAAAACATTCCGAAGCGGAAGAAGCGTTTTTTCCAGTGTAGATTTTTAAAAGAAGAAAAACGGGCGCGTTCCCGTGCTTAAAAAGATAGCTCATTCCGTCGGGGGTGTGCTCCACAACCGAAAATCCTTCAGGAACGTCAAGTGAATAGCCGAAATAGCTGTCAAGCACTTCCTCGGAAAACACGGAAGCACACAAAACAAACGAAAAAATCAAAGACAGTGATAAAAAAAGTTTTTTCAAAAAAATATTCTCCAAAAACGGAACGCTTTCCGTGCAAAAGGCGGAACATCTTACGATTGTGCGGACTTTCGTATAAATAAAAATACGCATGCATAAGATTTTTGTTCCATAATAAAATCCTCGGCATAAATTGTAAATCCTTATTGCAAAAATGAACACAAAAAGCGTAAAATCCTTTCTGGAAATGACTGAAATAGAAATCGTTTTTGAAAACGAAGAAATTCTTGTGATAAATAAGCCTTCCGGAATTGCCGAGCAGGGCGGAAAGGGAATATCGCATCCCTTGGACAAAGAGCTTCCGATTCAACTCGGATATCCGATTTATCTTGTTCACAGGCTTGACATGGACACCGCAGGACTTTTGATTGTTGCAAAATCAGCGTTCCACGCCGCAAAATGGACAAAACTTATAGGCGGAAAAAGCGTTTCAAAAGAATATGCGGCGATATGTTCAGGGCGTTTTAAAAAGCCGAGCGGAACAATTGATACAACTGTGGTTCAGCACGGAGAAGAAAAACGCGCAAGGACGCACTTTAACGTTCTGGGCGAAAAAGAATACGAATTTGACGGCGAAAAAATCGTGCTTTCAAAAGTGCATCTTAAACTCGACACCGGACGAATGCACCAGATACGAATCCATCTTTCAAAAGAGGGCGTTCCCGTGCTGGGCGACGATAAGCACGGAAATTTCAGAATAAACAAACTTTTTAAGAAAAATCTTGGAGTAAAAAAACTTCTTTTGTGCGCACAAAAACTTACGATTCCTGTTAACGGAAAACAAATGCAGATTTCCATAGAACTTCCGGAATACATGAATCTTGTCCGGTTTTCTTAAGCAAAAACTGAAAATTAAGATTACGTACAAAATAACGCTTATTCCGCTGAAGCCGTTATTTTATAAAAGCGGAATAAGCAAATCCGATTTTATAAATCAAGGCTATCAAAGAGCGGTCTGATGGCAGAAAAATCTGTACGCCTCTTCCTCGTTAACCGCATTCACTATGCTTTCTCTAAAATCCTGATTTTTCAGTTTTGCGCTGAAATACGAAAGCGTTTTCAGATAATATGTGTGCTGGTTGTACGCCGCCGCAATCATTATAAGAAGGTTTACCGGTTTGTCGTCGAGCGTTTGAAAATCCATAACGGGAGTCTTGCACACGCCGACCGCCATTACAAGGTCGGTAACGGATGAAAGGCGCACGTGCGGAATCGCAATTCCCCGTCCGATAGCAGTCGACATAAGGTCTTCGCGTTTTAAAATTTCGTTCAAAAGTTCGTCCGCCCTTTTTACCTGAGGTGCCGCGGCAAGAACGCCCGCAAGAGTTGTTAAGGCATCCTGTTTTGAAGGCTGATTTATAAAAACTACCCGATTCGGAGAAAGAATCTTATTTACGTCGATAGTGGTATCCGACTTTCTTGCGCTGTAGCCCGAAGAAAGCCGCTCGTTCACCCAGTTTTCAACTTCGGATTTTTTAAAGCGCCACACCGTTCCGATTTTTCCCGCAGGAATCTCGCCTTTCTGCGCCCAATCGTAGACAGTTCTTTCGGAAACTCTAAGATATTTTGCAACTTCTTCGATAGTCAGAATGTCATCAATCATAGCGCACCTCGTATTTACATTTTTATTGAAAATAACTGACAGAGTTTGTAATATTTACTGTTATTTGTCAATATTCGCAAATATCCGAAAAACGTTCAAAAATCAGGAAGAAATTGTAAAAAAAATCCGTGTTGAACTTAGATGTTTTTCATGCCATACTTCGTAAATGGCTAACATTTTTTCTACGCTCCCGGAAATTTTTCTTCAAAAACTTGAATCGCAGAACATCACGATCCCCGCAAAAGTTCAGGAAGAAGTAATTCCTGTAATCAGAGAGGGAAAAAACACTGTCTTTCAGTCCGAAACCGGAACAGGAAAAACACTCGCATACCTTCTTCCGATATTTGAAAAGCTCAGTTCCGAAAAGAACCCCGAAAAGAGCGCAGAAGTTTTGATATGTGCGCCTACATTCGAACTTGCATCCCAAATAAAACAGACGGTTCAGACTTTCAGCGATTTTAAAGCCGCACTGCTGATTGGAGGAGCCCCCATAAAAAGGCAGACGGAAGCCCTAAAGGAAAAACCTGAAATTGTCGTCGGAACGCCTGCCCGCCTGGTGGAACTTATAAGGCTAAAAAAACTCAAGACGCAGGGAATAAAATTTGTTGTTTTTGACGAAATTGACAGGCTTTTAAAAAAGGAAGTTTTTGATGAAACAAAGGCGCTTACGGATATCGTTCCGGCTGAATCGCAGAAAATCGCCTGCACGGCAACCGTTTGCGAAAAGACAAAAAACTTCTTCCTGGATGCAAAATTCGTTGTTCTTCCCGACGAAAACGTGCTTTCAAAAAACATAAGCCACTGGGCTTTTTACGCCGAAAGCAGAAACAAAATCGATGTCCTTATAAGGCTTATACGGGTGACAGAATTTGAAAAAATCCTTGTATTCACATCCCGCCTTGATCAGGTCGAAAAAATAAAAGAAAGGCTTATGTTCAAAAAAATAGGCTGCGCGGCTTTGCACGCAAAAACGGACAAACAACTAAGAAAAGCCGCAATAGACAGATTCCGAAGCGGAAAAGAAAAAATCCTTATCACAAGCGACCTAAGCGCAAGAGGGCTTGATATTCAAGGAATCACGCACATAGTTCAGCTGGATTTTCCCGAAGACGAAGATTTTTTTATCCACAGGGCAGGAAGGACAGCCCGCGCCGGGAAAAAAGGCGTGAACATTGTCATAGGCGACGAATTCGAACTGAACGCATTTTCAAGGCTTGAAAAGAAACTGAAGATTGTCGTATACCCAAAAGAAATCCGGGACGGAAAAATCGTAGAGCCTAGGATTTAACGCCTATATAAAAAGCAGACTGGTCGCCTTTTCATAGAGGAATCTTACGTCCTCTTCCTTCAAATCAATGTAGGTGCAGTCGGCGCATATCTTTTTTCCGTTTTCGTCCTCGTAAATGGAATCCGCCTTTATTCGAACCCTTATGTCACGTGTCATGGCTACAGAGGCTCTTAGAACGAACGAAATTTTTATCCAATACTCATCGCCTGCGCAAATCGAAACCGAATCGTTTTTCAAAAGCCCAAGGACAAGCCGCTCGTGGTTCAAAAATACAATATCAAGATTGAGCCTGTCTTTCTTTGCGACAACCGCCTTTTTTCCCTCATCGACCAAATAACGGCATACATTCACCAGCTGAATTCCGTTCCCCGCCCTTCCCGTCTTCTTTGCCTCAAGCACAAACTTTTCAAGATAAGACTTTGCTTCTTCCTGCCTTTCAAGCGGAATCGAGTTCCATGCGGGACGAACAAAAAACTGAAAACCTTCAGCGGGAAGGCACGAAAGAAACGAATCCTCCTCGTTTTCAGAAGTATAAAATTTTGCGGAAAAATCGTATTTTTGTTCCACGGGAACGTCTTCAATTCGGCTTATCTCCTTAGGAACGACCAACGCAGGCCCTGAACTTACTTTTTTCATCTCCGAAACAAAAAAAAGCCCCACGCTGTTAAAATAAAATTCAACCTTAACTTTTTTTCCCAGAAAAGCCTCAACATTTTTGGGAACGTTCATCAAAAGGATTATGCCTTCTTTTAGAACGGAAATCTGCTCGGACTTTATAGCAACGGGAAAAACCACCGAAGAAAGAGGACGGATAGTTTCCGATTCCGACGGGGAAATTCCGTTTTCCTCAAGCGGAGTAACGGTTACGGGAACGTTTCCATCGATAAGATATTGAAGAACCAGTTCCCTTTCGATTCCTGAAAGAACTTTTTTTTCCATGGAAAGCCCCCCTTTCTATTTTCCGTTCCATTTTATGACGGCTATTTGGTCTATAATCGGTTTTTCCTTTGACGAGCAAAGCCTTACATCCACGCTTCCTTCGGCGCAGAAAAAACGCACCGGAACAAGGATGGAATCCTCGTCCACAAAAGGTTTTCCGTAAAGCCAGGACGTAAAAAGCCTTGCCTCTTTTTTATCAGTTTTTTGGGATTCGTTTTTTTCTTCCAACGGAAAATTTGTTCCGAAAAAATCCTTCCAGCCGTTTTCCACATCAGACTTGAAAAGCGCAAGGAAAAACAGAGAATTTTTCTCGACTTTTTCTTCCGGGAACTTCCACATTGAAATCTGCTCGGAAAACTCATCAAAAAAAGCCCTGTGCTCTTTTGAAAGCGAGGATGTGTCAAGGCTTCCGAAGCCCGGAAGTTCAGGGTAAATCGGGTCGGGAAGATAGTCGCCATGCACCGCACAAAGCATAACGGGCGAAAGTTTAGAATTTTCGTCAACGGCTTTATTTTTCGAAATATCCCTAAGAAGGCGGACGCTCTCCAGCTCCCTCGTCCACACAAGATTCCTCTCCTTCTCTTCGGTAAGGGAACGGAGCGTGTCTTCGTTCAGATATACAATTTCCGAACTATGCCCCTGCGAACAGGAAATCAATAAAGCGGACGGAATCGATAAAATCAGAAAAAAAACAAGAAATTTCACGGATTTCACAAGAAGGATTTTATCACATTAGAGGGAATAAAAAAAGTCTGCGCATTGTCTTGCGTAAAATCCAAGCAAAAATGAAAAATCGAACGCTATTTTTTTAGAGACAAATGCACCATCTTCACCATATTAAGCCGGTCGGAAACAAGCATGCTGATTTTTGTGAAAATCTTTACGCCCGATTTGTCGATATATTTGTAATAGCCTTCTTCCGAAAGGACTTTTACGTTTTTTCCTATTTTTGCTGCAAGCTCCGAGGCGGAATCGACATAAAAAAACATTTTTGCATCCTCATGTCCCACCTGCTTCATGTATTTTTTCCGCATCATGTTCATGCCGCTTTTGTTCACAGTATCGAAGACGACTTCTATGTCGCCGTAAGAAGCCAGCATTCTTAAAAGCGAAACGACTTTTTCTTCCTCAAAATAATAGAAAAGTCCGCTTGCCGTAACAAGGATTGGAGCATCGTTTTCCTTGGAACGAACTTCCTTTATCCAAAAATCCGAGAAAGCGTCTCCTTTAAGGTAGATTTCCCGTTCAGATTCCGGAAGCAAAGTTTTCCTGTATTCAATAACATCGGGTAAATCGACATCGTACCAGCGAGTTTTTTCGTTGTCGTTTCTGTTGAACGTTGTCTCAAGCCCACAGCCCAGCTGAACCACGCAGGCGTTCGGCTTACGTTCCAGAAAGTTTTTTATGTATCTATCCATATTTGAAGAACGAGACGCCGACGCAAGAAGAGTGTACTGCGTCTGCCCGTCGTTTTCTATCATGCCGGAAGGAAGCTTGTCTTTTAAAGAAAGTGCCTTTTTATCATAAAGAATAGCGGGGCATTTTTCACTTGCATAGATTCTTCCAAGCATGGGAATAAAAAGCGTATCTTCAACAACACCTAACTCTGACATGACGATTCCTCCGTTTTTTGCTCGCCGAGCTAAATATATGCTTTCAGTCTAGCATTTTCATAAAAACAATGAAAGCAGCTCATAAAAACAAAATCCAAGTCTTCAGTGCAAAAGCCGCTTAGTTTTTCGAGAGCCGTTTTTTTCCTCTTGCGATGGAAAATCCTATAAAACATTAAGGAAACGCTCGAATCCTTTTATCCCCTCTTCCGTCTGCTTGTATACTCCTGCGTCCCAAAGAACTTTTAGAAACACATTTCCAATCTCCGCCTTCAGGATTCCATCGATGTTTTCAGGCGAAAGGTCGGATTTTTTGTATTTGGGAAGAAAGTTTTTAACCCATTCGGAATGTGCTTTTATTTCGGGAACGGATTCCACATCGATTCCTTCAAGAATTGAGGATTTCACTTTTTCCATCTCGGATTTTAGGCGGCTTGGAAGAATCGCAAGTCCCATGACCTCGATAAGACCGATATTTTCCTTTTTTATGTGGTGGAGTTCCTTGTGAGGATGATACACTCCAAGCGGATGCTCTTCCGTCGTGATGTTGTTCCTTAAAACAAGATCAAGCACATAGCCATCATCGCACAGTGATGCGATGGGTGTTATCGTGTTGTGAGGAATTCCGTCCGTCTCGGAAAAGACGAATGATTCTTTGTCCGTATGGTTTTTCCAGACTGAAAGAATATGGCTTGCAAGTTCCATTATGCTGTTCCTGTTTTTTGAGACAAGGCGGATTACGCTCATCGGCCATTTTACAATTCCCGAACGAACATCATCGAATCCTTTTACGGAAAATTCTTTCAGGAACGGGGCTTTGTTCAATGCAAAAGTATACGAGCCGCCCTGAAAATGCTCGTGGGCAAGGATTGAACCGCCCACAATCGGAAGGTCGGCGTTAGAGCCTATTATGTAATGCGGAAAAATATCCAAAAAATCAAGAAGTTTTTTGAATGTCGAAGCGTTGATTGTCATCGGCGTGTGCGCGCTGTTCAGCACAATGCAATGCTCGTTGTAATAGACGTACGGAGAATATTGAAGGAACCATTCTTCCCCGTCAAGAACCAAAGGAATAAGGCGAATGTTGTTCCTTGCAGGGTGGTCAAGCCTACCTGCGTAGCCTTCGTTTTCAGGGCATAAAAGACATCTTGGATATGTCGCCTTTTTTTCGGTTTTTGCAAGGGCTATATCCCTTGGATCTTTTTCGGGCTTCGAGAGGTTTATAGTAATGTCCAAATCTCCGAATTCCGTCTCGTGCTTCCAGCTTATGTCCTTTTTGACCCTGTAAGTCTTTATATAGTTTGAATCGCGGCTCTGCCTGTAGTAGTAGTCTGTCGCCTCTTTTGGAGAGACAGCGTACTTTTCCCAAAACAGCCTTTGGACTTCGGAAGGTCTGGGCATAAGAATATCCATAATTTTTGCGTCGAAAATGTCCCTGAAAGCGACAGTGTTCTGCTTTATAAGACCTTTTTCATATGCAATGTTGCAAAGAAAATCCACGATTTCTTCAAGGGAATCTGAACTTTCAAAAGTCTTTTTAAAAACCTCAAAGCCGCTTTCAGGTCCGCCAATCCCGAACAGTTCAAAAAAACGGTTCTTGCAATATGAAATGTCCTTGTCTTCGATTAAAGCCGTATCAAGTCCGTACGATATAAGCCTGTAGATTCCTTCGGTAAGATTCATGCTGTTTCTCCTGAAAGTCTTTGTAATCATATGACATTTACGCTGCCGCACGGTCTTATCTTTAGTGTATGGCAGGAGCCTTTGTCAAAAACTGCCTCGATGTTTTCCCTGTAAGTCGGGACAAAATCATTTTTGACGAAAGCCTGTATAGTTCCTGCAAAACCGCCTCCGTGAACCCGTGCGACACCATTTCCGTCTTCAAGCAGATGCTCGCTTAGCGCAAGGGCAAGGGAAATGTTTTGGATTTCAGGGTGCTTTGTTGAATATATGTTCTGCAGGAACTTGAAAGAACTGTTTCCCGATTTTTTTATAAAATGAAGAAAGCCTTCAAAATCGTTTTTTTCAAGGCAATCGGAAATACTAGAAACGTTTTCTTCCTCGGTAAAAAAATGTATCGCCCTCAATATAGCCCTGTCGGAGCAGGTTTTCCGAAGTTCTGCGATGTTCTCATAAAAATCGTATGAATCCACATTCCTTAAATGCGTTTTTTTGAAAAAAGATGCGACCGTTTTCATCTCTTTTGGAATGGCGGCATATTCGTCCGTAAGGTCTGCATGACTTCCCTTAGTGTCAACGATACAGAGCGTAGAACCGAAGCGCTCGAAATCTACATCGATTTTTTTCACAAGCGGATTTTCGGGGTCTTTAAAATCAATGGTGATAAGCCCTCCGGTGCTGCTTGCAATCTGATCCAAAAGACCTGAAGGCTTTCCAAAATATACGTTCTCTGCGAATTTGGAGATTTTTGCGATTTCCGTAGGATGTATTTTTCCGCCGTTGAAAAAATAATTCACAATAGTTCCGACGGCGTTCTCGAATGCGGCGGAAGACGAAAGTCCCGAACCTTGAAGAACGCTGCTTGTCATGTAGCAGTCAAAGCCGCCGATTTCAAAGCCGTTTTCCTTCATTCCGGAAAGAATTCCCTTTATGAGGGCGACCGTAGTTCCTTCTTCCTGCTTAACAATCTCAAGATACCTTGAGTCTATGCGGAACGGCTCATAGCCTTCCGAGATTACGCACACCGTATGAGAACTGTTTTTTGCCGCTACGCACAAAACGTCCATGTTTACGGCAGCGGCAACAGCCATTCCGTGCTGATGGTCTGTATGGTTTCCTGAAATTTCGCTTCGCCCCGGACTTGAAAAAATAGACACATCTTTTGAAGAAAAGTTTTTTTCAAACTGCGCAAGGATTCCCAAAAATCGCTTTCTTTGGGCAAAAATCATGTCCGCATCGACATAAAGGCTCTTTAGTTTTCCGTCCAATCCGCCGCTTTCGATTGTTTTTCTGATTTCGTCGATATTCATGCATTATCTCCAAAGATTCTTAGTTTTCCGTAAACATTTTCTCCGAATATGCGCCAAGGTCTTGCATTTTTAAAGTTCATGCAAAACGCCTTTTTCGATGTCGTACAGGACAGAAGTCTTTTTTCCGTCCAGTTCATAATCAATTTCGATAGAATTTTTCTTTGTCCGAAATCCGATTGCATTCCCATTTCTGAAAAGATTCAAAGCCTCTTGCAAAACCTTTTTCTGTTCCGTGCCGTAAGAAGCAGGATTGTCGCTCGTAAGAAAAAGGCTTCCAAAAAGCGCGTTTATCGTAACCAAGGCTTTTTTCTGTTCGGGCGAAAGTTTTACGTTCTCGTCCCGAAGAACGAACACGTCCGGATCGTTCAAAAATGCCCTTCCGTTAAAAAAACTTCTGTAGATTGTGTTCCGAATAGTGATTTTCGTGGAAATTCTTTCACGATGAAGATGCCTCATGTACCATACATCGTCGAACATGAGCGAGACATCAGGACCGATTCTAAGATAGTCGAAAACCTCGCAGGAATTGGACGGTACTGCACCGCAGCCAAGAATCAGTTTTTCCCCAAGAATGCTCCTCAACAAAGAATATGCCTTTTGGGCAGTCTGCGCCCTTGAAAGCCCTTTGAGAGGAACAAGATTTATCGCATAAAGAAAATCCAGTTTGAAAAAATCAAAGCCCAAATCAAGATAGAAAGAAAGAAACTTTTTTATGTACGAAACCGCATCCGGAACATCAAGATTTAGCGCATAAAAACCGCTCCAGTTTGCACCGGCTTTCAACGGCTTTCCGTTCTTTTTGCTGACAAACCATTCAGGGTGGGCTTTGAACACGTTCGATTTTTTTTCAGCAGCAAAAGGCGCAAGCCATATTCCTGCCTTCATGCCTTTACTGTGGATTTTTTCTACAAGCGGTTTAAGCCCGTTCGGGAATTTTTTTGAATCAACATCAAGCCAATCGCCGACATAAGTTTCGTAGCCGTCATCAATCTGAAAAAGCTCAAAATCGGGCGAAGAATACTCAAGTGCTTTTTCAATTATATTTTCGTTTATATTCTGATAATGGTTGTACCAGCTTGTATAGCCGAAAAGTTTTTTTGTGGAAGGTTTCTTGAAAAAACTGAAATACATTTCCATGCCTTTTTCGATTTCGTTCGAAATAACGTAATCAAAAACAAGCGTGTTCTTTCCCGCCTCAAGCCGAATATTTTCAACATCGCTTTTCAAAAGAAGAAAATTCTTTTTTTTATGATGTTCTATTATAAGATAGGCTGTTTTATAGTTCAGGTTCCCGATAAAAAGCGGATTTTTACCCTTTATGTAACTTACGTCGTATCCGTGAAAGGCATTTTTTTTGTACTCGTAAAAATACGAATCCCCGTACTGCAAAAGTGCAAACGTATTTTTTATCGGAGGGAAAATGCTTTTTGCATCCTTCAGCCGATTGTTATATCCGTACTCAAAACTGTCCGTCCACGACTGATAGCCGTTCACAAAAAAAAGGTCATCTTTTCGGTAAGCGTGAAAAATCTCCTGAACGGCGGCAACAAGATTAATGTCCGCTTTTGCTTTTACTTCGACCTTTGTTCTGTTTTCCTCCGTGGAAAAAATCAGCTCCAAGTCTTCGTTGCTTTTTTCCGTTACTTTAGCGCAGCCGGAAACTTTATAAACAATGTACATATCTTTGTCCTTATTTTTTTAGCGCATTCAGAATAAGGCTTACAAGCTGCTCTATCTCTTTTTTTCTGTCGATTTCCTGATCCTGCGAAAGAACGGCGGGTTTTGAAAGATATTTACACAGATTCAAAAGCGAATGTGTTGTCGCATAATAAAATGTTCTCAAATCTTCTATTTCGTAAACGGTGCCGTCGTAGCGTCCTTTTTCGTACGCCTTAGTGTAAACTTCGTAGAACTGTTTTACTCTGTCCTCGTATTCTTGAAGAACCGTGTCGGCTTCCATAAGAAGATACGCGTCAAGCTGATTTACAAATCTGAAATATTCAGGGTGGGAAGCAAAAAGTTTAGGAAACACCATGTAGAACGCTTCAAGCTGCCTTGCACCGGAAATCTTTTCGTCAAAGTCAAAATAATATTCAAAAATCTCTTTAGCAAAGTTTGCCGAAACCTTTATTACGATGTTCTGCTTTTTTTTGAAATAACGGTATAGGGTCGCTTCCCCGATTCCAACCTGCTTTGCTATGTCGGACATCGTAACATTCATTATAGAATCTTTAAGGAAAAGAGACGTGCTTTCCTTTATGATGAAATTCATAGTGTTGTCTTTCAACTTATTCACCGAACAGCCCCCGTCTTATTCCTGATAGCTATATTATAAACCTTAAAGAATACGTATAAAAAATGATACAACAGATTCAGTGATTGTCAATATAAATTCTGAAATGTAAAAGCGACTGTGCGCAAAACATACAAGGTTTAGAGTTTTAGGATGGACACATAAACGGGCTCGAATTAACGATGCCCGTATATGCCCATCCTGACTATACTAATCATCTTTCCAGCTTATTTTAAGCTCAACATCTACATCGCCCTCACCTGAGCCGCGGAATTGAAGCCTAAAACTTTCTTCAGAATTAATATATATGTCTCGTCCCTCGAATTTCCACTTATCATCCATGAAATTGTACGTACAATTTTTAGTTACATCTGCAATAACGTCATCACCAGAACTTTTATCCTTTTCCTCTATATGGAACTTAACCTCTACCGCCTTGTATATAAGGAAATAAATAAAAAAATCCTTGCTTCGGTTTATTTCATATACTGCCCCATTTTTTTTAGGTTTCCACGCATTATTTCTATCCAGAACGTGTATATTTTCATTACCGGCTGTCATTGTCCAGAAATACTCTGCATCTGTAGTGCTATCATGCTCTTCTACACTGATAAAGTTTTCAATTTTAACCGTCATTTTTCCCCTTACAAACTTTACTACCCCGTCCTTCTTTTTGTACCGCCGGAATTTGTTGCCGTTTTCCGGAGTTACCGTAAAGTTCTCTTTTTCGGCACTGCCCGTTGCAAGGATTCTGCCGTCGCTATATTCGTTAGGCGTTATCTTTGCGGCGGGGCGGTTCACCAATGTGCCGGTTATGTTAATGCTTTTGCCGGATTCCAAATATACGTCGTTGTTTTGGTCGACTGAAGCGTTGCCGCTCATATTGAATGTTCCGCTCACGTATACACCGCCGCCCTTATCGGCCGCTGTGCAGCCGGAGATAGTGCTTGAGTCCTGCATAATGAGCGTGCCTCCGTTTACGTACACGCCGCCGCCTTTGTGCGCCGAGCAGCCGGTGATAGCGCTTGAGCCTTTCATAGTGAGTGTAACCCCGCTGTTTACGTATGCGCCGGCGCCTGTGCGGTCTCCGGGTTCTGTGCCGTTTTTAAGCGTTATATTTTCAAGGGTGAGATTTTTGTCCACATTAAAAATACCCGACTTGCCGTCTGCATTCAAAGAGGCGGAAGAGCCGCTGCTCTTAATAATAAGGTCTCTGCCGATACTAATTTTTCCGTTATTGCCCGGGGCGTTCGTTGCCTTTATTTCCCCGCTTATAGTGATTGTATGGGCGCCTTTCTTTTTTGCCGCTTCTTCTCTAAGTTTTTTCCATGCATCGTCTCCGCCTGCCAAATCGAATACACCGGGTTTAAATGTAACCTTTACGGTTATATTGTCTGTTACGTTCGAAATCATTGCCGTTGTGCCCGTACCGCCGCCAGATGAAAAATTACCGGAAGAAACCGTCCAGCCTGAAATTTCCCAGCCTTCAGCAGCTGTTGCGGTAAAGCTTACGTTTCCTCCGTGTATAACTTGAACGCCGGCGCTGCCAGTTGTCGAAGAACCCGAATCGGCTTTTATCGAGCCGCCCTCTCCGCCTTCTACCTTGTAGGTTACGGTGTATACCTTTTGTCTGAACTTTACCTTTACTTCTCTTGCGCCCGTTACATTTGGAAGACTTGCATTTGTGCTGTTAGACGGACTTGCAGACACACCGTTCCACCTTTCAACTTCATAGCCTTCATTCGGAACCGCCTCAAAACTTACAGTTCCGCCGTTATTAACGGTTAGCGTTTCCACAGTATTTCCGGTTGCCGTTTTAGCAGCTCCGTTGTATGTGGCCTTAAGCTTTCCGCCCGTTCCGCCTTCAACGCTGAACTTTACGTTGTGGGTCTTTCTAACAAAGGCTACCGTTACTTCTTTTGCGCCTATTACATTGGAAAGAGTTGCTTTTTTCTTGTCGGTTGGCGATGTTACCGTTACGTTGCCGCTCCAGCGGTCAACTTCCCAGCCTTCAGCCGGCGTTGCGGTAAAGTTTACGTTGGCACCGTGTGTAACCGAAACGGTACTGCTGCTTGTTGTCGAAGAGCCCGAATCGGCTTTTATAGAGCCACCTTGTCCGTTTACTACGCGGTAGGTTACGCTGTAAGAGTTTATACTCCACTGTGCCGTGTATGACTTATCTTCTTCCGGATACGTCGGCGAAGACGCTAAAGCGGGGCTCCAGCCGCTCAGGGTTTTACCTGTACTTACGGGAGAAGGAACCGGAATCGCCGCGCCGTATTTACCCGTTTTTGTTACATTGCCCGTATTTCCGCCGATGTTTCCGCCGTTCAGATTGAACGTTACGCTTATCATCTTGCGCTTGTAATACGCATTTACAATAGTGCTTCCGTCCGCATTGATTGTAGGAGAATCCGGTTCAATGTGGTCAAAAACAAAGCCCGTATACTCTTTTTTGACAGTTTCGGCAGAAACGGTCGAGTTTGTAGTTCCGTGATGTTCTTTTTCCTCACGTGGAGTGCTTTGATAAGCATCATCATCAACATTTTCCATATAGTGACGAACAGTGTATTTTGTATCATCCGCAAATGTCCATTTTGCAAAGAGCTTAATGTTCCCTGTTACAGTGTGGTTATCAAAATCCCATTCCTCGCCGTCGGAACAGGCATCGTCTTTATACCATCCGGCAAAGTTAAATCCCGGTTTTGTAGGCGCCGAAGGCATTACCGCCGTTCCGCCGTTTTCTATGTATTGAGGCTGAACCGCACTGCCTCCTTTTGTATCAAATTCGACTTTAAACTTCTCTTTTAATTCCGCAGTAACGCTGTCCGAAACAACACCTTCTTTGTCTTGCAGGACTACAGTATATGGAGTCTTCGGATTTATGCTTTCCACTTCCATCCCGGTTTTTAAATACAATACCCACGCGCCTGTAGGAACGGGAGCAGCGCTGATAACGGAAATTACGGAACCGGAACTTATAAACGAGCCTACAGAAGATGTTTCTGCAGGTTTTTCAAAGTCGGAGTTGTCACTTTTGTATAAAAGCGAGTAAGAGGAACCGTTTATTGTGATTTTTTCAATATCCTTGTGAACGGGAACGGAACCTGAGCCGACAGGAACAGTCTTTGTCATTTCTGCGGAATCGAACTTTAAACAGAGCACGTAATGCGAAGGTAAGTCGCTTGACTTTGCAATCACAACCTCGGGTTTTGGCGGCGGGGAGTTCGACTTTATGGTAAAAGTGTAAGTCTGACTGAACACCCTGCCGTCCTTAGTTTTTATTGTAAATTTTGTGAGACATTTTGCTCAAGTGTAG
>ERZ772957.429-NODE-429-length-34481-cov-3.485796_pt1 | contig 34481 bp, 26 predicted proteins | sample MGYA00580682_ERZ772957 | MGnify/ENA primary metagenome ERZ772957 (study PRJEB29015, sample SAMEA2737921) | human oral metagenome | biome: human oral; feature: human-associated habitat; material: dental | place: China | collected 2025 ...
GCCGCGAGCGCGCGCAGTGTCGCCTCCTGCCCCGCCGTGTCGCTGTCGTAGCAGATGTAGCAGCGGTCTCCGAAGCGTTTCAGAAGCCGCGCCTGTTCCTCCGTCAGGGAGGTGCCCAACGAGGCGACGGCCTCGGCATAGCCGTTCAGGTGGAGCCGAAGGGCGTCCATGTATCCCTCCACGAGGATGGAGCGTCCCCGTTCCCGGATGGCGCCCCGGGCCTCGTGGAGCAGGTAGAGGTTCCGTCGCTTGCTGTAGATAGCCCCTTCCGGGCTGTTGATGTACTTTGCCCCCTCGCCGTCCACGAGCCTGCCGCCGAAGGCGATCACGCGGCCTGCGACGTCGCGTATGGGAAAGGTCAGACGCCCGCGGAAACGGTCGTAGACCCCGCCGCGCTGGCCCTCCAGGACGAGCCCCGCGTCGAGCGCCTCGTGGTCCGTCACGCCCGCATCCCTCAGATGGCGGGACAGAGAGTCCCAGGAATTGGCGCTCCAGCCCAGGGCGAATCGAGCGGCGTCATTCATGGTGAGGCCGCGGCGAGCCAGGTAGGCCCGTGCCGCTGCGCCCTCGGGGGCGGTCAGGAGGGAGCTGAAGAACTTCCCCGCCAGCTCCAGGACCTCGTACAGGTTGCCGGAGGCCCTCCGCCTGGGTTCGGAACGGGTCAGCACGACGCCGGCACGGCCCGCCAGGAGCTCCAGGGCCTGACGGAAGTCCAGCCCCTCCGTCTCCATGACGAAGGTGAAAACGTCTCCACCGCGTCCGCATCCGAAACAGTGGTAGTTCTGGCGCTCCTGAGAGACGTGGAAGGACGGAGTCTTCTCGTCGTGGAAAGGACAGAGCCCCAGATAACCTCGGCCCGCCCGGTGGAGCCTCACCCGGTCGCCGATGACCTCCAGGATATCCAGCCTTTCCTTGACCCGTCTGACGTCGTCATTCTGCACGCTGCACTGAGCTCCTTGTTAAAATTCGATAGAAACTTGATATAGAAACTTGATATCGACAGCAACAAAAAAGGGAGGGCCCGGGACCCTCCCGCATTATAACGCTTTATCGGCCAATTCACGTCCGCCGATTGCCTGTTTTACTGAATAGTCGCATGTTTTGCCTCGAGTCGCCCGCTTCGCCGAACGGCGGCAACCGATAAAGCACCGCTTTTGGGGCACGGCCCGCTACGCTTCGCTGATTTTTTGCTTATGTGCCGCCGTTTATAAGCGAACGACACCGCTTACCTGAACAGGGGCGCCAGCACCAGCGCGACCACCGTCATCAGCTTGATGAGGATGTTGAGGCTCGGGCCGGCGGTGTCCTTGAAGGGGTCGCCCACCGTGTCGCCGACGACCGCCGCGGCATGGTTGGCCGACCCCTTGCCGCCGTGGTTGCCCTCCTCGATGAACTTCTTCGCGTTGTCCCACGCGCCGCCCGAGTTAGCCATGAAGAGCGCCATCATGACGCCCGTCACAATGGCCCCGCCCAGAAGGCCGCCCAGCGCTTCCTTGCCCAGGATCACGCCGACGACGACGGGGGAGAGCACGGCCAGAAGGCCGGGGATGACCATCTCGATGAGTGCGGCGTGGGTGGAGATGGCCACGCACTTCTCGTACTCTGGCTTGCCGGTCCCCTCCATGATCCCCGCGATGTCGCGGAACTGGCGGCGGACCTCCTCGATCATCGCCTGGGCCGCACGGCTCACGGCCTCGATGGAGAGCGAGCAGAACAGGAAGGGCAGCATGCCACCCAGCAGCAGGCCGACGATGACCTTGGGATTCATGATGTCGATGGCCTCGATCCGCGCTGCCTGAGAGTAGGCGACGAAGAGCGCCAAGGCGGTGAGGGCGGCGGAGCCGATGGCCAGGCCCTTACCCATGGCGGCGGTGGTGTTCCCGATGGCGTCCAGCTTGTCGGTGATCTTGCGCACCTCGCCCGGGAGCTCGCTCATCTCGGCGATGCCGCCCGCGTTGTCGGAGATAGGCCCGTAGGCGTCGACGCTCAGGGCGATGCCCGTGATGGAGAGCATGCCGACCGCAGCGCAGGCTACGCCGAACATACCCGCCAGGGAGTAGCTGATCAGGGTGGAGAGGCAGATCAGGAGGACGGGGATGCCGACCGACTGCATCCCCAGGGAGAGCCCGGAGAGGATGACGGTCGCCGGGCCCGTCGCGGAGGAAGCTGCGACGGTCTTGACGAAGCGGTAGTCGCCCGAGGTGTAGACCTCCGTAACGTAGCCGATCAGAACGCCAGCCAGGACGCCGGAGGTCACGGACAGGAAGACGTGCATCGACTTGGACCAAAAGAAGAGGATGCTCAGGATGAAGGTCCCGGCGATCATCATGGCGCCGGCCGTGAAGGTCCCGGCCCTCAGGGCAAAGGCCGCGTCGCCGCCGTCAATGCGCTCCATGACCTTGTCCATTCCTGGAATCCTGCGAACGATGCCCACAATGCACTCGGCGTAGGGGGCCTTCTTGGAGATCATCATGCAACCGACGATGGAGGCCACGATGCCCCATGCCGACAGGAAGAGCGGGAATCCGACGCCCCAGAGCCCCAGGGCCCTGTCGCCCTCCGTGAAGGAGAAGGCGAGGCCGATGGCCATGGCCGCAAGGATCGAATTGACGTAGGACTCGAAGAGATCCGCACCCATGCCGGCGATGTCACCCACATTGTCGCCTACGTTGTCCGCGATGACCGCCGGGTTGCGGGGGTCGTCCTCGGGAATTCCGGCCTCGACCTTACCCACCAGGTCGGCACCTACGTCCGCGGCCTTGGTGTAGATGCCGCCGCCCACGCGGGCGAAGAGCGCGATGCTGCTGGCGCCCATGCCGAAGGCCGTCAGCGTCTCGACGCTGAGGAAGGTGTAAGAGACGGCAAGGCCCACGAGCCCCAGCCCCACGACGACCATGCCCACGATGCTGCCTCCGGAGAACGCCGTCTCGAGGGCGGAACCCGCGTCCTTCGTCGCTGCGAAGGTCGTACGCCCGTTCGCGTTGGTCGCGACGTACATCCCGATATACCCGGCTGCAGCGCTGCAGAACGCACCCAGCACGAAGGCGAAGGCCGACCCGAACCCGAGCATCCACCACAGCAGCAGGGCGACGACGCCAACGAAAGGCGCCAGCCAGGTGTACTCCTTCTTGAGAAACGCCATGGCCCCCCTGTGAATGATTGTCGAGAGCTCGACGATCCGGTCGTTCTCGATCTTTCCCTCACGAAGCTTCTGAAACACCATCCACGCATAGCCGCCTGCTACGACGCCAAAAACAAGGGTAACGAACACAAGAATCAGCCACACAGTGCAAGACCTCCCCATAATCACATTAAAGGTAGATGACGGCTCCAAACCTCCAAAAGCGGAAAAAACCGCACAAAAACCCTTCCGGCCCGAAGGGGTTCCGCTCGGCTCGTCCTTTTGCGAAGCTTGAAATTCCGCCCTGATTATAGCCTATAAAACGGGATTATGCGGGGAAGACGCGATAGAACTTCCATTACGGTTTATTATACGGGTTCGCTCTAACTTGATATGAATTTCCATGAATATCATAAGGGGCGAATAAAGTAAAAACCCCTGATAAATCAGGGGTTTTGTGCCTCTATGATATTCAGTGAATTGTTCTTATGGTGGAGCTAAGGGGATTCGAACCCCTGACCTCTTGAATGCCATTCAAGCGCTCTCCCAGCTGAGCTATAGCCCCATTCTCACAACGAGCAGTATTTTATATGCCGGACTCGATCTTGTCAATAAAAAACGTACCCCCTGTCGTTGTTCAGTGATAAAGTCACCCTATAAGTAGTCAGAGAAGATGTCCCCCCCCCGCACGATAGGTCTTTTTGGATAATATCGGCATGGAGCAGGGGCTCGGCGATCCGCCGTGCCCCATACCTCGTCGCCGTATCTTGCTATATCATGTAGGATGGGAGGGGGGAGCCGAATGAAAAGCCTAGATCGATACAGGGGGTGCCTGCTCGGCGGAGCCGCAGGGGACGCCCTTGGGTATACCGTGGAATTTCTGGACGCCGATTCCATCTTCCGCAGGTACGGAGGGGAAGGCATTACCGAATATTCCCTTGTGAATGGGACGGCGTACATCTCGGACGACACTCAGATGACGCTGTTCACGGCAAACGGCCTGCTCCTTGGGACGACAAGGGACAGGACTCGGGGGACCGTGGGGGGCTTCCTGGACGGTATCGCATTGTGCTGTGAGGAGTGGCTGCGCACTCAGACGGAGACGTATCCGCTGCGTGAAGGGTATCCCTGCAGCTGGCTGACCAATGTTCCCGAACTGTTTGCGCGCCGCGCACCGGGAAATACCTGCCTATCCGCTATCGCGTCGTTCCGCGGAGGAAGAAGGGGCACTATCGGAGAGCCCATCAACAACAGCAAGGGATGTGGCGGGATCATGCGCGTTGCTCCCATCGGCCTGTACTTCGATGGAGAGCGGAATACGTCCGACGAGGTCGCCAGGCTCGGTGCCGAGGCCGCCGCTTTGACGCACGGACATGAACTGGGGTATATCCCGGCGGCGGCGCTCGTTCATATTGTCCACACCGTCTCTCACAGCGAGGACCCCCTGCTGGTCGATGCCGTCTGGAACGCGATGTCCGCCGTGAGGCGCCTGTTTCCGGGGGCGGAGCATTTGGACGAGCTCGAGGCGCTGGTGCGGATGGCCGTCGAGCTCTCGCAGAGCGGCCTCGGCGATCCGGACGCCATTCGGATGCTCGGCGAGGGGTGGGTGGCGGAGGAGACCCTCGCCATTGCCGTCTACTGTGCGCTCAAATACGAGAACGATTTCGACCGGGCGTTGATTGCCGCCGTCAACCACGGCGGCGACAGCGATTCCACGGGATCCGTCACCGGAAATATCTTGGGGGCCCGCCTCGGCGCGAGGGCGATTCCCGAGAAATACCTTGCCCGCCTGGAACTGAGGGACGTCATCTCGGAGATTGCGGACGACCTCTTCATAGGATGCGGAATCTCCGGCTATGGCCCCTACAGGGACGAGCCTTGGGCGAACAAGTACGTATTTATGACCTATGCCCCGTCCGCCGGGGAAAAGGGGGCCTCCCATGGGGCGGGCGGCGGCGGGATCGCCCTTCCCCCGGAGTACGTCAGGCTGAGGGAGGACGTTGAGAAGCTGCGGGCGGAGTTGCTGGCCCTTCTGCTGGAGCAGGATGAACTGGTCCACGTGGTGTGCAGGAATATCGAGATGAGGTACATGCTCACGCTCGGCGGCCTGGAGTACAAAGTGTATGAACTGCGCTGCACGGTGCTGCGGCTCAGAAGAAAGATAGAGATGATCCAGGCGAGGCGGAACAGGCAGGAGAAAATAGTCCTCTCCGAGATCGAATCGGCCCTGGACGACGAATTTGACGCGTATCGGAGGAGGCTGGACGAGCAGATCGGCAGGATGAACGCCGCCCTCGAGAGGAGCAGGGGAGAACTTCTGTCGAAGGAGGATGCGAGGGAACTGAAGAAGCTGTACCGTGCGATCGTGAAGGCGCTGCATCCGGACCTGCACCCCGATGCGGACCCCGCACAGGTCCGGCTTTTCCATAACGCCGTATCCGCTTACGAAAACGGAGACCTGAACGGCCTGCGCCTGATAGGCGAGATGGTGTCTGCCCCGGCCCTGCCGGACCGTGATGAGGACGGACTCGTCGTGCTGGCGAAGGAGAAGGAAAGGCTGATGGAGCTTTTGGGGGCCGTCCGGGAGGAAATCGAGGGGATCAAGGAAGAGTACCCCTATATCTTGAAATCGATCGTAGAGAGCCCGGAGAGGACGGCGGCAAAGAGGGCCGAGCTGGAGAGGGATGCGGCGCGCCTGCGGGAGACGCACGTCCTCTATCAGAACAGGCTCACCGGGCTTCTCGGGCTTTTAGGAGTCGATAGCGAACCCGGAGAAATGGATCCGGAGAAATGCTGAGGTGAGGCAATGAGCGGCCTGGCAAAAAGTGAAGGGAACGATCTGATCGGCCTGCTGCATGGAAAGGGCGGGGGGCTCCTTGTACCCCAGCCATTTGAAAGGGACATCTTTCTCTTCGACACCCATGTGGCGGGGACGTCCTTTATCGAGGGCATCGAGGAGCTCGCCGTGCACCTGAACGTCGACGACGAGCTCGACTTCTTCCGGGAGCCGGACAACCCTCACGACGAGCGGGCCATCGTCGTCAGGACCCGAAGCGGTGCGAAAATCGGCTATATCCCAAGGGACGACAACGTGATCTTTTCCCGCCTCATGGATGCGGGGAAGCTGCTCTTCGGCAGGATATCCGCCAAGGAGATGCGGGGCACCTGGCTGAAGCTAAGTATCAAGGTCCATCTGCGCGAGTGAGGCGGCAAGCCTTATGGAAACGCCGATTCGGTAGGCACTTCCTTATAGGTTTCTCCCCTTCAGCCTCGCCGCCGCGTCCTCGATGATCCCGACGCCCTCCTCCATTTCCTCCAGGTTGCCGAGCCTCGAGAAGCTCAGCAGGTAGAGCCCCCTGAAGCCCCCGCCGTTCACCGCGAAGTCGGAGACGGGGACGATCCTGACCCCGGCGTTCTTCAGATGCTCCAGAAACGCCCCGGGCTCGACCCCCGGGATGCCGGCCACGAAGGACATGCCGGAGTTGGAACCGTGCATTTCGATGTGGGGAGAGCGCTCGATGAGGGACTTCATCTTCGAGTACTTCCTGTTGTAGAGGGCTTTCATCCGGTTTATGTGCTTCTCGAAATACCCCTCCGACATGAAGCGCGACAGGGCCGCCTGAATGAAGAGGGACACCGGGCAGCCGAAGCCCTGGAAGGCCGCCTCGTACTTCTTCATGAGCCTTTCGGGCAGGATCATATAGCTGACCCTCAGCGAGGGTGCGATGAGCCTGGAGAGGGAGCCCAGATAGATCACGTCGTCGTTCGTGTCCATGCTCTTCAGCGCGGGGGTGGGCTTCTCCCGGAACTTGAACTCGCCGTCATAGTCGTCCTCGATGACGTACCTCTCGGGCTTCCGCCCCGCCCAGTTCAGGAGCTCGATCCTCCGGTTTATGGACATGACTGTACCCATCGGAAATTGATGTGCGGGGGTTACAAGAACGGCCGCGGAGTTGAGCCCGCTGAGCCGCTCGATCTCGATCCCCTGCTTGTCCAGGTTCAGGAAGATGGGGTTGGCCAGGTCGTAGGTGAAGAAGGGGCTGCTGACGGCATAGCCGGGGTTCTCGAAGGCGTAGAGCGTGCTGGAGTCCAGGAGCCTTTTGAGGATGTAGAAGAGGTGCTCCGTGCCCGCGGATATGACGATGCGGGACGGGGCCGTGCGGATGCCCCTGGAGTTCCGCAGGTAGGCCGCGATGCTCTCCCGCAGGGGGCGAAAGCCCCTGGCGCTGCCCTGCGAGAGCAGGTCCCCGCATTCGGGCGAGAACACCTGCCGGAAGATTTTCTTCCAGACGGAGTAGGGAAAGAGGGAATCGTCGACGCCGTTGTAGGAAAAATCGTATCTGTATTTTTCGGGGGGCGCCCCCTCGGGGTTTTCGGGGCCGCTCCGCCCGAGCCTTACCAGCCCGTCTATTTTCTCCACGAAGTAGCCCGTCCTCTCGGCCGGCCTGACGTAGCCCTCGACCTCCAGCTGATAATAGGCGTTGTTGACCGTATTGATGCTGACCCTCAGGTCCCTGGCCATCGCCCTTATCGAGGGCAGCTTTTCCCCCGCGGCGAGCTCCCCCGAAACGATCCTGTCCTTGATGTCCTCGTAAAGCCCCAGATAGAGGGGAAGAGCGGTTCTTCTTGACGGCATGTCGGTCTCTGTACCCATAAAAATATTTTGGTTTGTATCTATCGATGGGAACAGTATAGCAGATATAATGCCGGGGCGAACGCGGCAGCAAATGCAGCGTCGGAACGAAAATGCGACAATGCGAAAAAACCGGAGGAAGAGAACGATGGATATTTACGAGAAGCTCAAGGGCGGAGTCATCATGGACGTCGTCAACCCGGAACAGGCCAGGATCGCGGAGGGGGCGGGGGCGGTCGCGGTCATGGCGCTCGAGAGGGTCCCCGCGGACATTCGGGCGGCCGGCGGCGTCTCGAGGATGAGCGACCCCAAGATGATCGAGGAGATCGTAAAGGCGGTCGGGATACCGGTCATGGCGAAGGTGAGGATAGGGCATTTCGTCGAGGCCCAGATATTGGAGTCCCTGGGGATAGACTTCATCGACGAGTCGGAGGTCCTGTCCCCCGCCGACGGCGTGTACCACATCGACAAGAAACAGTTCAGGACCCCCTTCGTGTGCGGGGCCCGGAATCTGGGGGAGGCCCTCAGGAGGATCTCCGAGGGGGCGAAGATGATCAGGACGAAGGGCGAGGCGGGGACCGGCGACGTGATCCAGGCCGTCTCCCACATGCGGCAGATCATGGGCGAGATCTCGTGGGTCGCGTCGCTGCGGGAGGACGAGATCCACAGCAAGGCCAAGGAGCTCGGGGTCGACGCCGACCTTCTGAGGTCGGTGCGGGAGAACGGGAAACTGCCGGTCCTGAACTTCTCGGCCGGCGGTGTCGCGACGCCCGCGGACGCGGCCCTGATGCGGCAGCTGGGGGCCGAGGGCGTATTCGTGGGTTCGGGTATCTTCAAGTCCGGGAACCCCGAGAAGAGGGCGAAGGCCATCGTCAAGGCGGTCGCGAACTACGAGGACCCCAAGGTGCTGCTCGAGGTGTCGAAGGACCTCGGAGAGGCGATGGTCGGCATCAACGAGGACGAGATAAAGGTCATCATGAGCGCCCGCTGAAGGCGCCGCGCTCGAGGGCAGGGTCGGTCCCCCGCGCGGGGAACCGACCCTATCGACTAAAGAGGTTGATTTCCCTCCTTTGTCACGAACTCCGGCACCGCCTCCGGCGCCAGGGATGCCTGGGAGCCGTCGGCCATGTTCCTGACGGTCACGAGGCCCTTCTCCATCTCCTCGGGGCCGATGATGCAGGTCCACGCGGCGTGCGACGCGTCCGCGCTCTTCATCTGGGCCTTGAAGCCGCGCGACGCGGTGTCCTGTTCCGCTGCGACCCCGTGGCGCCGCAGCCGGTGCGTCAGGACCTGCACCGCGCTCCGCGCCTCGTCGGAGAGAGCCGCGACGTAGACCCTCACCGCCGGGGCCCGGCCGAAGGAACAGCCCTGCTCCTCCATGACGAGGACGATGCGGTCGAGCCCGCCCGCGAAGCCGACGCCGGGCAGGTGCGGTCCTCCGATGGCCTCGGACAGGTTGTCGTAGCGCCCGCCCCCGCAGACGGCGTTCTGGGCCCCGAGATCGCCGGAGAGCATCTCGTAGGCTGTCTTGGTGTAGTAGTCCAGACCGCGCACCAGCCTTTTGTCCAGGCGGTAGGAGAGGTCCAGCCGCTCCAGTCCAGACCGGACCTCCTCGAAGTGGTCCCGGCACTCCGGGCAGAGGTGATCGTAGATGGCCGGGGAGGCGTCCGCCGCGGCCCCGCAGGAGGGGTTCTTGCAGTCCAGGATGCGCAGGGGATTGCGTTCCATGCGTCCCAGGCAGGTCTCGCAGAGCTCGCCTCTGCGGGCCTCGAAGTGGGCCAGTAGCGCCTGGCGGTAGACGGGACGGCAGACGGGGCAGCCGACGGAGTTCAGGACGACCTCCAGGTTCCTCAGGCCGAGGCGCCGGAAGATCTCCGCGGAGAGGTCGATGACCTCGACGTCCGCCCCCGCCCCGGATACCCCCAGGCACTCCATGTCGATCTGATGGAACTGACGGTAGCGCCCCTTCTGGGGGCGCTCGTAGCGGAACATGGGGCCCCAGCACCAGAGCTTGGCGGAGGCCCCCTGGGCGCAGAGCCCGTTTTCCAGCGCGGCGCGCACCATCCCCGCCGTGGCCTCCGGACGCAGCGTCACACTGCGCCCGCCCCGGTCCGAAAAGGTGTACATCTCCTTCTCCACGATGTCCGTGGTCTCGCCGACCCCGCGGGAGAAGAGCTCCGTCTGCTCGAAGAGGGGCAGGTGTACCTCGGAGCAGCCGAAGTCCGCCATCGCCTCGGCCGTCGTCCTCACTACATAGGCCCATTTCCACGACTCGCCGGGCAGGATGTCCCGAACGCCTCTCGGCGCCTTGATGTCCATATCGATCGACCCCATTTCCGTAATCTGTGTCAGGAGTATACCATTCATCGCCCTGTTGCCCGTTCGGGGCGCGGAACCTTACGGTTCCTCCCTCGGAACGGCACGAAGCGTCCCCGGGTTCGTGTAGGTGACCAGGGCCACCGTTCCGGGCACGGAGCGGACGTAGCGGCGTTCCGTGTAGTCCACCGGGACGGAGCCGGAGCTCCTGCCCTTCGAATGGGCCGCGGCGAGGGAGGCCGCGAACTCCAGAACGTCCCGGCGCTCCGTCTCCAGCTCCTCCCGCCCGCGGGAGCCGCGGATGACGACGTGCGCCCCCGGCAGTTCGTGGGCATGGAGCCAGAGGTCGTCCCCCCGGGCCTGCCTGAAGGTGACGAAGCGGTTGCCCCGCGCCGACAGCCCCACGAGGACGGTCAGCCCGTCCCGCTCGTAGACCAGATGGGGGGGGAGCCCCTTCTTCTCCCGGCCCTTTCCCCTTGGGGACGGAGCCCCCCTTCCCACCCCCTCCGGGGCCAGCCACTCCTCGACGTCCCGGACGGCCTCCTCGAACCTCTCGGGGTCATCGATGGCCTCCAGGAGGTCCCTCTGCTCGGCGAGCTCCTCGATGGCGTTCTCCAGCTCCACGATGCTCCGCCGGATCGACTCGGGATCCGCCTTTGCCTTGCGGTATCTCCTGAAGTAGCGTTCAGCGTTGTGCGAGGGGGAAAGACGGGGGTCGAGCGCGATCTCGAGGGCGTTGCCCTCCCAGTCGGTCAGGGTCACGGATTCCGCACGCTGCGGGATGTCCCCGAGGTGCGACAGGAGCAGCTCCCCCCTGCGCCGCAGCATCTCGGCCTCGGCGCAGTTCCCCAGCTGCTTCCGAAGGCCGTCCCTGTGGCGTTCCCGCGCCTTTGCGGCCCGCCTCAGGCGGACGTCCAGCTCGCGGAGGCGGCGCTCCCTGCCCCTCGAGAGCAGCGGACGGAGGACGCCCGCCGCCGCGGCGGCGAGTGCGTCGGTCCCCAGGAGCTCCGCCTCCGGAAAGAGGATGGGGAAGCGCGTGAGGTATCCTTTGGAGGAGCGCTGGCAGGGGAGGATGGCGTCGGTGCCCGCGTCCCGGACGGCCAGGAGCCAGTCCTTGGAGGACCTTTCCTCCCAGTGGGCCCGGATGAGCTGCGACAGGGGGCGTCCGATGCCGGCGACGTTCGCGGCGCCGTCGCGGTCCAGGGCGGAGAGGTCCTCGGGGAGGGGGCCCGCGAAGGCCGGGGGCGGGACGTAGGGATGGCCGGGAAGGAGCGTCCGGTAGGGGTTCCGGTCCGGGGCCTCGTGACGGGCCAGCTCCTTGATGCGGCGGTCCGCTCCGAGGAGGATGAGGTTCCCCAGGGGTTCCGTGGCCTCGAGGACCAGGAAATAGCGTATCTCGGCCCCGGCCGCCACGCGGCGCCTCGCCTCGAACTCCAGGATGCGGTCGTGGCCGATCTGCTGGACGGCGATGAGGTCCCCCTTGACGAAGCGGCTCCGGAGCGCCTCGACGAGGGGTGTCCTGGTCGGGGCGCCCTTCCGCAGCGCCGAGACCGAGCCGCCGTCGGCCAGGCAGCAGCCTCCGGTCCCGGAACCCCACGAGAACAGGAGCCACAGGTCGTCGTGGCCCAGTTTCAGGGCGACCCAGGAGTCCCCGCCCTCGGCCTTGTGGATGCGCCAGGGCAGCCGGCCGGACAAAGCGGCCCGAAGCCCGCGGACGAACTCGGGGCCCAGCGTCATGATAGAGGGGCCCCGGGGCCGTCGAGATCGAGGGATTGGTCTTGCAAGCGGGGATCGGTCATCTTGTGCCTCCGTCCGTGATTCTATCCGTTTCTCCGTGGCGGTACCCTTTGACGGGCAGGATATGACGGCGACAATCATAACATTTTTCGTTCGGGATGTCCCCGCGGAGCTCATTTCATGGTATCCTTATACGAGCTTTTGGGTAAAAATACGTTATACTTAAGCGTCAATATTGCGGGGCCCCTTGAATTGGACGCGGGCTTTTCATGGTAAGAAGCATAAAATAAGTTCTGGTGTAAGAACATTTGATGTTCCTCGATCGTGTTCCCGTGCGGGGGCGTTTGTGCCGGCGCGGGAGCGGGGCCAGATTTCCTGATTTGGGAGGGGCTTTATTTTGGACCGCTTGATGCTGGACATGACTCGATTGGCGATTCGGAAAGCGGAGAATACCGCGGCGGCGGACACGGTACGCGTCGGAGACGGAAGGGAACCCGAACGATCGGCTGCCGTCGGTTTGTCCTTCGAGGAGCTGCTTTCCTCATCCATGAAGGAGGTCAATGCCCTTCAGCTCGAGGCCGACGACAAGATGCGCAGGCTCGCGACGGGGGACGTCGAGGATATCTCCGAGGTCGTCATGGCCTCGTCCCGGGCGGAGGTCGCCCTGAAGCTGATGATGGAGCTGCGCAACAAGCTCGTGGATGCCTATCAGGCTTTGTCGCGTATCGCCGGCTGAGCTCTGAGGAATGATGGATAGCCTCAAACGCTGGTTCGCGGCCTTTCTTCTCTTCTGGGCCTCGCTGAAGCTGTGGCAGCGTATCTCCCTGTTCCTTGCGGCGTTTCTGGTCATTGCCGCAATCCTTCTTCTCGTCCTCTGGGGAGGGAGAACGTCCTACGAACCCCTCTTCGCCGGGCTGGAGGTGGAGGATCAGGCTGCGATCGTCTCCTACCTGCGAGAGAACAATCTCCCCTATCGTCTGGACCCGTCGGCCAACGCCATCCTCATGCCCAGGGGCCAGGTTTACGAGACGCGCCTCTCCCTCGCGCAGGAGGGGCTGCCCAAGGGGGGGAGCAAGGGCTTCGAGCTCTTCGACAACGCCTCGATGGGGCTCAGCGAATTTCAGCAGCGCATCACCTACGTCAGGGCCGTCGAGGGGGAGCTGGAGCGCACCATCGCGCAGATGGATACCGTCGACTCCGCGAGGGTCAGCGTCGTCATCCCGGAGCAGCGCCTGTTCCTCGAGCAGCAGAAGCCCTCGACCGCGTCGGTGTTGCTGCGGCTGCGTCCGGGGACGACCCTGGGACAGAATCAAGTCAAGTCGATAATCCACCTGGTCTCCCACAGCGTGGACGGCCTCCAGCCGGAGGACGTCACCGTCGTTGACACGGGGGGGCGCATCCTCTCGGATATGATCGCCGATTCCATGATCATCTACCCGCCCGATGGGCGCAGCACCGTGACCTCGGTCCAGCGGGAGCTGGAGCGTCAGCGCGAGCGTGAGCTCGAGTCGAAGGCGCGCTTGATGCTCGAACAGGTGTTCGGCCCCGGTAAGGTGGTTGTGAGGGTCAAGGTCGACCTCGATTTCGACAAACGCTCCCGTTCCCTCGTCGAGTACACGCCCAACCCCGAGACGGGGCAGGGGATCCCGCGGAGCAATCAGCGGGAGGAGGAGAGCTATAACGGGCAGGGACAGCCGGTGGGGAGCAACCCCGGGACCACGACCAACATCCCCGGCTATGCTATCAACACCCAGAACGTGAACAGCGAGTACAACAAGGGGACCTCGACGACCAACTACGAGATCACCACGCGCAAGAGCGACGAGGTGGTCACACCCGGAGGAGTCCGGCGCCTGACGGCCTCGGTTCTGGTGGATGGGGACCTCGATGAGGCCCGGCTCGGAGAGCTGCGAGAGGTCGTCTCCTCCGCCATCGGGTACAGCGAGGCGCGGGGCGACAGCCTGGTCGTCAAGGGGATGAAGTTCTCCACGTCGTTTGCCGATTCCCTCGCCGAGGAGCTGCGGCAGGAACGGATGACACGCATCATCGTGGGTGTGGTCATCGCCTTGGTCATGTTGCTTCTGGCCGCGGGGGCCGCGGCCTGGTGGCTCCGTCGCCGGAGGGCCCGCATGGCGGCGGTCGTCTTGGAGGAGGAGGGCGGCAAGCATGTGCCCACGATTCAGGAGATGCTGACCTCCCCCGACCTCCTGGCGTTTCAGGGGGAGCTGGCCGTGCTGGAGGAGCAGCTGAAGGTCTACGCCAAAAACAACCCCGGAGAAGTGGCCAACCTCGTCAACGAGTGGCTCTCCTCCGACGGTTAGCCGAGATACAGGTAAAGGAGCCCGTTCATGGCTAAGTCGAACAGCTCGGTATCCAACAGGGAGAAGATCGCGGTCCTCATGGTGGCACTGGGAAACGACATCGCCGCCGAGGTCTACAAAAAACTGGACGATACCGCTATCGAACTGATCACGCTCGAGGTGGCCAACCTGCGCAAGGTGACGCCCGAGCTCAAGCTCGAGGTCCTGAAGGAGGCGCAGGAGGTCCTGATGGCCCGGGAGTTTATGGCCCGTGGGGGGGTGGACTACGCGCGCGATGTCCTGGAGCGCGCACTGGGGCCGGAGAGGGCGCAGAACCTTCTGGCGCGGATCACGGCGAGCCTCCAGGTCCGGCCGTTCGACTTCATGCGCCACACCGACCCGCAACAGGTCCTGGGCTTCATCCAGGGCGAGCATCCTCAGACGATCGCCCTGATCCTGTCGTACCTGGAGGCACCTCAGGCCGCCATGATCCTCAGCGGCCTGCCGGCGATCATGCAGGCCGAGGTGGCCAAGCGCATCGCCCGGATGGACCGCATCACTCCCGAGGTGCTTCGGGAGGTGGAACGGGTGCTGGAGCGCAAGCTGAGCACGGTCATGGGGCAGGACTTCACGATGGCCGGAGGCATCGACGCGGTGGTCGCTATCGTGAACAGCGCCGACCGGACCACGGAGCGCAACATCATGGAGCATCTGGAGGAGAACGATCCCGAGCTGGCGGAGGAGATCAAGAAGCGCCTCTTCGTATTCGAGGACATCATTCGCCTGGACGATCGCTCGCTGCAGCGCGTCCTGCGCGAGGTCGACATGAAGGAGCTGGGGCTGGCCCTCAAGGGCGCGACCGAGGAGCTTCGGACGAAGTTCTTCAAGAATATGTCCAAGCGTGCGGCGGAGATGCTGCAGGAGGACATGGACTACATGGGCCCGGTCCGCGTCAAGGACGTGGAGGAATCCCAGCAGAAGGTCGTCAACATCGTCAGGGGCCTGGAGGAGCAGGGCGAGATCGTCATAGCCTCGGGCGGAGAGGACGAGCTCGTTGTCTAGCGTCCGCCAGAGGGTCCTGCGCACAGTTCGTCTGCTGCCTGAGGCCGTCAAGATTGGCATGGAGTCCGAGGCTGCTCTTTCCCTGGAAGAGGGGGAAGAGCAGCGTTCCAATGAGGGGGAAGCCGTCCCCGAGGCCCCGGTTCCGGGGGCGCGGGACGAGAGTGAAGAGCTTCGGGAGCAGATAGGGGACCTGCGCCAGCGTCTGGACGACGCGGAGAGGCGCAATGCGGACCTGTCCCGTGAGAAGGTAGAGCTGGAGGCGGAGGCGGAACGTCTCCGCCTGGATTATGCGGAGAGGGAGCGGGCCCTGGAGTCGCGCGTGCAGGGCGAGGGGGAACGCGCGCGCGAGGAGGGGCGCCTTCAGGGCGAGGCCGAGGGACGGGAGTCCGGCCATGCCGAGGGGCTCAGGACGGCCAAGGTCGAGGTGGAGGCCCTTTACCTCAAGAAGCTGGGGGGGCTCGTCTCCTTGCTGGAGTCCATCGCGGCCCGCCTGGAGGAGGATTTTTCCGAGCTGGCCGCGCTGAACCAGCCCCGGATGCTGCGGCTCTGGTTCGACATGCTGGGGCGTATGCTGAAGCGGGAGGTCGAGCTGAAGCCGGACGCGGTCCTGCCCGTGCTGGCCGACATCCTGACGCGCCTCAGCGACAAGAATAGTGTGGTGATCTACGTATCGCCCGAGGATATCGCCCTCCTCCAGAACAGCCTGGATCGGGAGTTCGAGGAGGTGCTGCGCGGCGTGCGCCACCTGGAGCTGAAGCCGGATGCCAGCGTTGACCGCGGAAGCTGCATCGTGGAGACCGGCCTTGGGGTTTACGACGCTCGCTGGCGCACCCAGATAGAGCAGATAGAGTCCTCGATCGAAAAGCTGTTCCAGAAGCTGGGCAAGCCGGCCAGGAGGCCCTCGGCCCGTCGGAGGAAGGAAGGGGAAACGGAGGGCGAAGTGGAAGCGGCGCCCTCCCCGCAGTCGGCGGGGACGCGGAAGCGTAGGGCCGGGACCCGAAGGGCCGCGGCCGATGACGTGTCGGACAAGGTGCCGGACGAGGGGGCACCGGAGTGACGCAGCCGGGCCTGTTCTCCATTCTGGAGTCCGAGCTGGAGCAGCTCCCCCTGGTCAAGATCAACGGAAGGGTCGCACAGGTCGTGGGGCTGGTCGCGGAGTCCCAGGGGCCTGACGTTCGCGTGGGGGACCTGTGCCGCATCTGTTTCCGGGACGGCTCGCACGGCCTGGATGCGGAGGTCGTCGGGTTCCGGGACGACCGGGTGCTCTTGATGCCTCTGGGGGACCTGCGCGAGGTTGGGCCGGGGTGCGACGTGATCTCGACGAATCATCCCCTGGAGGTTGGGGTCGGGGAGGCCCTGCTGGGCCGCATCCTGGACGGCTTGGGGGAGCCCATGGACGACAGGGGGCCCCTGGCAGCCACGGATTTTTATCCCCTGTACGCGGAACCGCCGCACCCCCTGAGGCGTCAGATGGTGGAGCGTCCCCTGTCCGTGGGGGTGCGCGTCGTCGATGGGATGCTGACCCTCGGGACGGGGCAGAGGATTGGGATCTTCGCGGGGTCCGGGGTTGGCAAGAGCACGCTCCTGGGGATGATGGCCCGGTACACCACGGCGGACGTCAACGTCATCTCCCTGGTGGGCGAGCGTGGACGCGAGGTGCGGGAGTTCATCGAACGGGACCTGGGGCCGGAGGGCCTCGCGCGCTCCGTCCTGATTATCGCGACCTCGGACCAGCCGCCCTTGATACGCCTTAAGGCGGCGCTGACCGCGACCGCCGTGGCGGAGTACTTCCGGGACCAGGGCAGGGACGTCCTGCTGATGATGGACTCGGTGACCCGCGTCGCCCGGGCGCAGAGGGAGATCGGCCTGGCGATCGGCGAACCCCCGGCCACGCGGGGCTACACGCCCTCGGTGTTCGAGATGCTGCCCCGCCTGCTGGAGCGGGCCGGGGCGGGCGAGAGGGGCAGCATCACCGGCATCTACACCGTGTTGGTCGAGGGCGACGACATGAACGAGCCCGTTGCGGACACGGTGAGGGGCGTCCTGGATGGGCACATCGTCCTGTCCCGCAAGATCGCGTCCCGAAATTTTTATCCGGCCGTCAGTGTGCTGGAGAGCGTCAGCCGCGTCATGCCGGCTATCGTCTCCCCGGAGCACCTGGCGGCCGCTGGACGCATCCGGGACCTGCTGGCCACCTACGCGGAGTCTGAGGACCTGATCAACATCGGGGCCTACAAGGCGGGGTCCAATGCGCGGGTGGACTGGGCGCTCTCGCACCTGGACAGCGTGCGCGCCTTTCTGGAGCAGCGTGTGGACGAGAGCTCCTCGTTCGAGGAGACGGACAGACGGATGCTGGCTTTGGCCCCGCAGCCGTGATTCCAATCCTCAATCACTCGTATACTTTGTTGTTTTTGCTCGCCTTACTTTTTTGTACGCCTTCGCGTCGGCTCGCAAAAGCCGCCTCGTCTACGAATGATTGAGAATATGGAATCGGACGTTTTTCATTTTGGAGGTTTGGCCGCCGTGCATCAGCGTATTCGAAGGTTCAGCCGTATCCTGAAGCTGAGGGAGGACGACAGGCGATCCGAGCAGGCCCTTTTGGCGGCGGAGCGCCGTGAGGAGAAGGACGTCATGGACCGGCTCTTCTCCCTGGAGGGAGAGAAGTCGAAGGCCGTGGAGGATTTCTGCGGCTGCGGCTGTGGTGGGAACACGGCGTCCTGCTCGGAGCTCTGGTTCCGCCGGCAGTTCATCGATTCGATCGAGGACCGCATCCACGAGGGCCGGGACTCCCTGCAGGATGTCCGCCAGAGGATTGCGGGGACAGAGGCGCGTTTGGTGGAGCGCCATCGGGACGTCCGCGTCATGGAGACCTACGTCGATCGGCTCAGGGCCGTCGATTTTCAAAACCGAATGGATACCGAACAGCTCGAGCTGGACGACGTGGCCATGGTGCGCTATTCGCGGATGAAAAAAGGAGCCGAGGCATGATACCGGAGATGACGAACATGAACCGGGCGCTGGGACGCATCGACGAGATCCTGCAGCGGTGCACTCCCTGGATGGAGAAAAGGGCCTCCGGGACGGAGCGCTTCGTTGATGTTCTGGACGAGGCCGTTAAAAAGGCCGGGACGCCTGCGGAACGGTCCCTCGATGGGCTCCGCAGGCTGGCCGGGCGCTGTGCGGAGGACTACAACATCGACGAGGAGCTCATCCGTGCCGTCATTCAGGTGGAGTCGGGCTGGAACCCCAAGGCGGTCTCCGCGAAGGGGGCCCGCGGCCTGATGCAGCTCATGCCAAGGACGGCGGATATGTTGGGTGTCGAGGACCCCTTCGACCCGGAACAGAACATCGAGGGCGGGGTAAAATACCTCTCCAGCCTGACCGATAAATACAATGGGGACGTTGAAAAAGCTCTGGCGGCCTACAATGCAGGGCCGAGCCGGGTCGATGCGGGGCAGGTCCCCGAGGCGGCCTCCCGTTACGTCAGGAACGTCATGGCCCTCTACCGCCGCTATAGGGAGGAAGATTAAAGATGGCCGAGGAACGTGTGGCGGACAGCACCAAGGAGCCTCAAACGGAGCAGGCGCCGGCCGCGGCCCCTAAGAAAAAAAAGAGGAAACGCAGCAAACTGGGCCTGTTGTTTTTGTTCCTCCTCCTGGCCCTGGGTGTTGCGGCGGGTCTTCACTTCAGCGGGATCTGGGACGGCCGCCCTCTCTTCTGGAGCGTGGTCCCGAGGATCCCCTATGTGGGCCCCCCCCTGGCGCAGCTCTTCGAAGTCCCCGAGCGATATACCCTGACGACGGAAGAACGGCGCCGTCTGGAGCTCGAGGAGTGGCAGCGGCGCCTTGACGAGCAGGAACGTGGGGTTCTGAGCACGAAGGCCGGGTTGGAGGTCCTCTCGGACGATCTCGGCAGACGTGCGGAGGTCCTGGACGAGCAGGCGCGCCTGCTTTCGGAGTCGAGTGCCGACCGCTCGGGGAGCGAGGCGACCGAGGACGAAAAACGTCTGATCGACCAGGTGGCCAAGACCTATCAGGACATGTCCGCGCGCAATGCGGCGCAGATAGTGGAGCAGCTTCGGGAGGGGCTCGCGGTGGACCTGCTGAAAAAACTGCCGGTGGACGCCCGTGCCTCGATCCTGGGCAAAATGAAGCCCCAGAGGGCCGCGAGGCTTACGGAATTGATGTCTGGCCGGGGGCGGTAGGTTAAAAGCGACAAACAGTGAGGAAAAGATTTTAACCACGAAGCCCCCCTGATGAAACCCCTAAGCGACCCGCTCAACTCGCTTCTGCTCGTTGGCGGTCTGCTTATGTGGTACCCCAGCTTGCCTGTTTTGAGGATGGTACTTGCCGGGGCCGCCGCTATCGGGATAGCGGCGTGGGGGGTTGGGGGCGAAGCCCCCATATCAATTTGTTAGGGAAGCGCTGGGTATTTTTGCATATAGATGTTTTGCATCATATTTACCCTTAAAAACATGCATTTTTGTTTTAATCAGCGCTTCCTGAGGGAAAGGACGTGGGGACGTTGGCGGAGGCGTTTCCTTCCGTACAGGTGAGTACCCCCGGACAGGGGTTCGGAGGTGAGGTGAAGGGCGGAAAGAAGGGCTTGGACGAGCCCTCGGACCCGCAGCTCTTCTCCAGTCTGATGGCCCAATACGCCTCCGTCCCGGGGACGGAGAGGGAGGCGGAGCCCCCCGCGCTGGAGAGGGTCTTTGCGGCGTTGAAGGGTGGGCTCTTCCAGCTCTCTCCCGAGGCGCTGAAACTTCTCGCCTCCCTGAAGGAGGGGCTGCAGCGCGAGGCGCCCGAGGTCCTTCCTCTGATGAAGGAGGCCGCGGAGGAGGCGTTGAACGCCATCCCCGAGGAGGAACTCCGGCGTCTGGAGGCCCTCCTGTCCCGCGCGGCGAACCGTCTCGGAATGGGGGAGGGGGGCGCGTTGGCCGAGGTGGGGACGCAGGCGCAGGGAACCGGCGCTGCGGAACGGATCTCGTTTGGGGCCTCCTTGCTCTCCTCCCAGGTCTTGCGGACGGAGGGCCCTGAGCTGGATACGAAGGATGGCAGTGCAGACGATGAGGACGGACTTTTTGCGGGCACGTCTGCGGATGGCGACCCCTCGGATTCGGACCCAGTGGAGGGGGGCGGTGCGCCGCTCTCTCTCTCTCTCCTCGCGGAGGCCGCCGCCCTCCAGCAGGGGGCGGCGCCTGAGGGCTCGGGGGGCCGGCCCGAATTGAAGGAGGTCCCCGCCGCCAAGGACCGGGGTGCCGATTCCACGCCCACCGCGGTACCGCCCGAACGCCCCGAGCCGGCGGGTGAGCTTCTCGCTGGGGGGGCCGGAGAGGATCCTTTGCTTTCGAGGCTTCCCGGAGCCCGCCGGGAGATGGGGAGGAAGGTCTCCGTCTCCGCGGAGGAGAGCGAGGCCGGGGAGCAGGCCGTGTCCACCCCGGACGGGGACGAGGGACCCGGTGTCGGGTCGGCCCTGAGGTCTCCTCGTGAGGGAACCGGGCGGGAGGGGGGCCGGGAACCCGGCGGTGACGCCTCCCGGAGGCGTTCCCGTGGGGCGGAGGCGGCGCGGAGCCACAGCTCCGAGGAGCTCCCCCGAGGGGTGGAGAGGACGGAGTCCAGGCCGGACTTCCAGTCCTTTTTTGACGGCATCCTGGCGAACCGCCGTTCTGCCCAGCCCTCGGCGGCCCCCTTGGAACTGAGCCGGGGGGCTCAGCCGGGCGAGGTCCTGCGCGAGGGAGTCGAGAACGTGGTGCGATTCGCCCGTGTAAACGGAGGGCATCGCGCGAGCCTGATCGTGGACCCTCCCGCGCTGGGGCGTCTGACCGTGGAACTGGCCACCGGGACATCGGGGCTCGAGGCGAACATTAAAGTCTCCAGTGAGCAGGTCCGACACTTAGTACAGGATCAGATCGTGCAGCTCCGGATGTCCCTGGCCCAGCAGGGCGTACAGCTGGCCCAATTTTCGGTCGACGTCCAGCAGGATGACGGCCGGCGCCAGCAGGGCTTCTCGCGGGGGCAGGGGGGCCGGCGCCGGGCACGTGGTGAGGCGTCCGGGGAGGACGACGGGGCGGCGAACGCGGTGTTCCGGGTGGACCTGGAACAGGGGCTGCTCCACTGGGTGGCCTAGGGCTGGGCGGCCGGCTCCGGTAAGGTCCCTGAAATATATCGAGGAGGTGGGCGTCATGCCCGTCACGAACGTAAACGACAATCAACCCGTCCTGAGTGGAGATGAGCTGAAAAAGGCCTCGAGGGCGGTATCGAAGGAGCTGGACAAGGAGGCGTTCCTCAAGCTCCTGATCGCCCAGCTGGCGAATCAGGACCCCATGAACCCGATGGAGGACCGGGAGTTCATCGCCCAGATGGCGCAGTTCAGCTCTCTGGAGCAGATGGCGAACATGTCCAAGACCATGGAGAGGATGGCGGAGGCCAACAAGTTCTCCGCGGTGAGCTACGTGGGCAAGACCGTGGGCTTCACGAAGGAGGCGGAGACTCCGGGGGAAAAGCCGAAGCAGGTTGTCGCGGCCGTCAAGGCCGTATGGTTCGACGACCCCAAGCAGGGCCCCGTCCTGGAGACGACGGAGGGGTTCGTCCCCCTCAGCAAGATCGAGGGCGTGGGGCCGGAATACAAAGTAAAAGCGAAGTCCTAGGGAAACGCTGACGTGATTCATGCCCCCCATGTTGTTTTTTAGGTGGCGGGAATGTGGCGTAACGATGTTTTTGGGCCTCCAGGATGGAGGTTGTCGTTTTCGCGGAGCGATAAGTGGAAAAGACTATCGCAGGAGGTTCTTGAGGAATGCTCAGATCTTTGATGACGGCGGTTACGGGCGTCAAGGCGCACCAGACGATGCTCGACGTGACGGGTAACAATATAGCGAACGTCAACACCACGGGTTATAAGAAGGACTTTACGATCTTCCAGGACCTGCTGTACCAGACCAGCCAGGGCGCCTCGGGGCCGGGCGACAACCGCGGCGGCATCAACCCCTCTCAGGTGGGATTGGGCGTCACGGTCGCATCCATCGAGACCATCCATTCCCAGGGCCCGGCCCAGTACACGGGCAACAAGTCGGACATGATGATCAACGGGGACGGGTTCTTCGTGCTGAGGGCCGGGGCCAGCACGCTGTTCAGCCGGGCCGGGGCCTTTATACGGGACGAAAACAATAACCTGGTGCAGTCGGGCACGGGCTATCGCCTGCAGGGCTACAAGATGGAGCGCGATCCGCTGAACCCCCAGAATTTTGTCCGCTCCAGCGAGCTCTCCGACATCAACATCCCCATGGGCAAGAAGATGGAGCCCCGCGCCACGACGGTGGTCAAGTACCAGTGCAATCTGGACAGCCGTAGTTCCGCCTATCTGCCCTATGGCTTTCCGGACCTTCCCTACAACGAAAAATGCGGATGGCCGGGGAACCCCAGCGGCAAGGCCAAGATCAAGATGGACGGCGTGGAGTACGACATGAGCTTCAAGACCAACCTGGCGTCCGCGGACGGCAAGGGGTACCTGACCGTCACCGTCGAGAACGGCGGGAAAAAGCAAGAATTAGTCTTCGATATGGTGGGGATCGACGGCGGCAAGCCGAAGCTGGCGAAGGGGACGCACGATCCCAATCCGGCGGTCTTCCCGGGGACGGATCCCGAGGTGGCCATGACACTCGACTACGACGACGCCACGGGCGGATTGAAGATCAAGAAACCGGACGGTTCGACGGTCTTTGAATATAACTTGAAGGCCGACATGCGCTACACGTCCTTCACCCTCAAGAATGGGGCGACGGAGACCCCCGTTATCGCCGAGTTCGACGAGGCTCCCAGCAAGCTTTCGGGGACGCCGGTGACGATGACGCTGTGGTATCCCAAGGCGGGGGGAGCGGGGATGGAACGCCTGACGGCAAAGGTTCATTTCAAGCCGGACGGCAAGTTTGACTTTGTCGAGAAGATAGCGGGCACATTTCCGGCGGGTTTTACCGCGGATAATCTTAAAATCGCGGTTGTTGGCAATGGATCGGGGTTGGCGGTCCAGCAGGCCAAGGACCTCGCGCACCCCGCGGAGCCCTTCGACACCTTGGCTCAGATCAATCAGGGCGGTTTTCACCAGACGAAGAAGGATATCTTTGATTGTCAGGGTAACAAATATACGCTGGAGGTCAACTTCAAGAAGATCACGGAGAATCGCTGGCGTTGGGAGGCTTTCCTTCTGGACTCCGAGGGAAAACAGGTGACGGGGCCGAACTGCGAGGAGGGCAGCGGAAGCTCGTCGGGGAACTCCAGCGCCATTGTCCCGACCCCCTCGTCCGGGGAGATCGCCTTCTGCGGCTGCGGCCCCATCTGCGATCCCCTGGAGCAGGAGATCGAGATTCCCTTCAGCCTCAAGGGGATGACGAACTCGAAGATCAAGTTGAACTTCGGCGGGGATGGCGACAAGCTGAACGGCGTCACGCAGTACGCCTCCGAGACCACCACAAAGGCCGTATACCAGGACGGCTATACGATGGGCGTGTTGAAGGATTTCAACGTAGGAGCGGACGGGACGATCTCGGGGACCTTCAGCAACGGGCAGGTGCAGAAGCTCTACCGAGTGGCCCTGGCGACCTTCCCGAACCAGCAGGGCCTGGAGAAGACGGGGGAGACCGCCTTCATCCCCACGATCAACTCCGGCGAGGCGAACATCGACGCCGCCGACAGCGGGGGGAAGGGCTCCATCAAGGGAGCCACACTCGAGATGTCCAACGTGGACCTGACGGAGGAGTTCACGCGCCTCATCATCTCGCAGCGCGGCTTCCAGGCCAACACCCGTGTGGTCACCACCAGCGACCAGATCCTGGAGGAGGTCGTGAACCTGAAACGGTAAGGAAACCCAGCTTGCAGGAACCAGCTTGCAGGAACGAGGAAGCGGCCCCTTGTGGGGCCGCTTCAGGCTGTCGAAAAAGTATATAATTGGTATCAGGTAGGCCGAATCGAGCGCAACCGCCTCCACATGGAAGCCGAATACTTCCTGCTGACGGTTCAGACGCGAGATGAGGGGGCCCAGGCCTATGGCCGGTCGCCCTCGAGTCTCGTTGTATAGGTCCTTGACGATGTTATGGACGAAGGAAAAGTCGATATGGGCAGCAATTTTGCGAAGCAGGTGATCCTCGGGTACGAAGTCCTCCAGACAGATTATCTCGAACTCCGCTCGGGCTCCTCATAAGGACGGAGCATTGAAATACACCTCCTTGATTTTCTCACTTCTCCCTTCTTATACTCTATATTTTAACTATTCTTAATCTTCTTGTCATAGCTGTTGCACTTTTTCGACAGCCCAACGGGACCGCCATCAGCGGTCCCGTCAATGTCTTGGAAATCAGCTTCAGGTGATACACTCTCGCTGTCTTGCGATTACACTTCTTGAGATTCGATTCTTCAAGCCGTGCGCTCTGTTCCGTCGTCAGTTTCTCCGGGGACTTCAGCCAAAGATAGCGAGTATGGCTCGGAGGAGCGCTCGTCTTGTGTCCTTCCCGGCGGGGCCGCTCCCCGGCCGCATTGATGACCTCGATGACATGGAACTTGTCAAACGTCAGCTCTGCCATGGGAAAATTCGGTCGTTCAGCGCAGTGGATAATTTATTCTGAGAAAGTACCGCTATGTAAGTCTGAAAAAGCTACGATTCGCAAGGAGCCCTTTCTAACCTCCTCTCACCCCTCCCAATTCAGAAATATCTTCATGCCCTGGAGAATGACCGAAGACGAGGAGTTTAGAATCTTTGTAAAGTCTTTAGCCAAGGGGCTGTGGGTCGGCAAAACCAGTTTCACTCTGTGTCCTGAAAATGAAATAGTGCTTGACAGGCATTCCACCTCGAGTTAAACTTCAGATATCGTATCCGATACGATATCTGAAGTTTAACTCGAGGTGGAAAAGTGGAAATACCGAGTGTGGGAGAGATTATCTGCAACGAGATAAGGCAGAGAATTTTTGATGGACAGTATGCTTCCGGCGACCGCATTAATGTCGATGAACTTGCCAGGAAGCTGAACATCAGCAAGACCCCCGTAAGGGAGGCCCTTGGCCGATTGGAAAGTGAGGGACTCGTTTCCTTCAAGCCGCGTATGGGATGGCGGGTCAGTTCTCTTTCGTTGGAGGAGTTTGTGGATTTTCTGGAGCTGCAATGCGCGCTTCGCTATTTTATATCGGATTCGCTTGGACCTTTTCTCGATAAGATCGATTTTGGCCTTCTGCACTCCATCAACAAAAAACTGCCTCAGTTGGTGGTCGAGCACAAGTATCACGAACTGATTCGTCAGAATGATCTTTTTCATATCACGATTTTTTCTGCACATTCAAACCGCCTTATTCTTCGTCGTTTAGAGGAAGTCGACGGGATTATCCGCCTGCAGCGGGTCCGTTTTTTTGAGCAGGAACGTATCCGGTTTCCCCTGTTGGCCGATAACGCGTTTGTTCAACATCAGGAGATTATCAAGGCATTGGAAAGTCGGAATCCTGAGAGGATTTCCAGGGTCTCCAGGGAACACCACGAGTCCGTTCTCGATGCCTTTAAATGTATGTCTAGGGAGATATCGGAAAAATCGGAAAAACACGTCTTAGGCTGATTAGGACTGTTGAAAAGGAGGTCTTTTCTTGATTCTACCGTTTTGGAACCCTGTGCGGGGCAAGCTGCGCGTCGCCGGACTGGCCTCAGGGTCGGGGAACACTTTGTGGAAGGTTTTGGATTTGCAGCGTGAACTCGAGAGGGCTTGGGAGGGCAGTCCCTTCGAGGTCGTCGCTCTTTTCTCCGATTCCGACGCAAAGTGCGTGGCGACCGCCGCGGAGTATGGAGTTCCCTGTGAATCGGTGGGTATAAGAGCTTTTTATGAGAAGCGAGGGGCGCCGCTGAAGGATCGCGAGGTCCGGAGGGAATACGACGGCGTGATCCTGGAAAAGCTCTCCCCTTACTGTCCCGACCTGATCCTTCTTGCGGGATATGTGTGGGCTACAACGGATGCCGTTACGAAAAGCATCCTGACCGTCGGCGTCCATCCGGCCGATCTTTCCGTCGTGAAGAACGGCAAGCGTGCCTATGCCGGGGCAGACGGTGTAGGGAGTACGCTGGCAGGGGGAGAGAGGGAAATTCGCGCTTCCTCCTACCTGGCAACCCCCGAGATCGACGGAGGTCCCATACTGATAGTCTCCCCCGCCGTGCCTATTGATCCGGCGGATGGACTGGAGGGGAGGGAGCGAATTCGCTATTATCTGGCCCCCGTAAACGACCAGGGACGTGTTGTCGGGGCTCGCACCGTACTGGAAATTGCGTTGGGGCATTTTTGTGCGGATGAGTCCGGAAAAATTTATTATAACGGGTGCCCGGTGCCTCTTGGCGTGAAGTTTGATGTATGGGATCAGCGTAAACCGCTTTATCAGACGTCCGTAAAACACCTCCTTGAGCCGAGGTCTCTGGCGGTTGTCGGAGCCTCCACGCGGCCTGGATTGGGTAATGCCGTTTTGAAAAATATTGTGGATTGTGGCTTCAAGGGAAAAATGTGGGCCGTTAATCGCGGTGGAGATGAGGTTTGGGGTGTTCCGGGCTTTCAAAGTGTGTCGACTTTGCCTGAGGCACCGGATATGGTCATGGTCACCGTACCGGGGGAGGCCGTGTGCGGGGTTGTCGAGCAATGTGGAGAACGAGGGGTCAAGGCTGTTACGGTCCTATCCGCCGGGTTCAAGGAGTTGGGCGGAAAGGGCAACGAACTGGAGCGTCGACTGATGGAGGTCGTCCGCCGTTATAACATGCGCCTTCTCGGCCCGAATTGCATGGGGCTTGTGAACACGAAGGGCTCCGTCCGTCTGAACGCCAACATGCTCCAGACCGTTCCGGGCAAGGGGGCGGTGAGCCTCGTCACGCAAAGCGGCGCCATCGGGTCAGCTCTTATTGACTTTTCGGAGTCTTTAGGAATCGGGTTTTCCGTGGTCGTCTCGACCGGGAATCAGCCGGATATCAACATAAACGATCTCATTCCCTACCTGTGTGAAGATGAGGACACCCGGGTTATCTTGGCCTATCTGGAGACGATCCCGGAGCCAGGGCGTTTCATCAGTGTCCTGTCGAAGGCTGCCGCCATAAAACCGGTCGTTCTCCTCAAATCGGGACGTACTTCCGTCGGTGCTCAGGCGGCCTCCTCTCACACGGGCAGCCTTGCGGGCGATAACGCCATCGCCGAGGCGCTCATGGAAAAAACGGGGGCGATCGTCGTTCGGAGCTTGGAGGAGGCGTTCCTTTTAGGGGCGGCCCTGTCGAAGATGCCGAGGTTTTCGGGAAAGCGGGTTGGTGTGGTCAGCAATGCGGGAGGGCCTGGAACTCTGATTGCGGATGCGCTCTCCGAGGCGGGATTCGAGCTGCCTCTCATGCCTCGGGAATTTAGGGATGAGCTGGCTGCTTCGGTTATGCCACAAGCATCTACTTCCAATCCTCTCGATCTTGTGGCGACCGCCTTACCCGAGCACTATTCAAAGGCAGTCGAATTGATGTTAAAGAGCGGAATCTACGACGCCCTGATCCTGATGGTGGTCCCACCGGTGGGGGTGGATACCGGAGCCGTTGCCGCAGCCGTGGCGGAGCCGCTGAGAAAGGCTGGCATTCCTGTCGTGTCCTGTTTCTTTGGGCCCTCGGCCGGCGAGGGAGGACGACGCGTCATGTTGAAGAACGGCATCCCCTCCTTTGCCTGGCCGGAGCAGACGGTGGACGCATTGAGGCGGATGCTGACTCTGGAGTCGCAGTCGGAGGCGTTTTCGATCAGACCTCCTGCACTTACGCGTATGGAGGCGATCCGCGATATGCTGCACGGGGAGGGATATCTCTCTCAAGCCGCTTGCGAAAGGCTTTTGAGTGAGTTTGGCCTTCCCGTTGCACGCTCGCAGTTGGTCTCCAGCGCAGAGGCATGTCGGGATATCTCTCTGCGTTACCCTGTCGTCGCTAAGATAGAGCATCCCAATATCCTTCATAAATCGGATGTCGGTGGTGTCGTTTTGAATCTCTCGGGCCCGGAAGCTCTCGGGAGGGTGGTGAAGGAGCTTCTCCTGAAGTTCGATGGCGCCGATGGGGTTCGAGTACAGGAGCAGATTGGTTCAGGGCTGGAATTGATTTTGGGGGCGAATTCCGACTCTGGCTTGGGACATGTTTTGATGGTGGGACTGGGGGGCGTCGGTGTGGAGCTCTACAGGGACGTTGCCGTGTCGCATGTACCTTTTGATCGGGCACAGGCAAGGAAAATGTTGCAATCGCTGCGCTGTGCTCCGATCTTGCGGGGTTACCGCGGGGCAAAGGGGGTTGATGTGGAGGGCTTGATCGACCTGATGGGAAAAGTCCAGCAGCTTTTGTTGCGTTGCCCCCGGATTGGGGAGTTGGATCTCAACCCCGTTATCTGGGACGGAACGTGTTTCACCGTTGCCGATTGTCGAATTCGTGTGTGGTGAGCTGCGAGTGATTTGGCATTGGAGTGAGGAGGACTTGTCATGAGTTGTAAAGAACCGGGGATGTGGTGGGTATCCCCCTCAAACTACGATGAGGAGGTGCGGGGGAGCTTCGCTTTTGCCCCCCGTATCGAAATCCTGGATACGACGCTGCGGGACGGCGAGCAGCAGGCGGGAATCGTCCTTGACAGGCAGGACAAGGTAAAAATAGCCCGTAAGCTCGACGAGGTCGGCGTCCATCGAATCGAAGCGGGAACGCCTGCAACCTCGCGGGAGGATGCGGAGGCGATTAGGGAGATTGCCTCTTTGGGGTTGAGGGCAAAGATTTTTGCTTTCTGCCGTGCCATGCCCAAGGACATGGAGCTGGCAAAGTCCCTCGGGGTGGACGGCGTCATCTGCGAGATCATCGGCAGTGAGGAAATGCTCCGTTTCGGCAAGCGATGGACGCCGGAACAGGCTGCGGCTGCCTGCATAGAGGCCACGAAGGTTGCACACGACATGGGACTTCACGTGACGTTGTTCCCCGCGGACGGCTCTCGGGCGCGGCTCCAATATCTTCTTGGCTTCGCCGAGAAGGTGGCTGCGGAGGGGCATGTCGATTCTCTGGCCCTGGTCGATACCTTTGGGACCTTTTCCCCGGAGGGGGCCGCCAGCCGTACCCGAAAGCTCAAGGAGCGTTTCGGCTTTCCCATCGAGGCGCACTTCCACAGCGACTACGATCTCGGAACGGCCTCAACAATTGCCGCCCTGAGGGAGGGGGCCTCCGTTGCGCATGTGACGGTCAATGGGATCGGCGAACGTGCCGGCAGTGTCGCTCTTGAGCCCCTTGTGGTCTCTCTCGAGGCTCTTTACGGCGTAGACACGGGGATCAAGCTGGACAAACTGCTTGAGCTTTCGGAGCTCGTGGAGAAACTCACCGGCTTTGCCGTGCCGTCCAACAAGCCCGTAACCGGAGGGCGCCTCTGGGGTTGGTCGACGGGCCTGCCCTCCAGCCTTTGGAGCAACGCCAAGACGGAGGATCCCCTGATCATGCTTCCTTATCATTATGACCTCATTGGGGCGAAGGAGCCCGTGCTCTATCTGGATAAAAAGAGCGGGAAGGATAACCTGAAATATTGGCTGGACAAGGTCGGATTATCGATCCCCGAGGAGAGGGAACGCGACCTTCTCGACCGTGCGAAAGCGAAATCCCTGGACCTGAAGCGGGACCTGAACGAAACGGAGTTCAGGGAACTCGTCGAGGCGATGCTGCGGCAGAGGAAAGATTGAGCAAATGTTGGATTGAAAAGGAGGGGATTTTCTATGAAACGCATGTTTTGGATTTTGGCTCTGGCCTGTTTTGCAAGTGCGAGTTCCGTTTCCGCTGCGGAACAGGTCTATAAAATTAAAATCGCCAACGTCACGGCACCTGAGCACCCTTTAAATATTTGCTTTGAAAAAATGGCCGACCTGATGCGTACAAAAAGTGCTGGTCGGCTTGATGCTACGGTATTCCCATCGGGACAGCTTGGAAACCTGCGCACTATTTCCGAGGGATTGCAGATGGGGACCATTGAAATGGGAACACAAAGTCCTGGGGGACTGGCCTCCTTTATGCCTCTTTACGGGGTGCTTGAACTCCCCTATGTTTATTCAAGCAATGCAGAGGTTTATAAAGTTGTGGACGGTCCTATCGGGCGTGAATTGGACGAGATGTTCCGAAAGAAGACAGGGATCCGCGTACTAGGCTACTGGATGAACCTTTATCGCAATACTACCAATAATAAACGTCCTATTCTGAAAGCCGAGGACTTCAAAGGTCTTAAATTACGTGTACCGGAGACAAAAACGGTCATGGATACCATAGCTGCGCTTGGTGCCAGTCCGGTTCCCATGAATTTTGGAGAGGTCTATACGGCACTATCTCAGGGGATCATTGATGGACAGGAGAACCCCATCTCCATTATTTGGGCGTCCAGGTTATTTGAGGTGCAGAGATATCTTTCTTTGACGGGTCATGTTTACTCTCCAACCACAGTCATGATCTCCGATGCTTTTTACGAGAAACTACCGGATGATTTGAAAAAGGCCGTGATTGAGAGTTTTGAGGAAGTCCGCTCCATCGCGCGGGAGATGGCGGAAAAACAGGATATGGAGCTCCTCTCGAAGTTGAGGGAAAAGGGGATGCAGATTAACGAAATCGACAGGTCTGCGTTCCAAGCGCTTATGCAGCCTCTTTATGAGTCCTTCGTCGAGGCCAATGGAAAGGAAGGGGCAGAATTTCTGCAGCGTATCCGCGATAGCTTAAAGTAGGGGGCTTAGGCTATGAATATGAAGAGGATCAGCAGAAAGCTAACGCTGTTTGTCGGATGTATGGATTGTCTTATCAATCGACTGCTGTTCATTTTCCTGCTGGTTATGGCAACAATCGCGTTTGCTCAGGTTTGTACGCGCTACATTCTGAACTTTTCAATCGTTTGGAGTGAAGAGTTGTGTCGCTATCTCTTTATCTGGACCATCTTTCTGGCTATTCCGTCCCTCTTGTTTCGTGCTGCACTGACGTCATTTGACGTATTGCACGCACGGGCAAGAGGCTGGAAGAAAAAGTTTTTGGATCTGATTGTTGCCTTTGGGGAGTTGGTTTTTCTCTGGATTCTCTATTGGGGAAGTTACCCTTTTGTTCTGCGTCAGCTCAGGCAGGTATCGACTGCGTTGCCTATATCTATGGCCCTTGTCTACGTTGTTGTGCCTATTAGCGCGGTTTTGGGGATTTTTGTCACGATTGAGCGCATCCTGTTTTCCCTCTGCGCGGGGGAGGGATAAAGCCGTGAGCCTCTTACTGCTTTTGTTGTTATTTTTAGTGCTGCTTGTCATAGGCGTTCCTATAGCGGTTACGCTGGCATTGATGGGAGTAGCTCTTGCTCTTCTTGATGGAAATTTTCATCCGGTTGTGCTGGGGCATGTGATGCTCCAGGGACTGGACAGCTTCTCTCTGTTGGCCGTTCCCTTTTTCATGCTTGCAGGGGGACTGATGGAAGAAGGGGGGATATCGAAGCGTCTTATGGAGTTTGCTTCCGTTCTTGTTGGTCGTATGAAAGGAGGATTGGCTCAGGTTACCGTCGTCTTATCCGTCTTGTTTGCCGGTCTCTCGGGCTCAGCGGTAGCCGATACCGCTGCAGTAGGTTCGTTATTGATTCCCTCTATGAAAGAGAAAGGCTATCGACATGGTTTTGCCGCAGCAATGGTGGCCGCCGGGGGAGCGCTTGGCCCCATCATTCCTCCAAGTATTGCGATGATCGTTTATGCAGTTATTGCCAATGTCTCCGTCGAAAAGCTTTTTATTGGGGGAATCCTGCCAGGGATCGCCTTTGGTCTGTTGCTCATGGCCTATGCTCATGTCGAGGCTGTCAGGTATCATTACCCTCGGGAAACGGCGCCCTTTGAGCTGAAGGCCTTCCTCCGTGTGCTGGGAAGCAGTTTCCCCGCTCTATTGCTTCCTGTGGTTATTTTAGGGGGTATTCGTTTTGGCCTTTTTACGGCAACGGAATCATCTGCTGTGGCCGTGGTTTATGCGCTGTTTTTGGGCAAGTTCGTATATCGGGAACTAAACTGGAAAAGGCTACCGGCAATTTTTGCAGCTGCTGCACGAGGAACATCAGCCGTCATGCTGATCATTGCCGCAGCTTCATTTCTGAGTTGGGTGCTGACCAGCCGGCAGATACCTCAGCTTTTAACAAAGCAACTTCTCGCTCTATCAAGCAATACGACGGTGGTTCTAATTCTTATCAATGTCCTTGTACTCCTTTTAGGTTGTTTTATCGATGCTGTTTCGATTATCGTATTGATCACTCCTGTCGCGGTTCCAGTTATCCACCATTTAGGGATCGATCCTGTTTATTTTGGATTGCTGTTGGTCTTGAACGTCTGTATCGGGGCTCTTACCCCACCGGTAGGGACCTGCCTTTTTGTGGCCTCCGAGGTGGGAAAGGTGAATCTCATAGAAACTGCTTATGGTGCTGTCCCTATTGTTTTGATTGCAATGTCGGGGCTCCTTCTTCTGATTCTTTTTCCAGAATGTCTTATGTTTTTACCTAACCTGAGTTATTGATGCTTCATTCTTCCACGGGGTTCATATCTAACTACACTCTTCACAACCTTCAACAGCCTGTACTTTGATTTGATAGGAAGGGATGGTTGTTATGTCGGAGAAAAAGAGAGACGGTTTTACCTCGGGATTGGGATTTGTCCTCGCTGTCATGGGGTCGGCTATTGGCCTGGGAAATATTTGGCGCTTTCCTCATATGACGGGAAGCAATGGCGGAGGAGCTTTTGTCCTCGTCTATTTGCTGATAGTCTTCCTCATTGGGGCCCCTCTGCTTCTTACGGAGTTCGTCATCGGACGCCATGGCCAGAAAAACGCCATCGACAGTTATGGGGCTATCAGCTCCAAGTTTAAGTGGCTGGGTTATCTTGGAGCCTTCACCTCCTTTCCTTTGCTCGCCTATTATATCGTGGTGGGGGGATGGGTGCTCTTTTACCTCGTTGAGTCCCTGATGGGAAGTCTGACCGCCCTGCCCGGGGATCAAGTGGGGGCGTTTTTTGGCGGCTTCATCAGTCAAGTCAATCAACCGCTTGTTTATACTGCAGTTTTCATGCTCATGACGTTCCTCATCGTCGTACAGGGGATTGCGAAGGGGATCGAAAAGTGGAACAAGATTTTGATGCCCCTCCTGTTCATCCTCCTGATCATCCTTGCCCTGCGTTCGATAAGCCTTCCGGGTGCACTTGATGGAATTAAATGGTATCTTACCCCCGATTTTTCTAAAATTGATGGTAATACGGTTATCGCCGCCTTGGGGCAGGCGTTCTTCTCCCTCAGTGTCGGACTTTGCGGGATGGTCACCTACGGCTCCTACCTGTCCAAGGATGAGAACCTATCTCGATCGGTACTGATTGCATCTGCCGCAGATACCGTGGTGGCCCTTTTGGCGGGGTTCGTGATCTTTCCTGCACTCTTTTCTTTTGGCGTTACCCCGACAGCGGGCCCCGTACTGATTTTTATTACCCTCCCTCAGGTTTTTGCACAAATGCCCCTGGGGGCGGTCTGGTCCGTATTCTTTTACATCCTGTTGCTTTTTGCCTCGCTGACGTCGGCCATTTCGGTCATGGAACTTTTCATCACCTGCGCTGTCGAAAAGCTTAATATCAGCAGGACGAAAGCATCGATAGGCTATTCCGCCATCGTATTTGTGCTGGCCATTCCCGTTTCCCTGGGGTATGGGATATGGAGCCACCTTACGCTTTTCGGAAAAAATTTTCTGGAGTTATACGACTATTATTGTGCCAACATATCCAACCCTTTGACGGCGTTGATGTGTTCCCTGCTCATCGGCTGGGTCTGGGGCAAGAAGGGGGCGATGGAGGAACTCACCAACAACGGCATGATAGACAATGTGTTTACCAGGGCCTGGTTTCCCATCGTCAAATGGATTGCCCCGATTGCTGTGGGTGTTATCTGGCTCAATGCCGTTGGACTTTTGAATCTCTAGAAAAGCGTTGATTAAATCACTGCTCCTCTGGGGCTCGGCCCATGGGTGCGGGAGCTGTACCTATCGCAGCAATAGGCCGCGCGGCATTTCATTCCCTGTCGGCCTCTTCCAGCAGGCGCCTCGCGTGCTCCTGCGCCTCCGCCAGGTCCGGGGAGCCGGAGAGCATCCGGGCGATCTCGTGCACGCGCTCCTCTCCCTCGACGGGGCGTACCAGGGACTCGCCGCCCTCGCGGCGGACGAGGATGTGGCTGTCGCCCAGGGCCGCGATCGAGGCCTCGTGGGTGACCAGGATGACCTGGGTACGCCGCGAGAGCTCCTTGAGCTTCCGACCCGAGAGCACCGCGG
>ERZ772957.430-NODE-430-length-34449-cov-5.757487_pt1 | contig 34449 bp, 33 predicted proteins | sample MGYA00580682_ERZ772957 | MGnify/ENA primary metagenome ERZ772957 (study PRJEB29015, sample SAMEA2737921) | human oral metagenome | biome: human oral; feature: human-associated habitat; material: dental | place: China | collected 2025 ...
GATTACCCTCAATTACGGCAACGCGCCCATCAACGATCTCACGAAGGGGAAGTAAACGCGACTAAGAAGCTGTTTTGGAATTTATTTCGGAGGCTATCGGGAGTATGTTTCTGATGATTTTGTTTCATCATTTGACGAGCATAGCAAGCTATGTGAGGATAAATGATGGAACGAAAGGGCAGAAACAGGCCCCGATAGCCCCGAAATAGAAGTGGAAAAGCTCCGCCTAAACAGCTTCATCAAACAATTATCCAATAAATTCAAAACAGCTTCTTAGAACAGATCGTAGGTGACAGAGAGCTGGACGCCGCGCTTCTGCGCCTTGTCGGGGATGAGCCGGTTGACGTTAGACGAGGTCTTGAACTCGTGCTGGTAACGTAAGGCGAAGCCTACGCCATTGTCCAACTTGTAGCCGACACCCACCACGCCCTCAAGGCTTAGCGATGCTGCCTGCCCCCTCACCACTATCGGAGAATCCGCCTCTGACGGTGCCGATATGTCCGGTCCCCACGATGTTATCCTTCAGGAAATACCCGAACTGCGGACCCAGCTCGGCATAGAAGCCACTGCTCGGCATGGTGTAGCGGAAGAGCACGGGCACGTTGAGATAGTGCAGCTGAGTGCGGATGTAGGTGCCATTGAGCAACGTGGTGGTCACCTTGTAGCCGGCCATCGAGTAGAGCACTTCGGCTTGCACGCCCACGGCGGGGCTGAAATTGTAGCGGCCGTAGAGCCCCAGATGATAGCCGGGGATGAACTTCATCTTGAATTGGTCTGTCTCTAAGCCGTCCCCGGGGCCGTGGATGATGAGGTTGGGCCTACTGATCGTGGAGAAGTTGACACCCGCCTTGACTCCGAAGGAGAAGGGCGACTGTGCTTGGGCATGCGTCAAGCCAAGGGCGATGGCACATGCAGCGAGGAGAATCATTCTTTTAGTTTTCATACTGTCAAATATTTAGAGTGAGTATTCTGCAAACGGATGCCTGAGGGCGAATGGTTCGGGGTGAGCTCTTTCGAGTGCAAAGCTGCCAATTAATCTTTAATCATGCACGCCCCTGCCTGCTCTGAATGTCTTTTCCCGGCGGGGAGTCGGGCGCTTCGCTACGTATGAAAAGGGGGCACTCTCATCGTGTCTACCATACCCACCACACGGCGATAAGCGTGATTGCGGCGTGGGTGAGGAGCATGCCGCAAAGGATAGCGCGCGGCACGACGGCAGGGTAGGGCAGGAGCGGTGTGTCAGGGATAAAGCGGGGGCGGACACGGACGTAGAGTCGGAAGACAAGCCACGAGAAGAGGAGGCCGAAGAGGGCGCCGGGGATGATGTCCGAAAGGAAATGGACACCGAGGTAGATGCGCGAATAAGACATGGCGGCAGCCCAAAGGAAGAGGCAGATCGTGTAGACGCGGTGGCGAAAGAGCAGCGAGGTGAACAGCGCAAAGCCAAACGTGTTAGCCGCGTGGCTCGACATGAATCCGTAGCGACCGCTGAGGTAAGGCTCGCCGGTGCGGGGGCTGATGACGGTCTGCACCACATGCATAAAGTCTGGGTGACGCGTGGGGCGGAAGCGGGCGAAGAAGGGTTTGCAGAAGCCGGAGGCGAACTGGTCGCAGAGGGTGATGGCCAGCGCTAAGGCCAGGATGAGCAGCACGGATTCGCGCCAAGGTCGCCGGTAGCAGAGGGCGAAGAGGATGAAGACGGCCAGCGGGATCCAGGCGGGGTTGCCGGAGTAGATCCACATGAAGCGGTCTAAGTAGGGCGTGTGCAGGCCGTTGAGCCAGAGGAAGGCGTCGCGTTCGTAGACGAGGATTTGTTCGAGCATGGCGGTGGGGCGTTAGATGCGTTCGAGGTCTTTGCTAGGGATCCAGCCTTCTTTGCCATCGCCAAGACGGATCTCGTACCATTCGCCGAGGGTGTTCTTGATCGTCACCTTGGTGCCCTCGTGCAGGATGAAGAGGTCGGTGCCGCTGCGATCGGGCGAGCTTTTGATGGTGACGGTGGGGGTGAAGACGATTGCCGCGTCGCGCACGATCAAATCCTGCCGCTCGCCCCAGGCAAAGACGTTGGCCATGACGGTGACGAAGAGGAGAAGGAGCCCGAGGTAGAAGCCAGTCTTACGCAGGCGCATCCATTTGGAAAAGAAGAAGAGGACGAGGCAGCCAGCGAAGGCGACGAAGCAGATCAGGCCGACCGCAGCCCAACCGTCGACGCTGAGCAGGTGTTGCACGCTGCGATAGGCACGGCCGAAGAAGCCGTCGGCGGGCTCGATGCGATCTGCCGTGCGTTGGCGGGCCATCTCGAGGTTGAAACGCGTGTCGCCGTCGCCGGGGTTCATGACCAGGGCGCGCTCATAGTTGAGGATGGCGGGGGCGATGCGTCCGAGCTTGTAGTAAGCGTTGCCGAGGTTGTAGTAGACCTCGGCGGCGTCGCCATAGTTCTTGATCAGGGCTTCGTATTGCTCAGCGGCAGCGGGGTAGTTGCCGTCGGCGTAGGCCTTTTCGGCGCTGCGGAGTTCGGCGTCGCGGTCGGCGGCGTGCAGACTGACGGCGGCGAAGAGGAACGCCAAAAGGGTGAGGGTGATTTGCTTGATGGGAGTCATGTCAGTTCAATGTTTGGTGAGGTTTTCCATTCGTCCGATGGCGTCGGCGGTCTGCCGATAGAGGGTGTCGAGGGTGTCGGAGGCTTGCGAGGGGGCATAGCGGGCGAACTCGCAGGTGTCGAGTATCTGCATCAGGTCTTTGGCCAGTGTCTCGTCGGCGCCGAAGGTGGCCAGCTCGTTGCCGACGTTCTCGCGCGTCAGGTCGGCCTGCGGGATGTTGAGCTTATCGCTGAGATAACCCCAAAGCGTGCGGAAGATCTCGTCGTAGAAGTCCTCCTTGCGACCCTCCTTCATCAGCTTCTCTGCCGTCTTGAGGCGGCGCAGCGCCACCTTGTTGGCGCGTTTGGTGCGGACAAAGGCCAGGTCGGCATTCTCCTTCATCTGCTTGCGGTAGATGACGAAGAAGACGGCGAAGAGCAGGGCGATCAGCACGTAGGCAAGGACGTAAGTGAATGACCCGAAGAAGATGTCGCCCCGAGAGTTGACGAAGTGCGGGCTTGAGGTTTTGATGTAGCGGATGTCTTTGCTGAGATACTTGACGTCCTCCTGCGACCCATAGTTGGAGACGGCGGGCGAGGCGGCGCCTTCGGGGCCCTTTTCGACGTGCAGCTTGAAGGGCTCCGAGGTGAGCGTCTTGTACGATCCGCTACGGGGGTCGAAGTAGGAGAAGCGGATGGCGGGGATCTCGAAGTCGCCGGCGTAGCGGGGAATGGCGATGTATTCGATCGTCTTCGTGCCGCTTGAGCCCGAGGCGGTGGTGCGGATGTTCGTCTCCACCTTCGGGTCATAGACTTCGAAGTCGTTCGGGAAGGTCACGGTGGGATTCTTGGCCAGTTTGATGTTGCCGTTGCCGGTGAGTGTGACGGTCACGGTCACGGCCTCGTTCGTCTTGGCTTGGTTGGAGTTGATGGTGGCCTTCATCGTGTAGCCACCCACGGCGCCATTGAACGATTCGGGCTTGCCGGAGGGCAGCGGCTTGACGTCGATGGTGACGGGCGCCGTGGTGAGCACCTTGCGGATGTCCTGATAACCGCCGCCCATAAGCTCGTCGAAGATGCTTCCCGAGCGTTGCTTGACGCGGACGTGCGCAATGGCATCGAAGCGGCCCGAGCCAATGGTGATCTTGCCCGAACGCTGGGGGTAGAGGATGGTTTGCTTGAAGACGGCGGTGCGATAGTTACGGCCGTTGTAGTTTTCGAGGGTCCACTGGGGGTTGAGCTCGATGTCTTGGGCGAGGAAGCCCTCGAACTCGGGGAACTTGATGTCGTCGAGGTCGACGTCATAGAGGGAGTAGATCTTGAAGGTGACGAGGATGCCCTCCTGCTCGTAGACGCTGCGATTGGCTACGTTCATACGTACGAAGAGCTCGTTCGCACCCACGCTCGTCGAGCCTTGCGAGGCGCCCGCACCAGCGGCTCCTGCGGCGGCCCCGCCGCTCCGTCCACCGCCGGCACTGCCCGCCTTGTCGGGCGGAAGCACCTTAATGACGAGCGAGTTGGAGCTATAGTTGGCGTTCTTGATCTTGATGCTGCCCGGCCCGATGTTGAACGTGCCCTCCTTCTTCGGCATCAGCACATAGGTGAAGGTCTGGGAGTAGGAGCTTGACATCTGCCCGTTGACGATCTGCATGCTGCGGCTGACGGACGAGCTGGGGCCCATCAGCACCTCGAAGTCCGAGAGATCCGGCGTGCGGAGCGAGCTGGCCCCCTCGGTGTTGACCGTGTAGGTGAGTTGGAATTGCTGCCCCATGACGACGGCGCTGGGTGCCGAGGCCCGGAAGGTCACCCCGTTAGCCTTCACGAGGTGCGTTGCCCCGGCCGTGAGCCAGAGGGCGAGGAATAGAATCAGTTGCTTCGTTGCGTTTACCATTGCTTATCTGTTTTACGTCGTTCCTGTTGTTGCCGCTGCGCCTTCTTCACCTTCTCCTGCGTGTCGCGTTCGTCTTGCAGGAAGGCGTCGAGTATCTGCTGCGCGTTGTCCTGGCTCATCTGTTCGTTCTGCTGTTTCTCTTGCTGCGTCTTGTTCTCGCGCTTGTCTTCCTTTTGCTGCTGTTGCTGCTGCTCTTGTTGTTGCTGCTGTTGCTGCTGCTGGTTTTGCTGTTGATTCTGTTGTTGTTGCTGTTGATTCTTGAGCAGTTTCTGCGCCAGCGCCAAGTTGTAACGCGTCTCGTCGTCCTTCGGGTTCAGGCGCAGCGACTGCTTGTAGGCCTCCACGCTCTTGGCGTAATCCTTCCCTTGCATTTGGATGTTACCGAGGTTGTGATAGACCTCCGCTAAGCGTCGCCCGTTGGCCGGGTTGTCGGCCAGCAACTGCTCGCGCCGACCCACGATCTGCATGTATTGTTCGGCCGCTTCGGGGTATTTCTTCTGTTTGTACAGCGCATTGCCGAGGTTGTAGGCCGCCTCCACGGAGCGCGGATTGACCGTCAGCCCCTTCCGATAGGCGATCTCGGACTCGGTATATTTCTCGTTGCGATAAAGCCGGTTGCCCTGGCGGATATTCGACCGCTCAGCCTTCTGCGCCGATGCGCTTCCGGCGGCCAGCAGCAGGCCTATGCTGATGATGTATAGCGTGCTTCTTTTCATATTCATCTTTTCTGGGTGATCCAACAATCTATGCGTCGGTTTGTTGAACCGACAAATGGTTTGCCAACGTCCTCGTGCCCTGTGGTAGCCTCGGCGACAGTGTCGCCAGCGTCATCTTGGCCTGTGGTAGCCCCGGCGACAGTGTCGCCAGCGTCACCATGCCCTGTGGTAGCCCCGGCGACAGTGTCGCCAGCGTCATCCTGCCCCATGATAGCCCCGGCAGACATTCTGCCAGCGTCATCCTGCCCCATGATAGCCCCGGCAGACATTCTGCCGACGTCATCCTGCCCTGTGGTAGCCCCGGCAGACATTCTGCCAGCGTCATCCTACCCCATGGTAGCCCCGGCAGACATTCTGCCGACGCCATCTTGGCCCATGATAGCCCCGGCAGACATTCTGCCAGCGTCATCCTACCCCATGATAGCCCCGGCAGACATTCTGCCGACGCCGACGGGGTGGGACGTACTCGCGTCCGATGGATATGGAGGATGGGCCGGATGCCTTTCACCGCTATCTCGAAAACAGCTTGACCCGCCGGAAGATCCGATTCCGGCGATCCATGATGATATACTCCGCGATGAGCAGCAGGAGCACGATCCACGCGAGGCTCTGGAACTGCTCGTCGTATTCGGAATAGACCTGGCTTTCTTGCTCGGCCTTCTGCATCTTGTCGATCTCTTTTTGCAGCGTGTGCAGGGCCGAGTTGGTGTTGTCGGCGCGGACATAGATGCCTTTGCCAGCGGCGGCTATCTCCTGACACATCTGTTCGTTGAGTCGGGTGATGACCACGTTGCCGTCGTTGTCCTTCATGTAGTTGCTGCTTCCACCGACGGGGATGGGTGCGCCCTCGGGCTGCCCGATGCCGACGATGTTGACGCTGATGCCTCGATCGGCAGCGGCTTTGGCGGCCTTCACGGCGTCGTCCTCATGGTTCTCGCCGTCGGTGATCAGGAGGATGGTCTTGCCCGCCTGGTCGTTCGGCGTGAAGGAACGCAGGGCTAAGTTGATGGCTGCGCCGATGGCCGTGCCTTGCGTGGAGACCATCGAGGGGCTGATGGAGGAGAGGAACATCTTGGCGGAGATATAGTCCGACGTGATGGGCAGCTGCGTGAAGGCGTCGCCGGCGAAGACGATCAGCCCCACCTTGTCGTTGGTGAAGCTCTCGGTCATGCGAGAGAGCATCTGCTTGGCCTTCTCGAGGCGGTTGGGCTGGATGTCCTCGGCCATCATCGAGTTGGAGACATCGAGGCAGACCATGATCTCCACGCCGCGCTTCTTCACCGTCTCCAGTTTGGAGCCGAACTGTGGCCCGGCGATCACGAAGATCATCACGGCCACGGCGGCGAAGAAGAGCCAGAACTTCAGGTGCTCGCGCTTACGCGACACTTCCGGCATGAGCTCGGCCACGAGCTTCGGGTCGCCGAAGCGACGCACGGCCCGCCGACGGTCGATGAGGGTGTAGACGTAGCCCCCGATCATCACCGGGAGCACGGCCAGCAGGTAGAGGTATATGGGGTGTGCGAAACGAAACATTGTAGCGGGGGGTTACGGGATTCTCTTAAGGATGGTGACACGCAGCAGCCATTCGATGAGCAGCAGGCCGAGCACGACGAGGGCGATGCGCGTGTATTCCTCTTGCTTCTTACTGAACTCGCGGACGCTGATCTTGGTCTTCTCCATCTTGTCGATCTCGGCGTAGATGGACTTGAGGCTCGAGTTGTTCGTGGCGCGGAAGTATTGGCCGCCGGTGATGGAGGCGATCTGTTGCAGAGTCGGCTCGTCGATGTCGACGGGCACCATCTGCATTTGGATCGTGCCGCCGGGCAGTCGGAAGGGGTAGGGCGCCTCGCCCTGAGTGCCCACGCCGATCGTATAGACGCGGATGCCAAACGTGCGAGCGATCTCGGCCGCCGTCACCGGGGCGATCTCGCCGCGGTTGTTCGAGCCGTCGGTCAGTAGGATGATCACCTTCGACTTGGCTTGGCTGTCCTTGATGCGACTCACGGCGTTGGCCAGTCCGACGCCGATGGCGGTACCGTCCTCGATCATGCCGCTTTGGATGTCTTTGAAGAGGTTCAGCAGCACGGCGTGATCAGTCGTGAGGGGGCACTGGGTGAAGCTCTCGCCGGAGAAGACCACGAGGCCGATGTTGTCGTTCGGCCGACCGTTGATGAAGCTGGCGGCTACGTTCTTGGCCGCCGTCAGTCGGTCGGGGCGCAGGTCACGGGCGAGCATACTGCCCGAGATGTCCATGGCCATCATAATGTCGATGCCTTCGGTCGAGGAGTTCTGCCAGCTGTCCGTCGACTGCGGGCGGGCCAGAATGACGATGACGAGCGCGATGGCCACCATGCGCAGCACGAAGGGCAGATGGCGCAGGCGCACCTTGGCAGTCGTTATGCCCTTCACGTCGAACGCCTCGGACGACGACATCTCCATGCTCGCCTGGCTGCGGCGCAGTTTCCACACATACGCAGCAATCAGCGGCACGAGTAGGATCAACAAAAACAAATAGGCGGGATTGGCAAACGTCATTTCTTATCCTCCTTAGTTACGGTTTCCGGGGCGGCCTCATCGGGCTGCGGCGCCTCGGTGCGTTTCGTTTGGTTGACGAAGAGGTAGGCGTTGCGCATGCTCTCGTCGTTCTCGTCGGGCAGGGGGTGCAGCTTGGCGAACTTCACGTAGTCCGACAGCCGGAGCACCTGCCGCAGTGTGTCGTAGACGGTGCGTTCGTCGGTCTCGCGCTCGATGATGGCGAGGATCTCCTCGGAGGTCTTCTCCATCGCATTCACGCCGTAGCGGCGAGAGATGTAGCGGCGGAGCGTGTCGGTCACCTGCGTATAGTATTCCTTGTTCAGGCCTTGCTGCCAGAGCTTTTGATCCTTGATGGAGTCCAGCTCGCGGATAGCCGTCTCGTAGGGCGGGAGTTCCGGTTCGGCAGGCTTGACGGGCACTTCCGACCGATGGCGGCGGTAGCGCTGCACTAAGTAGCCGATCACGCAGATGAGGAACAGCGCGGTCAAGACGCCGAAGATCCACGGGTAATAGTCGGCCAAGACGAAGGGCGGCTTCCAGACGTCCTTGATATCGTAGAACTTCTCCGGGTTGTCCACATCGACGGGCACGGTGGAGACTTTCAGCGCCACCTGGTTCGACGCGATCGTATCGGCGCCGTCGATGGCGATGAAGGGCGGGAGCAGGTAGAGCGACGAATCGAAGGAGGTGACGAGGATGTCGCGGCGAATGACCAAGCGACCGTCGGCCACCGTCGAATCGGCGTCGGAGACGGAGATCACCTCCACGCCCGTCATCAGCGTGTCGCTGGGCAGGGGGATGATGATCCGCCGGTTGGGGTCGGTCGTGACGGTCACGTGCAGCGTCGTCTGTTCGCCGACGAGGATGTCGGCCGTGTCGACCTTCACGTCGATCAGTGTCTGCTGTGCCCCGGCGGTGAACCCCGCGAGGAGGCACACGACGAGGAGAAGCATACGGACGCTTATCACTTTCAATTTCATTGTCAGGAAAAGTCAGTTTCGTTTATCGAAGAGAGCCAGCAGCGCCTTCACATAGTCGTCCTCCGTACGGATGGAGACGGCGTCGATGCGGCTCTTTTGGAAGGCGGCGTTCATCTCCGCCTGCCGTTTGTCCCACCACGTGCGGTAGGCTTCGCGCACTCGTTTGGAGGAGCTGTCGATCCATCGTTCTTGGCCGGTCTCGGCGTCGCGCACCTTCATCAGGCCTACGGCGGGCAGCTCTGTCTCGCGGCGGTCGTAGACTTGGATGGCTACGATGTCGTGCTTGCGGTTGGCGATGGTCAGCGCGTCGTGGTAGTTGCCGTGGTCGATGAAGTCGGAGAGCAGGAAGGCCGTGCAACGCTTCTTGATGGCGTTGGTGAGGTACTTCAGCGCTTGGTTGATGTCCGTCTGACGGTCGTCGGGGCGGAAGTCGATCAGCTCGCGGATGATATATAAGATGTGTCGGCGGCCCTTCTGTGGGGGGATGAACTTCTCGATCTTATCGGAGAAGAAGATGACGCCGATCTTGTCGTTGTTCTGTATGGCGGAGAAGGCCAGCGTGGCGGCGATCTCCGTCGTCACGTCGCGCTTCATCTGCGACACGGTGCCGAAGTCCTTGCTGCCCGATACGTCGATGAGCAGCATGACGGTCAGCTCGCGCTCTTCCTCGAAGACCTTGACGTAGGGCCGGACGTAGCGCGCGGTGACTTTCCAATCGATGTCACGCGTGTCGTCGCCGAACTGGTATTCGCGGACTTCGCTGAAGGCCATACCGCGCCCCTTGAAGGCTGAGTGGTATTGCCCGGCGAAGATGTTGTTCGAGAGTCCGCGCGTCTTGATTTCGATCTGCCGGACCTTCTTTAAGAGTTCGCTCGTCTCCATCCTTATTATATACGTAGTCAGAAGTAGTTAGAGGTAGTCAGAGGGGAGTTAGAAGTAGCTCGCTGACCACCTTCTCTCTGCTGTGGACAATGTGTGGCGGGGGTTAGGGCACCTCGACTTTGTTGAGGATCTCGCTCACGATGGCTTCGGAGGTGAGGTTGTTGGCTTCGGCCTCGTAGCTGAGCCCGATGCGGTGACGCATGACATCGTGGCAGACGGCGCGCACGTCTTCGGGGATCACGTAGCCGCGCTGCTTGATGAAGGCGTAGGCGCGGGAGGCCAGCGCGAGGTTGATCGAGGCGCGGGGTGAGGCGGCGAAGGCGATCATGGACTGGAGGTCGGCCAGGCCGTACTCCTGTGGGAAGCGGGTGGCGAAGACGATGTCCACGATGTAGCGTTCGATCTTCTCGTCGATGTAGACCTCGCGCACGATGTCACGGGCGGCCATGATCTGCTTCGTGTCCATCACGGGGCGGATCTCAGGCGCGTGGCCGGTGATGTTCTGCCGGATCACCTGTTTCTCTTCCTCCTTCTTCGGGTAGTTGATGATGACCTTGAGCATGAATCGGTCCACCTGCGCCTCGGGCAGCGGGTAGGTGCCTTCTTGCTCGATGGGGTTCTGCGTGGCCATGACGAGGAAGGGGGCGGGGAGCTTGTAGGTCGTTTCGCCGATGGTCACCTGCCGCTCTTGCATGGCTTCTAAGAGTGCGCTCTGCACCTTGGCCGGGGCGCGGTTGATCTCGTCAGCCAGCACGAAGTTGGCGAAGATGGGGCCTTGGCGCACTTGAAATTCCTCGTTCTTCTGGCTGTAAACCATCGTCCCGATCACGTCGGCCGGGAGCAAGTCGGGGGTGAACTGGATGCGGCTGTATTTGGCGTCGATCAGTGAGGCGAGCGTCTTAATGGCGAGCGTTTTGGCCAGCCCGGGGACGCCCTCGAGGAGGATGTGCCCGTCGGAAAGCAGGCCGATGAGCAGCGACTCGATGAGGTGTTTCTGCCCGACGATCACTTGATTCATTCCCATGGTGAGCGTTGTCACGAACGTGCTGTGGCGCTCGATTCGCTCATTCAATTCCCGGATATCTACTGTTTGATTCATAGACGTTTGATTGATACTTATACTGTCCTTTTCTATTCTGGGGCGCAAAAGTAGACCCTTTAGCGAGTGAGTGCCCGCGAGGCGTGGTTAAAGAAATGGAAGCTGTTTTGAATTTGCTGAAGCGCGGACGGAGGGCGGTGGCGCGGGGAGTGCGGAGACGGGAGCATGGGCGACTATTCCGTGTCTGCAACGTTTTTCCGGCGTGAGGGGCGGGCGTAGCGTTGGCCGATCTCTTTGACGACGGCTTTGAGGGAGCCTTCGAACCGTGAGGCCTTCTTGAGGTAGCCGTAGACCTCGTTGGCCTCGGCCAGGGCGTCGGCGGAGGAGGCGTAGATGGTGTCGTCGAGCTTTTCGAGCAGCGAGGCGACGGAGGCGCGGAGGCCTTTGAGTCGGTGCATAAGCAGGACGTCGTGCTCGAACTCGTCGACGTCGAACGTCTGCAAGAGGTGTTGGGGGAAGTTCTGGGCGCCGCGGAGGGCCATGTCGACGAAGGCGGCCGTACGCGGGCCGGAGGGCCTGATGCGTCGCTTGTCGGCGGTGGAGAGGGCGATTAGGAAGGGCAGTTCGGACTCGATTTTCTTGATCATCTCTTGGATTTTGTCGCATGATGCCTCGCTGAGCGTGGCCGAGACCAGATTTTTCGTCTTGTTCATCGCAGTAGGGGTTATGATTGATGGCGTAAAGGTAGCGGCTGTCTTTGAATGATGCTTGTGTGATCAAATTTTGTTCACGCGTGATCAAATTTCGATGACGCACGAGCAACAATAAGCTGGTGCGTGATCAAATTTCGTTCACGTAGAAAATTATTCAGGAATATCCTCCTGTAAAAGAAGAAGTTACTTGGTCGTATGCATTTGACAGGTAACGAAGTGGAAACGAGCGAAGCGCTTGGAATTGCTAGAATCTGCACAAACAAAGGGCGCTTGTCATTTGAGGCTGCAATGTTACTATGACTATTTGAAAGACAGGCGTTTTTGATGCGATTCTCGCGATTTAGCTTTTGGCTTGGGGAAGGTCGGGATGGATGGAGTGGATGAACGTCGAACATCATATCCCCCTCCCTCGTCTCTTCTTTTTCTCGGCTTGGTTTCTTAGGCGTCGTTGCCATGAGATTTCGGCATAGTCGGTGCCGTGTGTCTGTAGAGTTGTGACCTCTCCAGTCTCCGAAAGAAGGCTTCCTGCAGTGTCTAAAGCGACGTCCACAGCGGCGCCTGCGACTTGTGCGATAAGAGAACTGTCTTTCGTAGGGATCATGAAGGATTGGATGATGGACTTCTGCGCATTACCGGTCTCGAACTGTTTCGGCAGGGTGCGAAAACCAAACTCACGACCAATCTCGGAGGCCTTGAAACTGTGATCGCCGTAGGTGAACTTCAGCCCGTAGACTTTCCCCTGTTTGTTTTTCATGCGGTCGATCGTGACGCCGCTTCGGTTGAGTTCGTAGAGGAACATGGAGTGACCCGACAGACCTTTCCCGCGGTGCTTGTCGAGGAGGGCGTAGCAGATGTTCCGAACCTGCTGCTTCGTGCGCTCTCTTGCGGGATTGGCTTGGGCTTTCCGATGCGGTCGCGCGGAGTGGACTTCGTTAGCAATGGTCAGCCCGTACTTGTGGCTGAGTTCTTCGGCCACTCTGGCGGCTCGGTTACTGACGAAAGTGGTGTCGTAGACTTTCCCGCTGAGGCTGATTCGATTGGCGATGATGTGGATGTGCAGGTTGTCGGTGTCTTTGTGCGTGACGGCCACCCACTGATGGTCGTCCAACTCCATCTGTTTGGCAAAGAGCAAGGCGAGGCGGTTCAGCGCCTTGAACGTCATCCGCGGCTCGTCCTGCGGGGCGATGCCGATTTCGATGCGCAAGAACTTGTTTTTGCAGCGGCTGTTGTAGTCGTTAATCAGATTCATCTCCTCGTGAATCTCCTTCGGCGTTTCGCTACACAGGTTGTGGAGGGCGAGGATCCGGCCGAGCTTTCCTTCTCGGAAAACGTACTCCAGCGCGTTGCCTCCGTGCGCGATAGCCTTACACTTTGCGATCATGATCTTCGATATTTAAGCGCTTAAATACCTCTTCATTGACCCGATAGCGAGGGCTGAAGAACCGCTTAAAAGCGATCTTGGCATAGGTGGCGAGTGCCTTCGTCGCGTCTACCCAGGAGGCGTCCTTGACCTTAATCAGGTTAGAAATGTGCGCGTAGAATAGCGCTGTCTGACGGAGGATGGCGAGCGCCTCCTTCTCGTTGTCACCCATCGGAGGGACGGCGATGACGGATCCACCCAGTAACATCTCGCGGCAGTAGTCGGAGTATTTCCGCCCCGCGTTCGTGGCTCTCGAACGGATCCGTTCCTTCTCCTCGGCTGTGCATCGGACCTTGATAAAGGCCGTCTTGTTCGTCTTCTTGTCTTCCGTTTTGGTGTGTCTTTTCATGTGTGTTGTCTCTTTTCGTGGTACTTATTCTATGGTTTAGGCCGATGAGAACGGATGTGATTACGGCCCTCTCACACGTCCGGACAGGGCGGGGGAGCAAGCGCAGTTTGTGGGAACAAACTGACGTCTTGCATTACCGTCGTCACGCTCCGTTACGTACCCGCTGTATTTCTTACAATCACTGCATGCCATGCATTCAGGCGGTTACAGCTTGTTAGGTATGCATATCGTTCGTGAACTCTTTGATGAATCAGTGTGCTTGGATTACAGCTTTCGCCATTCCTCGATTTCCTCGGCGTAGTCTTCCAAATGGGCGCGCACGATGCGCTCCACAAAGCTCGACAGATTGGCGCCCCTGTCTCCCAATCGACGGACAACGAAGTCGGCGCGCTCCTGAGTCGCCCGACTCAAATAGACTGCCCGACGTTCGATCAGCTTGGCGGGGACGAGGAAGGTCTGCTTGTAAGCCTCCAGCGTCCCTCGTCTCATTTTGGCGCTGATGCGTTTCGGTGTGAGTGCACTCTCGGTATGCACGGCTTGCTCGGACGGCTCTGCTTCCTGTGGATGCGTTTCTCCCGGATAGACGTCGAGGAACGCCCGGTCCGCTTTGTTGGTGTTTTTCTCTTTCATGGTTGCTATCTCCTTTTCTGTTTGATTGTGTGGGATGGTTTGGTTGTGATTAGTGCTTGTCCTTGTTGCTCCCGTAGGCGACGGATGCGGTTGACATGAAACTCGTTGAGATCCTTGCATCCGCGATAATGAATGGACATGTCTTCTACCTGAAACCCAGCTTCGATGAACGTGCTCAAGGTTCGCCTTCCAGCGTCGTCGTTATCGAGGAAGGCACGGAGGGGTCGATGATGCTTCCTCCACGGCCTTCGGCATAGTCAATCCACAGGTTCTTTTCGGTGTCTACCTTGAAGCTCTGGTGGTGCTCATCCCGCAGCGGCGAGCGATACATCGCGTAGGTCGCCAGCCGTCGGACGGGCGTGATGCCTCTACTTTCCAAGTACGCCGTGATGGGGAACTGCTTGATTGTTGATAGATCTTTTTTTCTTCATCGTTTAGAAGTACTCGATTGGCTAATGAAATGACTCGGTGCTTTTTCTTATTCCATTGCGATAAGATAAAACACACTTGTTTTTTATTGGAATCATGGTAGAATATAATCAAACACACATGTGATTTATTAGAATCCTAATGGAATAGGATTAAACACATGGGTGATTCTTTCTATTTCATCTGGTTTATAATGAATTCTCATGATGTTTCTTCTTATTCTAATGGATTAGAATAAAACACCCTGGTGATTTTTCTTATTCTATTGTTTTCCGATCAAACACTCAGACTTTTCAGCTCCTATCTTACTACATGCGATAACTGTAGTAAGCGACTGTTTCCCAACTTCAATTGGACGAATCGAAGTCACTACGCGGCTGACTACATGTTACTACTACATGATTGGAGGAGGGGACAGGGGAGGATCTTTCGGATTTTGTAGACATACAGCGGGCTACCGCCGTTCCGCCGTCGGCTGACCTTGATGTATCCGACCCTTTTCAAGGCCTCTCCCATACGTTTGGCCTTAAGCGGTTGGCGCGTGTAGGTGCCGAGGTAAGTCAAGATTTCGGTCGTTGTCAGGTAGGAGCAATCGCTGTCGGTGGTCGGCAGCTCGAAGCAGCGCAACAGGAGCTCCATCTCCGCAGTCTGCACTTGGAACGCCTCACTTTCGCGGTATAGCTCCGCGATCTCCTCATCGTTGAACCAATATCGATAGCCCGATTGCAATAGCGATTTGGCCTCCGCATAAACGGCGTCCATCGAGACGGCCCTTGCCCGGTTGATGTCGATGGAGAGCACCTCGAAGGGCAGAAAACGCCTGCTGCCGGTGGGGTCGGTGAGGAAGTCGTTGCCATTCACCGAGGCCACGAAGCTCGCCATGTGGGGGTGCTCCTCCACGTGCTTATCGTAAGGCATGCGGTACTTGACCATCGGACAGGTGATCAGGTTCTTTAGTTCGTTTTCGTCCCGCTTGTTGAGCGCCTTGAGCTGGTCGTCGATGTTGATAATGAGATTCTGCCCGATGTAGGTCAGCGTGTCCTTTTCCTGTGGATAGATCTTGCCGGTATAGCTGTAATCGTGCAGCTTAGGCGGGCAAAGCAGGTCGAGAAACGTCGTCTTGAATCGCCCCTGTTCGCCGGTTAAGACCAGGCAGGTATGGTTGCGACACTCGCGGTCATCCATCGCGTTGGCGACTACAGCCACAAGCCATTTTGTTAGGTACAGCAGCCATTTCTCCGGGTTACGGACGACGACGCAGTCGGCCAATTCATGGATGGCGTGTGCATTTGGGGCATCCAATGCAGCGCTGGGTAAGGCTTTGAAATATTCCTGTATGGGATTGATGCGCGGAGAAAAACTGCTTTCGATGATCGAGTAGAGGTTATCCGGGGAGGTCATGATCCCGGCTTCGCTATCGAGTTCGCGGCGCAGCGTGTTGATCTCATAGCGGCCGACCTTCACGAATCGGCTGTCCTCCCGGCCGCGATATTCCGCCCGTCCCCAAACGGTGTTGTATCGGAATACGTAATGCTGAGAGAGGTAAGTCTCGATCTCCCCGTTCTTGGATGAGCGTCCGCCACTGTTCGGTGTTTTGCTGGTGTTTATCTTGCTTTTATCTGCCTGTTTCTTCATGGTTGGTTTGGATGAGTTCTCGGGGGTGAAGGTGTGATGAGCATCCCCGGCATCCAAGCATGCAGTGTATTCCGGCATAATGTTGCATCTGTTTGCGGCCGATTTCTTCAGAGAATAGGCTTTACAAGGAAGTGATTCGCTCCTTCGATAAGACAAAATGGCAGTGAAAGGAAGGGGAAGGGGGATGATTCGCGGGCTGCTATCTGCTTTCCGTTGCGGCTGTTTTCCGAATAAGCGAAAGTCGCCCCTTGCTGCGCCGGTTGTATCCCTGCTGTTCCATTTGCATCCCTCCTGTTCCCGATTGCGTTGACGGTGTTTTGCGTGCAATTACGTTTGCCGTCGAAAACAGTAGAACCTGAACACCAACCAAAAACTAATACGTGAATCCATGAAGTATTTGATTATTACGGAGACCGATTGGCTGAGCCTGCGCGATGAGGTGCTGAGCCTTGCGAAATGTTGCCTGAAGGCTTTCGGAGAAGAGTCCAAACACACGGGCTGGCTACACAACGGGGACGTCTGCCGACTGCTCGGCATCAGCAAACGCACCTTACAACACTACCGAGACACAAGTGTGTTGCCCTTCGCGCAGATCGGGCACAAGTGCTATTACAAACGAGAGGACGTGGAGCGACTACTCTGCGTAAAGTCTGACAAAACGGCAAACACGACGAAGCGATGATGGAAGCGATTCAAGACTTGAGTATGGAGACAGGCGAGATGCAGGTGGTCATCTCAGCCTTGCGACGAGTAAGAGAAAGGATTCGGGAAGTATCCGAGACACACCGGCCACTCTTCAGCAACGAACACTTCCTTACAGGCAAGGAGGTTTGCGAACGGCTCTACATCAGCCCCCGCACTTTGCAGGACTATCGCGACCGAAAGATTATCCCCTACACGCAGTTTGCCGGAAAGATCCTTTACAGGGCCTCAGATCTCGAAAGGATACTGGAAGAGAATTACAAGGGAGGCGGGAAACGGTAAGACGCGAAAGGCGCATAATTGAATTGAAAACGGCACTTAGGCAGGGACCTCTCTGCATTAAGTGCCGTTTCTTGTTAACGTAAGCTCGATATAAGTGCACTTTTTTTTCGCTGGCGAGTCGCTTGCCGGGAGTATCTTACGTAGGACCGACGTTATCGTTATGGCTGTTTTGTCACCTCACTTATTCTGCCGAACAAAACCATCTATGATCTGTACAAAAATAGGGCCGATTCTGAAAACAGGATCAAAGAAATCAAGAACGATTTTTCTGCAGACCAGTTAAATTCCAGAGACTTTTGGGCAATCAAATTCTGTGAATCCTTTATCATCATAGCCTACAATTTCATCAGTTTGTTTCGTCACTACATCATCAATTCAAAACAGCAATACTTTCTAAAAACGATCCGGTGTCAGATCCTCTCCATACCGGCCTCTCTCGAAAAAGAGGAAGCAAAAATGTCTTACGTCTTGTCCGGTCAACCAAGCAACGGTAGGCCTTTCTCGGACTATGGAAAACGGCCGAAAATTTTGACTTACAGCGCACCCTTCTTTCCGAATGACCGATTTGGGATAATCTTGCGTCCAATTTGTGTGATGGCTCAGTCAATCTTTCCACTCTGTTTGATATGGTTGGCGGTAGAAAGACTATACTCAAAGAGTCAGGCAAGTCCAGATGAAGCGTCTTTGTTCTTTGGTGGGAGGTTTCTTTGCAGTGGCTCCCTCTGCGTGCGCCAGCCCGTGCTGAGCGAGGAAGAGAAGTTCTTCGCCAATCATCGGCCACACAGGTTTGTCGAGGAGTTTGTGTAGTGTCATCGCGTATCGATGTTTAATAGTGTGTTGATATTGAGCTATGCGTTACGATGTCTTGCGAGCTGTAGAGATAGCCCTTGAATAGCTCTAACACTGTAAAAGTAATGGCCAAATCAATGTACTTGAATGCCTTAGGAATGGCAGAGAGATATCGGGAAAGAGTGGACGATCAAGAGGTGTCAAATAGGCGATTTCATAGTATATCTCTTTCGCTTGGTATCTTTGTAGGGGAAAAGGGGCCTTGCAGAGCAAGGTCTCCGTAGGACAACTATTATTATATGGCGAAGAAAGTAAACAAAACACTAGAACCCAAGCCAATTGAGGTTAGTCTCTGGGAGAGTGCTAACAAGCTCCGTGGAGCCGTCGAACCCAGCGAGTACAAGCACGTGGTGCTGAGTCTCATCTTCCTCAAATATGCCAACGACAAGTTTGAGGAGCGAAGACAAGAACTGATTGCCGAAGGTCGGGAAGCCTTCGTGGACAATGCCGTCTTCTACACGGCCAAGAATGTTTTCTACATCCCCGAAGTATCCCGCTGGTCGAAGCTCATGCAGGAAGCTAAGCAAGCAGATCTGGCCTTGCACATCGATGCGGCACTGGCTGCCTTGGAGCAGGAGAATGAGTCGCTACGTGGTGCCCTGCCGAATAACTACTATGCTTCGTTGGGATTGGACCGCACGAAGCTCGCCACACTCCTCGACCGCATCAACGAGGTCGATACGCTCACAGCAGCCGATGGCGACCTCATGGGGCGGGTCTATGAATACTTCCTCGGCAAGTTTGCCATCGCTGAGGGCAAGGGTAAGGGTGAGTTCTATACGCCTAAGACCATTGTACGGCTGATGACGGAGCTTATCGAACCGTATAGTGGACGCATCTATGACCCTTGCTGTGGCTCGGGCGGTATGTTTGTGCAGAGCCTCAAGTTCATCGAAGCCCACCAAGGGAATAAGCTCAATATCTCGGTCTATGGGCAGGAATATACTAACACCACCTACAAGCTGGCGAAGATGAACCTCGCCATTCGTGGTATCACCTGTAATCTTGGGGAGCAAGCTGCCGACACCTTCCATCGTGACCAGCATCCCGACCTCAAGGCCGACTTCATCCTCGCTAATCCGCCCTTCAATCAGAAGGCGTGGCGTGGTGTGAATGAGCTGGTGAACGACCCTCGCTGGATGGGTTTCCCCACACCACCCACAAGCAATGCCAACTACGGCTGGATACTCAACATCCTCTCGAAGCTTTCGCACTCTGGGACGGCTGCCTTCCTCTTGGCTAATGGCGCCCTCTCGGGCGATGGTACGGAGCAGGAGATACGCAAGGAGCTGATCCAGCAAGGCGTCGTGGAAGCCATTATTCTCCTCCCAAGAAATATGTTCTACTCCACCGACATCAGTGTGACGCTGTGGATACTCGCTCGTGACCGGTCAGCACATACTGCCGAGCAGAACGGACATATGATCCGCTATCGTGACCGCTGTGAGGAGACGCTATTCATTGACCTTCGGGCGGTGGGCGAACCCTTTGAGAAGAAGTATATCCAGTTCAATGCTGAGCAGATCGCCAGCATTGCCTCCACCTATCACGCTTGGCAACGAGAGGGCTACGACCAACCTTACGAGGATATCCCCGAATACTGCTATTCCGCCACACGCGCAGAGATCGCAGCGAAGGGCTATTCGCTTGTACCTAGTAAGTACATCCCTTTTGCTAGCCGTGACGAAGCTGTGGACTTTGCCTCGGAGATGCAGACTATACAGAGCAGACTCTCTACATTGATGGAGCAAGAGGCGAAGAACACTACTGCACTCAGTGCGCTCTTTGCCGAACTGGGCTTCCCCCTCAATACCTCTGCCGATGCATAAGCACTATCCTCACCATCCCCTCGGTAACTTCATCCGTGCGGTAGATGAGCGCAACCGTTCGGGCGCGGTCTCTCGCCTCCTCGGTGTAAGCGTAAACAAGAGCTTTATCCCCTCCGTAGCCAACACCATCGGCACGGATATGACCAACTATAAGGTTGTACGAAAAGGACAGTTTGTCTATATCTCTGATACTTCTCGTAGAGGAGATAAGATTGCGCTTGCTCACTTCCAAGAAGAAGAGTGCATCGTGTCGCAGGCTTATACGGTCTTTGAGGTCATTGAAGGAGCAGGGCTGTTGGCAAAGTATCTCATGCTATGGTTCTTGCGCCCCGAGTTTGACCGCTATGCACGCTTCCACTCGCACGGCAGTGCCCGAGAGGTTTTTGACTGGGAGACGCTCTGTGCTACGCTTATTCCCGTACCCCCGCTAGCGGAGCAGGAGCGCATCGTCTCGCAATTCGCCACCATCGAGGAGCGTATGCGTCAGTGTCAGTCACACATAGCCCTCTTGGAGCGCACCGCCACCGCGCTCTATCGCAAGACCTTCGTCGAGGGCATCGATAGAATCCACTTACCCGAAGGCTGGCGCATGGGCACGCTGGGAGAGGTGGCAGCTTTCTGCTATGGTAAAATGCCACAGGTAGATAAACAAGGAATAGTTCCTGTATTTAGTGGCTATGGTATTGTTGGCTATACGCATCAAGAAATGTTCAAGTACCAGCATATCATTGTTATTGCTCGAGGAGACTCTGGCTCTGGTAAAGTAGTTCTATCTCCTGAGTCGTTCTTTTTGACAAATCTCTCAATCGCTGTATTATTAGGACGGAATGCAGGGATGCGGTACTACCTCTATCATCATTTGAGAGAGCTTGATACTCTATCTCTTCGCTCAGGCTCTGCACAAGCTCAGATAACGATAAGTAGCTTAGAGGGTTTTGGTGTAGTTATACCTCCTCTTGCTCTTTGTTTGAAGTATGAAGAGCTTGTCAAGACGCTCAATAAATCAATGGATAATAACCAACGTCAGCTCGCCTGCTTAGAAAAACTCAAGGCGGTGCTGCTGACACAAATCAAGTAAAGAAGGGCAATGGAAAGAATGTATGCATTTATTGATGAGTCTGGAGCTTTTGGCTTTGACTTTGATAAACCAGGATGTAGCCAATACTTCATCATCTGTGCTGTTATAGTTAAAGAGTCTGAGCTCCCGATTTTGGAGGCTAGGGTGGAGGAGGTAAGGGCTAAGTACTTCCAAACAGGAGAGATGAAATCAAGTAAGGTGGGTAAAAATAATCAACGTCGAAAAAGAATACTTGATGACCTTAAAGACCTACCTTACAAGTTCTATGCCTTTGTTTGTGACAAGAAAAAGATTGGCGAAAACTCAGGCTTGCATTACAAAAAGTCGTTCTATAAGTTCTTGAACAACCTCGTGTATGAGGAGCTTAGTATTGTTTTTCAACGATTAACCATAGTTGCAGATGGAGTAGGAGGTAATGATTATCAGCAGTCTTTTAGTCAATATATGACCAAAAAGGCTCGAGCTACCGATCTCTTCGGAAAAGGTTATCGTAATATAGAAGATAGCAAGGAACAAGTTCTTATCCAACTTGCAGATTTTATATCGGGTTCTTTGTCTTTTAATTACGAACCGAGTAAGATTACTCAGGCAGAAGGCTACAACTACAAGTCAATACTTAAAGCAAAGACTTTATTACTTAGGAACTATCCTAGAGATTTCAGCTCATATACACCGCCAGAGAGAACCTTAACAAGCGGTTACGATCGCACCATAGCAGAGATAAGCTATAGGCAAGCAATAACATTCAGAGAAAAGAACAGTGGAACGACTGATGAGTTTGTGCAAAGACAAATAGTCGTGCTCGATTATCTTCTCTTTCGATTTATGAATCTTTCTCCAAGACATTATATACCCACTGAAGAGTTGAAAAAACAGTTGCAATTTAGGGGGTTTGAAAAAATATCTACCCAAGTCTTCCGAACAAAGATAATAGCTAGACTAAGAGATGAAAGAGTTATTATCTCTAGCAGTAAAGAGGGTTACAAATTGCCTTCAACTCATCAAGAGTTGCGTGATTTTATATCTTTGGGCAAGAGTATTGTCACACCTTTACTTTCCAGATTGCGAACGTGCCATGATGTGGTAAAGTTAGGGACAGATGGAGATTTTGACTTATTTGATGAGTTTCGGTTTGTCGAAGATGTAAACAAAGCAATAGGAAATGAGTTATAATCCTTTTATCGAAGCCAGCTTAGAGACAGCCATTGCAGAGCTCTTCACCCAACAAGGCTATACGCATCAGTTGGGGAGCGACCTTGTGCGCAAGAATAAGCGCGAAGTCGTCTTGCAGGAGGAGCTGAAGCAGTTCCTCCGCTGTCGTTATGCCGATGAGGGCATTACCGAGAGCGAAGTAGGGTGTGCCGTGGCAAGGCTTACCGCAAGTACTGAGGGAAGCGACTACGAGCGCAATCGGGCGACACATCACTTGCTCACGGAGGGCTTCTTTCTCCCAAGAGAGGATAGCAGTCTGCCCGACTTATATATCTTGCCCATTGATTGGGACGAGACGGAGCGCAACAGCTTTCTCCTCACGACGCAGCTAGAAGTGCAAGGCACAGAGCTACGCCGCCCCGATGCAGTGATTTATGTCAATGGCTTACCGCTGGTGGTCATCGAGCTGAAGAGTGCCGTGCGTAAAGAGACTACTCTGGGTGAAGCTTACCGCCAAGTGACAGTGCGCTATCAGCGAGACATTCCTGAGCTAATGCGCTTCGCTGCCTTTGTGGTGCTGAGTGATGGGGTGAACAGTAAGTATGGCACGCAGTTCTCTCCCTACGAATATTTCTACGCTTGGCCTAAGCTACAGTCAGGAGACAAAGCGGCTGAAGGCATTGCGAGTTTAGAGACGATGGTCGGAGGCTTACTCAGTAAGGAGCGGTTGCTCCCCGTGGTGCGTGACTTCATATTCTTCCCCGAGGGCGGTAAGAAGGAGGTGAAGATCATCTGTCGCTATCCGCAGTACTTCGCTACCGAGAAGCTCTACCAGAATATCCTCCATCATGCACGCTTCGTCACTGGGAGCGATGGCAAAGGGGGTACGTACTTCGGCACTACGGGCTGTGGCAAGAGTTTGACGATGCTTTTCCTCACAAGACAACTGATGCGCTCACGGCAGCTCGCTAGCCCAACGATTATCCTCATCACCGACCGTACCGACCTCGACCAACAACTAGCGGGGCTGTTCGCAGGAGCCAAGAGTTTCATCGGTGATGATAGCGTCGTCTCCATCCAAAGCCGCAGAGAGCTTAGGACGCTACTCGGAGGACGGCGGTCGGGAGGAGTTTTCCTCACCACCATTCATAAGTTTAATGAGGATACGGAGCTGTTGAGCAAACGCAGTAACATCATCTGCATCTCGGACGAGGCACATCGCTCGCAGACGAACCTATCGGAGAAAGTATCCTTGACGGATGAAGGCGTGCACCGAAGTTTTGGCTTTGCCCATCATTTGCACCGCTCGTTGCCGAATGCCACTTATGTGGGATTTACAGGGACGCCCATCGATGCCACCCTGGAGGTCTTTGGCAACATCGTAGACACCTACACGATGACAGAGTCTGTGGCGGATGGCATCACTAGGCGCATCGTCTACGAGGGGCGAGCCGCCCGAGTGCTACCTGAGCCTGAGAAGATACGAGAGATCGAAGCCTACTATAAGCAATGTGAGGAAGAAGGGGCTAACCCCGAAGAGATTGAGGCGAGCAAACGCGCAGTGACACAGATGGAGCGTATACTGGGGCATCCTAAACGCTTGCAGATGGTCGCCGAAGACCTGCTCAGGCACTACGAGACGAGAGTCGAGGAGGGGAGTAGCGTACGAGGCAAGGCAATGATCGTCTGCATGAATAGACGTATCGCCCATACGCTCTATCAGCGACTCATCGCCCTACGCCCCAAATGGAAGGAAGAAGGGGCACTTCGTCTCATCATGACACGCCACAAGGACGATGCCCCCGAGCTCTATCAGCTCCTCAGTACGGACGAGGATAGGCAAGCGTGGGGGACGCTCTTCAAAGACCCTTCCTCAACCTTTAAGCTGGCCATCGTCGTAGATATGTGGATTACAGGCTTTGATGCTCCCTGCTTAGACACAATGTATATCGACAAGCCCCTCCAACGGCATACGCTCATTCAGACCATCTCACGTGTGAATAGAGTGTTCCCAGGTAAAGAGAAGGGCTTGGTGGTGGATTACATCGGCATTAAATCTGCCCTCAATGATGCGCTAAAGCAATACGCCACAGGTGGAGAAGAGGAGCAGGGACTGGAGTCGATACAGCAGTCTATCCGTATGGTCAAAGATGAGCTGGATATCTTGCGTCGACTCTTCGTGAAGTTCAATCGCAAGCCCTTCATCGAAGGCTCGCCCTTGGAGCAATTGCAGTGCCTGAGACTAGGTGCTGAGTATGCGCAAGGCGACAAGCAACGTGAGACGCTCTTCATGGGACATACACGTAAGCTCCGCTCTGCCTTTAGCCTTTGCAGTACAAGCGAAGCAATCAGTCCTGAGGAGCGTGAGGATATTCACTTCTTCTCAGCTGTAGCGACTATCCTCCGAAAGCTTACTCGTGGCGACGCCCCCGATGCTGAGCAGATGAATAGACGTGTGGAGGAGATGATTAGTGAGGCTCTGCGCTCTGATGGTATTGAGGAGGTCTTGCAGATAGGTCAGGAGGGTGAAGAGTTGGACTTGATGAGCGAGGCTTATATGGAGCGTCTCTCTCGCTTGGAACTACCCAACACCAAAGTCAAGCTTATGGAGCGACTCTTGAGACAAGTCATCCGTGCCTTCCAACGCGTGAATAAAATCAAGGCCATTGACTTCACTAAGCGACTCAATGAACTCATAGACCGTTACAACGACCGCAGAGATAGTGTAGCCTTTGCGGATGATGTGGTGACAGAGGTAGCGCATCAGATGACAGAGCTATTGAAGAGCCTACGCGCCGAGAAGAATAGCTTCGCCACAATGGGCATCACCTATGAAGAAAAGGCCTTCTATGATATCCTCAAGACGATCGCTCAGCAATTTGGCTTTGACTATCCTGAGGATAAGCTACTAGCCTTAGCTGCTCGCATCAAGAGTTTGGTCGATGATAAGTCTCGCTACACAGACTGGGCTACACGTGGTGACATTAAGGCAGAGCTGAAAATGGATCTTATCGTCGTGCTTGCAGAGTATGGATACCCACCAGTTACGAATGATGCTGTCTTCAAAGAAATCCTAGAGCAAGCCGAGAACTTCAAGCGTAGCCAAGATAAGGCTACGTGAGTTCGACAATCTATTATCAGCTTTCTCCTTCTTCGATAGAAAATCCCCTCCATCAACATCGTCGGGGAGATTGTGCATTCCTCTTTTCTGCGCTCATTATCGATTCGCAGGAACTACATCGACTACACCCCAACCTCTCTTCTTTCACCGCATTATCCCCGTTGTAGTCATGTAGTAAGATCTAATCGGTGAAAGGAGACCTCTGCAAAACCATTTGCCGGCTTCATTTCGTATCTCCATTATTTTTCGTAGCTTATAGCATGAAACAAGAGCCTTCTTCCCCCAGTTTTGCCGATATATTCCTCGGCCAGCGCAAAATCAAGCGCACCTTCCTCTCACAGATAGACAAGATCATTGACTGGACTCCAGTCCGTGGTATCATCGAGGTTGCTTATACCAAAGGCAACAAGTCCACAGGTCGCCCCAGTTACGACAGCCTTGTGCTGTTCAAGACAGAGCTTCTTCGTACTTGGTATGGTCTCGAGCGATGGTGAGGTGGAGGAACAGGTAAATGACCGCTTGTCCTTCAGCCGCTTTGTAGGTCTTGGTATGGAAGACTCTGCCCCGGACAAGTACCACGGTCTGCCGGTTCCGAAATATCCTAGTAGAGGCAGATCTCTATGATCGAGTACTGGACGAAATCAACAGGCAGCTCGAAAGCAGGGGTGTCGTCGTTAGGCGCGGAGCCATCATTGATGCAAGCATAACGGACACCCCTCGTCGTCCTCGTGGACGCAAAGCGTATGAGGTTGTTACGGACAGAGAAGAGGAAGATGGTAAGGAAGCATCAGAGAAAGCTATGCTCAAAGAAATTACTAAGCCTAATGTAGATGCGGAGGCTAGGTGGGTAAAGAAGGCGGGGAAGTTACACTTCGGCTATAAGCGCCATACGGTTACGGATGTGAACGGACTCATCCTCGCCGAGGAAACCACCTCTGCTAATGAGAGCGACATCAAACATTTCGAAGCCCCTTTGAAGAAAGCAAAGCTACCCAAGGGGGCTCCTGTCTTTGCAGACAAGGGATACGATTCAGCCGAGAATAGGAAGACCCTCAGCCGGATGAAGCTGAAAAGCCGCATTATGCATAGAGGAACAAGGGCACACAAGATTACCGAGAGGGAACAGCGGGTGAACGTGGCCATCAGCCGGATCAGATACAAAGTGAGACCTCTGCAAAACTCCCCACACAAAGGTTCTAAGAAATACAACTTGCTGGTAATCAATAATGGATCTTTTGAGCGAGTAGAGTTTTGCAGAGGTCTCAAAGTGGAAAGAACCTTTGGCTCCATCCACCGATGGTTTCGATCGAGAGTCGCCCGATATGTGGGGCTTGCAAAGACGCATGCCCAGCATATGATGGAAGCAATGGCTTATAACCTCCATCGGGCTCCAGGGATCATTGTGTCCAATTCTCTCAAATAAGGGGGGAAATATCCCCTAAAAGGGGCTTGAAAGCCAAGAGAAACCACCCATTATAGCCCTTTATTGAAAGCATTTCTACGAAAATGAGCCATCAATGAGCCATCACATAGAAATCACGTGAAAACGTGCTCGTTTTACAGAGGTCTCGAAAGGAGAAAAAGACCTGTCTGGACAGCCGTACAGGGATCACGCAGACGCAGCTTGTTGCTTTCGGATCAGCTTGTCCATGTCCTCCGAGATCTTTTTGTCCGTCACCTGCGCATAGATCTGCGTGCTGGATATGGACGCGTGCCCCATCATCTTGGCGATGCTCTCTATCGGGATACCAGCACTGAGTGACAGGGTTCCGAACGTGTGACGAGCCATGTGGAAAGACAGGCGTTGTCTGATTCCACATGCCAGACCCACAGTGCTCAGTTTGTTGTTCATCGCGCTACGGCTGCAATCGTATGGAAAGACAAGGTCGTCGCCTTCTTCTTTCACTGTCTGGTCCTCTCGGCATCTGCTAAAGATCTCCTCCGCGATCGGATGTAACGGTACGACAGACTCCACTTTCGTCTTCTGCCGTTCCTTGCGGATATACCTCCTACCGTCGGCTGATGTTTGGATATGAGAGAATTTCAGGCGCTCCATATCCGCAATGGCCAATCCGGTGAAGCAGGAGAAGAGAAACATTTGCCGGGCCTGCTCCGCTTCCTTGTCGTTTACCTTCAGCGCCATGAGCTTGGCCACATCGCTCTTTTGCAAGAAGCGAATCTTCCGTTCTACCTTTTCATAGGTAGCGCCCTCAAAAGGATTGTAGCGAATGATCCTTTTACTAACGGCACGATACATCAATCGACTCAGCCAACAGAGATCTCGATTGACTGTCTTTGCTGTAAATCGCTTCTTTTTGAGGTAGAAGCGAAACTCCTCAAACATCCCATCTGTAACAGCGTCGATGGGCATGTCCTTTTGCCCTTTGCTTTCTATCCACTCGCGAAGCATCTTGTCCGAATAGGTATGATTTCGATAGGTGCCTTCAGACCTTGACCTACCGACACATGCCTTAACGGATTGCAGTTCTGCTTCGCTCATAGCCAAAAGAGTGGTCGGTGCAGCGGCAACGCCCTGCAAGCGATTCTTGAGGAGTTCTGCACTAACCACACCGCCCTTCGTAAGCATTTCCGCGTAAGTCTTTTCCACAAGCTCCCTGAATGCCGCGAGGCGTTGATTGATTTTCTTTTCGCCGGTTGTTCCCTGTCCGCTGTTCCATTCGGTCGGCAGACATTCTTCCCCGGTTGCCATCACCGCGCTTCTGCCATCGATGGTGACACGGCAAAAGATGGCTGTCTTGCCGTCTGTCTTCGTCTTCTGTCTGTTGATGTAGAACAGGATTTTGAATGTACTTCTCATGTCGGCTGTGGTTAAATGGCTAGGTGTAAATCTTCAGTGAAGGCAATCAAGCGGTCGAACTCCTCAAACAGCTTTTGGGGAGTGACTTTCGCATATCGCTCGGTCATGCGCACGGTGCTATGCCCAAGCATCTTGCTCACCGTCTCAATGGGCACGCCCTGCTCCAAGGTGATGAGCGTAGCGAATGTGTGTCGGGCGGTGTGCGTGGTGATGGGCAAAGACAGTCCAGCCCTTAGCGAGATCGCCTTCAGACAAGACAAATAGGTGGCATAGTTCATATAAGGAAGCAGTGTTTCTCTGGCATCGCTGTGTAGCTGCTCCAACAATCGAAGTGCCTCGGGCAATAGTTTTACGCGGCAGAGGACGCCCGTCTTCTGCCTGTTGAACTTCAGCCAAAGGGCGCCCTCGTCGTCGCGGATAAGATGCTCACGGTTCAGTGCCATCAGATCGCAATAGGCCGCGCCGGTGTAACAGGCGAAAAGAAACACATCGCGGGAGGTTTCCATATCCCCGTCCAAGCTGTCCAAACCGTCAAAACGCAGTGCTTTCAACTTGTCTAACGCATCCTTATCGAGCGCTTTGGGCAGTCGGTTATCTCCCTTGTCTACATGCACATTGTCGAACAGCAAGGAGTCTGCCGCTCCTTCGCGATAAGCCAGTTTGCAGACCTTCTTGATAAGGACGATCATGTTATAGCAGGTGCTTTGTTTCAGACCAACTTCTCCGATTACATACTGCTCGAATTGTTTGATGAAGTCCTCCGTCAGCTGCGAAAAGGCCAAGTCGGAGACTTTGTATTTCGCTTGGATGAACTGCTGCAATCGCGCTCTTGTCTGACGGTACGAGGCCAAAGAATTTTCCTTGATGTCTACACCGACGTGATTCTCCATGTTCTCGATCAAGACGTCGAACCGCTCCAAAAACAGAGTTCGACTCTGCACGCTGCCTTGGAAATGATCCTTGATGTCGGTTGCATCAAATGGCGATCCCTTGGCAAGCAGGGATTGATAAGAGGCTTGAACAGCGAGAAGGAGGTTGTCCAACTTGGCATTAACCTCGACTGCCTCGCGGCTCTTCCCGTTCACTCGGCTTTCGCGCGGGTTCCACAAGTCGGGGTTACAAGATAGCTTGCAGCTAAGCTGTGCAATGGAACGCTCCAGCGTGATGCGTCCCATGATCGGCGCCTTGCCAGACCTGTCGCGACTGCTCTTTTTGAGGTAGAGCAACACCTTCATTTTCTTGTCATCCATACGCTTTGAAAACTGTGGGCAAAATTACCCGGTTCAAAGCGCCCGTTACCTGTGCAGATTCCTGTATATCAATGCAAAAGAACCGTGTGCAAGACGACCTCAGTTACCTATCACTGCTCCATCGTTACCCGCCACCAAGCTGGGTAATGGTTTGGTAACTGAACTTTTGATCGGATCCGCACTTTTCAGCCTTTTACGCTCGACGCAACCCAAAGCATATCTACTTCTTTTCACCTAACAATCAGTCCACTTACTTCGACATCGGCTCTTCTGCTTTTAAGGGGAATAGTTGATGACACGAGTGCTTTTTCTCCTCTCATGTGATCGAATCTTAATGACACGAGAGGTTTTGAATCTATCGCGCGAACAAACTTTGATCACACAATTTGCTTTTTACCTGGTGCATGAGCTTACGAATCTATCCGACTACCCCCGACCCTTCTCTGGCCACAAAGAGGCACCCTCGGGATTCGCGTACTTTTGTCCGCGTAACAGAAATGGGGTGAGCGTAAGCCTCCGCAAATAGAAGTAAGACATGAATAAGCCTACCGTCGAAGTGACTGGCATCTCGCGCAAGGGCCTGATCCTAATGGTGCGGGGAAAAGAATACGCGCTGCCTTACAGCCGGTTCCCGTGGTTCGAACAGGCACGGGTCAGCGACGTGTTCGACGTTGAAATGCGCGGCAGGAGTCGCATTCGATGGGAAGCCTTGGACGTCGACCTCAGCCTATCCATCCTCGAAAACCCGGACGCCTACCCGCTCACCGCCCGATAACCCGACATTCAAACAGAAACAATGGCCAAAACAAAATCAGTCTACGTCTGCTCTCAGTGTGGGGCGGATTCACCCAAATGGGTGGGCAAATGCCCCGCGTGCGGCGCATGGAATACGTATGTGGAGGAGATCGTCCGTGCGGAACCGGCCGCCCGACGTGCCGCGGCTGCCATCAGTCGCTCCGACGCCCGGCCGCAACTCCTGCGCGACATCACCGCCGAGGAGGAGGTGCGCATCGATATGCAAGACGCGGAGCTGAACCGCGTCTTGGGCGGCGGACTCGTCCGCGGATCGCTCGTCCTCGTGGGCGGCGAACCCGGCATCGGCAAGTCGACGCTCGTCCTCCAGACCGTCCTCCGCCTCACCGACCTCCACACGCTCTACGTCTCCGGCGAGGAGAGCGCCCGCCAGCTCAAGATGCGCGCCGACCGCCTCTCCTCCGACGGCGCCGAAGGCATGGCGCACTGCCACGTCTATTGTGAGACGCACCTTGAGCAAATCCTTGCCCACGCCGATCGCCTTAAGCCCGACCTGATGATCATCGACTCGATCCAAACGATGTACACCGAGGCGGCCGAGTCGTCGCCGGGCAGCGTCACGCAGGTCAGGGAGTGTAGCGCGGCTATCCTCAAGTTCGCCAAAGAGACGGGCACGCCGGTCCTCATGATCGGGCATATTAATAAGGAAGGGAGTCTGGCCGGTCCGAAGGTTTTGGAGCACATCGTGGACACGGTGCTGCAATTCGAGGGCGACAGGCAGTATATGTACCGCATCCTGCGCAGCATCAAGAACCGCTTCGGCAGCACCGCCGAGTTGGGCATCTACGAAATGCGCCAAGGCGGCCTCCGCGAGGTCGACAACCCCTCGGAGCTGCTCCTGACGCAGAACCACGAAGGGCTGAGCGGCGTAGCCATCGCAGCGGCCGTCGAAGGTGCGCGACCGTTCCTCATCGAGACCCAGTCGCTCGTCAGCAGCGCCGTCTATGCCACGCCGCAACGCAGTGCCACGGGCTTCGATCTGCGACGCATGAACATGCTCCTGGCCGTACTCGAGAAGCGCGCCGGGTTCAAGCTGATCCAGAAGGACGTCTTCCTCAATATCGCCGGCGGACTGCGCGTCAGTGACCCGGCCATCGACCTGCCCGTCATCAGCGCCGTGCTCTCCTCCAGCATCGACCTCTCCATCGACCGCGGCACCTGCCTCGCCGGCGAGGTCGGTCTCTCGGGCGAGATCCGGCCCGTGCACCGCATCGAGCAACGCATCCGCGAGGCAGCCAAGCTCGGCTTCCGTCGCATCATCGTGCCGCAGATGAAGGGTCTCGAGTCCGTCTCCGACCTCATCGAGCTGCATCAAGTGCGCAAAGTCGAGGAAGCCTTCCGATTGTTGTTTGGGTAAAGCATAAAGGATATGAACACAGTAGATCAAGCGATGGCAGACAAACTGTCTGCATTCTTCCGCACACAGCCGACGGTGGATAAAGCATGGCTGTTCGGCTCCTGTGCACGCGGCGAGGCTACTCCCGAAAGCGACGTAGACGTGCTGGTACGTTTTCAGGGTAATGCCCGGGTAACGCTCTTCTCATATGCGTCCATGCAACACAAGATGGAGCAGCTGTTGAACAAGCGTGTGGATCTCGTGGAGGACGGCCGATTAAAAGACTTCGCCCGCGCAAGCGCCGAGGCGGATAAAGTGTTGATATATGACTCTAATGAATAATCCATCCATGCACCACATCACCATCCAGCCCGGGTTGAGCGACCGGGACCGAGCGACACTCATCGGATGGACGAACCGCAAGGGGGCGGACTTCTTACGCCAATGGGCCGGGCCGACGCCGCACTTTCCGTTGACGCCTGAGCAGTTCGACGACTGGAGCGGCCTCTACACCATCTTCCGACAGGGGCAATTCGTCGGCCTCATTCAAGAGATCAAGAGAGAGCAAGACAACGTGCACATCGGGCGCTTCGTCTTAGATCCCGCACTGACCGGGCGAGGGATCGGACGCGCTGCCCTGCTCATCTTTATGGACATCCTCTTCCGCGACGACGCCATTCGATCCATCACCCTCAACGTGTTCGACCATAACCTCGCGGCTCGAAAGCTCTACGAGCGGGTCGGATTTGAAGTTCTCCGAACTATCGAGTCGCCGGAGAAGAAATACACGATGATTAAGCATAAACCCACCTCATGACCAAAGACCTTCAGCTCCGACTGCTGCCCGAAGAGGTGGCGAATGACGACACACTGCGTGCCGCCGTAGCGCGCGAGACGGGCGACGCGCCGCGCGCCCTGCGCATCCTTAAACGATCGATCGACGCCCGACAGCGCACGGTCTACGTCAATGTCACCCTTCGCGCCTTCTTCGACGAGGAGCCGACCGAACCGCTCTTCCCCGACGTCGAACTGCGCGACGTCTCCGGCCGACCCGCCGCCATCGTGGTCGGCGCCGGACCCGGCGGACTCTTCGCCGCCCTCCGACTCATCGAGCTGGGCATGCGCCCCATCGTTGTGGAGCGAGGCCGCGAGGTGAACGAACGCAAACGCGACATCGCCGACATCGTCCGCCGCGGCACGATCGACCCGGAGTCGAACTACTGCTTCGGCGAGGGTGGCGCGGGCGCCTTCTCCGACGGCAAACTCTACACCCGCAGTAAGAAACGCGGCTCGGTGGAGCGTATCCTCATCCGCTTCTGCCAGCACGGCGCCAACCCCGCCATCCTCTACGACGCCCACCCGCACATCGGCACGGACAAGTTGCCCGGCGTGATCGAACGCATGCGCCGCCACATCACGGGCTGCGGCGGCGAGGTGCACTTCGGCACCTGCATGGACGGGCTGCTCATCCACGACGACGAGGTGACGGGTATCACCACCCGCACGGGGCAAGAGTTTCGCGGCCCTGTGATCCTGGCCACCGGCCACTCGGCGCGCGACGTCTACCGCATGCTCACCGACCACGGCGTGACGCTCGAGGCTAAGGGCATCGCCGTCGGCGTACGTCTGGAGCACCCACAGGCGCTCATCGACCGCATCCGCTACCATCGACGCGAGGGGCGCGGCCCACACCTGCCGGCGGCCGAATACACCTTCGTCTCGCAGGCCGGGGGTCGCGGCGTCTACTCCTTCTGCATGTGCCCCGGCGGCTTCGTGATTCCTGCTTCGACGGCGCCGGACGAGTGCGTCGTCAATGGCATGTCGCCCGCCAATCGCGGGTCGCGGTGGGCCAACGCTGGGTGGGTCGCCGAGCTGCGGCCGGAAGATCTTGCGTCGTTTCACCTACCGGATACAGGCGGCGAGCCTGTGCCCGAGGTGCTGGCCATGATGGACTTTCAGGAGCGGCTCGAGCGGCTCTGCCGCATCAACGCCGGGCAGGGCGTCAAGGCGCCGGCACAACGCATGGCCGACTTTGTGGCGCGTCGCAACTCGTCCGCCCTGCCGTCGTCGTCGTTCAGTCCCGGTCTGCTGGCCTCGCCGCTCCACTTCTGGATGCCCGACTTTGTCACGGGCCGACTGCGTGAGGGCTTCCGCTCGGCCGACCGCGTGTCGCGAGGTTTCCTGACGAACGAGGCCGTGATGATCGGCGTGGAGACGCGCACCTCGTCGCCCGTGCGCATCCTCCGCGACCGTGAGACGCTCCGTCACGTGACGCTCCGCGGGCTCTACCCCTGTGGTGAGGGCGCGGGCTACGCCGGTGGCATCGTCTCGGCCGCCATCGACGGCGAACGCTGCGCCGAGCAGTTGGCCGCCGCCTACGGGAGATAAACAACGGCCAGCGGATCACCTTTTGAGCCTCAGGTCAGACTTTACAAGCGTGTAAAATGCAATCTGAGCCTCAGGTCAGACTTTGCAAGCGTGTAAAACGCAATCTGAGCCTCAGGTCGGACTTTGCAAGCGTGTAAAGTGCTGTCTGAGCCTCAGGCCAGATGTACCCGGCCCAACTTCCCCGCCCCCGGCAGGGGGCTTGATCTTCTTTTGCTTCCTTTTCTTCCATCAAGGGAAGAAAAGGAAGATGTGAGCTCGGACGGAGGCCGAGAAATCCCCCTAACGAAAAATGGCCGGATACATGACGATGTACCCGGCCATTTTCATTATCGCGCCTTTGACGGCTTACTTGAACGTCATCAGTCGGCTGATGTATTTGCCGATGATGTCGAACTCGAGGTTCACCACCGTGCCTTTGACGATGGCGTTGAAGTTCGTGAGGTCGTGCGTGTAGGGGATGATGGCCACCTCGAAGCCGTCAGCGCGGGAGTTGCAGACGGTGAGGCTGACACCGTTGACCGTGACGGAGCCTTTCTCGACGGTCATGTAGCCCTGCCGCGCCATCTCCGGGTCGGCGGTGTAGCTGAAGGTGTAATACCAACTGCCGTCGGCCTCGCGCACGTCGGTGCAGACGGCCGTCTGGTCGACGTGACCCTGCACGATGTGGCCGTCCAAGCGGCCATTCATCAGCATACTGCGCTCCACGTTCACGCGGTCGCCGACGTGCAAGTGTCCGAGGTTGGAGCGCTCCAGTGTCTCGCGCACGGCGGTGACGGTGTAGGTGTCGTCCGTCCGACGGACGACGGTCAGGCAGACACCGTTGTGGGCGACGCTCTGATCGATCTTCAATTCATTCACGAAGGAGCAACGCAGCGTCAGGTGCAGGTTGCCCTTGTCTTGTTCCAGCGCAACGATGGTTGCGGCTTCTTCTACGATTCCTGAAAACATAAATAGGTAAGGGGGTAGTTAATGGTAGGGGCGTATTGCATACGCCCCCCAACGGCCCCATCGGGGGCGAATTTGATTGGCGTTTA
>ERZ772957.439-NODE-439-length-34248-cov-6.188781_pt1 | contig 34248 bp, 31 predicted proteins | sample MGYA00580682_ERZ772957 | MGnify/ENA primary metagenome ERZ772957 (study PRJEB29015, sample SAMEA2737921) | human oral metagenome | biome: human oral; feature: human-associated habitat; material: dental | place: China | collected 2025 ...
ACGCATAAGCTTTGTTAGCCCAACTGGATTAGTAAACGCCTCTTTGTATCGAATAGAAAGAAAACGTCCCATCTCACAAGCCAAAAATGCATCATGAGCATGGTGATAGTCGTTTACTTCACGGATTTTAGGAAGATCATACTTCTCCCTAATTTCGTGCGACAAAGATGCTTTGATTGAGCAGATCTCTGTATCTGGATACTGACTCTTTAAAAGCATTCGAACAAATTTAACAATCTGACTCGTCTCAACAAGCTGTCTATTGATAAAGCCTTCCATCTGTCTATCAGTGACAACAGAACGCGTGAGATTTTTATATTTTTTATCACCAATCAACTTAACACGATGAAGTTCATGCCAAAGACCAGCCATTTTACGTCTAACATCTGCATCCAATAAGAGAGAGTCTCCCTTACGTTGATTTTCATCGGAAAGAACCAGTACTGTATTTTCAAAGCTATCGTCTTTGATATAAGACTGAGGCAAAACATGATCAATTTGGCAATACGTGTTATCAGCAATTAGATTAATATCTATCGCCTTGCCAGAGTACATGGACTTACCATTTTGCATGAAATACAAAGAGAGTCGCTTACTTAGCTGTTCATCACTATGCTTATCGAGCTGTGTAACTATATCCGCATTTTTATACTCTTCTTTAAGCTCAGAAAGCATCTTTTTAATGTTTTCATTACGTTTTGTAGTACGCTTTCCTCGCTTCTTTTCATCCTCATCACGAGTAGATTCAATATAAATGTGAGCAGCGGGTTTACCTGCAATCTTTGCAATTTCCTCGACAATTCTCAGCGCCTGATTGACTGATCTACGAACTGCAGGAGAACCTGGCAAGTCTTCAACTGACTGATCCTTTGAGAAATACTTCTCATTATGAGCTTCAATCTCTTTATTAAATTCAAAGTTCTTGTTATGAAGAATCTCCATGAGAATCAGTGAGCTACCAACATGTTCTCCATAGGGATCACCTTCAACCAGAAGGTCCATCACAGACATCTTACGGAAATCAACTTCAGTCTTAATGCCTGTAAGCAATTTCTTAGAAAGACGCCCCCATCCCGTAAACCTGTGTCCACAGAATTTCTTAATTTGTTCAGCGGTGAGTACATCACCATACTTCTTGGTAGTTTCTTCCTTAAGAATCTTCTTATCCTCAAAGAGAGTGTTCCACAGGATGAGTTCTTCAATCATCTGTTTTGTCTGGTCAGACCACTCATCAGTACCTAAAAGCTCTTTGAAGAAATGATGGGAACTGAGTTTAGACTCAAACTTTCCTTCACCTTGTCCACCCTTAACGTGTGGAAAAGCCTCACCGCGTTGCTTAAGCCAATCCTCTAGCCTCTTAAATGAAACTGACTTATATCTTTCAAATAGTTCCTCGTAAATCGAAAGTCTATCGTCAGCATCAAAGCGATACCATTTGTCGTTATCCTGTGACCACTTAGCACCATTTAACTCATTTAGCACGCAAAACTTCTCATACAACAAGGAGCATTTAGGAAGGACTGGCTCTCCGTAAAGATAAGTACAAGTACCAGTCATGCGCTGAATAAATTCGCGAGCACTTGCGCCCTTATCAATAATCTCTTCCCAGTTCCATGGATAGATTTTATCTCCCTCTTTACCTTCCTGTCGCTTTGACCAAGCAAAACGTGGTTTGCCAGAAGCATCCAGTGCTGCACTCTTTTGGGTAAGAGGTCCTACGTAGTATGGAATTCTGAAAGTCACCAAAGAGTTGAGCTTGTGGCGAATCTCAGACAAGAAAGGATAGAACTTTTCTTGAGCATCGATAATTGCATTCATTTCTTCAAGGTGAAGCTGGAATGGAATACTTCCGTTATCACTGGTCTTAAGTCTTCTAAGGAACTTACCGTTCACAAACTTTGTCATCATTTCTTTATAACGTGAATCTGAGATGGCAGCCGTATCCTTAAACAGATTCTCTACCTCTTTTTTGAAGTCATCGTATTTAACACCTCTGACCTCGTTGTATTTTGTATATCCCTTTACTTTAGATTTATCGTAATCTTTCTGATAAGGAGCATCGTAATGCTCTCCTCTAAAGAATTCGGAATATTTTGTTGGGCAATACTCTTTTACAAGATCTTTTAAAGTTTTAAGGTCTTCTCCGTACTTATTGTACTTTGCAACCATGCTATAAGAGACACTTTTACCATTAGCGTCCTCAATAATATCCATCAAGATATAAGCTGAATATGCTTTCTGAAGAGCCTCGTACAAAGCCATTCCCTCATCAGGAACTGATGAAATAAATGCCTCTTTCTGCTCATCATTATCAAAGGAGAAAGCAGATTTTTCAGCCTCTATCTTAAAGATTGTGTTGAAGTTAGCTTTATAGCCCAAAACTGCATTGATAAGCTCTTTTGCAATTTTCTTATCTTCTAAAGTCAACACCTTTAGAGCCTCATCTTTTTTCTCGGCTCTCGTTAGTGATGTATCTTCAAATACTTTTCGAAGCTTCTCTGATTCAACCTCATCGATTTCAAAATCATATGCAGCGTCTGCCCATAGAACCAGAGCATTCAGCAGCTCTTCAATAGCCTCTGACATACTTGCATCTTTAGCACTTAAGCTTGGAGTATCCTGATAAAGGAAATTACCTCTTGTCTTCACAATATTATGAAATGCCAGGTAAATTAATCTGAGGTCCTCTTGCTGATCAGACTCTATGAGGCGCTTACGTAGATGATAAATAGTTGGATACGACTTGTAGTACATGCGCTCGGTAAAGTCGGAGCTGTTGAAGAATGGGTATCGATACTCCCTATGGCCTTCTTCACGATCTTCCACTCTAAGCTTTGATTGTCTGAGGCGAATGAAGAATTCTGGGTCTACTTTTTCCATCTCTTCATCAAACAGCGATTGGAGCAAATCAAGCCTCTGTCTACGACGGTCATAACGACGGCGCTGTCCTCTTTTAAGGCGTGTCTCTGCTGCAGTATTTGCACTTGGAAATATTCTACTTCCCCATGTTGGACGATTCTTAAAATGGCAGAGGTTTCCATTCTCATCAGTTACCGCCCAACCGACGGAACCGGTACCAATATCCAGGCCAACGTTATATGAAGGAATATTTCTAAGATTCATACTTGCGCTCCATTAAAAAGTGTTTTACTATCCAATTGTCTTGATTACCAGTCAGGACGTCACTGCGAGTCAAAATAACGGCAATTGCCTTAAATGCCTTCGGGCGTCATGTAGATGACAATTTTGACTTCACATAGCCCCTCTACGAGGGGCTTTTTCTTGACTAGTAGTCAAAAATATTTTAGCTTTCAGCAAAAGTTGTAAGCATTTCTTCAATAACAAATCTGTAAACGGTAATATTCTTATCGTAAACGTTAAGAATATTGTTCAAAGAAACTTTAAGCTAAAGATATCTATACTTACTGTTATTGCTAAATGGAATACCAGCTATCGAATGGTTTCTCATGGTAGACATATGCCATATTGAAGCAAAAGCATCCCTCTTAACACCAAATGGTGATAGCTGCGGTGCTTTTTTATTGGCGAGCGTGAGTGTAAGTTAAATCCACGCCCAACAAAAAACGAGACCGTTTCCTTCCACTTAGCTGGACAAGCGTATCTCGTTTTTTGTCAGGCTATGTAATCGTTAGCGCTTAATCAAACCAGATCTTTACAACGTCGCCGTCTGCGGAAGTAATATCCACAAGTGTGCCACTCTCGCCTGTCTTTGCAGCATCCATAAGTGCATCAAGATTAATGTTAGAGAGCTGCTCCTGAGTTTCCTGATTAAGATAGCTTCCGCTTACCTGAATTCCAGAATTCAAAACAAATTTTGCCAGGCCCAAAGGTACGCACATATCTACAACGTCACCGTCATCGGAGACTATATACACGTGCAAGCCGTGCTTTGCAGAACCATTGCCTAAACGTACGCCTTTTCTCTTGTTGTTGTCTGCCTCATCGTTCTTCTCGACTTTGACCATGCTCTTACCAAAAAGCTTGCCAAAGCTGAAACCTGAAGACTGAGTAGCAATACCCTGGCTGTCCTGCTCGGTGGACTCTTCTACGATCTCTGCGGGCTCGTCAACTACAACGGGAACAACCTCAGCAGCACTCTCTTGGAAAGAAGTGCTCTCTTGAGTTGAAGCGCTTGTGCCACTCAAAAGCTCGTCAACAGACACGCCCAGGAAACGCGCAAGATCTGGCAACAGCGAGATATCCGGATAGTTAATGTCGTTCTCCCACTTGCTCACCGCCTGCGGACTCACGTTCAGCTCCTTTGCCAGACGCTCCTGCGTTGCAGTTTTAGCTAAACGAAGACGTGCAATACGACGACCAAGGGTCTCAGATGAAGTAGTCATAGTTGCTCCTTTTCTCAACTCATTATTACTGAAATGGCATGCGGGCCGCTGATTTCACTATGAGTTGTAACAATGCGTTCAACAAGAACGCATCAGTTGAGTTAGGTATCGCAACGGTTTCCAAGCACTCAACAGTAGGTTGAGTTCGCAGGTAAACTATGCTTTTTGACCGAAAATTATTTGCTCTAAAAGTATTCTCCAACTACCATTTAATCAATACACTTTTGATGTCCTAGAGAGGTCTGCCTATGGCTGGTGAGAAGAACTGGGTGTTCTGGACCAGTGGTGCGCATATTGTTTCTGGTTTTGAGCAGTGCGCTACAGACGGTTTTGTTGGTGTTGACGCGGATGGCATCGTGTACTTCTTTGATAACAATCAAAATGTCTTTGCTTCTGCCCATGCTTCTGATATTGAAGGAACTATCGGCGGCTGGAGAGGCACTTGGCTTACCATCGACGATAAAAGATATGCTCTAGAATTTGTACCTCTGGTAGATAAGATTGCTCCTCGACTACTCATTGGAGCTATAAGTAATGTCTTTATGCAGGAGCTTCACCACGGAGACCAAGAGAAGGTCCCACGAGAGCTTATGGAAGACTTCAAGATTGCATTCGAGAATGCCAAGTATAGGCGCTAAATTTCTAGACGCTTTGTTTTTCTAGCCACACCGTAAACCACAACAGTCTCCCCCATTCAGGAGAGGCTGTTGCTAGTTCAAACAATTGCAAAAAGCACTACAGCTCAGCAGCTATGCGCGCTTACGAAGACGAATACCCGCAGCTATTGCACCTGCAGCAGCAAGCATACTGACGGAAGACAGAGAAGCAGAGACATCGGAGGTGTTTGGAAGTACGCCCTTCTTGTGCGACTTGTGCTTCTTCTGCGAGCTGCTAGTGCTGCTGTTAGATGGATTGCTTGTAGATGAGCTACTTGCAGTATCGCTCACAGTAAGAGTTCCAGAAACGTAGGTGAACTCGTAATCGTCTGCTGAGCCACCTGCAGGAGTCAGCTCGTGCGCGCCAACGCTCAGGTCAGTTGCGCTGAGGGTAGGAGCGGTGTAGTTGCGAGCAGTATCAGCAGTCTCACCGTTTACAAAACCGGTAACAGTAAGCGTAAGCTGAGGAGCAACGCCCTTCTCAACAGTCTCGCCAGCATAGGTCACAACAAGCTGAGCCTTATTGATTGTCCAAGTTGCATCCTTAGTGGCAGTGGTGCCATCTTCCCAGGTGTAATTCATAGGGTCAACAAGATCAAGCTCAACGTCATACGTACCAGGATAAGTTGCTGAAACCTGGCCACTAACAACTACCTGTGGGTTAGCGGTGGCATCAAAACCACGCTGATTATGACCGTTATAGGTATAGTTGGTTGCGGTTGGAACAGCAACAGTGCCCTTCTGAACGCTCATCTTCATAGGAATGGTGAAGTCATACAGACCGCTGTTCTTGATGGTGATGCGCGTATAACCATTGCTTGCAGCAGTTGGAGTACCAGAAATAGTTGCAGTACTTCTACGAGCAGCTGCATCATTCTCCATTGGGCTAAGCGTAAGACCAGCAGGCAGATTGTCTACGGTAAAGGTGTCGTAACCCATAGTAGATGCAGCCCAAGGAATGGTGATTGGCTCGTTGTAGGCCTCGCCGACCTTTGCAGGAGTGATCTTGTTAGAAGGAAGCACTACGCCAGCGGTATTGTTGGAATTCTGGAACCTGGTATTCTCGATAGTCAAATCACCGCCATTGGTGGTAGTAAGATCAATCTGAACAACCGTGGAGTTCTTAACAGTTGAAGTACCCCTGTTATCAAGACCGTTATAGAACGTAACATTATCAAAGGTTACGTTTGCACCAGCCTCGACAATAACCTCGCCCTCAAACTTCATATTTGAGACGGTTCCGTTAAAGCCAGTTGGGAAAATAATGCGAGAACCCTTAGGATTCAGACCAGCGTAAACCTGAACACGAGTACCATTGCCCAAGTAGGTGCTCTGATAGGTACTAGTAATATTTGTTACGGTAGTAGGAACAGTGAAGTCCTGAATAGAAGAACCGCTACTGGCGCCAATAGTCACCCTTGAACCAGAGAAAGACCATGTGGATGCAGCATCCATTGCAGCCTTGTTGTTACTGTAGATGTATTGCAAACTACTAGAACCATAGCCCGAGAGCCAGTCAGTAATCTCAAACGTTCCATCTGCATAAGCCTTTGTTGTAAATGGCGAGAAAAACAAGCAAGCAGCAATAGCCATCACAACAACAAGCTGAGAACGGAGCCTACTTGACACACGCTTACCGTACATAGAGCTTCCCCCAATCTAACTGTTTTACGTGAATTCTTCAATTAAGTCACAACAGCTTTGCCCATATAACATTCGTATCTTATCAGATAAGTTAGCCTTAGGTAACAAAAAAGACCCAAGTTTTATTCTTGGGTCTTATAAATGCTTTAACTAATTTGCTTAACTACTTACTTAAGCACCTCTTAATTTCTTGATTAAAAACAATGGAACGAGTAAAAAACGCAACAGCTACAGGAATAACCAATAGTGGCGCAACCACAAGAATACCCGCGACAGCCACTCCCTGGGCCGTAACTCTTCTACCAGGTCTTGATAGTATGCTGTTTAAAATATCAGTCATAGTGAATACAAATGAGCCGTCGGTAAGCACATACGCAAGTATTAACTCAAGCGAAAATAGAACAACAAAGACAAGTGCCATGGTATTTCCAGTCTTTTTGCAAATAGCAAGTCTCTGGTCAAATGAAAGGTCATCTGCCTCGGGCACTTTCTCAAACCATTTAACTGCTCGTTGTTCTGGCGTCATTATGCGCTCTCAATCTCATTAAGCTCTGCGTCAACCAATGTTGCACCAAGCGTGTACTTGAAGTGCGAAAGAGCAAACTGATGGTTTTCTGGCGTCAGCGATGCAACCGCTGGCTCAACAACCTCAATGTGATAACCCAGGTTGTAAGCGTCCACTGCCGTGTGCAGCACGCAGATGTCGGTAAGAACGCCGGTTAGGATAACCGTGTTAATGCCGCGCTCCCTCAGACGAATATCAAGATCAGTTCCCGAGAAGGACGAGTAGTGACGCTTGTCCATCCAGAACACATGGCTATCATCTTTGTGCTGCTGATAGAAATCATTTAGAGGACCAAACAGGTCTCTACCACTTGTTCCAATAATATTGTGAGGTGGGAAAAGCTTAGTCTCTGGATGGAAGTTATCCTCTGGATCGTGAGCATCAATAGCAAAGAAAATATAATCGCCACGATCAAAAGCGCACTTTGTAGCCTCATAAATAGCATTTGAAATAGCCTGAGCTGGCTTGCCTGCTGTCAGCTTTCCGTCATCTGCTACAAAATCGTAGGTGTAGTCAATCGAAATCAAAGCCTTCTGCATGATTAATCACGCTTCTTTCTTGAGCTCTACAAGAGCAGTCGGTAAAAAGAATAGACGCCACCTATTGTACAGGTGGCGTCTATGTATTCCACGCTTAACACGTAAATGTTTTATACGTAAGTACTCAGCTCATCAATGTAGACATCTAGTTCATTAGTGAAAGTTCATCTTAAAATTTAAGCATCCATTATCAGATATGTTACAGGAAATTTCTTAAATTAGCTCTCTTGTTGATTGGAAGCTGGCGCATTATTACCGTAAACGGCATCTAGAACTTCTACTTCTAAGAATGCTTTATTACTAATTAAAATCTTTTATCGCAGTTAAAAATTAAAGCGACTGGATGATTTCTTCTCCACGAACATTTTGCGAGATAAATCGAATCTCACGACGAGGCTCAGCGTCATCGGAAACTAACTCTTCCTCTGATAACCTGGAAACATACACATCAAGAGTTCTCTCGCCAATTTGCTCTGCAAATTGCTCTCCCCACTCAATGATAGTTGGCCCATCGGACTCAAGCGCGTCATAGAGGCCGGTATCTTCGAGCTGGTCAGGATTGCTCAAACGATACAAATCAAAGTGATAGAGCGGCATAGTTGTACCCTCATAAACCATCTCGATAGTAAAGGTTGGGCTGGTTACGTCATCAGTAACACCCATGCCTGCAGCAATACCCTTAGTGAGTTGCGTCTTTCCCGCGCCCAAGTCTCCTGTGAGCACTAGAACATCTCCTGCCTGCAGGAGTTTACCTAGAACCTGACCAAGAGCAATGGTCTGTTCAGTGGTAGTGGAGACAAACGTACCAGCTGCAGTTTTTTCTGGCAGGTTGTTTGCAATGGTGTTATTTGTGCCAATGTCAGCGCTGGCAGAAGGATTAATCACAAGAACCTCCCCGAGGATGTTTCTTAAGCCAATCAGCAAGAAGTCGCAGGTCATCTTTGAGGAACTGCGCCCACTCCTTGCGATAAATAGTTGATGCGGGATGCATAGTAGGCAGTACGCTAAAGGCGCCTATCTGGTAAAACTTGCCGCGCAGCTCCGTCACACCCTTATCGGTGTGCATGACAAACTGCGTTGCAAAATTTCCCAGGCAGACAATAACGTCTGGCTTAATAGCACGAATCTGGTCACGAAGGTACGGGGAGCACTCCTCTACCTCAGCTACCTTAGGATTTCTGTTTGAAGGTGGTCGACATTTGACCACATTAGAGATAAAAACATCCTGGCGAGAAAGGCCAACCTCTTCTAACAGCGCGTCGAGCTTTTTGCCCGATACGCCTACGAAAGGTTGACCGCTTAGATCCTCATTTTTACCAGGAGCTTCTCCCACAATCATAACGCGAGCTGTGGGGTTTGGGCCACCAAACACAATATTGGTGCGTGTTTCCCAAAGCGGACACTTCTTGCAATCAGCTATCTGCTCACGAATCTCATCAAGCGTTTTACCTGCTTGTGTAGAATATGCGATTTTCGCATATTCTACATTTGACATGCGCTTTCTTCCTACAGCATTTTTAGGAGAAGCAGGAGTAGCTGCCATTAGATGTACACCTTATCGAGGCGCGCGCCAAAGTTGCAAACTACCTCGTAATTGATGGTCTCGCGCAGGTCAGCCATCTCATCTGCGGTAATTTCTTGATCGCCGTCTTTGCCGATAAGGGTAACCACGTCGCCATAGCGAATCTCATGCGCAGGCTTGTTGGCATGGGTACCTGCAGTATCAACAGCAATCATGAACTGGTCCATGCAGATATTGCCTACCTGGCGGACACGATCTCCGCGCGTCAAAACATCCATGCGGTTAGAAAGACTACGTGCAAGTCCGTCGGCGTAACCAATAGGCACGGTAGCTACCTGGATGTTATTGCGAGGAACGCGCCACGTCATACCATAGCCAACACCATCGCCAACAGCTGGATAGACTACGCGTGTCACGCGACCGCGCACGCTCATAACGGGCTGCAGGTCAATGCGGGGAATGGTGAGCTTGCTTGGATGAAGTCCGTACAGGCCAATGCCCACGCGAACCATATCAAACTGAATGTCTTTGTGCAGAACCGTGCCAGGGGTGTTATCAGCGTGAACCAAGCCCAGCTCATAGCCTGCGTTTTTGAGCGTTGTAACAGCTTCAATAAAGCGATTAACCTGCAGGTCAAAGTCCCAGTTGTCGAGCACGTCGGCCGTAGCAAAATGCGTAAACGTACCAGCGCATTCAAGACCCCTGTGAAAATCAATAGCGCCGCGCACCTCAAGTAAATCTTCTCGCCTAACGCCAATGCGAGTCATTCCAGTATCAATGGCCAGGTGATAGCGACCAACCTTGTTAGCTGCAGCGGAAGCCTCGCCATACGCAAGCGCAAAGTCAACCGTGTAGACGGAAGGCATAATGTCAAAACGAACGAGGTCTGGAATAGAAGTGACCGGAGGCTCGGAAAGAACCAGGATGGGGTTATCGATGCCCGCGCAACGCAGCTCCACTCCCTCGTCAACCGTTGCAACGGCAAACTGATCGGCGCCCACGGATTGCATGGCTTTAGCGCACTGAGCAGCACCGTGTCCATAGGCGTCGGCCTTAACCACACACATCATCTTGACACCGCGGTTAAGCTGGGCCTTAAACGCCTTTACGTTGTGGCGGACGGCAGAAAGATCGATCTCTATCCAAGCCCATCTATCCTGGGGATATGCCGACATCAGGCTCACCTACTCCGCAGCTTCTTCAAAGTCTTCCATAGGAAATGCAATCTGCTCTTCAAGTGCGTCGGAAGCAAGACCAATAACATCGCAGATGTCGCCCGCCATAGCTCCGCGTACACCGAACTTCTCGGCAGCTAGCTGACCTGCATATGCGTGAACCTCACAGGCAAGCGAGCAGAAGGTTGGCAGATCATCAACTTGACCAGCAACCTGAGCTAAACGGCCAGCAATAGTACCAGCAAGAACATCGCCAGAGCCAGCGGTTGCCAGCGTAACGGGACCAGGCTTTGGCAGCACAGCTTTCTGTACGCCTACGCAACCAGTAGCGGTACCCTTGGCAACAATGACCAGCTCAGAGCCACCATCTGCCCAGAGAATCTTGCGAGCGGCCTCCAGCTGAGCCACCAGGCTTGCGGGTGGATTGTCAACTTGGTTGACCAGGCGACCAAGCTCTCGACGATGTGGAGTCATGATGAGTGGAGCGGTACGACGTGTGAGCTCAGGGAAATCTGGGAGGTTGTTATTGGTGAGGCGAGCAATGCAGTTGAGCGCATCGGCGTCAACAATAACGAGCAACTCAGAATCAAGCAGTGCAGAGGTAACCTTAACGGTTCCGCCAGAAACGCGCATGCCAGGGCCAACCAACGTAACCGTACGCATGGCGGCAAGTTGCAGCGCCAGTGGAGCTGCTTCCTCGGTAAACACGCCCTCAGCGTCACACGGGAGGCCAATAACGGGAACCTCTGGCAACATCATCTGAACGCAGCTGACAATTGCCTCAGGAACAGCCAGCGTAACGTAGCCAGCACCCGCGCGAGCAGCAGCCTTGGCAGCAAAGACAACAGCTCCAGGGAAGCGGCTAGAGCCGCCAACCACCAACACGGAGCCACGAGAGTACTTATCGCAGTTATTGAGCTGCGCGGGAACACAGGGAAGATAATCTTCCAGATCAACACGCCAGGCAACAGGATCTGCCTCAACAACCAAACGCTCTGTCTGCTCGGCCAAAGGAGCCACAACAATAGAACCGCAGACATCTCGACCAGCATCAGCAATCAGACCGGGCTTCAGTGCAATCATGGTAACGGTGACGTCAGCAACAACACACGCGCTTTCTACCTGGCCCTTCTGTGCAGAAAGGCCACTTGGAACGTCAACGGAAAGCACGCGAGCACCGGACTGATTGAGGCACTCAATCCAAATATCAAACGGAGCGCGAACCTTGCCGTGGAAGCCGGTGCCCAGCATGCAGTCAAGCACCACATCAGCCGTTGCCAGCAAGTCAATAAGCTCCTGGCGAGAAGGACCAACAAGTACGGAGACTCCCGCACGAACGGCGCGCTGCGCCATCTGACGTGCAAGATCGCCGGAAATTTGATCAGGCTCAAGCGGAGTGACCACCTTAACGTTGCAGTTTCTAGAGCGCAGCGCTTCTGCTGCCACCCAGCCATCTCCACCGTTATTGCCAAGACCTACGAGGATGACAACGTTAGAGATGTCTCCTCCCATGCCAAGGGCCTCTTGAGCAGCAGCGTAACCTGCACGGTGCATGAGCTCGGAAACGCTCACGCCCACGCGTGTCAGCGCAATCTCTACGCGCTTGATGTCCTCAACATTTAGTACCGGCTGCATAACTTACTCCTCGGATTTAACAACATCGTCAAAGGTTGTCTCAATTATAGGTTCTTGCACGCGCTCAAGCTCATCCAACACAGAACGAGCTTCTTTGAACGAACGTGCCAGCTCTTGGGCAGCATCTTCCTTTTGATCTACCTTGGGTTTTACGGCATTGGTCACCGCCACTGCATTGGCTACCGCAATATCTCTGGTGTACGAGATAGAAAGCGCAATCTCCTGCACGCCCTGCTCAGCCGCAATCTGTGCAGCCTTGCCAGCCAGACAAGCCTGTGGCCTGCCCAGCTGGTCTCTCTCAACAGAAACATCCTGAAAACCAATACCAGACGAAAAACCCGTTCCTAAGGCTTTGAGCACGGCTTCTCTTGCCGCAAAGCGAGCAGCATAGTGCTCCGCAGGGCGAACAGTGCGCTCACAATACGCACGCTCGGCATCGGTGAACATACGGCGAATAAAGTGAGGGCGCCTCTCAATTGCCTGCTGCATGCGGGCAATCTCAAGCATATCTACACCTATTCCTGCCAGTGCCATCGTATCCCCTGGATCTATCTGCGCTTAAGCGCTGAGCCTATACTCCTCAAGTGCGTCGAGCACAATCTGGTTTGCCTGCTGGCAGAGCTCATCAGTTGGAGCTTCTGCAAGAACGCGCACCAGAGGCTCTGTTCCGGAAGCGCGGACCAACACGCGACCATTGCCCTCAAGGAACTTCTCGGCAGCTGCAACTGCATCGTTAACCTTAGGAGACTGCATAGCGGCCTCTTTGTCAGTGACGCGAACGTTAACCAACTGCTGTGGATATAGTGTAACGGGACGAGTCAGCTCAGAGAGTTTCTCGCGCTCTGCTCGTAAGACCTCCATAATACGGAGGCTGGTCAAGATGCCGTCGCCGGTCTTAGCAAGGTCGCCAAAGATGATGTGGCCGCTCTGCTCGCCGCCCAGACTGTAATCGTTCTCGTTCATGCAAGCGTAGACATACTTATCGCCTACGCTGGTTTTCTCGTAAGAAAGGCCAGCGTCGTCAAATGCCTTGAACAAGCCAAAGTTACTCATGACAGTAGTAACTACGGTCTGCTTAGCCAGGCGACCATACTTGTTAAGGTAGGTGCCGCAGACGTAGAGGATCAGGTCTCCATCAACCACGTGGCCGCGCTCGTCAACTGCCAGGCAGCGGTCAGCGTCACCATCGTAGGCAAAGCCCACGTCAAGGCCATTCTGGACTACAAAACGCTGCAGCTGGTCAATGTGGGTAGAACCGCAATCAACATTGATGTTGAGGCCGTTTGGAGCGTTGTTGATAACATGCGTCTCGGCGCCCAGGGCGTCAAAGACAGGGCGAGCAACACTAGAAGCTGCGCCGTTTGCGCAATCCAGACCAATCTTCAGACCCTGCAGACTAAAGCCGCAGCTAGCAATAAGACTTGAGATGTAGCGGTTGCGGCCCTGCATGTAATCAACCGTGCGGCCAATGCCGTCACCGGTTGCCAGAGGAACGTCAAACTTGCCGTCAATATAGGCCTCTACCTGCTCAAGGACATCCTCATCCATCTTGTAGCCGTCTTTGTTGACCAACTTGATGCCGTTATCGGTAAAGGGATTGTGAGACGCAGTAATCATAACGCCGCAGTCAAAGGCACCGTCTACTACCTCGTAGCTGACGCCAGGAGTAGGAATAACATGCAGCATATACGCGTCAGCGCCGGAAGCAACCAAGCCCGAGACAAGTGCAGACTCAAACATATAGCTTGACCTGCGGGTATCCTTACCAATAATGATGCGAGCCTTGCGAGCCTGCTTAGCTCCGTAATACCAGCCAATGAAGCGGCCAATTTTGTATGCGTGATCGACGTTCAGACCCTCGTTTGCGCGGCCTCTAAAGCCGTCGGTTCCAAAGTACTTCATAAGCGTCTCCTAGCTGCGAATGTAGTGTTGTCGGGTGGAGAGCAACTTGCGCGCGAAGCGCCAGCGAACTACTCGACAGGTGGGGCTTCTCGCCAGATGACGAGAAGAACGTGCGGACTGAAGTGGTTGTGCACATATGCAAAATGCAACCATTTAAAAGTATACAAAAAAGAGACCTGCCGATATACAACAGGTCTCTTTGTGAGGACTTTTTTGGGTCCAGCGGCCTTAGCGCTTGGAGAACTGAGGACGCTTACGAGCCTTCTTCAGACCGTACTTCTTACGCTCGACCGCACGAGAATCGCGGGTGAGGTAGCCGGCCTTCTTAAGGTCATCACGATACTCGCCAGCCCCAAGAAGAGCGCGAGCAATGCCCAGGCGAAGAGCGCCGGACTGGCCGTTGATGCCGCCGCCATCGCAGTTTGCGAGGACGTCAAAACGACCAAGAGTATCAGTAATGCGGAGAGGTGCGGTTGCGTTGTCTACGAGCTGCTGGCGACCAAAATACTGGACTGCCTCGCGGCCGTTAACGGTAACCTTACCAGTTCCAGGAACAAGACGAACACGAGCGACGGCCTCTTTACGACGGCCGGTGCCGGTGTAAACAGCGGTGTTATCTGCCATCGTTTAGCCCTCCAGCTCAATCTTGATGGGATTCTGTGCAGCATGTGGGTGCTCAGCGCCGGTGTAAACCTTAAGCTTCATACCCTGCTTGCGACCAAGAGTGGTCTTAGGAAGCATGCCCTTGACTGCGTGCTCAACAACACGCTCTGGGTGCTTCTCCATCTCTTCCTTGAAGGAAGTGATCTTCAAGCCACCAAGGTAGCCGGAGTGACGCCAATACTCCTTGTGGTCAGCCTTAACACCAGTAAGGACAACCTTGTCTGCATTGATGATGACAACAAAGTCACCAGTATCAGCGTTTGGGGTGTACTGTGGCTTGTTCTTGCCACGAAGAATCATGGCAGCCTTTGTGGCCAGACGACCGAGCGTTGCGCCCTCAGCGTCGATGAGCACCCACTTGCGCTCGACTTCGCCAGCCTTGGCGAACTGAGTCGACTTCTTCACTTGACTCCTCCTACGAATTACGAGTTGATAACCCCTGGACGGATCATCGATGCTTTTTCTTGTCAGAGATTACGGGGCTCTGTGGAAAAGCCTTAAAAGTATACTCCACTCTTTAGCTGTTGTACGCGGGAATTTTTGTTGCTTCACGAATGCAACAATTCGTTCAAATTTGACGGGTTTCTCCACATTGAAAAGCCGTCCACAGCACACGCCGCGAGTGCACCGGGTTTCTCACCAGAAAAGACCGCGGATATGCGCGTAACAACGCTGTCCGCGGTTACTTTTTTGCCGAAACTGAAGTATTATCAGCGTAGATAACTTGCGCCGCTTGGCGGTGCCATTCAAGCGCCGATTGCGGCGCCGCAAACCGAGGAGCGACTATGCCCAGCATCTACACTGTCACGCTCAACCCCGCCCTGGACAAGACCGTCCAGGTGACGAATTTTGCCGTTGACCAGGTGAATCGCATCACATGGCTCAGGCAGGACGCGGGCGGCAAGGGCATCAACGTCTCCAAGGTCATAGCTAAGCTAGGCGGAGAGTCTACCGCCATCGCCGTTCTTGCAGGTCAGACCGGCAAATGGATCGCTGACACGCTTGGCGAGAATAACATCAAGGTCCAGGCGATTTCTGTTCCTGGCGAGACGCGCACCAACCTCAAGGTCGTCGACACTGAGGGCGGCACCAACACCGACATCAACGAGCCTGGTCCTGAGGTCACCGACACCGTGCTTGACCAGGCGCTTGCTGGCGTGATTGCCAAGACTTCCGCTGGCGACATTGTGGTTCTTTCCGGCAGCCTCCCCCGCGGAGCTTCCGCCGATACGTATGGCCGCTGGACTCGCGCTCTGCGCGACGCTGGGCTGAAGGTTTACCTGGACGCCGACGGCGCAGCGCTCTCAGCTGGCCTTGAGCAGAAGCCGTACTTTACCAAGCCAAATGATCACGAGCTTTCCGCCATGCTTGGTCGCGAGCTGACCGACGTGAACGCGATTACCGCTGCCGCGTCCGAAATTGTCGCTGGTGGCATCGACACGGTCTGCGTTTCCATGGGCGGCAACGGCGCCGTCTACGCTACGGCCGACGAGGTTTGGTATGCAGGTCCAGTAAAAGTCCAGGTAGGAAGCACTGTCGGTGCCGGTGATTCCGTTGTGGCGGCGCTTGCCTTTGCAGATGCACAGGGCCTCTCGACAGAAGACGCGCTGCGACTGGCCATGGCTACGGGAGCCGCAAACGTCATGGAGAGCGGAACTCAGGCGGCGGAGCGCTCGGTTGTGGATTCGCTTATCGAGAAAGTGCAGCTCACGCGCCTGCGCTAGCGCGCAGGATGCGAGCGCGAGTACGCGGGTGCGCGGGGCGTGGGGAGCTGCGGGTGTGCGGGTGCGCGGGGCGTGGACGTGCGGGTTTCTCGCCAGATGCGCCATAACAACGTGCCCGCCTAAAAAGTGCAAAGAACCTGTATTTTAAATACAGATTCTTTGCAGAAATCAGGCAAATCCACAGTTTCTTTTACATTTTTAGGCAAAAGTTACAGATTCTTTGCAGAAATCAGGCGCGCATAACGTCTCGCTCGCAATGTCGCGCTCGGAGCGCCGTCATGCGAAAATGTGCACGGTCTTTCCGCAGCTACTCAGCAGTGCCCGCAGTTTTTCTTCGATTACATTCAAGCTTCCAACCGATCATCCAACCAACTGCAAGAACGTAATTCTCGATAGCGCCAACCAAATTTACCGACTCGTGAGCGCTCAAAAAATGGATGAAATGATTGGTTCCAATTCCGATACCGCCTAGAATTAGCGCGAGTAAAATCGCACGTAGATAGACCCAATCGTAGTGGAAACACGTGGTGACCAAAATGATGAGCACCGCGAGATTCCAAAAACCAATCTCTCGCTGCCATCCAGTCGAAATGCCATAGGCGGCATTGCTTCCCATGTACTCGGGAGCGACAATTTGCAGAATCGCCGCACCAGTCATCGCAACGATAAGCAGCGCAAACATCACTTTTAAAAACTTATTCATTGGTGTCTTCAAAACAAACTCTCTTCGGATCGATTTTCGTTTCGTGTTCAGGTCATACGTTTGTAGATTTTTGGACCTCGATTAATCCAAAAGCACACTAATTATATGTTGAGAAACCCGATTTTGATCCAAAAAAACTACAGCGCGGATCCCTGCGGATCCGCGCGCATCACCACAGGCCACGCGAGCGCCTGCCGCCCTCGTTCTACTCGATAAAACTTTTAATCTCTTCAAGGCGTTCAAGTGCAACTTGACGACCTGTCAGGTACAGAGATAGCAAAGCTTCACCGGACTTCTCGTTAACTTTAACTTCAACTGGCTCGGGAGGCAGAAGCACCAGTACTCTTCCCTCTTTTTCCAGCTCAAAGAGCTGTTTGCGCTGATCCATATAGCGCTCAGCGCGAGAAGCCAATGCGGCTTCAAAGTATGGATACGCGGAGTAGAGCTGCGAGCGAATGGCAATCTGCTCGTTAACGTCGGTTTTTACGAAGTCCCTATCCTGCGTGATAATAACCAGCGCTTTCTTTGCCGGCTTACGGTCGGGAATGTCAACCGCGTGCTCCGCTTTACCGTCTGGCAGACCAAGCGTGGCTGCAAACGGAATGGAATCGGTAGTTCCGCCGTCCAGATAACGATGTCCGTCCAGCTCAACCATACGAGAAACCGTTGGCATCGACGCGGACGCTCGGACCATGGTCACGTCTTCCGGGAACTTTTTTACGTGCAGATACGCTGACGTACCAAACGTAACGTCGGACGCCACCACGTACATCTGCATGGGATTTTGGTTAAATGCCTCGTTATCGCAGGGGTCCAAATGGTTTTGGATCTCGTCGAACATGAAATCCGCGCCTGCAATGTCGCCGGTAGTAATCAGCGAGCGGAGCGAAAGGAATCGAGGATCGTCCCTAAAGGCCAGCATAATGCGCATGGCGCGACCTATTTGCTTGGACCTGAAGCTTACGGCATTGATGGCGCCCGCGGAAACTCCCCAAACGCTCTCAAAGTTGGTGACGCCCTTCTCGCGAAGCACATCAAGAATTCCAGCGGTAAAAATTCCTCGATAGCTTCCGCCTTCAAGCACAAGCGCAGTTGAAGATGGGTGCGCGGGCTCCTGGCGTGCGCCGGCGTTCTGCGAGAGTTTTTGCTGCTGATCGTCCATAACAACCTCCGAACTTTGTTATTCAGAGTGTACCCAATTTCTGCTCGGACGCCCAACCGGTTTTCCACACAAAAAAGCGCCCGAATATGAACTGCGTCCCAAAACTTTATATACTTTGGCGAGAAACCCGAAGGTGTTGTCGCTGCAATCGGCACCACAGCTGGCATCGCAGTCGGCGTCGCAAACGAAGCTGCAGCAAGAAGCCGCGTGTGGAACCGTGCGCTTGCTGCGCCCCTTGCCTTACTTGCAGACCTTACGAGAAGCAGTAACAAAGCCAAGACCGCTTACTGCAAGAACAGAAGCTAGGGCTACAACATCTGCGATACCAGTTGCAGGAAGTACGGACTTCTTCGCTGGCGTTGGTGCAGGAGCTTGGGGCAGGCTTTGGTTCTGGTGCTGGAGCTAGCTCTGGATCAGGGGTTGGATTTGGATTAACCGTTGGATCCATGAGCTGCTCTCTAGTTGGTGTTGCAGCTATAGCAGTAACACCAGTGGTGCTTGTAGGAGCAGGTGTTGTGCCCTCTGCCAGCGCAGATGCTGGAGCAAATGCCAGTGCAGCTACAAGAGCAGACGAAGCAATACAGACTTTTAAATTCTTCATGTGACTTTTGCGCTAAAACTTCTACTCTCAGGTAGATGGCAAGAAGCACAAAATTTTTAGCGCATTCCTTTCTAATATGGATTATTTAGTTTCTCCGTGAGCAAATAAAATCATATACATATTGAACAAATGTCGCGTCTACTCGACATATTCCGTGAACGCACAAAAAATTTAAATAAACTTTAAAATCATTTTCCAAAAGTTTGATAACATTTCTGCAGTTAAACTATTACGCAACCGAGAGTTGACAAATTTCCAACTCAACTTGGTGGTGTGCAATCGAGGCAATTTTTAGAGTAATAGCCATCACATGTGAATCCCACCACATCACCAACAGAAAGGAACAGCCATGTTACTGAGCGAGAAAATCATGAGTCTCAGAAAGCGTAATGGTTGGTCACAGGAAGAGCTTGCACAACAGCTTGGCGTTTCAAGACAGTCAGTTTCTAAATGGGAGTCTATGGCTTCCATGCCTGACATTCAGAAGATTATGTCCATGAGCGAGCTCTTTGGCGTTTCCACAGACTACCTGCTCAAAGACGAGCTCGAGGAGCTGCCTGCTACTGCCGTAGCTACCGCCGCCGCAACTACCACGGACGACGCTGACACAACCGCATCTGACGACATCTTGGGCACCGCTGCCAGCGCGGCCACGGGTGCGTCCTCAGGCGACAACGCATCTACCAGCAAAAATGTAGCGCCAAAGCTCAGCGTATCGCTTGAAACAGCTACCGAGTACCTGGATGCAGTCGCACGAACTTCTCGCCCCACTTCGTTTGCAATTACCCTCTTTATCTTGGGGCCAGCGTTGCTTGTTTCGCTTGCAACATACAGTGAAGATGCACCCAATTTTGATCTGACACGCATTTCTCCAGATGCACTGGGCATTGCAGGCGTGTGCCTTATGATGGTCTTTATTGCGGCCGGAGTTGGGCTACTGATCCTCCAGGACATGAAGCTTGCAAAGTTTAAGCAGTTCAAAGAGGCTACTCTCGAGCTTCAGTACGGTGTTGAGGCGGCCGTTCGCAGGCGCGCCGAATCCACCGAATCGCTGCGCTACATGCAGCAGGCGGCTGGCGTCTGCCTCACTATTCTGAGCGCCATCCCCTTCCTGATTGCTTCGTACTTTGGAGCTGGCCTCACCTTTGCCGTTGGCTTCCTTGCGGCAGCAATTCTAGTTTCCCTTGGCGTTTACCTGCTGGTTTACTCAGGAATCCTCAGGGATGGCTATAGGGTTCTTCTGCAGGAAGGCGATTTCTCACATGACGAGAAAAGCAGCAAGAAGGACTATGAATCCACAGCATTGAAGTACAGGTCAATCGCAAAGGCATACTTTGGCGCAATTGCCTTGCTTTACGTGGGCTACAGCTTTATCACCAAGGACTGGAAAAGCTCCTGGATTATCTGGCCAGTCTCCGCGCTCCTCTACCATATTGCTCTCAGTATCCTGAACGCCCTAAAGAAAAAGTAAGCGCACGCCAGCGATGCGACTGCCAGCACGCGCTGGTTGGAGTGCAGGTCAGGGCGCTGGTTGGAGCGCAGGTTAAGTACGACTCGCAAGAGCTCGGTCTTCTCGACAGGCCGAGCTCTTTGTGTGCTGTCCCGCGAATGTTCTGTTCCTTTGAGCCTGAAAAGTGCAAAGAATCTGTGTTTGGAACACAGATTCTTTGATGAAATCAGGCAAAATCCACAGTTTCTTTGATGTTTTCAGGCAAAAGTTACAGATTCTTTGCAGAAATCAGGCGCGCACCGAGCAAATGGCGAGAAACCCAATCTCCCTGCAACATCCACACACAAAAATACCCACCAGCAAGCCGATGACCTGCTGGCGGGCACATTTTTAACGCACTAGAAGTTTGAGCTGCAGCTTTGTTCGCTCGCACGGCTCCGTTCGGCCGCGCGCTTACGCGCTTACGCGCCTGCGGCTTCGCAGCTCAGAACACCTACAACTTAGTAGTTGAGGGACTGCTCCTCGAAGTATGCCTGTGGGTGGCCGCAGACTGGGCAAATCTTTGGTGCAGATGCGCCAACGTGCAGGTGACCGCACTTGAGGCACTTCCAAACCTTGACACCCTCGCGCTCAAAGACCTCACCGGACTCAACGCGCTCAAGAAGCTTCTGATAGCGCTCCTCGTGAGTCTTCTCGATGTTACCGACAAGACGGAACTTAGCAGCAATCTCTGCGAAACCCTCCTCCTCAGCTACCTTAGCGAAATCAGCGTACATGGTAGTCCACTCGTAGTTCTCGCCAGCAGCCGCGTCCTTGAGGTTCTCTGCAGTCTCTGGAACCTTGCCACCGTGGAGATACTTGAACCAAAGCTTAGCGTGAACTTTCTCGTTGCCAGAAGTCTCGGTAAAAATGTTGGAAATCTGCTGATAACCCTCTTTTGCAGCCTGGGAAGCATAGTAGCTGTACTTGTTGGTAGCCTGGGACTCACCAGCGAAAGCTGCCTCGAGGTTCTTCTTTGTCTGAGAATTCTCAAACTCTACTGCCATTTTTTCTCCTCTCCCGCGTTAACGAGTGGCACGTCAACGCATGATAAGCGCCTGGGTAGCGCTGTGTTACCTTTAGCAAACAAATGCAAATGATAATCATTAGCATTTATGCTCATATACTGACCCCTTCGTCAGCACTATGAATTATAACCATTTAGGGTAGCCAGTATTCATCATTTTTCTGACAAAAGCCTTCCTTCGCAAGTTCTTCAAGTAAGCCAAGGGTAACCTGCTCATCAAGGGTTTCTCGCCCGGCGTTGACCTCAATCTGACAAAGCTCCTGGTGAAGCGTATCAAACTCCGCTCCACCATCGTCTTTATGGGCGAGAAGGACGCGCAAGAGCCCGGCCCGCTTCTGTCGATGAGATCCCTCAAAGCGCGACTGCTTGACGTGGCTTTTGGACCTTCGCGAAGGGTTCGGAATGGTTTTCTTCAGGTACGCACCATAGTCGAGAAGGGCGTAGTACCAGCTGCGTGGCGTGAGCGCCGCTGTGGCATCGTTCGCAGCGCTATCGGCGTCGGCGTTCGCTGCGCCGTCGGCGTTCGCGGCGTCTGCAACACTCGCAGGGCACGTTAGCTCTACCAGCGGGACAAGCTCGGAGTCTGGCACGCCCTCTGCCTGCGGATACAGCTCGTGCAGGAAGACCGTGCGCACGTTAGTCTCCAGGTAAACACCGTGCAGGTTGAACGCGAACGCACGAATACCCGCTGCAGTTGCGGGACCAATGCCTGGAAGCTTTACCAGCTTCTTTGGATCTTGTGGAAAGACGCCGCCGGCCTCAGAAATTGCCTGAGCAGCTCGATGTACGGACAAAGCGCGACGGTTGTAGCCCAAGCCTTGCCATTCTTCAAGCACATCCGAAGGCGCTGCGGCGGCCAGCGCGTCAACCGTTGGAAAGCGCTCCAGCCACCTCTGCCAGCGGCCATCTACGCGGCTGACCTGCGTCTGCTGAAGCATAACCTCAGAAATCCAAATGGCATACGGATCGTAGGTACGCCGCCAGGGCAAGTCGCGATACAATTCGCGACCCTTCTTGGCTACGAACTCGACAAATGCACGTAGTTCCGGCGTGAGTTCTGATGCGGGTTCCACTTCGCCACTCATTTTTGTATGTAAGATTTTCTTATCGACCAATATTGAACTCGTAAGGCTTTTTCTCGGCAGAAATAACCTCGCCATCAAGCAGGTTATCAAATGTGCCAGCAGTAATCTCAGCCTCAATAGCAGCAGCGGCATTCTGGATAATCTGCTCGTTACGCTGGGCATTCTCGTTCTTTACCAGCTGGAACTCACCAACCATCTCTGGCATAAGGCCCTCTACAACAACTTGTTGCAGCGTGACCGAAGCAAAGAAATTACGCAAGGTTTTCTCGGCACTACACCAAAGGGGTCCAAAGTAGCAGGAATTACGGCGAGAGCATGGCTCATTATTAGGACCTGCCCACTCACAGCTAGAAATAAAAACAGGTCCCTGAACTGCCTCAACAATGTCCAGGACACTTACCTCAGAAGGATCTATGGCAAGCATCATGCCGCCATGAGCGCCGCGGGTGCTGACAATTACGCCTGCGATGACCAGGTCATGCTGGATTGAGCGGGCAAAGGAGTATGGAATATTGTTTTCTTCTGCGGCGTCGCGAACAGAAAGGAGCTTCTTAGGGCATCTCACCAGCGAAGAAAGCATGCGGATTGCGTAATCAGTTTTACGTGAAATTTCCATTGGTTCTCCAAGTACCCCCTCTTGTTGTCCACGCGAGGGACTGCTTTACTTACGTGTCTGGCTTTTGACCAGGTTAATCATTCTTGCTAAGCAAATCGTTACTACCAGTTCAATCTTTGCTACCAATTCACAATTGCCCAGCCGCGTTTGTTTGCAAGTCTGGCAAGCGTTGGACCAGGGCAAACGGCGCACGGCGTTTGGGCTGCCGACAAAAGCGTTGCGTCCGAATAGTGGTCGCCGTACGCGTACGCAATCTCCCAGTTGCCCTCGCCAAAGCGCTGGTTACACCACTCAGTTGCCGAGACCAGCTTCTGAGCGCCCTCGATCACAGGACCGTCAACCTTGCTGGTATAGTGCTCGTCTGCTCCCACCTGCATCTTTGTGGCGAGAAACGCGTCCACTCCCAGCTTCTCTGCGGCCAATTCCGCGATAGGTTCAAACGTTGCTGAAACCAACAGCACACAGCAACCCTCTGCCTGCCGACGACGCACCTCTTCCAGCGCCTGAGGGCGATACATCCCCTCAATTACCTCGCGATGAAAATCGTGCATAACGGCATTTGCAAACTCAACGCTATACTGCGTAAGTGCGCCAACAACCAGCTCACGAGCCTCTTCCTGCCTTTGAGGAAGGTGTAGCTTGTAGCGAGCTCCCCACCACACAAGCTTGAGCGTGCGTGAAATTGAGGACAAGTGGCGGCGGAGCAAATACGTTGAGAACAAGAGTCCTGACTGTCCAGAAATGACGGTTCCGTCAAAATCAAAAACAGCAATTTTCTTGATCAAATCTGAAGTGTGTTCCGTGTTGGAAGATTCTGCGGATATGGAACTTACACTATCACGTTGCGACAGCGCATCCAAAATATTCTGATTCCGCACAATCCACCTCACTTTACCTCTGCTTTTAAATGTTTCTGCAGCAGAAGCACTTAGACACATTCTGATGTAAAGATATCACACAATGCTCTATTTTCTGACTTGGTTTCAATAAATTAAAGATGTAATTTAAATCTTTTATGCTGGACTTTTTTGGTAATGAAAAAGCCCTCCGAAGAGGGCTTGAACATGCAATGGCGGGATATGCGGGGCTCGAACCCGCGACCTCCGACGTGACAGGCCGGCGCTCTAACCAGCTGAGCTAATACCCCGGACGCCTTGTTGCGAATTGAAATAATACAGGGAACTTTTATTCTTGTCTAGCGTTATTTCCAACGAATTTGAAAATTTTGTTGTGAAAAACCACTTGGGGAGAATAACCGCAGGTCAGACAAGTGAACGCTCACCAGAAATCCACAACTTCCTTACTAAAGTTCTACTGAAGCGCAACGCTTGTGGTATTTCCGGTGGAATCGGTTACCTTAAGTGTAGTTCCGTCAAGTGTAGCTGCGGTGATAGTTCCGTTTCCTCCAACTGCCTTGCCGTCCTTATCGGCAATAAGGGTTGGAAGCGAGCCGTCTACCAGGGCACATGCCACAACATCCCAGCCAGACTCGCGATTCTCTGGCACCAAAATAGTGTCGTTAAAAAGAATCAGGCTGGTAGGAGTTCCCTCAACCTCAAACAGAACGCTCTTAGTCCCCGAGTCACTCGTGCGAACAACAGCAGTTTTACCGTCGCTTTGCTTCTCCAGGGAGTACTTCATTCCGTGGAAGGTAACTGAGCCGTCAACTGCCTGCTCATCCTGCTGTTTCTCGTCAGCATAGGCAGACTGAGTCTGCTTTGGCTGCTGATTTGTAGATTCATTCTTAGTGCTTGTGGCACAGCGCACAATAAAGAACAGAGCGGTAAGCGCAACAATAGCTGCGACCACCAGTATGATGATTGATTTTCTATTTGGAGGTTCAGGCGCATTGTCTGCCTGTCGTGGGCTCTGAGGAATTTGTGCGCCCTGACCTGCACGAAGCGTTGAAATGTTCTTCATGTCAACCGATGAAGCCTCAGGGGTCTTCTCGCCAGATGAACTTGTTCTCATGTGGTTTGCCATGCTTAAACCTCCCGACGTGCTTCAATTGCACGTCCCAATGTTACCTCATCTGCGTACTCAAGATCTCCGCCTACAGGAAGTCCACTTGCCAGTCGAGTAACTGTTACGCCAAGCGGATTGATAGTTCTGGAGAGGTACGTTGCAGTTGTTTCTCCCTCAACGTCCGGATTGGTTGCCAGAACAACCTCGGTAACGGTGCCGTCAGCCAAACGGGACAGCAGCTCGCGCACGTGGAGTTGCTCGGGACCAATCTTATCCATGGGCGAGATTACGCCGCCCAGAACGTGGTAGAGGCCGTGAAACGCACTGGTACGCTCGATTGCTGAGACATCCTTAGGCTCAGAAACTACGCAGATTTTGCTGCGATCTCTAGAAGAATCCAGGCAGATGTCGCATTCGTCACGCGTTGCATAGTTGAAGCAGATAGGGCAAAAATGCACCTGCTGCTTAAGCTCCAAGATGGCCTGCGCCAAACGGCGAGCCTCCTCGGAATCAACCTCTAGAAGATGGTAAGCAATGCGTTGAGCGGACTTTGGGCCAATGCCTGGTAGGCGACCCAACTCGTCAAGCAAGCGCTGCAGTGCGCGACCATCATTTGTGGTATCAAACGCCATGGATTAGAACAGTCCTGGGATATTCAGTCCGCCAGTTACTGCGCTCATCTGGGCAGATGCCTGAGACTCTGCGGACTCAAGAGCATCATTTACGGCAGCCAGAATCATGTCCTGGAGCATCTCGATATCCTCGGGATCAATTGCCTCAGGATCAATGGTGATATTAGTTAGGCGCAGGTCGCCGGATGCGGTTACCTTAACAGCGCCGCCACCAGCACTTGCGGTTGCCTGCATAAGAGAAGCCTTCTGCTGAGCCTCAAGCAGCTGCTCCTGCATCTTACGAGCCTGAGCCATCATCTGATTGCGGTTCATGCCGCCCATGTTAAATCCACCACGTGCCATATGTTCTCCTATCGTCGTATCTATTTTAGACAAGTTGCGCTTTTTTGCGCTGGCGCATGAGAAGCCATGCACCAAAGCGTCATATCGCGAGAAGTACTAGTTGCTTGCAGGATCTGCGGGAGCCTCAGCATCCGAAGGGATACCTGTGTCCAAAAGAGCGCCTGCGTCCGACTTCTTCTCTACCGACAAAGAAACCGCAGGTCCAAATACCTTCTCAAGCATATCCGCCACGCTATTGAGCTCTGGTGGAAGTGCTGAACGAGCAGCGATGTCCTCTGGTGAAGCTGGTACTGGAGCAGGCTTTGGAGCTGGAATTGGTTCGGGCTCAGGCGCAGGTTGCGGCGCGGGTGCTGCAACAGGTACAGGTGCAACTGGAGCCGCGGGTGCGGGCGTAGGCGCGACTGGAGCTGAAGCGATGTTTTCAGCAGAATCATCCAAAACCGCAGTTACATCGTCATCACTATAAGGAACCTGATCGTAGTCAGGAACCTCAACGGGAGCTCCGCCAGACGTAGGCTCATCCCAAGGCATTGGATATGACACCTCTGGCGCTGGTGCAACGGGAGCTGCAGGTGCTGGAGCTACAGGGGCTGCAGGTGCTGGTGTTGGCGCAGATATCTGAGCGGGAACAGCTGCAGGAGCGATCTGCACAACTGGCTCAGGAGCTGGTGCGACGGGCGCAGCAGGAGCCACTGGAATTGCAGGAGCGGGTGCTGGAGCCGGCGCCTGAGCTGCGCGTTTTTCTCGAGAGATTGCCGTTGCAGCGAGGCTTGACTCAACATATTTGATGCGGCGTGGGCCCATGACCTGGGCAACACACTCTTTTACAAACTCGGAAACTGCTGGTGCACTGAGCATCCTCATGGCAAACGATGATCCCTTGGGCAGCGTAACTACTAGCTCAGAGCCATCATCGGACTCGAGCGTTGAGCTGACCAGCAGTGCTGCATGAGCGGCATTTTTTGAGGCACAAACCTTGCCGACTTCTTTCCACTGTCTGACGAGAAGTGCGTCTGCCTGGTCAACTTCCTTTGGAGCAGGCGCAGGCGCATGTTGTGGCGCAGGTGCAGCTACAGGAGCTGGCGCAGGTGCAGCTACAGGAGCTGGCTCTGGAGTTGCAACTGGAGCGGGAGCTGCCTGTGATGCGGGTACCGGAGCTGGATCTGGTACAGGAGCCACAACGGCACCATTTGCTAACTGCTGCTCAAGAACAACCACCCTATCTGCCAACGCTTCCAACGTGAGCTCCGTGTTAGGGCGCGCTAGCTTGGTAAACGCAACCTCCAGGACAAGTCGCTGATTCATGGCAGTACGCATCTGATTTGCAGCGTCGCCCAGAACGGTCAGAACCCTGGAGAGCCTATCAACCGAACCAAATGCCTGAGCCTCTTTGGTAAGCTGCTCAGTTGATGCGGTGGAATTTGCCAGAGCTGGAGAATCAACGCCTACAGCTGCGGCAATGTAGAGATCTCTTACGTGAATAGCAAGCTCGCGTGTGAACTGCAGCAGGTCCTTGCCACCTTCAAACAGCGTGTTTACCGTGGTAAAGAGCGAAGAAATGTCTCGCTGAGCCAGTGCCATCGCAGCATTGTTAATCAGAGAGCCAGAAGACTGACCCAAAACGTCGCGAACCGTCTGCTCAGAAATAACACCGCCGCCATAAACGGAGAGCTGCTCAAGAGAAGAAAGGGCGTCACGCATGCCACCGCGCGCATGACGAACAATAAGGTCAATAGCTGCGTCTTCGTAGGTAAAGCCCTCGTTTTTGCAGACGTTGACCAGATGTTCTGCCATCTCGTCAGCGGCAATAGAGCGGAAGTCAAAACGCTGCACGCGAGACAGAATGGTTGCAAGAATTTTCTGAGGATCGGTGGTACACATGATAAATGTCACGTGTGAAGGAGGCTCCTCCAACGTCTTGAGCAGGGCGTTAAATGCCGCCGAGGTAAGCATGTGCACCTCGTCGATAATGTAAACCTTACCCTTGCCGCGCACGGGGGCGTAACTAGCGCGAGAAATAATCTCTTCTCGCACGTTATCGACACCGGTGTTAGAAGCGGCGTCAATCTCAAAGACGTCTGGATGCTGACCGGCAGCAATCAACTGACAGTCCTCACAAGTGCCGTCGGGCAGATGACCAGGCGCCTCGTGACAGAGAATGGCTTTTGCCAGCAAACGAGCCATAGTGGTCTTACCTGTGCCGCGGGGTCCGCAGAACAGGTATGCGTGGCTGAGCTTTTGCCCCAAAACCGCTCGCTCAAGGGTGCCAACCACATGCTTCTGGCCAACTACCTGCTCAAACGTTTGCGGGCGATACTTTGTATACAGTGATTCCATTCGTCCTCCGACGGCAGATTTTTCACTTTCAAGTATACCCTCTGAGTTGAGAGGGTTTCTCGCCAAACAAAAACGGGGCAGCCGAAGCTACCCCGATTCTGTACTCTGCAATCTTTGCGCGAGCAAATACCTGCTACTCTGCTGCCTCTTCGGTTGCAGGTACCTCGGCCTCAGCCTCTGGCTCTGGCTCTGCAGCTGGTGCATTCTTTGCGAACTCAGCAGCACGCTTTGCCTTCTCAGCAGCCTTAGCCTCAGCAGCAGCCTTACGAGCAGCCTCCTGCTCAGCAGCCTTAGCAGCCTTTGCCTCCTTGGCAGCCTTAGCGGCCTCGAGAGCAGCGTTTGCTGCGCCACCGAACTTATCGGCGAAGCGCTGGACACGTCCACCAGTATCGACAAGCTTCTGCTGGCCCGTATAGAATGGGTGGCACTTGTCGCAGAGGTCAAGACGCATCTCTGGAACAGTTGCGTGTGTGGTCCAGGTGTTTCCGCAGGTGCAGCGAACGGTACACTCTACGTACTCTGGATGAATACCTTGCTTCATGCAGGACTCCTTACATCGGCCCTGGTTTCCGACCAGAGCAGGGGCGTCTTTATGAGCACGTGCTCAATCAAGACAATAAGCTGAAAAAGTATAGCAGAACAACACTTTTGTTGCCAGAACCAGTTGGCGAGAAATTCATATTTTGTGCAGATAATTCTTGTTCGCGACAACTTTTTTCTTACTCACGACAACTTTAGAAATGCGTCCAATAGGCTAAAATCCAATACAACATAAAAGCTAGTTCACAGCTTCTGGAGGCATAATGTTTTTATCGATTGATGTAGGTAACACGCAAACTGCCATTGGTTTATTTGACAGCGAAGGCACTATGGTGCGCGGCTGGAGAATGCCTACCAATCAAAGCGACACCTCCGACATTCTGCACGGCCGCCTCTTCACGTTCTTCCAGAAAGATGGACTGAGCCTAGACGACGTTGAGGCAGGTGGACTCTCGTGCGTAGTTCCTGTTATTACACGTGCTTGGCAGCGCTGCTTTGAGTTACTGCTTAACAAGCCTCTGACCCGCATTAACGCGCTTTCCACGGATAAGATTCGCTTCAATATCCCCCACCCCGAGCTTGTGGGTGCCGACCGCGTAGCAAATTCCGTTGCCGCAACTGAGCGCTATGGCTATCCGGTTATTGTGGTTGATTTTGGCACCGCAACCAATTTGGACGTTGTTGATAAGGACGGCGTATTCCGCGGAGGTGCTATTTCACCAGGTATTATGATCTCTGCAAACGCTCTGTTTGCGCGCGCAGCTAAGCTCTCTAGCATTCCTATCAAGGCTCCCGAGACCGTCTTGGGTAACACTACAGAAAGCGCTGTTCAGGCAGGTATTGTAGTAGGTGCCGCCGCTCAGGCAGAGGGTCTGGTTGCCAGAACGCTCAAAGAGCCTGGTATTGAAGGCGCAACTGTTATTGCAACGGGTGGCCTGGCAAACACCGTTAGCGAAGCAACGGATGTCTTTGACGTGGTTGATCCGCAGCTTACTATGCGTGGCATTTATCTTATCTGGAAGCAGTCCACTCAAGCCGCCGAGTAGCTGAAGCCGCAGCCACGTTACAACAGTTAAACCAGCAGTTAAACCGCTGGAACTACAGAAGCTTCTTCCTCGCTCACAAGAATTTCTTTACCGTCCTTATCAACAAGGATGGCATGACCCCACACGTCAATGCCGCCAAATCGTGCGGTCAGCGCAACGTTACCGCTGGGGTATACCTTGTTGACCTGTTGTCCAAGCAGAGGAACCATATCAAAGTAATCGCTCAGGATCAGCGCAATTGGTCCCGCAAAGCTCCGTGCACGATTAACCTGCTCTTCCCACGCACTTACGCTCTGAACCACCAGTTCAGAGACCTTATTAGCGAGAAGTTCTGTGTTGTCTGCAACGCCAAACGCTGAACAAAGTGACTTGGGGTCTGCTGCGACGCTTACCACAGCAAACATGCCCTCTTGATAGCCGGCAGTAGCCTTGATTGAGGCAACTACCTGGTCTTTATAGAAGATATCGTAAGGCCAACGGATACCAAAACTCTCATCTTTTGCACGCAAGAACTGACAGAGCCCCAGCGCTACAACGTATGGAACCGCTGGCACATAGGGCATCGAGACGCCAAGGCGCACAACGGTTGCAACCTCAAAGGGTTTCTCACCAGTTGATAAGTGCGCTGATGCCGGCGCGCAAGCCGATCCAGAGCAATCATCCTGGCCAGATGCAGCGCATTTCTGCGCATCAGAGACACGATACACAAACTCGCCCGTTTGTGCACCGCCGCGTGCCATCTCCAGAACTTTTTGTGCTACTCCCACGTAATGGCTCCCAAGTCCTCGGTAACGTGACCAACACGCTGGTCAGGAGGGGTAATCTCTACGCCACCGTGCGAAAAGAAGCGCACAGGGTCATGCATCAGATCCTCCATAGGAACAAGCACATAATCGCGCTCACCCATACGTGGATGAGGCAGAGTAAGGTATTTGCCTGCGTGCTGTTCGCCCTCAACCCACAGAAGGTCGCAGTCAATGGTGCGAGGTCCATGGCCCTCCTCGCCCTTCTTGCGCGTGCGGTTGAGAGCATTCTCCACCTCAAGTAGTTTGTCCATCAGTACAAGTGAATGAAGCTCAGTTCTAATCTCGGCAACAGCATTTACCACGGGCGTAGCAATGCCGTATGCAGGCTCGGTTTCGTAGGCGTGGCTGAGAGAAACAACGCAGGTCAGCGGGATCTCGTCGATGAGCTGCGTTGCGCGAGCCAGATAACCCACGCGGTCGCCTACGTTGGAGCCAAGCGCCACAAATCCCTGACGAGGGTCGCGCTCAGTCATAGCCCAGTAAGCGTTGATAGCCTGAGCGGTTCCAGCAACATCGTGAACGCGCAGGATACGGGCACCGTTGGTGATTGCGGCAATGCAAATTGCATGCGTAGCTGCATCACGCTGGGTAGCCTCAGTTACACCAGAAACAGCGCCGACAAAACGCTTTCTTGACACGGCGCAGAGCAGCGGATATCCCATAGAAACCATCGATCGAGTAGCACGCTGAATAACAACGTCCTCATCAGCAAACTTGTCAAAACCTGGACCTGGGTCAATGCAGATACGGTCCTTGGAAACGCCAGCGCGCATCAAACCGCGAGCTTGGTCACCCAAGAAGCCCATAATCTGGCGCATGATAGGCGCCTCTTCAGGCAAAGTAAAACGGCGCTGAGAGCTCAACGTGCGTGTCTCAGCTCCTGTAGCTGCAGCTCTGGCAGCAGCGCTGCCTGTAGGGCGAGAAGGGCGCATGTCATCCAGCTGAACCTGCTTGCGCTCAACACGAGCTCCAAGGCCGTCCTTATTCCAGTGCATCACAATGCAGCCGCAGTCAGACTCCGCAGCTACCACAACCATTTCTGGATCAGTGAATCCAGAAACGTCGTTGATGATAGATGCTCCAAGGCGGACACACATCTTTGCTACCTCGGCGTGACGCGTGTCAATGGAAACAATTGCGCCAGCAGCTACCAGTGCACGCACCACAGGCACTACGCGCTCAGCCTCCTCTGTAGGCAGAACAGGCGTGTAACCTGGACGAGTAGACTCTCCCCCAACGTCAATGATGTCAGCGCCTTCATCCAACATCTGTAGACCGCGCGCAATTGCAGCCTCTGGATTAAAGTTTTTTCCGCCATCAGAAAACGAATCTGGAGTGACATTGAGAACGCCTATGATCCTAGGACGTGCCAACGAGATAGTGTGAGTTCCACATTGCCAGGTGTTGTAGCTTTGACGAAGCATGAATCCTCCTTGCCAGCTATGATTGTTTCTATTGTAGCGGTATTGACGGCTGCTGGTCGTATACCATGGTTTTATTGAAAGTTTATTGCCGCAAACGCACCGCTTGGCGCCGTAACTGGAGCGTGGAACGTGCATCACTCGCGGCTGCTATGATACGAATCCGCTGCAACCTAAACCACCAGGTTACAGTATGAAAGAGGAGTTATGAGCCAAACTCAAGAGTACAAGCTGATTTCCTGGAACGTTAACGGTCTGCGTGCCGTGATCAAGAAAGAGCCTTCGTTCACAGAAATTTTTGAAACCATAAACGCTGATGTATTTGCTCTTCAAGAAACTAAGCTCCAAGAAGGACAGGTGGAGCTTGATCTTCCCGGCTATGTTCAAACCTGGAACTACGCAGACAGAAAAGGCTATTCGGGCACAGCGGTTTTCTCGCGAGAAACCCCTTTGCAGGTGATTCGCCAGATTGGATGCCCTGTTGCTGACGACGAAGGTCGCGTGTGCGCGCTGGAGTTTGAGAAGTTCTGGTTTGTGTGCGTGTACACGCCAAACTCAAAAGACCAGCTTGCGCGCCTGGATGAGCGTCTTGAGTGGGATCAGCACTATCGTGATTTCTTGGCTGAGCTATCTGAGCAAAAACCAGTGATTACCTGCGGTGATTTTAACGTTGCGCACAACGAGATTGACCTCAAGAATCCATCGTCTAACAGGCAAAACGCAGGTTTCTCGGACGAGGAACGCGAGAGCTTTACCAAGCTTTTGGACGCGGGTTTTACCGATACATTTAGGTATCGTCATCCGGACATGACCGGCGCATACAGCTGGTGGAGCTATCGCTTCAACGCACGCAAGAACAACGCGGGCTGGCGCATCGACTACTTCCTGGTCTCCGACCGTATTGCTGAACAGGTCAAAAGCGCATCAATCTTGAGCGAGGTCTACGGCAGCGACCACTGCCCCGTTGAGCTGAGCATTGAGCTGTAATTTAAGCACGTGGCGAGAAGACCGGTCTTCTTTCGCCAGGGTTGCTTGAATGCGGTAGCCGTGATTAACTTGAGTTGTCAATTGAGATTCAAAGGAGCACGTCATGCGTATTACTTGCGACGTTCATACTCACAGCTTGTACTCGAGACATGCCTATTCAACCGTTGAGGAGAACGCTCGTGCGGCTTCTGAGCGCGGCTATGAACTGCTTGGAATCACCGACCACTTCTCGTCCATGCTGTATGACCAGCAGACTCTCAAAAACTTTCAGTTCTTTATGAACACCGCCATTTGGCCAGAAACCTGGCATGGTGTCAGACTGCTTCACGGTGCTGAGGTGGATATTGTTGACCTTGAGGGTAATCTGTTTGCCTACGACATTACGTTTGATCAGGGCATTAATGGCGATAAACTCCGTCAGCCTCATATTCTTGGCGAGCACATCCTAGGTACCTGCGATTATGCGGTTGCTAGTATCCATAGCAAGCAGTGGGCTGCCGGTGCCTCGCAGAAGCAAATTACCCAAATGTATGTAAATGCACTGGATAATCCACATGTTTTAATTCTTGGCCACCTTGGTCGCAGCGGTTTAGATTTTGATGTTCCAGCGCTTGTCAGAGAGTGTCGCGATCGCGGTAAGCTCATCGAGATGAACGAGGCTACACACGACGAAGGCCAGCGTGAGGTTGCTATTGAGCGTTGTCGTGTGATTGCAGAGACCTGCGCTGAGCTTGGATGCAAGATTTCTTTTGGCTCAGATGCTCACATTGCAACCCGCATTGCTGATGCGCATTCTGTTATCAAGCAGCTGGAAGAGATTGACTTCCCCGAGGAACTTATGGCTTGTCGCGATGCCCAGACATTTTTGGGCACCATTGCTAACGCAAAGATTCCAGCTTCTAAGCAGGGATACTAGGCCAGACACAGACACCACCACTGAAGCGCTGCACTGTTTAACCGGTTGCAGCTCATATCGACATCACACAAAGAAACAAAGCCGCGTTTTCACGCGGCTTTGAACTGCCTCCCATTTCTTAGACACAAAAAATAGGAGGCAGTTCAAAACACACCTAAGTCGGATAATCTGTTAAAAAGACGTA
>ERZ772957.443-NODE-443-length-33965-cov-20.752580_pt1 | contig 33965 bp, 49 predicted proteins | sample MGYA00580682_ERZ772957 | MGnify/ENA primary metagenome ERZ772957 (study PRJEB29015, sample SAMEA2737921) | human oral metagenome | biome: human oral; feature: human-associated habitat; material: dental | place: China | collected 2025 ...
CTGGCGCAATGTTGGGAATCATGCCGACAAGGCCCACTTTCCAGTTGCCGAAGATGAGCACGAGAATCAGTCCGATGACCAGCACCGAGAGCAGCATCGACCACATCTGTCCACGTTCCACGTATTGTTGCATCACGGTGAACTGCGGAAGGTTGCCCACTACCGTAACGTGGGCGCCGGGGAACAGCCTGCGGGCTTCCCGTTCCAGGGCGGCGGTGTAGGCCTCTTGGAGTCGGCCGCACGCGTCCAGGAGTTCGGCCGAGGTGCGGCCTGCCAGGTCGGCAGGCAGGATGTCCGCCACGTCAGCCCGCCTGCTTCTCGCCGGCAGACGTATTGGCGGTGGCCAGGCCGGTGATGGCGGACGCCAGCAGGGACCAGGCGGCGATCTGCTCGCCGGTGACGATGCCATAGACGCCGAGGACGGCCAGGGCGGCGGTGGCAATGCCGTAGATCCATTTGCGGACTTCGGGACGGGTGATGATCATGATGAGTTTTCCTTTCGGGATGCAGCCTCCAAATGGTGGAGGCGGATTGAATGGTCGGACAGCTGCTCGTCGTAGCGGCGCTCGGCCTGGGTGGCTCGAGCGGCCGCGCCGGCCGCCAAGTCGTTGGCGCGGCCGAGCTCCCGGTCGTGGCGCTTGATCGAGGCCCGGACGTCAGCGACGTCGTCGCGGACCGCCGCCAGCTCGGTGCTGTTCTGGTCGACACGGACGACCATGTCGCCAACCTGCTCGCCGAGAGCCTCGACCTTGGCGAGGGTCTTGTTCACGGCATCCCGCATGGATGAGCCGTGATTGGGTCGTAGTTCCTTGATGACCGGCGCGATCGCCGCCAGGGCGGCAAGGAAGGCGGCCGCGCCGGTCAGGAGTGGGCCCCACACCTCCCACGGGGGGAGGGACGGGGCTTCCAGGGGGATCATCCGCGCTGCGCCTCCAGCAGGCCCAGGATCTGGTCCACCTTGGCTTCGAGCTGGTCCAGCCGGGCCTGGCTCTCGATACCGATCGACTTGGCGTCAGCGACTTCCTGCCGCAGACTGACCTGCCCGTCCACGGCCTTGCGGTCTGTCGGGCGGGTGATGTCGGCGGTCTGTTGAGCGGCCTGGCGGGCGTAGTAGGCGGCGTCGGAAGAGCTCGCTTGGATACGACCCAGATAGGGGCCGAATTTCTCGCCGCCCCATTCCACCTCTGCGATGCCTTCCTTGACCCACTGCTTGACCTCGTCAGCGGATGCCATGATGTCGTCTCCTTCTTGTTCCATGAGGGTGATGCCCTGCGCGGCGGTGATCCACCGTACCGGGGCGGGGTGGGTGTCTCGGCCACCGCGACCCCCGCGGCCGAGACCGTTGTAGCCGTCGCGGACGGCCTCGATCTGGTAGGCCGAGCTCGTGTAGCCGCTCCCGGGGTCGAGGGCGGCATGGATGTGGGGGTCGAAGCCTTGCGTGCGGGTGCGATACCACGTGCCGGATGCGCCGTAGCGGCGGGCGTGGGCGACCAGTCGCTCAATCTGCGAACTACTGAGATGCCACGTCTGTAGATCGATGGCCCAGCCGTCCGCGTGCGTGCCGGCAGACGCGGAGGCGTTCCCGGCGGCTTGAATGATGACCAGTTTGATGTCGGGCAGGTCGCGGGCGACGGCCTGCTTCCACAGGCCCCACCACTTCGCCGGCGTTTCAGCGAGGTAGGCATCGCGGCCGCGATAGTTGGTGCCGATGTAGACCAGGCTCATGGGCACTCTCCTTTCCTAGTTTCGCCACCGCCCGATGGCGGTGGCGCAAATCACAAGGGGGTCGGCGACGGTGCGGGGCGCAACGTCGAGGCCGCGCAGTAGCGCCGAGTGGGTGGAGGCGTCCCCGGAGGTGGTGCCCCACGACGCGCCGGTGGACCACTGCCACTGCGTACAGGTCACCGTCGGGCGGTCGATGAAGGGGGCCGGGAAGTCCCACTGCCAGCGTCCCTGGTACAGCTGCCCGTAGGGCGCGGCGTCGGCCCGGATGGTGGTGGCGCGGATCGTGCACTCCTGCATCCCGTCGGGCCGCCGCACCCAGGAGCCGCGGCCGGTGGTGCCGTAACTGGCCCGCCCAGGCGGGCCGATGATGACGATCCCGCCGGGGGGGTCGATGACGGCATACACGAAGCTGTTGACGGCGGGCGGATCGCAGGCCAGGTCGGCGGCCAGAGTGGCATCCGGCGCGGAGGCGGGGTGGAAGTACTGCCCGTCCCAGCGGCCGGTGACGAGCCGCAGGCCCGCGTCCCGGGGCGCCGCGGCGCGGGCGAGAAGGTCGAGGGGGTCGGTCACTGCCATGTCTGGCCTCCGGTGTAGATGTGCCTGCCCCGGGATTCGACGACCGCCCCGATGCCGAGGCTGATCTTGCGATGGGTGATGACGACGTCGAGGTCGTGGGTGCGCAACACGACCCGATCCCCCAGGGTGGTGCCGTCGACGGGGTGCTCCCACGTCACATAGCGGGAGAACTCCAGTCCCTCAGCCAGCATTCTCCTGGCCTTGGCGTCGAGGACCTCCTGGGATGTGGCCTCGACGGATTCGGCGCGGCTGAACAGGCCGACGCGATCCTGATGCCACGGATGGGCGGGGTCGGTGATGCGCGCCTCGGCCCGGAGGGAGGGGTGTTCGGAGTCGCCGCGCGTCCAGAGCAGGACATGGTTGGGCACGTCGGTCAGGTCGGCCTCTTCCTCGTATTCCGGGCGGACCAGGTTGTCCGTGGGGTTGCCGCCGTAGATGGCGCGGATCGGGCGCTGTGCCGGCGGAACGTAGGGTGCCGCCCGCCACCAGCCGGACTGGTCGCACCAGATGGAGCCGTAGCCGATGACATCCAACAGGTCGGCGGTGACATTGCCCCAGGTCTTGTCCGGCTCCCATGCCATGGCGGTGCGCAGCGTCTCCCCTGACGGGGTCAGGGCGATCGCGGTTTCCCCGAGCTTGCGTAGGTTTCCGGCTATGCGGTCGGTGACGACCGTGCCGGCCCCGTACTGGGCCCAGTGGGCGAGCTGGGAGCGCAGCCGGGCGGTGGGGTCCTCCAGGCGCACGCTGGCTTGCGTCAGGGCGGTGGTGCGACGGGTTTTGGGCCAGGCGGGGATGTAGACGCCCATGGGGCGGTCTATGCCGTCGGCGTGGTGCATGATGCGGATGCGGCTGGTGATCCAGTCGATTTTGGGGCTGGGGGCGCGGGTGAATTCCAGGGTGCCGCCGGACTGCACGGCGGCGAAGGCGTTCCACTCCAAGGAGCCGCCGCGCATGCGGGGCAGTTCGTCGATGACGTCACCCGCGCGGGTGACGATCTGCGCGAACCAGCGCTCCATCAATCCGCCCCCGTCTCGGTGACGGTCAGGGATATGGCCGTCGCGGGGGAGCCCGCGACATCGGAGGATCTGATTTCCCCGGTCAGGGTGCCGAAGATCCGATGCCCCCTCGGGGAGCGGAACCACACGCCTTGGTCGAGGAGGGCCAGCCACTCGCTGATGGGGGAGCCGCCGTCAGGGAAGAGGTCGCCGTCGAGACTGATCTCGACGGGACGTGCCGCACCGAGATGAACCATTGGTTTGCTGCGACCCTCGTAAGTCTCGAGGACCTTCTCGACGCCGTACTTGGCGTCGATTTTCAGGTTGTCCTCGCACCAGGCACGGGGGGATCCACCCTTGGCGGCGATCCAGACCCGGCATGTCCGGGTGCCTACCGTGACGATCTCGGAGGCGGCCTCGGACGGAAGCTCCGACTCGGCCACGGCCCGGTACGACGCCGTCGCGCCGAGGGGAGGGAATGGGTCGTCGGCCACCAGCCGGAGGTTGTTGTACACGTCGGCGACCAAGGTCCAGGACTGGCCGTCGTCGTAGCTGGACTCCACCCGTAGACGCACCGCCGCCGGTGCGTCGCCCTGCGCCGCCGGCACTGTCGCGTCGAGGGCGACAGTGCCGGTTTCTTCGGCGAATCGGGCCCGGAGTGTGGGGGTGGGTGGCGGCTTGAAGTCGGTGTAGAAGGTGGCCTGCTGCCATGCCTGGAGGCCGGTGCCGGACGTGGCGGTGATCTCGACGCGGTATCCGTGCCGGTTGGTGAGCCGCACCGGGATGGTGCGGGGTGTGTAGGCACCCCGCCCGGCCTCGGACCACAGGACGGCGTCGTCGTGAAAGTCGCGCAGCAGTATTTCCCATGCGGCCATGGCGGCCCCCGAGGCGTCGACCCAGGCGACCTCCGGGGTGACGCGGGACGCGGAGATTGTGGAGCCCGGAGTCGGCTTGGTGATCTCGACGGTGGGAGGGGTGGCGCCGCGGAATCCCTGCGCCGGCGACCAGGGCCCGTATCCGTCGTATTCGCCGCGGGTGCGCACCTGCCATTCCCACATGCCGACGGTCAGGGTGATCATCGCCTGCTCGGTTGTGCCGGCGGTGATGGTGGTCCAGCTGGCGGCACCGATCTGACGGTAGCGGATTTCGGCGGCCTGCTGGGAGGTCAGGTCGCGGGGCTCGTGCCGCCACCGCAGGGTCACGGGCTGGGTGACGTCGACGGTGCCGGCAGGCCCCAGGGGGGTGGGGGCGTTGGGTGGGCAGGGGGCGACGACGACGGGGCTGTAGGCCCACTGGGACCAGCGCTGCCCGCCTTCCGACACGCCGCTCCGGCCTCGGATGCGGATGCTTTCGCCGGTGGCGGTGGTCGTCGAGCCGGCCCCGTCGCGGCCATCATTCTGCGTCCAGTACTGCCACGATCCGTTGTTGCGCTGGATCTCCATGTACCAGTGCTGCGGATAGGCGGCAGTGGCGGCGAGGTTGACGACGACACGCCCCCCGGTGCGTGCAACGGCCAGAGTGGGGGGATTGGGCGTGGTTCTGATGCCCCCGGTCTCCGCCCATGCGGATTCGTAGCCGCCGGCAGCCGACGCGCACACCCGCCACTTGTAGCGGTTGTTCGGAGACAGACCGTAGTCGGTGACGGATGTCCCGGCCGTGGATCCCAGCTTGTCCCAGCGCTGATTCCCCTCGTCCCAGCGTTCGATGTAGTAGCGGGTGGCAAGGTCGGTGGCGCCCCACGAGACGACGGCCTGATCGTCGGAGACGTAGCGGGCCTGTGGCGCCGGCCTGCCCGGGATGCCGCCGGCCTGCCCCGGCAGTGGCACCGACGAGGTGTGCGACACGGTGCCGCCACCGATGTAGCCGATGCCGGATGCGGATGCGGTGAGCGACACCATGTAGGCGCCGCTGGAATAGATGGGCAGAGAGCCGTCCAAGCGCTCCAGCACGACGGACCCGCCGGTTGCGACTTGTACGCCGATGCTGCTGGATGCGTCGCCGAAGGCCCCGGAGCGGCTGTACCGCACGCCCGACCAGTGGAAGCCGTAGCCGGCCTCGAGGGAGATGGTGGCGCTGACGGCGACGCTGGTTGCGCCCACGGCCGGCGCTCCGATCGTCCAGTCGATGCGGATGCGGGCCCGGCGGGGGGTGCCGGAGTTGGGGGTCCATGGTCCGTAGGTGGTGTAGGACGGCATGTGGCTACCTCCTGACGTCCCAGGACATGCGGCGGGCGCGGGCGGCGAGGTCGTCGAGCCAATTGGCGGCGGCGCCCCCGCTTTGGGCAGCAGTGGCGGGCATCTGGACGGTGACGTTGACGGTTTGGTTGGAGTCCCCGCCGCGCTGCACGGCCAGGGTGGGGGATGGCAGGTAGCGGGGCGGTTCGGTGCGTAGCGTCCCGCCGTCGGCGAATCCGGGCAGCAGGTCGCGCGGCACCCGCTTGGCGTTGAGCGCATATAGCAGCTCCGGGCCGTAGTGCTCCACCGCCGACGCCCGGACCACGAACTCGCGGCGGGAGAGCATGGCGGGGATGGAATCGGAGGTGGGGGTACCGGGGCCTTCGACGATGCCGCCGGCGGGCCACCTGCGGCGCACTGGCATGCCGCCGGCGGCGAGACCGATGGCATCGGCCAGGTCTCGGATGTAGCCGCCGGTTGCGGGCAGTACGGAGCCGCCGTCGCTGGTGTGGTGGGTGCGGATGTAGGTGTGCACCGTGTAGCCGTCAAGGGCGGCGAGCACGCCTCGCGCGGAGGCTGCCGCCGAGGCTGCATTGCTGGATGCGTGGATGGAGATCCCGACGTGCCGCGGGATTCCGCCGAGTGCGTCACGCACCGCATGAGCGTTCGCGACAGCCTGGCCGTGCCCGACGGTGCCGATGCTCGGGCTGGTCTGTCGCGGGATACGGCCGAGCGCGTCACGCACGGCATTGGCGTTGCCCACGGAGCCATCCCAGCCGGGCGTGGAGATCGGCACCGCCACATTGCCCGGAAGCCCGCCCAGGGCCTGCTGGACGCCGCCGATCTGCTGCGTGGCCTGCTCCGCCCCGGGGGTCGAGACGGGCACCTGCTTCTCCCCGGGCAAGCCGAGAAGCGCCGCACCCAGGCCGAGGATCTTCAACAGCACCTCGGCCAGGCCCGGAGATGTGACATTTGCCTGCGTCTCCGGTGGCAGGTTCAGCAGGGAATTGTTCAATTCCTTCGCGTCTGCGCCGGTTTTCGGCAGACCCGGAGAGAAGATATGCACCTCTTTGGAATCCGGGATTCCGTTGAGATTCTTGTCCAGATGCCAGGCCTCCTCGGCGGCCTTCACAAGCTCCGGGTATTCCGCCTTGATCTGGATTTGTTTCTCTTCGGGTAGTTTGCGAATCTGGTCGTAGATTCGCGCCAACTTGTTCTGATCGCCCTCGGCGGCTTTCAGCTCCAACCGGGTGACGATGTCGGCGGGAATGAGTCCCAGTTTGTCGGCATACTTGGCCGCCTCGTCGGCGGACATGCCCATTCCTTGGGCGGTTGCGATGAATTGTTCGCGGGCGCCCGCCATTTTGGCGGCGGTTGCGTCCCCGCCTTCGCCAGCGGCGATCATGTCGGATGCCAGCTTCTGCGCCGCTTCGGCGATCTCCAGGAGTGCGGACCGGTTTGCGCGCCCTTTTTCGGTGGTTATGTCGAGGGTGCGGCCATTCTTCTCCAGGGCCTCCGCGGCGGCGTCGTAGGCGGCCTCCAGTTTGATGGCGGAGTCCTCGGCCGAGGCCACGGCAGAGTAGTAGGCGAGCAGGGCGTCGGTGACCTCTTTGAGGGCCTTCGCCTGCCGTTCCGCCGCAGCGGCGGCAGCCTGCTGCTTGTCGCTGAGCTGCTCGGTCTTGTTTCCGGCGGCGTCGTAGCTGTTGCCGAGGTGGTCCACATAGGCGACGCCGGCAGCCATGGCCTGCTCGACGGTTTTGATTCCGTCGGCGGTGTACACGAGCCCGGCCGGGAGCTTGCCGCCCGCAACCTCTGCCAGCTTTCCCAGGTCACCGGCATAGTCGGCGTAGGCGGGGCCGGCTGCAATGAGCTGATCCTTCACCTTGCCGAGGTAGTCGCCGAAGAACTCGGCGGTATAGGCGGCATCCTTGCCGTTTTTCTTGAACTCGTCGAAGATCTTCCCGAAGGCCTTTCCGGCCTGCATGGCATCCATCTGGGCGAGCTGCTTCGACAGCTCTTTCAGCTGATCGACGGCTTTCCCCGCATCGGACTTCAGAATGCCGAACCAGGAGTAGTCGGCGCCGGCGCCCCATCCGGACTTGTCGAAATCGATGGCATCCAGGGCGGATTTCAGGTCATAAATGCTTTCGGTGGCGCCGAACAGGTCGGTTGCCAGGGCCTTGCCGTCGATTCCGCGGAACACCGAGTCGACCTTGGCAGCTCCGGTGCCGATGTTCTCCAAGGCTCGAGTTACCTCGTCGCCCGTTTTGACGGCCGCCTCATTCCAGGAGGTGAGGGCGGCCGCGATCTCCGCAGCCGCAACGGCGGCAGCTACGATTCCGACGGCCTTGGCGACCTTGCCGAAGATCGATGGGATCTTGGACAGCTTTCCGCCCGCCATGCCGAGTTGCTCCAGCGCCGCCTTGAACTCTGCGACATGCACGGCGCCACGCATCAGGGCCGCAGCGCCGAGAGCGACCGCGCCAAATACCGTCACCACGCCCATCAGGGCGGCCGCAGCGGCGGGGCTCTGGGCCAGGGCGGACAGGAAGCCGTCGAGGGCCTGCACTGCGGCGCGAAGCGGGCCGTTGGCCGATTCGCCCATGCGAATGGCGAGAGTCTCCCACGAGCCGCCCAGCTTCTCCAGGTCCCCGGCGAGGTTGTCCTGAAGCTGGGCCGCCTGTCGGGCCGCGTAGCCGGAGTCATTGACCGCAGCGGTCCACTGCTGAATCCCCTCGGCACCCTGCGAGTAGAGGATGCTGGCGGCGCGGATGGCGTCGGAGCCGAAGATCTGCGCCAAGGCCTGCTGGCGCTGCGCGTCGGTCAGGTGGCCGAGCTTCTCGCGCAGCTGCCCGGCCAAGCCGGCGAGCCCGACGAACTTGCCCTGGGTGTCGTAGGCGTGGATGCCCAGCTGCTGCATGAGTCTCGCGGACTCTTTCGACGGGTCTGCGAGGTGCTGAAGCATCGTCTTGAAGGAGGTGCCCGCGTCGGAGCCCAGCAGGCCAGCCGCCGCGAAGGCGGACAGGGTGCCGACGGTTTCCTCGATCGACAGCCCGAACTGAGAGGCGACGAGGCCGCCCTGCTTCAAGGCCATGCCGAGATCGGAAACCTCGCCCATGGCCTTTCCTGCGCCGGCGGCAAGGAGGTCGGCGACGTGGGGAACGTCCTTGCCGCTGAGATTGAACTGCGTCATGGCGATGGACGCCAACTCTGCGGCGTCCTTGACCTGCATCTGCCCTGCCGCCGCAAGGTCCAGGGCGCCCTTCAGGCCGCCGCCCAGAACGTTCCGGGTGGAGACGCCTGCCCTGCCCAGCGCCTCGATGCCCTGCGCCGCCTCGGTGGCGGAGTATTTCGTGTCCGCGCCCGCCTGTAGGGCGGCTTCACGGAGGGCGGACATGTCGGAGGCGGACGCCTGGGTGGCGGCCTGTACCCCAGACATGGCGGACGAGAAGCTGCTGAATTGGCGGACTGCCAGGGCTGCGACCGCCAAGGCCGCCCCACCCATGAGGGCCAGGGCGTTGGAAACGTCGAGGATGGCCTGCTTGTTGGCGAGGACCTGCTGCGTCAGGGACGTCGCGGCAGCCGCGGCGCGGCGCGCTCCGCCTTCGTAGCTTCCGGCAGCCGCCCCCGCGGCGGTGAGCGCGGCCGCGGATTCCTTGGTCGCCTGCCCGCCTTCCTTGCTTTTGCTGGCGAGCTCACCGGCGGCCTGGGCTGCTCGGCGATTGGCGGATTCATGGCTGGCGGCAGCGGATGCGGCCACGCCGACCGCGGAGGCGGAGCCCTTGGTGGCCTGCTGGGCCTCCTTGGTTTTGTTGGCGAGTTCGGAGGTGGCCTGGGCGGCGCGGCGCATGGCCGCCTCGTAGCCCCCGGTGGAGGCTTCGAGGACGACGCGCACGGTGCGGTCGGACATCGGTCACCGTCCTCTCTTGTCGTCGCGGGCCACCGTCCATTTGCGGTGGCGGTGCGGCACGGGCTGCCCTGTGGCTTCGCTCCGCTGCTTGTCGAGTTCCTGCTGCTTTGTTTGAGCGTTCTCGAGCTCGAGACAGGCCCGGCATTGCCAGTAGACGGCCCGCCACTTGGCACGCTCCCGCTCGGGAACCTCCGGATCCCACAGGGATTCAGAGAGGGGTTGCCCGCAGTCGGGGCAGCAGTTGGCCTCCCATTCGGCGTAGGCGCGCCACAGGGCGCGCTCCCATTCGTCGTATTCGGCTTCCTGGGTTACCCGCCCGGTGCCGGAGTCGTAGTACCGGGCGGGCTCCCAGCCGAGGAAGCGCCGTAGCGAGATGCCCTGCTGGCGGGCTATCCGCATGTCGGCGCGTAGCCCAGCGTCGTCGGCTACGACGCTGGCTACGTAGGGAGGTCGACCGGGGTGGAGGCCTGGTCGAGGGCCTTGCTGACCTTGAGGCGCTCCCCGACGGGAGCGACTGCAAGGTAGTCGGCGATCACGTCGGCGGTGAGTTCCGGCAGGTCCCCGCCGGTCTCGTCGGTGACGCGGATCACGCAGCGGCGGGTCAGCAGGTCATAGAGCCGCACCTGATCGCTGCCGGCCTGTGCAGCGACCTCGGCCATCATCGGGGCGGAGGGGGGTGCCAGGTGGATGCGCACAAAACAGGCCTTGACGGCGTCACGGGCCTGTTTCTCGGCCTCTTGGGCGGCTTCCAGTTCGGCTTCCGCCTGGGCGAGCGGGGACGGCTGGTTCATGCGCCGCTTCGGTCCGTCGCTGCTGGTTTCGGCGGCGAGGGCGACGCGCTTGCGTGCCGCCTCGACGTCGAGCTGCGCCTGCCCCCAGGCTTCCCGTAGCGGCTGGTGCCGCTCGTGGTCGACGAGCAGATCCACGGTTACCGCGGGGCCGGTGGCGGGGTCAGCGATGCGCTTCTGGATGAGATCGAGATAGTTGGCCATCAGGGACCTCAGGCGACGATCTTGACGTCGAGCAGCGGCTCACCGGACACGGCGATGGCCTGTCGGGTGCGCAGCTTCTCGCCCTCTGCGGAGGAGTCGACGGCGACGCGGCTACGGGCGCCGAGCGTCACGGGGTAGATGTCGACGATCTGGTCGGCGGCGAAATCCACGGTCTTGGCGTCGAGGCCGCGCCTGTCAAAGATCCAGCCGCTGGTGCCAGGCGCCAGGACGGAGTAGTAGCCGTAGGCGGCATTGGCGAGGTTCTGCGGATCGTAATCGTATTCGATCGCCTCAATTTTCGTCGTCGCCCTACCCAGGCTCTCCGTGGCCTGCTTGTAGCAGTACTTCGTGCGCGTCACCGTGCTCTGCTCGGTGCTGGGCTCGAAAGAATAGAGCGCGCAGGACAGGTCCGTGCCGGCCTTGATCTCGGCCAGCTTCGGCGCCGTCAGGTCCGCGATCGCCTTGACGAACACGATCTTGCTGTTGCCTGCCGCGTCAATGCCGGGCGGGTCAAAGGGGGAGGTGCTCACTGGTCGGATCCTTTCTCCAGAGCCTTGTAGACGGGCTCAGCGGGCGGGGGAATGGGAGTGTCACCGGGGGCGTCGCCACCCACAGGGGTGAGGTCGACGCGGGGCTTCATCGGCAGGGGGCGGCCATTGATGTCGCAGGCCTCCTTCTCGAGGATCTCGAGGTCCTTGTCAGCCTCGGCCTCGGCGCGGTCGACGGTGTATTCGTGGCGCGTCGAGGCGTGCCTGACGCGTACCCAGTCAGCGGCCATCAGATGGCTCCTATCTGCACGTGTGTGCGGTAGCGGATGGTGATGGAGTGGCGGGGGTCGGCGGGGGTCTGGCCGTCGGTCAGCACCGGCCCGGATTCGAGCTCCCGCAGCGGTGAGGCCGTGGGGGAGGGGTGCTTGCCGGTGAGGGCTGCGCGGATTGCGGTGGCGGTGGCGCGGCAGCCCTGTACGGTTTTGGCGACCGCCAGCACGTCGATGTCGAGCCGTGCCCAGTGCGGGTCGATGCCGAGGCGATGCGCCCCGGCGGTTCCGACGCCGAGGCGTGTGATGACGTAGGGCGTGGGGGGTTCGCCGGCGGCGCTGGTGTCGTGGACGCGTAGGCCGGCTGCGGTGAGCATGGCGGCGATGGCCTCGGGCACGGTCAGCCTCCTATCGCGTCGATGCCGAGCGTGGACAGGGCTTCGATGAGTCCGGGGATGGCGGCGTCGGCGGCGGGGCTCATGTAGGGCTGGGCGGCCATCTTGTAGGTGCCGTACTCGACGTAGGCGCCGTAGTGGGCGGTGGGGCCGACCTCGACGCTGGCCGGGCCGGTCTGGGTCATGCCGATGGATGCGCGCAGGTTCCCGGTGTCGACGGGCGCCTGCGCCTGCGCGATCCTGACGATGTCCAGGCCGGTTTTGCGTACCGCCATGTCGGCGAGACGTTTCGCCTTCGCGCCTGCTGCGGCGAGGTCGAAGGCGAGCTTCGCGAGGTCGTTCACGCCGGCTTCTCGGCTCGTTCGCCCAGGAGCTCGCAGTGGAATCGTCGGGCGGTGGCGAAGCCGTCGCCGCGGTCGACGGAGGTGATCTGGTAGCGCTGCCCCACGGTCTCCGCGGCCTGGGCCTGGGTGATGGTGAGGATCTGTCCGGGCATGATCCCGGCCACGTCCCACGGCACTGCGGCGACGTAGCGGTCGCGTATCACCGTTTCGCCGCCGCCAGCGACAATGCGGATTGCTGTTTCGTTTGCAGCCTGGATGCGCGCGCGCCCGGTGTAGACCATGTCCCCCTCGGCTTGGACTTCTTGGCCGGCCTGGGGGTCGTAGACGGTTTTGCCAGGCTGGTTGATGCGCACCCGGGACGTCATGATCTCGGCTTGCATGCGCCGCGCTTCGGCCAGCTCTGAGGAGGTGAGGGGGATGATGCTCATCGGTTCGTCAATCCGTCCTGCCACCGTCCGATCTCGGCGTGGCTGCGGGGGATGTAGCGACCCTGTTCGGGAGGGCCGATCTCGATGCAGCCCAGCTCGCTCCGGGCCTGGGCGAGTTGCTGGCCGAGGGGCGAGCGGGCGCGCAGCAGGGCGGCCATGCGGAACAGGTCGGGCGGGGTGCGCTCGAAGCTTGCGCCCTCGGATGTGATCCGGGTGAGTTGCGGATCCCCGGCTGCGCGAATGGCGATAGTGGCGACCGCCTCTGCGGCCGCCCAATAGGGGTCGATGGTTTCGATGTAGCCGGACTGTCCGGGGGTACGCCCTTGCGGGTCGGGGGTGCGGGAGGAGTCGAGGGCGCGGGTGATGTCGTCCGGGGCGAGAAGGGAGGCCACGTGTGACCCGATGGCTGCGGTGAGCACCTGTTCTGCTGCGGTGCGATCCATGGCGTGGCCTCCCTGTCTCGTCTGCTACTGGCGGTTGCGCCGCTTGAGTTCCGGCTCGGCTTCGGGTTCCGGCTCGGCTTCGGGTTCCGGCTCGGCTTCGGGTTCCTCGGCGGCCCGGACTCCCCAGCCGAGGCTGTGCATGTAGTCCACATACTCGGCGGGGAAGTCCAGGGTGTGTACGCCGTCGCTCATTGTGACGCGGGCAGTCATGATCAGGCCTCCACGAGTACGGCGGCCGGGTAGGCGGTGCCGGAGCCGACGCGGGTTGCGGGCTGGGCGACCTGGAATCCGACGCGGAACACGAGGCGCATGACCTTCGCATCCTGCTGGGCTGCGTTGAAGATCACCTTGCCGTCGCCGTCGGAGATGACCATCTGGTCGAACAGGCTGAAGGTGAAGTCCTGGCGGATGCCGACCGCGATCTTCTGCCAATCCAGGGCGATCAGGTGGGTGGCCTTCGGGCTGGTGGTTTTCCAGCCGCCGTTGAGGACCTCGGTGAGGGTGCGCCCGTACAAGCGGTCCGGCTGATTCTCCACCAGGGACGGCGTGTAGATGGGATGCCCGTCCTGGCCGCGCAGCGAAACCAGCTGCCAATTGAAGCCGGGCTCGCACAGGAAGCCGGTGGCGGCGTATCCAGCCTTCGCGAGGGCCTTGCCGAGCTGGGCGACGTCGGCGGTCAGGTCCGCAGTGGCGTTGACGGTCTGGGAAGCGGCGGTGGCGGCGGGGACGATGGCGGTCGGCCACGACGTGGGCTTGTCGTCACCCCACAGGGCGGCGAGGTCGAGCTTGCGTCCGATCGCCTCGGTGAGCAGCGGCTTGACCTCACTCCAGAGGGGGATGCTGGAGTCGTCGACGAGGGCGTCGGGGATGGGGACGAGGACCGCGAGCTCCTCGGCGGTCATGACGACGTCCTTCCAGGTCGGGACGGAGGTCTGCTTGAGGCCGGTGTCGCCGTTGACCCAGTAGGCGTCCGGCAGTTCTGCGAGCACGGGCTGCTTGTAGATCTTTGTGGACATGGGGACGCGGCGGGCGTTGGCGAGGATGACGGAGTCGCGGGTCATGTCCTTGATGACGTCCTTGGCGACCTGGTCGGGGACGGGGACGTTCTCGCGCTTCGCGACGGAGTTAAACGTTGGCATGGTGATGCTCCTTCGGGGTGGGGGGGGTTACAGGAGGCTGCGTAGCCAGTCGTCTGCGCTGCCGTTGCCGGATGCCGGGCCGTGGGAGCTGGCGTCGCGGCTACCCGCCCCTGCGGGGCGGAACAGGTGCGGCTTGGCGGTCTTCAGGGCGGCCAGAGCCTCCGCCGCGCCGGCCGGTTTGCCGTCGTCGCCCACGGTGACCTTGTCGGCGACGAGCATGGTGGCGGTGTCGATGTCGATGCAGCCCGCTCCGTGTGCAGCGTCGCGGATTGCCGCCGACTTGATGGTGGCCGCGAGCTGGTCTCGCAGCTCCGAGGCGGCTTTGTCGGCTGCGGTGGCGCGCTCCAGGGCGGCGTCGCGTTCTCCGGCCATTGCCGTCAGTCGGGTCTGCGCTTCTGTGGCGGCGGCCTGAAGGGGGCTGGTGATGGCGTCAAGGTCCTGCTGGGACAGGATTGGGGTGAAAGCGGGCGGCTGGGCCGCGTCGGTTGCCGGACTGCCGTCGGCGTCGCTCATGGCGGGCTTCCTTTCGAGTATGATTGGGGCATAGACGGAGCGTGACTCCCCCGCTAGTCCTGAAATAAAGGACCGTCGGAACGCGGAGGCCGTAGCGCTCCGTCTTTTGTTTCGCCTAGAGCAGTTGGATTTCTTCCAACTCGGCGCCATCCCGGGACATGATCCACAGGGACTTGATGCGACCGTCTCGCACGCGCTGGTTGTACAGGGCCAACTGGACGCGGAGGTTGGGGGGCAGGGAGCGCTTCCCAAGATCGATGAAGAAGTTCTCCTTGGTTACGCCATGGTTATCCCTTGCGGACCTGACCGCTTTCTGTATGCGCGTCTTGATGGTTCCGTACTTGGCGGCGGTTGATTTCAGTTCCCACTGCTCTCCCCGCCAAGCGAAGTCATTGGTGGATGCTGGCCGAGGATTGGTGGCGGTTGGCTTCGGGGTTGGTATCCACTCGAGCGTCTGGCGCCTGCGCTGCATGCGCTCGGCGAACTCGATCTCGTGTGGCTTCAGGGTCTCGCCGTGGAGGTCGAACGGCAAGGCGCGCTGTCGGCGCTGGAAGTGTGCCCGCTCGAGTGGCGTGAGCGGCCTGTCGGGCGGCGGGGAGGGCCAGCGCCAGCCGCCTTCTGGGGGTTGACCGACCTTGCCGGTGTGATAGGCGGTACGCCATCCGTCGGATGTGCGCGGCTTCGACCATTCGTCGAATGGGTATCCGCCGGCTCGCCACGCCTCGTAGCGTTTCGGGCCGAGGATGTCGCGCTGCACCTCCTCGGGTTGGCGGTTGAACCAGTCCGGGCCGGGCTCGAAGTCGAGGCCTCGGGGCTCGGCAATGTTGAATCCGAGCTCCCGCCAGGTCTTGGTGCGGGGGAGGCGGGTGCAGCGACCTTGGTGATGGTCGAGGGGGCCGGGTTCGTCGATGTCGTAGAGACTGCCGTGCTGTGCGATGCAGGACGGGCAGGTGCGGGAGTCGAGCTTCGCATACCACTGCCAGCCGGCCAGGACGTCGCGGTTGGCCAGGTCGACGGCCCGGGCTGCGGCGCGGTGGGCATCAAGCATTTCGGTGCGGGCGATGACCAAGGCGCGGGTGATGCCGCCGTTGAAGATTCCCTCAGTGTCGGCGACCATGCGCCGGGCGGCCTCGCGAGGGTTGAGGCCGCCGGAGATTCCGAGCCGCAGAGCCCGGGTCATGGCGGTGACAGCCTCTTGGGAGAGGTAGTAGGTGCGCACCGTGATCTGTTTCGTGGTGCGCACGACGATCGCCCTGAGGGCCTCGGGATCGGGACGATGAAAGCCGATGTCGATGCCGTGGGGCAGCTGGGAGGCGATGAGTTCCTCTTGACTGCTGGCGGCGTTCTCGACTGCCAGCTTGGCGCCCGGGGCGAGGGCCTGGTTGGTGGCGCGGGCTGCCTCGAGGACCTGTTCGGCGATGACTCGCCGACTCACCTCGAGGCGTGCGACCCGGTCGAGGTCCCCCATGCTCAGGGCTTTGTCGAGTTCCTTCTTGGCCTCTTGCAAAGCGTGAAGCCAAGTGGCGATCAGGTCGTCGGCCTGGCCTTGCAGGAGATGCTCGACGGCCCGTCTAGACCTTGCGAGCGCCTCGAGGGTTTCACGCGTATAGGCCATGGCTAGTAAACGGCAGGGATTTCACCGGCGGCGAGGGCGCGACCAGTGGCCTCCGCGGAGGTGGCTCGCTGTGCGGCGGCGCGCTCAACGACATCGTCCAGGTCTGCAATGCCGAGGCCGTCGAGGACGTCGCGCATGGCAAGCCCGATGTCCTGCTTGATCTGGGCGACCTGCCACAGCTCGAGGATGTCGATTTCCTGGGGTGGTGCCCAGGTGATCACCGGATTCTCTACGCCGAGCAGCTGGGCGAGGCCGCGCAGTACGGGGGTGTTGTCGCGTTGATAGGCACGAACCCGGGCGGCGAGACGGGCGGTGAGGACGCGCAGCGATTCGCCGGAGGGGACGTCGCTGGCGGTGGGGGTGAGGTAGTAGGGCGGAATGCCGACGATGCGGGACGCCTTGAGTGCGTAGGCGTCCTGCACGGCGAGGATCTTGGTGAGGTCGGCGGGGTCGAGCTGCCCGAATGGGCCGCCGCCGTCGTGCGTGAAGATCTGCTGCCGGGTGGGGTCGAAGCGGCGCTTCACGCTGCCGGCGATGACCTTGGCCGCGGCCTGCATGTACTCACCGGCGGCGGCGAGGGGATTGGTGGCCTCCGGCTTGTAGTTGAGCAGGTACCGCAGAGGGCGGGAATACGCCTCCCCGGCGACGACGAGATCCGCCAGAGACTTGTTGAGGGCGTCCTGTAGCGGGATGACGTCATGCAGAATGGACGCTCCGTAGCCCCGCTGGTCGACGGCGCCGAGCTTCCACCATGCGACGGGGGTAGCGCCGAAGTCGTGCGGAATGTAGTCGCCTGCTTCGTCGTCGCTGTACGCCGCCCACACTGCGGGATTGGCGGGAAGCGCAGTGGTGTCGCTGTCTGCCGGCAGCGGCGCCGTCGCGAACCTGGTCACACCTTCCGCGTCGTAGACGTTGACCCGTCCGCGCAGCTGTTCATCCACCCACACCTTCGCGGCCCAGTCGAGGACGGCGGGATTGTCGGGGTGGACGTGGGGGACGATCTCGTCGGCGCGATGGAAGTGAGGGGTGGGAGTGCCGTCGGAGTCGGGCCACACGAGTACGTAGGCGTCGCCGCAGCGCCACGCCTCGGCGTCGACGAGGGAGACGAGACGGGTGAGGCCCTCTGTCAGGGCGGTCGCCTGGGCGTCCTCGCTGCTGCCCCACGTCTCGACGTGGAGGCGGTCGGTGAAGGCGCTGATGACGCCGGGGCACAGGTTTTCGCGGAGCTCGCCGAGCTGCTGCCCGTACTTGCGTTCGAAGTCGGGGGTGGCGAATTTGAGTCGATGCTTGCCGCTGTCGTAGTCGCGGTAGAGGCGGTAGAGGCGGGCGCGCCGCTGCTGGGTTTCGATGATTCCGGGCAGGAGGGGGAGGTAGTCCATTGCGGCCTCCTATCCGATGTCGTAGAACGTGGTGCCATAGTCCCCGTCGGGCCTGGGGGTGGCGTGGGCGAGCATGAGGGCGTCGGCGCGGTCGGGGCTCGGCAGGCCGCGCTTGGCCATGTCGTCCTTGGATTCGATCTTGATGCGACCGCGGGCGTCGTAGGTGTAGCGGATGCTGCCGAGCTGTGCGGCGAGTGCGTCGTCGGTTGGGTCGAGGTCGACTGCCCCAAGCTCGAATGCTCGGCGCAGGCTCCAATACCACTGGGCGCGGGCGTTGGCGAAGCGGTGGGCGTCGTCGCCGTAGGGCGCCCCGCCTGCTTGCATGTCTGCCACGGGCGCCCCGTAGGCATTGAGCAGGTCGACGACACCTCCGCCAACTCCGACGCCGTCGACCTGGGCGTTGGGCAGCCCGTTGGCGCGCTGGGCGGCGATGACGTGCCCGGCGGTTTGGTCGGTGGGGGAGTGGGTGAGGGTGCTGGTGATGCGGTAGCGCTGCCCCTTGCGAAGGCAGAGGACGGTTTTGTCGGCGCCGAAGCGGGCAACGTCGACGCCGAGGGCGGCGGGGCCGCCCTCGGGGAGGTCGGCATTCTGTGCGGCAGTGATCCAGGCCGGGTGGATGAGGGTGTCGTCTCCAACCTCGGGGAAGTCGCCGAGGACCTTGGAGGCGTAGACGGGGCTCGCCTCGCCCCAGTTGGCTGCGGCGTCCTGCACCCATTCGGGGGTGGGCAGAAGGTGGGTGAGACTGTCGGGGACTGGCTCTCCGGTGAAGTTGGGGGATTCGAGGGCGGAGATGCGGATGATGTTCCAGCCGGAGCCGGGGCGGCAGATGCGCCCGAACTGGGTGTTGGGGTCGTCGGGGTTGCCGATGGCGAGGATGCGGCAGTCGGCGTTGGTGGTGATGGCTTCGACGCCGGTGTAGAGGTTGGCGGGGATGCCGCAGGCTTCGTCGAGGATGGCGAGCACGTAACGGCGGTGGATTCCCTGGAAGCCGTGTTCGTCGTGGTCGGCGGGTTTGCGACCGAGGCCGACGATGTCCTGGTCGATGAGCCATTCGTCGTCCAGCTTGACACGTCCGGGGAGGTTGCCGCGTTTGTGCTGCTTGCGGATTTCCTGCCAGAGGACGGCGTGGACCTGCTTGTAGGTGGGGGCGGTGGTGACGACGATGGCCTCGCCGGGCGGGTGGGTGTCTATCCACCAGCAGGCGAGCATCCCGGCGGTCCAGGATTTCCCGACGCCGTGGCAGGACTTGACGGCGGTCCGGCGGTTGACGGCGACGGAGGTGCAGATTTCCTGCTGCTTGCTCCACAGGTGGGCGTCGAGGCGGTCGCGGGCCCAGGCCGCCGGATCGTTTCGCCAGGCTTCTTCTCGCGGATCGGGGAGCGGATACAGCTCAGCGAGCAGCTGCCAGACGGTGCGAGGTGCGCCCATGCTCATGCCGCCTCCTCGGGATACGGGAAAACCCCCGCCGGTGACGGGGGTTTTCGGGCGCGTTCGTAGGCCGCTAACGGCAATGATAGCAGGTCACGCCCCTTGTCGTAGGCGACTCTGCGCGATGAGGCCACGGATTTGACCGAGGTCGTACAGGCGCCGCCTCGGTCCCTCGGCAACGGGGGCGAGGATTCCGCGGCGCCGGGCCCAGTCGCGCAGGGTGCGCTCCGAGGTGCCGGTGATGGCGGCGGCCTGTCGCAGGGTGACGGCCTGGACGGTGACCTCGTGCCCACAGGCAAGGCACCGCCACAGGGGTTGCGTGCCGGGGACGCGGGTGAGGTGTCCGACGTGGCAGATGCCGCAGGGTATGTCGACGGGGGTGGGGTCGCGCACGGCCTTCACGGCGGCCCTGACGGCCCGGTGGGTGGCGGTGATGCCGGAGGCCAGCTCGGGCCATTGCGGGAGTCCTGAGGCCCATTCGAGCTGCCCCAGGAGCCATTCCACGACCGCGGGGATGGTTGGCCGTTCGGGGAGTTCGGGGGGCAGCTCGGGGCGGATGTCGAGAGCGGTCGCCTCAAGATCTCGGCACCAGCCCCACAGGTAGGGCAGGACGCCGACGCCTTCGGGGTCGCAGTGTTCCATGCCGGAGGTCCAGTCGGTGCGGTCGCGGGTGTCGAGGAGGCAGAGGATGCCGAGGTCGACGGGGGGTCGGGATCCAGGGGTGGGTCTGCTGGTGCCGGTGGTGGGCCGTCGGGTGATGAGCGCAGCCGGGAGGAGTTCGCACAGCTCCGGCAGCTCGACCAGGGCTTGGCGGATGGTGTCGACGTCGGGGTCAGGGGCGGTCACAGGAGTCCTTCCTGGGTGAGTGCCGTAGCGAGGGCCTGAGGGACGAGCGCGCGCTGCACGTCGGTGAGTTGGAGTTGCTCGAGAAGTAGTTCGAGCACGCGTTGGAACGCTTTCGCCTGGTCGAGAGTTGGGCGCTCCCGGGCTTGGCGGAGGTGCTCGGCGGTGAGGCCGATGCGGAGCATGTCGGCGAGGGAGCGTTGCGCTCGTTCGAGGGCACGTTCGTAGATCTGCACGAGGGCGGATACTTCGTCGACGCCGGTGACGATGTTGACGGTCGTCCACGTTTGGAGGTCGGCGATGTGGGCCCGGGCGATCTCCTTCCATTGCCAGATCTCCCCGGCGAGATCCGCATAGGCGGCGACGGGGTCGGCGAGGGCTTCCCATCCGCGCGCCTCAAGCTCGCCCTGGATGCGGGCTTCGATGACTCTGCGGTTGGCTTTGGCGAGGGCTCGGGGGGCGGCCCCGCCGTGCATGCGGCAGCGGGTGCCGCCGCGGATCGGATGCTGCCGGCAGGGTTTGCCGGAGCGGGTTTTGGCGCCGCAGATCGCGGGGGTGGCGTGGGGCTCGGAGTTGCCGGCAGGAAGTATGGGGTTGCTGCTCATCGGGGGTCCTGTTTGCTGGTGCGCGGCGGGTCGTAGCGGCGCGGGGCTGTGTGGGTGCCGGCTGGGCGGGGTGGGATGACGAGCGGATGGTTCAGGGATTCGAGGCCGCGCCGGCGGAGGTGACCGAGAAGCGACCGCCACTCTGCTTGGCTGAGGGTGGCGAAGGAGACGCGCTCAGGGCTGGGGCTGGTCACTGCTGCTCCTGGTCGTCGAGGGGCTCAATGCCGAGCGCGGCGGCGACATCGGGCAGCAGGTGGGCGGTGACGTAGTCCTCGGGGACGGGGGGATAGCCCGTGGGGATGGCGTGCCGCCTGAAGTAGACCAGTGCCGCGACGGCCTTCTCCTGCACGTCGGTGTAGTCGGGTTCACAAGGGACGTGCTCGGGGAGTGCCCCGCGAGCCAGTGCGATGAGGTTCGCGAGGCGAAGTTGCTCGGCGATCTCCAGCAGTGCGTGAACGGTGGCGGCGTCGGCGTGCCGGTCCTCGTGGTGGTTGAAGTGGACGTTGAGCTCGTCCAGCGCCGCTTCGCGGCATGTGGTTGCGGCGGTGAGCGGCCTCGGGCTGAGGTTGTTGATGGCGTTCAGCAGGTTGGCGGCGGCCTGCTCCAGGTTGTTGGTCATTGCGGCTTCCTTTCGGTCAGGGATGGGTGAGGGGAGCGAGGATTGGGGCGAGCCCGAGGGCGGTGATGAGTGCGCGGATGGCGCACCATGCGAGGACGCCAAGGGTGGCAAGCCCGCCGGCGACGAGGAAGGCGGCTTCCTTGGAGGTCATGGGGATCAGCCTCAGTGCTGGCACAGCCCGGAGCAGCGGCGCCGCCAGGTGAGCTTCTCGGGTACGCGGATCATGAGGACTGGCCGGTCCTCGTGGGTGTGGATGTCGGGGAGGAGTTCGCAGTCCACGGTTCCGGCGTTCGCGGTGCCCCAGACCTCGATGTTGGCGTCTGGGCTATAGACGGAGAGGGCGTCGATGAGTTCTTGAACGGTCATGACTGGATTTCCTTTCGGGGTTAGAAGGGTGGGGGCGTGTTGCGGTCGATGTCTGTTTGCGGCGGGGCGACTTGGCGGGCCGTACAGGCCTCGGGGGGCAGTGGGGGTGGTTGGCATCGGTGGGCAGGGAGTACGTCGATCCTGGGGCTGCCTGCGGGCTGCTGGGTGATGTTGTCGGCCTGTCGCCGGGTGAGCTTGATGCCACGCCTTCCGTGGCGGGTGAGGGTGTAGGTGGGGATGCCTGCCAGCTGGTGGAGGGCTTCGCCGAGGGCGGTGAGGGGTGTGGCGGTGACGGTGACCTGGATGGCGGCCTGGTCCTGGTCGAGTCCGATGAGGATCGGGGCCCTGCACTGGCGGCAGTACTGCGCGATGGCGCCGCGCCATCCGCTGGGGTAGGTCCAGCCGTAGGGGTTGGGGCCGAGGAAGCGGCCCCTCGGCCTGGGCGTGGGGGGCGTCGGGGTGGTTTCGGGGATGAGGGCTTGCTGAGTCATCGAGGGGGCTTTCCGGTAGGTGGTGGGGCTGGCCATTCGGGGCGTGTTTTTCGCAACGCGGGGAGGGAGCGTCAGGGGTGGCCAAAGGTGGCCATGGCCACCCCTGTGCGTGAATTCCCGCACCCGCGATTGATCCATGAATGTTATAAAAACGTTATAATCCCTAGTGAAAGCGGGTTTGGGATGTAACGGATTCATAACGGTTTTTGTGACCTTGCAGGCACAAAGGTGGCCATGGCCACCTTTGGCCACTCCGGGGCACCTGTTTCTTAATTCCATGTCAGCACCGCCCCGTGGCCGGTTTCGGAGACGGAGACCTGGCCGGCTTCGACGAGGCGGGACAGGGCATCGTCGAAGAGGTGGCGGTCCCGGGCAGTGATACCTTTCCTCGCCGCAGAGCGGGACAGACTGCCCGCCTTGCGCACAACCCGGGCGACCACGCGTGCCACACGCTTCGCCCCTTCCTCGGCAAGGGTTTCCTCGGTGAGTGCCTGCCGGCGTGCGTCCCGCCTGGCCCGCCCCTCCTCGGCCTCCGCGAGACGCCGCGAAACGCATGCCTGAACTCGCTCCCTGGTGGCGTCGGAGACGGCCATGACCATGCCCGCCAAGGCCCAGTCGGCGAGGTTGACGGCGAGGCGCTGATCGAGGATGGCCAGACCGGTGGCGACCTTCAGCCGGGTGTAGAGGCTGTGTCCGTCGAGGGCGTCGCCTTCCCCTCTGGCGCGGGCCGCGTGGGCCTCCCGGATGGCCTGGGCGACCTGCTCCGGGATTGGCAGGACGACGCGGCCTGAGCGATCCTGCCGCGCCCCCGGGATGTGCTTGACGACCGCCAGGGGCGCGGTCCAGCGCCACGGCTCCGGCTCCTGTGGGGGTGTGGCCGTGATGTGGGGATCGGTGACGGGAAGCCATAGAAACCGCTGCGGGGTGCCACCCCCGGCCTCGGCGTCGGCCAGCAGCCAGTCGGCGCGTTCCGGCTGGATACCGACCGACAGGCCGAGTCGGTAGGAGTGGGCGGGCAGGATGATGCGTCTCGTGGAGTCGGCGTACTGCATGCCGAGGCGTTCCCCGGAGTAGGCGGAGCGCAGCTGCGCCATCAGGGTGGATCCCCGCCTGGACTGGATTGCGGCGACCTGGTCGATTTCGGGGGAGGTGAACAGCACCGACCTGCGATCCCACTGGAGCGGGTCGTCGTGCGGAGGTTCGCCCTTTTTCGGTTGGGGTTTGGGGTGGGCGTAGGCGTGGGTGATGCCTTCGCCCGATCCGAGGGGTGCGGAGTGGAGCGCCGGCCAGGTGCAGGCGTCGGCCGCAGCCGCCTCCGAGGCGCCCTTGCCCGCCCCGGAGGGGCCGACGAGGCCGATCAGGAGGTTGAGGGAGCCGGCGCCTCCGACGATGGGCGGCAGGACGACGTGCGGGGCCACGGCGCCGACGGCCCTGAGGAGGCATCCGCCGAGCACCGCCCAGGGTGCGGTCATGCGGGAGTAGGCGAAACGGTTGATGTGGGTGAGCACGTCGCGGGCTCGCCAGAAGTCCTGCCCGTCGTCGGGGGCGAGGGCCTGGGCGCTGACCTCTCGCACGTCCGGATCGGGGATGTCGGGTGCGGGAATGATGCGGGGCGTCTTGACGCCTGAACCGATGCCCGAGTTGAGGGTCGCGCGGACCTCGGCGTGGCCGAGTCCGATGCCGAGAGCGGTTGCTTCCAGGGCTGCCCTGATCTCCTCTTCGGAGATGTGGGGGATTAGTTGGGCGCAGGAGAAGGCGGCGACGTTGAGTTGATGGTTGCGGCCACCTTCCGGGGTGGCGGCCAGGATGTCGCGTTCTTTCCGGAGTGCGGCCAATGCGTAGCGTCTGGCGTGTTCCGTGTCCGTCGTGGCCTCCGGCACCGTCGACGCGCCGGCAGCGGGCTCGGGCCTGGTCCACAGGTCGGTGAACTTCATCGTGCTTCGCCTGTCTGCGCCTGGGGGTTGATGAGGTCGATACGGAGGGGTTTCAGCCACCAGTAGCGACCCTCCGGGGTGGCGGAGGGCGGGGCGACGACGTAGCCGCCCTGCCCCCTCCAGTCCATACCGGGGGCCATGTGGGCGCGATTGCCCCTACCTGTGGCAGGAACGTAGATGTGCCTGCCGCCCCGTCGGGGGGTGACGACCACGCCGAGGCTGTCGGGACGCTCATCCAGGCAGGCCCAGGTGTCGACCCCTTCCCAGCCATCAAGGTCGGCGATGTCAACCAGGAGGCCGGTGGCGAGACCGATGTTGCAGGTGAAGTCCCGTTGCCACCAGGTGTTGATCTGCTCGGGGTCGATGGTGGCGTTGTGGCAGCCGTTGCGGGTCGCCGGGAGTTTCGTTCCCGGCTTCAGGGGAAACACGGCGAGCCCGTTGCTGGCGTACCACAGGGCCGCCTGGTGGAGGCTGGCTGTCGCCGGGGGTGGTTGGGGGGTGTAGCGGTCGCGGCGGTCGCATTCGTCGCGGATGATCTCGACGAGTTCCTGATGGCCGACTCGGAGGGCCTGGTCGAGTTGCTGTTGGAGCTGCTCGTCGCTGACCTGGTGGTACTTCATGTTGCCTCGGGATGTTGTTCTTGCTGGGGGGTTCGGCCGGATTCGACCCCGCCCGGAGTGGGCCGGGCGGGACGGAACCCTTCCGAAGGGGGGTTCAGAACGGGGCGACCGCCGTGGGCTGCTGCACCTTCACGGCGCCGGGCAGGGGCGCGACGGGCGCGGGGTTGAGGTCGACCGCCGGGGCCTGCTGGGCGCCGGCGCCGGCGCCGCGTGCGATTTCCAGGGAGAAGATCTTCGCGGTGCCGTTGGCGGTCTTGGCATTGCCGGAGTGGGTGACGCGCAGGACGTCTCCGATCGCGGGCTGGGCGGCGAGCATGCCGCGGCGCAGATTGGCCTGACCAGCGGTGATGGTGACGGTTTCCCCAATCTGGAAGTCGGAGCGCTCGCCGGCCTTGTTGAAGGAGGAGCAGGGCTCGACGAGCCGCAGGGTGACCTGCGGGCAGGTGGCGCCGGAGAAGTCCTGCCCCCCGGTGGCGCTGTAGTCGATGACTTCGCCGGTGACGATCTGACCGGGGGAGTCGTGCCATCCAATGAAGGCGCCGGCGGGAACGTTGACAGTCTCGAACTGGTAGGTGGACATGATGATCCTTTCGGGTTAGTTGGTGAGTTGTTGCAGCCGCTGTTTCGCGGCCGCGGTGTGGGCGTCGGTCCAGGCGTTCTGGGACCGGCCCCACAGGTCGAGGAGCGCCTCACGAGACGGCGAGGCGGCGATGGCGGTGTGCAGGGCGGCGTCGACGGCCTGCTGTTGCGGATCCGGCGCGGCCGGTCGTGGGCCCGGGGCGGGGGCGACGTCGACATCGAGGTCGGTGAGCAGGTTCTTGCGCTTCCTCCACTCGCGGACTCGGGTGCACACCTGAACGGCCTCCCAACCGGCCTCGAGATCCACCCAGTGGAGTCCCGCCTGGGCGGTGTCGGAGTCGAGGGCGATCACCAGACCCTTGTTGGTGCGGGCGCCGTGGGGCTGGCGCCGCCCCGTTTCGGGGTCGTAGAGGTTGCTGCGGGCATAGATGGCCAGCTGCATCGCCACTTTCAGCGCCCCGTACTTCAGGGTTGCGGGACCGGTCTTCAGGTCGCACACGAAGGGCCCTTCCTCGCCTGCCACGGAGGGGGCGATCAGGTCGGGGGTTCCGCCGACCTGTAGGTCGTCGTGCACGCAGAACCGTTCGACGGTGCGGGGGAAACCGAGCAGGTGTTCGATGCGTCGGTAGGCGTCGATGTGGGGTTGGTACTGGGCTGGGATGATGCCCGGATCCTCGCGCCGGTTGATGCGTTCGATGTAGGCGTGCAGGGCGGTGCCGATCGTCGCCTTCGCAGATGCTTTCGCGGCTTCGATGGCGGATTCGCACAGCTCGTTGAGCTGGGTCTTGTTACCTTCCGGGTCGGATGCCATGGAGGCAGCTGCCAGGTGCAGGTCCGGGCGGGAGGCGATGCCGACGGCGACCATTCTCTGCATCCACTTCTGGAGGTTGTACTTGTCCTCCAGGGCGTCGATGTAGGTGGTGCAGCGCGTGTACGGGACAGGCTTGCCGCCCCCGGGGGGAATGACGAGGGGGCGCTGCCAGCGGTCACGGCCCACCTCGGCGGGCTTGAGGGCGGGTGTGGTCATGCCTGATCACCCACCGGAGTGAAGGGGCTGAGTTCATTCATGAGATGGTTTTCCTTGCTCGTTTTCATGTCTCCGACAGGGGCAGGGCCGCATCACGCGGCTCCGTTTGGTGCTGCCGGTTTGGATTTCCCTGGGGCAGGCGCCGGTATGAGGTCGGTGCCCGCACCATGTGCAGAGGCCTGTCATTGCGACTCCCGGCGTTTCAGGACGGCCTCGATGGCGTCGGCGAGTTCGTGGGTGCCGTCCGACAGGCCCGCCAGGTAGCGGCGGTAGCCGGCGGTCACGGCCGCATCCTTGGGACGGGCGTCAACGGCTGCGAGGTTGGCGAGACGTCCGCTCGTGTGGCGGTGCATGACTCGCCTGACCTCTTCTGTCAGCGCTTGCACGCTCACCGCTTCCATCACCCCCACCTCCCGAGGAGCCGATCGGCGGCGGCGACGGCGAGGGCGTAGGCCTGCCAGATGTCGGAGTGGAAGCCGTAGAACCATCCGGGCTGCTTCTTGGTGCCCTTGCCGTGATTGGCCTGTCCGGCGGCGAAGCGGTCGACGAGGGCCTGCCGGATGGTGGCGTCGTTCGCCCTGGGGCTGTGGCAGTGGTGGAGTTTCACGTCGCGCCGGTACACGAGTTCCGGTTCCCTGCCGGTGGTCCGGGTGAGGATCTCCGCGAATCGCCCGATCCACACGCACGTCTCGAACACTTCCCGGCCCACGGGCATGCCGTAGGAGGCGACCATTTCGATGCTGGCCTCGGTGCCGATGGGGTCCTGGTCGGTCAGCAGTCGGCGGCGCAGTTCCCGGTTGGGGAGTTTCTCGTAGTTGACGGGGAAGCAGGTTTCGGTGCGGATGAGGGCGTAGGCGGAGTTCTCGTTCCCGGGGTCGATGCCGAGGACGTATTCGGCGGTTGCGGCGGTCACGGCTCTTCCTTCCATTCCTCGAGGGCGTTCAGGGCGGCTTCGGCGGTTTCGCACGGCCATGTCTGGCAGCAGGTGGTGCAGTAGCGGTAGCCGGGCAGGCCCGGGTCGTCCCAGGTCACGGCGGAGGGGTGATGCGGTTCCGGGGCGTGGATCCGGCCATACTCGTCGGTGTTCACGATTCGGCCTCCCAGTTGCGGAGTTGGGCCAGCCACCAATGGGCTTGTGTCTGGTATCCGAGGAGGCCCCGGCGACGGAATGGCCGCCACCACGGCGTCTGACGCCTCTCTCGCTTGGCCCTGTCGATCTGCTCGAGGAGCATTTCCCTGAGCTCGGCCAGGGAAGGTTCGCGATTACTCATCGTCGGCCTCCTCGGCGAGGGCCTGGAGGAATGCCTGGGCTGCGGCGATCACGTCGGTCTTGGTCTGGAAGCCGTTTGCCGTCAGCGGTTCGATGTGGCCCACGAGGTCGTCCATTGTCGTGTAGACGGCCGCATTGTCAGGATCCTGTTGGGCATCATCTCCGGACAGGCGCGGCCATTCGACGCTGTAGCGGCATCCGTCGACGTTGATGGTGAAGGTGGCGTTTTCGTCGCTCATGCCTGCACCTCCTCGCCGGCGCAGGGGTGGGCGACGGCAGCCGCCAGGGCGAGTTCATCGCTGTGGCCGGTGCCGGCCGCGCCGCAGTGCAGGCAGCGCCAACGCCACTCGAGGCCGATGCGCTCGAAGGCGACGTAGAGACCGCGCCGGGGGCTTTCCGCCGGCTCCGGGTCGAGGGGTTCGAGGGCGTGGAGCATGGCGCGACGAGGCGCGGGGGACGGGATGGTTGCGGTTGTCATGACTGAGGTCCTTCGTTGGGTGTGCTGGGGGTGGGTGGCGGTGGTCATGACCACCAGCCGAGGAGCGCGCCGCCGACGATGACGGCGATGAGGGCCGCGGTGATCACGGAGCCGGCGATGATGACGGCCAGGTCGAACAGGTCGTATCCGAGGGGATCGGGCTGGAGCTTCATGCCGCCGCCCCCCGGAAGGAGTGTCCGATGCTGCGGGCGCGGGCCTTGACAGCGGACCTGGTGCGGGCTGGCAGCATTGCGAGGGCGTCGCGGAGGCCGGTGCAGCCGCGCAGCAGCCGGTCCTCGTATTCGCTCCACGGCTTCGCGGCCGGAGCGGTGATCCCGAGGACGCGTCGGCGGTTGCCCACCGCGACCGGGGTGCGGCCCAGGGTCTGCGCGACCTCCTCGCTGCTGGCTCCTGGGTGGGCGACGAGCCAGGCGTCCTCCTCAGCGGTCCAGCGGGAGCGGTGCAGCCCGGGGGCTTTCTTGGCGGCCTCGGGAATTGTGGTCGTGACGACCGCGGGCGCAGTCCCGCCGATGTGCTGGCGTGCCCACTCCTGAGCAGTGCGCAGACCCTCACAGGGGCGCACCGGACTGCACCAGCGAGGGTTGTCGCAGGGTGGGTCGACCTCGACGGCGTCGCCGCAGGTCACGCAACCCACACAGTGGCGGATGGTTGCGGTCTTGAGGGCCGTGGTGCCGCTGGGCAACCACGGATGCAGTTCGATCTCCTTGCCCGCAGGATTGCGGGCAATTCGCCAGTGCGCGATACGGACCTCGTGGATGCTCATGCCGCACCCCCGTCGGTCTCGGCGAGCCGCTTCTTGGCGACGTCGAGCGCACTGCGCCCGGGTTCGATGTCGAAGACCTGGGCCAGGGCGTCCAGGGCGTACTCGGTCAGGGAGGTGGTGGCGGGTCCCTCGAAGCCGAGGAGGAGAACGTCGCCCACGATGGGGCCGGGGTAGAGGGTGGAGGCGAGCATGTTGAGGCGCTTGTCCTCCAGCCGGCCTTCCTCGTTGACGATCATGGCGACGTTCTCGATGGGGGTGCGGACGAGTTCGATCCACTGGCAGCCGATGAGTTTTGCCATGTCGCGGGTGTTGTCGGGCCGGACCTGGATGCGTTGGATGGGCTGGTCGGCGTCGGCGGGCAGCAGGAGCCCGGTGGCGGGCTGGATCTGGATCATGATGTCGTTTCCCTGGGGGTGAGGCCGAGCATGTCGGCCAGGTCGATTGCGTCGTGGCGTGCGAGGGTTCGTAGAGCGGCGAGTCTCTGCGTTTCGGTGATCTCGGCCGGCGGGATGAGGTCGCGGACGATGACGGTTTCGTCGAACTCCGGTCTTGTGCGGCTCATGCGATGCCCCTCAGTGGGTTGTCCTGTTCGGCGCGCTGCTGGTAGGCGGCGACCGAGTCGGTGTAGATGCGGATCTTGTGCACGCGGGAGCCGGGACGGGTGCGGATGGCGTATCCTCCGAGCTCTCCGGCGCGCCACATGGCGGCGACGTTCTTGGCGGTGGTGCCGATCAGTTCGGCCGCCTGGGCGGTGGACATGGTGGGTCTGGGTCCGAGGTCGTTCACGGCAGGTGCCCTTCCGCGATGGCGTCGAGGAGTTCATTCAGGGCGACCCTGCAGAGGCCGCCAAGATGGCTCGGGCAGATCCACGCCCACCCGATTCGCTTCCAGGCGTTCTTGCTGGCCCCGCTCCAGTCATCGTCGGTTTCCCGTCCGCATGCGGCGCAGACGATGGCGAAGTGATGTCCGCAGTGCTCCATGTAGTCGCGCACCAGGGCGTGCTTGCCTTGCGCCCACATGCAGTGGCGGCAGTAGACGGCCAGCACCTTGGGGGGCTCGCTCTGGTCCAGCAGGGTTGTGTACTCGGGGTGCTGGCACTGGGGGCAGGGTTGGGGGGTGGTGATGCCGATCAGGTCGGCGACGTCGATGTCGCGGCTCATATCAATGCCTCCTGTGCGGGTTCCTGCTCGGGCTTCTGGGCGGGCTCCTGCTGGAGGTTGTTGATGCACACGTTGAGGAGGGTGATGGTGTCGCCGAGGTAGTCGTTCGCCATCGCGACGAGACCCGTGTCGGGGAGGGCGCGGTCCTGTGCCGCGCTCACCAGCACCTGGCAGGATTCGAGGATGTTCGTCAGCCATTCCAGGTCGACGGCCCGGTGGCGGGTGAGGGCGTCGGACACTTTGCCAACGCCCTCCTGGAGGCGTTCCACGGCCTCGTCGTTGGTGATTTTGAGTCGGCGGGGGTCGTACTCGCCGAGGTCGGTTGCGGGGATCTGGAGGGGGTTCATGCCGCCACCTCCTCGGCCGGGGGGCACAGCTCGGCGATGGTGACGAGCAGGGCATCCGAGTAGATGGCGCGCCCCCGGCCGGCCAGGTCGTACACGAGGTGGGTGACGGCTTCCCGGGGGAGGGTGTGGCCCGTCAGGACCTCTACCCGGCTGATCAGGAACTGCTCGGCTTCCGGGATGCTGGGCCAGGTGTGGCGTTTGATGGTTCTGTCGGCGGTGGTGTTCATGCCAGCGCCTCCCGGGCGGGAGCCGGCAGGGCGAACAGGGTGGACTGGATGACGCCCTCACGGATCAGGCGCAGACGGATCGCCTCCAGTCCGACGGGGGTGATGTAGGTGGTGGCGCGGGCCTTCCCGTTGGTCCTGTCGGTGTTGTAGGTCTTCACCGCGAACCATGACGCGGTTTTCGGGTTCGCGTAGGGCTGCCGTTTCCTGGGGCCGTGGGGGATCAGCAGTTTCGACGTGTACAGCCACTCCCACAGGCGGCGGTGTTTGACGCCGAGCAGGTTCGCGGCGGTGTCGACCAGGTAGCATCCCGAGCCGTTGAGGAACTGGTCGTAGCCGTCGGCCTTGCGCTGGTTCTTCTCGGCGTGCTTCACGGCGGCCTCGAGCCCCTTGGCGAGTTCGGACAGGTAGGCCAGGTTCCTGGGCGAGAGTTCCGACAGGTCCGGCTGCGGGGCGGATGGCGTGGTGGCGTAGGTGCCGGTGCGGCGGATCGCAGGGAGGACCTCGTGCGTCACCCAGCGCTGGAAGGAGCGGACGAGGGCGGTCTTGGCCTCCACCTCGGAGTCGGTCAGGCCGCGGGCCTTGGTTGGTTGCAGGTGGAACAGCAGGGTGTAGAGGCCTGATTCGTTGACGATGGACACCGTTTGCCGACCGCCGGGGGTGTCGATTTGCGTACCCCCCTTGTCTTCGGGGTCTACGTGCTGCATGACGCGGTTTCGGTTGGTGACGCCGAAGTAGTCGCAGACGTCGCCCGTGACGAACCAGGGTTCGCCGTTGATGTCGAGGGTGCGCACTTCGCGCCCCTCGTAGCTGAATGGGGTAATGTTGGACATGGATTAGTCCCTTTCTTGGGGTCAGGCCCTCGCTGTTGCCGCAGCGGGGGCTTTTTCTGTTTGGGTTAGGCGGTCGCGGGCAACAGATCACCGGGCTCAATGTCGAGCCATGTGCAGATGAGGGCGACTTCATCGAGATTCAGGGCGACTTCGCCCGCATGGCGACGTTGCGCAGATGAGCGGCTAACGTGGAGGACGCCAGCAAGCTCTCTGATGCTTTTCCGCTGCCGCGCCATCTCGGCACGGAGGGAGGCCGCAGCTAGTTCGCTGGGGTATCGGTAACTCATGCGAGTTAGCTTAACCCATGCGGGTTAGCTGTGCAACCAGCGGGCTTTCGACCCGCTAACTGGGTATCGTTAACTCATGTCAACAGATAGCCAACAGGTATCGTCGCTGGCGCGAGCGGTCAGCGCAGACATCCGGGCGCGGCTGGGGGCGGAGCGCCGCTCGGGCAAGTGGCTGGCGGAGCAGATCGGGCTGTCGCAGAACTACGTGGCCAAGCGTTTGCGCGACGAGGCCCCCTTCAACTTGGATGACCTTGCCGCCATTGCGGAAGCATTCGGTATCGCACCCACCGCCTGGCTGGATTCGACGCGCGGCGCGGCCGCCAGGGCTGCACGCGAATTCGCTCCCGGGTCTGACCGCATCCAAGGGCGCTCGGAGGGGGCGGCGATGCACGCCGCCCGGGAAGTGCTGGGGGACTCCCGCACACTTGCCGCGCCTCGCCCACCGAGCGTGCAGGAGCTGAAGCAGCAGCGGCTCCTGGAGCAGGCGCAGCCTGCAACGTGGGCTGCCGACGACCGCTCCTACCGGGCGCAGTACGAAGACGACGACTGGGAGCCGCGCTGAGCGGTGCCGCGACATGCCGCGCGACCAGGCACTTTGCCGCGAACCGTCGGCGTGTCGCGGCAGATGGCCGGGACCGGGGCTATTGTCGGCCGATAGGACGACACGGCAGTCGTTCCAGCGAGAAGAGCCTCAGGAGGAGCGGTGTCTGCACCCACTGGACAGCAGGCCCCTGTCGCGCGCAAGAAGAAGCCTGGTTGGCGAATCTGGGCGCACGCCGCCAAGGTCGTTCTGTGGCGTCGCCGCGCCAAACTGACCAAGGCCCTGGGGGCGCTCGCACTCATCGCGGCGGCCTGCGTGGCGGTGTCCTACTGGTCCGCGAAGGCGAGCACTCCGGGAGCGGCCACCCCGACCAAGGGGCCCATGGAGCAGGTGGCGGCATCCTGTGGCGTCAGCGCGGCCTCCGATGGGCAGTCGATCACAATGCGCACAGCCGGCGCGAAAACCTCCGGCGGGAAAGGCGCCAAGGACGTGGCATGCGTGCTGGTCGGGCTGGGGGCCCCTCAGCACATCTACAGCCTGATCGACGCGACCCGCGCACTGGATGGTATGCAGAGCGAATCCTGGGGGGATTATGTGGCGCGCTGGACGTATCACCCGGACAATGGACTGACCATAGTGATAGCTCACAAGCCGAAGTGAATCCCAACAGGAAGCCGCCAGGGCTGGCGGTGACGACCGGGAGCTGCGCTGAGCGACCCCGGACTTCGGTGAGGGTGGCGGGGGCTATCCTTCTGGCATCCAATCGGTTCGAATTCCCGAAGGGGGAGCCATGCGTCGCATCGTCGCGTCGTCCGTTTTCTTGCCATGGCGGCAGGCCTTTCGGCCAATAGCGGGGAAATGTTCCCGGGATTCATCCAGCGAGCGGAATAATGGCAACAAAATGAAGGGGGAGGGATTGTGGCGAGGACGCTGCTGATCGATGACTGGACATATCACACCGCCCGGGTCCATAAAAAGAACCGTCAGGACTACCAGCCGAGCAATGTCCTGGGAATTGACGTGCTGGATTTCGTGGAGAAGGCCCTTCCGGTCAGGGCGTCGTTCGACAAGAAGGAGAAGCAACGGTGGGTGCGTGTGGATGACGTGCGCAGGGCGGGAAGGCGGAGTCTGCTGGTGAAGGCCACGGCGGGGGCCTATGGCGAGTCCGGGGAGGTTGTGGACCGCCGCGACTCCTCCGTGGCGTTCACACTGGAGCCGGATCATGCGACCACGGCCGCCACTCGGATGCTGGTCCTGGTGCCCGATGTCGGCCTGCACGCCTTCGCGTTCATCGAGCGCTCCACCGGGCGGGGATCTGCCGGCCTGGACCTGGTGGGGCAGTTGAAGCAGGCCTGGCTGGAGAAGGGTACGGGGGCGACCTGGAAGCAGGCGTGGATGCAGGACGCCGACCCCTGGCTCGAGTCCGGCGATCTCAAGGTGATTCAGGTCAAGAGGTATCGCGGCCCTTCCGGGACGACCTCTCCCGACGTGGAGAATCTCGGTGCATTCGAATACGCAATGCGCGCCCAGAGGGGAAAGTCCTTCAAGAAGAAGGTTCTCGAAGAGGTTCTCAAGGATGCGAGAAAAGCAAACGAGCTGATAGGCATCGACCATGAGGATGGCGACCGGTTATTTCTAGAAGTCGCTCTGGATGGGCGTGTTGCGAAATTTGCCATCGGGGATGGAAAACTTCCCAGGGTGCAGGCGGTGCTAGATGATCAACTGGATGACAATGATTTCATAAAGTGCTGCATTGAGAATGCTCAGAGGGTGTGCGATCAGGTAGGATTGACCTATCAGCCCGAATGGGTTTCGCGACTTCAGGAGTGAGGTGAATCATGGCCGGTTTCTTTTCCGACTACTGGCTGGCCCTGACGGACGGGCGCAATGCATGGAAGATCGTCGCGGGGCATGTTGTTTTACCAATCGCTCTAGGCATCGTCGCCCTGTTGGCCGATTCCCCAGTGGCGAAGTCGCAGGTGATCAGCGTCGTCTCGATCCTGGCGGGCCTCCTGTTCTCCATGCTGGTTCTACTCATCGATCTCCGGGGACGTGTGCGACGCGGGGAGGACAAGCGCGCCGCCCCAGGGGACCGCGACTGCCTCAACCTTGATTACGCCTACTACGCCACCAGCTACGCGATC
>ERZ772957.449-NODE-449-length-33753-cov-11.696510_pt1 | contig 33753 bp, 26 predicted proteins | sample MGYA00580682_ERZ772957 | MGnify/ENA primary metagenome ERZ772957 (study PRJEB29015, sample SAMEA2737921) | human oral metagenome | biome: human oral; feature: human-associated habitat; material: dental | place: China | collected 2025 ...
ACGCATCTTAAGATGCAGCAGGTAAAAGGCCCTTATAGGGCCAAAACAAACCACCGGCTAAGCTGATGGTTATGATTTGTCTATGTTACAGGTGTCATAAATTGACTTGTTTTGTCGTGCCGTGTGTGCCATGTGTCATATTAAAGGAGTGTAAATTTATGCATAATCGGTGTATATTGCCGTTTTTCCGTTATGTTCGTAAATAAATGCAGTACTGTTCCAATACTTTTCCATCATAAGGAGTACCTTTACAGCTTCCTCGTATCTGCTATGTGTGTAGCGGTCTGTCATTCACTCAAGGGAGTGTCTCGCAATTCGTTTAATATTTGCGATTGCCATGCTAGGAATATGTGTAAGGTCAGTTACATAGCTATGTCTAAAGCAATATGGTTCTAACTAAGATTTCGGTAGTATAAAGTTCTCATGCTTAAAGGTTTAACCATACAACATAATGTCATTGTACCTCCGTTATTATTATAGTGTCTTACTAGTGCATTTGGTGACTTGGCTTTAATTATATATATCCTATTTCAATTAAATATGTGTGATTAAATAATTCATTTATGCACATAGAAACGTATAATGTGTTGAAATATGTGCATAAATGAAAAATAACAGTCATAAAAACACAAATATTTTGTGTTTATAAGTGATTTTTATGCTTAAGTATGATAGCATAAAGTATGAGAAAATAGGAGGTGTAGAATGAGACTAATACGATTATCTGTTGACGGACTTGAGCTTTTTAGCAACAAAATTGAAATTGATTTTTTTGCTGAACAAAATGTAATGTCAAATAATACAGAGATGGTTCACAATCCATTTGGGAAAATATATACAAATAACGTTATGTCTATTGTTGGGGTAAATGCATCTGGTAAAACATCATTATTAAAACTTATTGCCTTTTCATTAGATTTTTTACGTGGAGAATTGATAAATAATATTGAAACACGGGATGTATTGCTACAATGTGATTGTGCTACATTTGAGATAATCTTTTATGATGATAAAGATAGTCTGTATAAACTCACTTCAAAAATTGCAATGGATGAGTATAATGAAATAGATGAACGGTATATAGTTGTTGAAGAAGAACTATATAAGAAAAAAATATCAAAAATCAGATCAAAAAAAGATTTATTTACGGATATAGATTCGCATTTTTTCATGCGCAGAGATACTGATGATAAGTTTCTTAAAGATGATATGAGTATTGCTTTTTCAATAAGTAGAGATAATGGTTTGATATTGAGAAATCTTATTAAAATCAACAACCGCAATATGTTAAAGTTTAGTAAAAAGTTTGGGTTTCCAAAAGAACTAGTTCATTTTTTAGATTCTAATATAGATTATATTAATTATAATGATGAAAGTAAAGAAATTGAACTTGCATTCAAAGATAAGCCTATAATTTACATAAATAAACAGTCTCAACTATTTGACTATATGTCGTCCGGAACAATAAAAGGAATTACTGTTTTTCTAAGCGCAATGTTTGTTTTTTATAATGGTGGATATTTGATAGTAGATGAATTAGAGAATCACTTCAATAGAGAAATTGTAAGAACTTTGTTAAGATTTTTTATGAATGATAAAATCAATAAAAGTGGTGCAACATTAATATTCTCAACCCATTATTCAGAATTGCTAGATGAAATTGAAAGAAGTGACAATATATATATTGTGCAAAATAAAAAAGGAATTGTTGTTCAAAAACTTTCCAATATTCTGAACAGAAATGACATAAAGAAAAGTGATGTATTTAAGAGTGGATATATAGATGGAACAACTCCATATTATGAAACATACATCCAATTTAAAAATGCAATGATTAACGGAATGCATGTAGAGGAAAAGATGAATGAGTAATTCAAAAATAATTGCTTGTATTGTTGAAGGTGCAGCTGAAAAATTCATAATAACAAAACTGCTGGATGAAAATAAATTAAAATTTTCAAGAGAGAAATTATTGGAAGAAGAGGTGATTAGTGTAAGAAGTGCTAAAAAATTTGAAGAAAAGTATCTGAGTAAAAACTTTGAGTCGAAGATTACAGTATATAGAATACTAGATTCAAAAAAAGAAAAATTTAAATTAAGTAAAGTATATGAAAATAAGGTAGATGTTATTAATATAGTTACTGCACCTGAAATTGAAATTCTAATAATCATTAATGAAAATAGATATAAAGATTACTGTAAGTATAAAAGCTCTCTTAAGCCAAGTGAATATTGCAAACAGAACCTCAAATATCGCAATGTAAAAAAGATGGATTTTTTGAAAGAATACTTTTGTGATGTATTAAAATTAGAAAATGCCATAAAAAAATATAAAAAAATACACAAAGGAAAAAAAGGAGAACTATGCGTAGCGGATTTATTAAAGGAGTGAAATTTTGAGTAAATTGGCTTTCACTGGTAGATTGGTGAATATACACTGATATTTGCAAAGGGTAAGCCTTTAAGGCAATGTATAAATTTACTTACATAAGTTAAGAGAGACCAAACCATTGGGGATGGTTTCTCTTTAGTTAAAATGCAATTTATATCATATCAATCTTTCACAGTTCTTCTTAACTTCGTTTAATGTCAACATTAATTATACTTTTTAAATCTTGAATTTACAATCTAAGTGCAACAAATGAATAATGACTCATTGTTTCTGATAAAATGGTGTTTGCTAATACATCCAAATACCAGGAGGCATAATTAGTCATTACAAACATATTACACCAGAGGAACGTGAAAAGATACTACTTCTCCATTCACAAAATTGCACAATTACATATATTGCTAACAGCATTGGCAGAGATAAGTCAACAATCTCTCGTGAGTTATCTCGTAATACTGTGGATAGTAAGTATTCTGCCATATCGGCTCAAGCTGCATACGAAGTTCGCAGAAAGAATTGCCGTCCTAAGCATAAACTCTCGAATCCAACGATTTTTAAATATGTTCAAGAAAAGTTTCTTGAGCATCAATGGTCACCGGAACAGATTTCTGAGAGGCTAAAGCTGGAACATGCGAGTTTCAGCATTAGTTATTCAACAATTTATAGAGCTGTCTATGCAAGAATGTTTGACACAAAAGCCAAACGCAAATCGAAGGGGAATCGAGGTGCGATACGGAAACTTAGACATAGAGGGAAAACTCGTCATACTAAGGAACACACTGAAAAACGTGGCAAAATAGTTATTAGCAACAATCTCTCAGAGCGACCTGCCGAGGCAGATAGTCGTTCACGTATTGGGGATTGGGAAGGTGATACTGTTGCCGGAAAGAAAAATGGTCCTTGTCTCGTTACACTCGCAGATAGAAAAAGTCGACTTCTTCTATGTATGAAGGCAGAAAAGAAAACTGCCGCTCTTGTGAGTTAGGTTATGATTAAATGCCTCAAAGAGCAGCCATTATTCTCAATTACTCCAGATCGTGGAAAGAAATTCGCAAAGCATGCAGAAACCTCGGCTGCATTGAACAATGTGCAATTTTACTTTCCACAGCCACATCAGTCTTTGCAACGTGTAATAAACGAAAACACTAACTGCTTAATTCGCGAGTGTTTTTCGAAATGAACCGATTTTTCAAAGTGTAGCGATGAATATATACAAAGCAAAGTGGATGAATTAAACAGACAACCTTGAAAATGCTTAGGCTATCTAACTCCTTATGAAGTATATTATTTAACCACGTTGCACTTGACTTGACAATTCAAGATAAAATAATACAAGCTTCTAAAGTATAAACACACCAACAGGAAACACTTATGGACAAAAAACGAAACGACCGCATAGCAACTATTGTATCTATCGGCTTACTGGCTACAATATGTCTGATTTCAGGCCTGACAAGATATTTCAGTTCAGGGGAAGTCGACACGGTAACAGGATATTCTACACTCAGCTACAATGTGACTGTGGATGTTAGAAAAGACTATTCATACGTAGTAGTGGAGAAGATCAAGGTGAATTTCACCGATCCAAAGCACGGTATAGTTAGAAACATTCCTTTCGGCAAGGGATACAAGATCAAAGACGTATCCGTAGATGGGGATAAATACAAGATTAAGAATCTGTATAAAGCTAACCAAATGCAGATTAAAATCGGTGATAAAAAGAAGACTGTTACTGGCGTTAAAGATTACACCATCATCTATACCCTCGCTAATTACGAGCGCAAGAATAATCCTAACGACATATATGTGGATGTGCTTCCGTCGGAATGGGCGACAGATATAAAGTCGGCATCAGTTTCTGTGTATCTGCCGCAGCATTTTCCGTACAGCGGTATGAAAGGGTATAGTGGCCCGCACAGCAGCACATGCAATATGTACGGGACGTGGACCTACGACAAGAATCAAAATATAATCGAATATAGCGTTCAGAATTTGCCTGCGAATAATGGTGCCACATTGCTCGTAGATACTCCAAAAGGCTACTGGTATAAAGCACCTAGCAAATACTGGGTGAACTATGTGACCGTAATAGTAGCAATTCTCGGCGTCATTATACTTATCGTGTTTAGGGTTTTGAACGAAAAAGAGCACCCGATTGTTGCGCCCGTTACGTTCAAGCCACCAAAAGGTGTTCCGCCTGGAGAAATCGGATATCTGGTCGACGAAGCGGTAAATAAGAGGGATATCACATCGATGTTCTTTTATTTGGCATCCAAGGGGTATATCTCGATTGAGGAATACAAGAAGGGAAAATATCAATTCGAAAGCCTCCGGATTCCCGACGTATATGACGAACCGCCGATTACCGTTACTTTTTACAAAACTATATTTGGAAGCACGAAGAATGGCACGCTTGGCAAGGTAGTGAGCCTAGAGGAAGCGAGCAAACGCATAGGCAAAGAATGTGAACTTATTAGAAAGGTGATCACTGAAGAGTACACGGACAACAAATCGATATTTTCTAAGAAATCGCAGAAAAATCAGGAGATTGCAGATATCATCAGCTGCATTATAGGAGGTATGCTGATCGCACTTTCTATGTATAGAGAGTTTTACCTACCCGGCTGGCAAATTTTGATATTCGTATATGGTGGCTCGGTAATACTTGCTGCATTTTGGAGAGTGCCTGTCAAGAGGATGTGTAGAGAGTATCATTTTCATAGGACGAGAAGCGGCCCTTGGAGCGTTACATCTTTTGCGTTCTGGGGAATTATCTACCTGGCGATATCATCGGGTATATTATTTTTTTTGTACAAGATTGCGGGCGGTGAGATGACGATTTATTCTCTAGCTGCAATAGCTACATATGCCTTGGCTGTACCGTTAATTCTACTAGGATTTCTCAAGAGAACTAAGGATAGCGCCAAGCTTTATGGTGAGATCATCGGCTTCAAAGAATTTATCGCTACAGCAGAGGTGGATAGGTTAAACGCCCTTGTTCAAGAAGACCCAGCGTATTTCTACGATGTGCTTCCGTATGCCTATGTATTTGGGCTTACCGACACTTGGGCGAAGAAGTTTGAACCTAAGAATCTAACCGGACACATTGGATACAGTGCGTTAGGCGGAGATGTATACGACTTTATAAATATGGACATTATGATTCATCATGTTCAGTCTAGTGCGTTTTCTAGAGTATCATCGGCATTGTACGCAGATGTCAGCGGCGGCCTCAGCTCTGGTGGCGGAGGATCTGTCGGTGGCGGCTCAGGCGGCGGAGGAGGCGGTGGCTGGTAGACACTGATTTCCAATGTATACGCACTACGCCCAAATCGATTATTCCTAAGCTACAGAATGACGATTCGAAACTACTTGAAATAATAACACTGATATACTAAAGGAGCAGCAATGCAGCAGTACTTCATATACGGCAGCCCTAGCGCTGAAACTATTGAGATAACGGACAAGGATACTATAAAGCACATGTTTCAGGTCATGAGACTTAGGGCTGGCGATGAGGTAGTCCTCGTGTTCCCAGATGGCATCAAGAGACTTGCAGAGGTTGTAGATGCAGAGAGCAGAACTATGCGAATCGTAGAAGAGCTAGAAGAAAATGTTGAACTGCCAGTCCACGTTACTATCGCATGCGGTTTTCCTAAAGGCGATAAGTTTGCTACCATAGTGCAGAAGGCGACGGAGCTCGGAGCTGCGGAGATATGCGGTTTCCCAGCGGATAGATCAGTAGTGAAATGGGATGATAAGAAACTATCTAAGCTAACAGAAAAACTTGAGAAGGTGGTTAAAGGAGCTGCTGAGCAGAGCAAGCGCAACATAGTTCCGGGTATTAAGCTAGTATCTAATAAAAAGAATTTTATAGCTAGCTTCACTGAATACGACAAGGTGTTTATTGCCTACGAGGAAGCGGCAAAGGAAGGCGAGAAATCTGCTCTTGCAAAGGCACTTTCGGAAGTTTCAGCAGGAGAGAAGTTGCTCTTTATATTCGGGCCAGAGGGTGGGATTACTGACAAGGAAATAGAAGCGTTTACAGAGGCTGGAGCGATATGCATAGGGCTTGGTCCACGCATCATGAGAGCCGAAACAGCACCTATATATGCATTGTCTGCTGTGAGCTATGCACTTGAACTGAGCAAATAACGAGGTTCAGTTAGATAACATAGGTAACTCGCAGTATTTGCAAAATATAATATAAAGTCCTACAATTAGTGTTAGAGAGCAACACTTAAGCAGTTTACGGAAGGAGGTTGTTATGACACTTAGAGAGAAAGCAACATTAGCTGCATTTAATAAAGCTGTTGATATAGGATTCAAAAAGATTAAGAAGAATCCTAGAGAAGGTATGCTTGATATCGTCGGTATTATAGATAAGTATATGATGCCTAAAAGCGAACAGGAAAATAGTGGTAAGAAAGCTATCGAGAGTATCAGGCGTGAGTTTGCAGATCCCAACTCAAGCTGGGTTTCATTTGCAACCGATATGGTAAACGACGTAGATGAGAATGTAATCAAACACTTTGTTTCTAACGTCGGATTCAATGCGGCATACAAGGGCAATAAAAAGAGATGCAAATTGCAGCGTGAAGAGAATTGCAATATTCCGTGGGCAATATTGTTTGATCCGACATCGGCGTGTAACCTTAAGTGCACAGGATGCTGGGCAGCCGAGTATGGTCATAAGAATAACCTTAGTTATGATGAAATGGCTAGTATTATTAAGCAAGGTAATGATATTGGGACATATATGTACATTCTCACTGGTGGGGAGCCACTTGTACGCAAGGACGATATTATAAAACTTGCGGAAGAATTCAATGATAGTGAATTCCATATTTTTACGAACGGAACTCTTATTGATGAAAAGTTTTGTAAAGAAGTTCAACGTGTAGGAAACATCTCCTTTGCAATTAGCATTGAGGGTACCGAAGAGTCAACAGATTCTCGCCGCGGAAAAGGTGTGTATAAGAGAGTTATGGATTCTATGAAGTTGTTGCAGAAACATCATTTGTTGTATGGAGTATCTATTTGTTATACGAGTGTAAACTACAAGTATGTAACTGACGATGAATTCATTATGATGCTTAGAGAACATGGGTGTAAACTAGCTTGGTACTTCCATTACATGCCTGTTGGTAATGATGCAGATCCAAGTTTGATGCCGACTGCGTCACAGCGTAAACATGTGATGGATAAAGTTCACATCATTAGATCTAAGGATTATGCTAATAACATGTTTGCTATTGACTTCCAAAATGACGGTGAGTACATCGGCGGATGCATCGCAGGTGGACGCAATTACTTCCATATCAATTCGGCAGGTGATATGGAACCATGCGTGTTTATACATTATTCTGATTCGAATATTCGCAAGGATACTATAATGGAAGCTCTTAAGAAACCGCTGTTCATGGCATATCACCATAATCAGCCATTTAACAGCAATCATCTAAAACCTTGCCCAATGCTCGAGAATCCTGGTAGACTTTCCGAGATGGTAAATGATTCAGGTGCACATTCAACAGATATGATTTCACCTGAAAGTGCTGAACATCTTGAAAATAAGTGTAAACCATATGCTAAGCAATGGAATGCAACTGCCGAAGCGATTTGGAACCATAGAAAACATAATAAGGGAGTGCATTAACAGTTTACACATCAAATATGCGTGAGGATACATTGCTTTTCTAAATTGTTTCTAAAATGTTTTTTTGCAGAAAATTTTAATATACCTCTAGACAAATTATTTGAGTATGCTAAAATGCTTAAGGTTTAGATATAGTAACTCGCAGAAAGAGGTAGATAGATGGAGAGGCGAATGTTTCGCGACTTGTATCTTGAATATAATAACGTAGATTAGGACTTCGACATTGGAATTGTTTTTCCAGTGATCGAAGTCTTTTTTTAAAATTAATGTAGATGTGGAAACAGGAAAGGTGGAAAAAATGGCAAAAAGAAGTGACATCAAGAAGATTCTGGTTATCGGTTCAGGACCTATCGTAATCGGTCAGGCGGCAGAGTTCGACTACGCGGGCACACAGGCATGTATTGCTCTAAGGGAAGAGGGATATGAGGTAGTGCTCTGTAACTCCAATCCTGCGACTATCATGACGGATACCTCTATGGCAGATAAGGTGTACATGGAACCGTTAACCCTCGAATACCTAGCAAGGATTATCAGATACGAAAGACCTGACGCTATTTTACCTGGAATCGGTGGACAGACCGGACTAAACCTTGCGATGCAGCTTGAGAAGAAGGGTGTACTAAAAGAGTGTCGTGTTGAACTCCTCGGAACCAAGAGTAATAGTATTGAACGAGCAGAAGATAGAGAGCTTTTTAAAGAACTTTGCGAAGAACTTGGAGAACCTGTAATCCAATCCGACATTGCAAATAGCGAAGAGCATGGACTTGAGATTGCAAAAGATATTGGTTTTCCTGTGGTTCTCCGCCCGGCGTTCACACTCGGTGGTACGGGCGGTGGATTTGCATACGATGAAGAGGATTTTAAAGAGCTTATAAAGCGTGCGCTATCCATCTCACCAACTCACCAGGTTCTAATCGAGAAGAGCATCAAGGGCTTCAAGGAGATAGAGTATGAGGTAATGAGAGATGGCACTGATAAAGCAATCGCAGTCTGCGATATGGAAAACCTCGACCCAGTTGGAGTGCACACAGGCGACTCGATAGTAATCTGCCCAACCCAGACTGTAAGTAAAGAAGATAACGAGATGCTTAAGAATAGTGCGCTTAAGATCATCCGTGCACTTCAGATTGAAGGTGGCTGTAACGTGCAGTTCGCACTAAATCCAAATTCGTCTGAATACTACTTAATCGAGGTAAACCCAAGGGTTTCTCGTTCATCCGCACTTGCGTCCAAGGCAAGCGGATATCCAATCGCAAGAATTACAGCGAAGATTGCGGTGGGCATGACACTGGATGAAATCGAGATTATAGACCAGCCCGCTTCGGTAGAGCCTGCCGTTGACTATGTTGTGAGCAAGGTGTCGAGATTCCCATTTGACAAGTTTGCAGATGCAGATAATAAGCTCGGAACGCAGATGAAAGCCACTGGAGAAGTTATGAGCATAGGTATGAATCTCGAAGAGAGCATTCTCAAAGCCGTTCGCTCCCTTGAAATAGACGTTTCCCACATATACATGGAGAAGTTCGATTCTTGGGATACTTATGAGATGAAGGAGTATATAACTGAGGGTCGAGACGATAGAATATTCGCCATAGCAGAGCTTCTGAGAAGAGGAGTGAGCAAGGCGGAGATATGTGAACTGACAGCAATAAATGAGTATTTCATAGAGATGTTTGAGAATATCATCTCCATCGAGAACGACCTAAGGGCTAACAAAAACGATGTCGCAAGAATGAGGATAGCAAAGCAGTATGGATTTTCAGATGTTGAAATCGCAAGGCTTTGGAACGTAACAGAAGAACAGGTATGGAAGCTTCGTGAAGAGATTGAGCTATTCCCAGAGTACAAGATGATAGATTCTTGTGCAGGATCTAAGGATGCATATGTGCCATATTTCTATTCCACATTTGACGGAAGTGAGACCAAGAAGACTAAGGATTCAGGCAAGAGAAAAGTAGTTGTTCTAGGCTCAGGACCGATCAGAATCGGACAGGGTGTTGAGTTCGATTACTCGACTGTTCAGGCGGTGAGGACTCTCCGTAGTCAAGGCTGTGAAGCTATAATCATAAATAACAACCCTGAGACAGTTTCGACAGACTACACGACTGCAGATAAGCTCTACTTTGAGCCACTTTGCGTCGAGGATGTTATGAGTATCCTAAGACTCGAGAAACCAGATGGTGTAATCGTTTCGCTAGGAGGGCAGACAGCTGTGAACCTTGCGAATGCTCTCGATGAAAGGGGTGTAAAGATTATCGGAACAGACTGTGCAGCAATCAACGCTGCCGAAGATAGAGATGAGTTCGATAAACTGCTCCAGAAGCTCGGTATCGCTAAGCCAGAAGGAAAAGCAGTCACTGACATAGATGAAGGCTGCACAGTTGCTAAGGAGATAGGTTATCCGGTACTTGTTAGACCAAGTTTCGTGCTTGGCGGTAGAGCGATGAGAATTGTTGCGGATGAGACTCAGCTCAGGCAGTATCTGAGAACAGCCGTGGAAATCGACGAAGATAAACCAGTGCTCGTTGACCACTATATCCGCGGAAAGGAAATCGAGGTGGATGCAATTTGCGATGGCACAGACGTATTTATCCCAGGCATCATGGAGCTCGTTGAGCGTACAGGCGTTCACTCAGGTGACTCGATTAGTATCTACCCGCCATGCTCTATTTCAGATAAGGTAAAGGAGACAATCAGAGAGTATACTGAGAAGTTAGGGCTAGGAATAGGTATTCGCGGTCTATTTAATATCCAATTCATCGTTGACTCTGCTGAAAACGTATATATCATCGAGGTAAATCCAAGATCCTCGAGAACCGTTCCGTTCCTATCCAAGGCAACAGGATATAACCTCGCTGATATCGCATCCAAGGTAATGCTCGGAATCAGCTTAAAGGAGCAAGGGTTCAAGGGTGTGAAGCCGCTCGAGAAGAAGAGATGGTATGTAAAGGTTCCAGCGTTCTCATTCGCAAAGCTTTCTGGAATGGATATAAGACTATCGCCTGAGATGAAATCAACTGGCGAAGCCATCGGGTATGATGATGATATGATGCGTGCTTTTTATAAGGCCATGCAGGCGGCAGGCATGAGGATGCAGAATTACGGAACGGTATTTGCATCGATCAACGACGAGTCTAAGGAGGATGCACTTCCTCTAATCAGAGGCTTCTACGACCTTGGATTCAACATCGAGGCAACAGAGGGTACCGCGCAGTTCCTCAGAAATAATGGTGTAAAGACCAGAAGCTTCAAGCACACTGATAACAGCCTAGATGTAGTTATGGATGAGTTCAGACAGGGATACGTGACATACTTGATTAACATCGGAGACATCAGATCCGTAGATGCAAATTCCATGGGTAGCCGCATCAGAAAGTGTGCTGCTGAAAATAACGTGACTACGCTCACCTCGCTCGATACCGTGAAAGTCCTACTAAAAGCGCTTGATGATATAACATTTAAGGTGTCCACAATCGATGCTTAGTGTTATAATTAGGTATTATTCAACCAGAGGAGGGGGCTATGAACATCAGAGAGTGTGTAAAGATGAGGCATTCCGTGCGCGCTTACGATGATAGACCTATCGATACGAAGGCGGTAGAGGACCTCAAGGTCATGATTCAGCAGTGTAACCGTGAGGGCGATATGCATTTTCAGCTTATACAGGATGAGCCAAAGGCGTTCTCGAGTCTACTTGCAAAATACGGCAAATTCTCAAATGTTAAAAATTACATTGCCGTAGTCGGTAGGAAGCGTGACGATCTCGATGATAAGGCGGGATACTACGGTGAGAAGCTAGTGATTCGCTGTGTGCAGCACGGACTCAGCACTTGCTGGGTAGGCGGAACCTACAAGAAGGTCAAGGAGTCGATTGACGTAGGGCACGATGAGAAGATTGTTGCCGTAATTGCCTTAGGATATGGGCGTACGATGGGAGCTAGCAGGAAGTCTAAGAAGCCAGAGGATGTATTCGATGGCAAGTCTTCGAGGATTTCAAGCTACGAGGATACTCCTGAGTGGTTCAAGAAGGGCGTAGAGATGGCGCTTCTCGCGCCGACGGCCATGAACCAGCAGAAGTTTACCTTTGCGATAAGCGGAGATAGAGTGAAGATAAAGCCTGGCTTTGGACCATTTACTAAGCTAGATGCTGGTATCGTCAAGTACCACTTTGAAATAGGATCTTCGCCAAAGGAGTTCGTGTGGGCATAATATGATGCATAAGGCAAAATACGACGCATAACCGCTCAAAGTCAAATTATAAGTGAGCACTTCTAGTCGTAAGCTTCTAATAAGATGATACATCAATCAGGTATAGGACAGGATAATGAACGAAATGCATGAGATTCGCCAGGTTGCTGTCATGAGATCTGCCTTCAAGCAGAAGTACGGTATACCGAGGCAGCCGAGACTCGTACAGGGCCTTAAGTCGGAGATAGTCTTCGGCGACGAATTTAATAATCCTGACGCTGTGAGAGGACTCGACGAGTTCTCTCACATTTGGCTAATTTGGGGATTTTCGGACACCAAGATAGATATGACCGAGGAGCATCCAGCGTGGAGGCCTACCGTGAGACCGCCTCGCCTCGGTGGGGATATACGCAAGGGGGTATTTGCCACGAGGTCGCCATATAGGCCGAACTCACTTGGCATGTCTGCGGTTAAGCTTCTCGAGATAAGAGATTATAATGGTCAGCTCAGCCTCATCGTCGAAGGAGCAGACCTCCTCGACGGTACGCCGATATACGACATAAAGCCGTATATCCCATATAGTGATATCATCGCAGATGCAGATGAAGGGTTTGCAAAGAGCATTGATACTTCGATTGATGTTGAATTTCCAGATGACCTACTTGCAAAAGTCGATGAAGAGTTTCGCGCGCCGCTCATAGGGATACTTGAGCTTGATCCAAGGGATGCCTATGATAGGGATTCTGTAAAGCCGTGCAAGATGGCGTTTGCGAACGTCGATATAGAGTTCGTGCTTAGGGACGGAAAATTGGTTGTCACAGCGGTGAATGAGCTTCAAGGCTGATGATATAATCAGGTAAAGCTGGATTTAAAAAACTGCATAATATTTGAACAGGAAAGAAATGGATAACGACAAGATTATTACAGCGAGAATAGAGGATAAGCTCGAACAGTGTGAACGTGGTAGCTACATTACCACGACAGGCTTTCTTAACATGCACGAACAGTCGCTAGCCATGCGCATCGTGAAGGGGAGAAGCGACGTCAAATCATTTTTCTACGGTGGATATGATGATGCCGAGAGGCGGATTATCTTGTTCGTTCCAGACGGATATGCGGATACTCTTGAGGGTGCGCTAGAGATGATTTCACCGCTTTCGGTACTTCACATCAAGGTGGCACCTGGCAGCAGAAAGCTCACACATAGGGACTATCTCGGGTCTGTCCTCTCGCTCGGGCTTGATAGGTCTGTGATCGGAGATATCCTTGTAAACGACAAGGGTGCAGACATGATTGTAAATTCGGATATAGTGGATTTCCTATTATCCGAATTTCACAGTGCAGGCCATGCAAACCTCCAAATTACAGCCTCTGATATAGGCGAACTGGAAGTACCCGAGCAAAGAGTGAAAGCGGTCAGAGATACGCTCTCTTCACCTAGACTAGACAATGTGGTGTCAGCAGCATTTCATGTATCGCGAAGCGAAGCGGTGAGAGCAATCAAAGGAGGCATCGTTTTTGTAAATCACGAGGAAGTCACCAAGATAGATAAGCGTATAGACGAAGGTGATACGATTGTGGTCCGAGGTAAAGGAAAAGCAGAGCTCGCAGAGCTCGCGGGGCTCTCCAAGAAGGGGAGAATCTGGGCTGAGTTTAAGGTGTTCATCTAATATAAGATGGAGAAATTATCTCTGCACCATAGCACGAGCTTTGCTAGCTTCACTTTTCAGCGGAAAATCAGCGGAAATGGTACCGCACCAAGCCATAACAGTTTGAACTAGCTACTCGCTGGTGCTACAATCAAAGCGTGATAAATATTTCTCTATATAATTACATCGGAGGTAGACAAATGTTTGAATATACTGATATCAAGACTGCACCTGCAGCTCTAGGACCATACTCACAGGCAGTGATGGCAGGAAATACACTTTACGCTTCTGGCGCAATCGGAATCGACCCTGAGACAGGAAAGTTCGCAGGCGAGGATGTGCAGAGCCAGTGCGAGCAGGCTTGCAAAAATGTAGGCGAGATCCTGAAGGCAAACGGCATGACTTACGATAACGTAGTTAAGACCACTTGCTATATTCTCGATATGAAAGAGTTCAAGGATTTCAACGAAGTGTATGCTAAGTATTTCACTTCAAAGCCAGCTAGGTCATGCGTTGCAATCACAGCGCTTCCAGCAGGAGCACTCTGCGAAGTTGAAATTATTGCAGTGAAGTAAAACTCGCAATCAATAAAATTGTGAAGCAAAACTGCATATTAAATCAGTTAATAAAACACTGTGACGAAAAACTGCATTGAAATTTTCAATAGCGAAAAATGCACTAATTTCGGAGCAGTAGCTATGATAATCGACTGATTTTGCATAGCTGTAACATAAGTGACCGCCTGTAGAAGCCTTCTGGCGGTCTTTTTATTTTGAACTCCTATAAATCATGACCAAAAATTCATGTATAATAGCCAGTATGAAAGGAAGGGCTTATGAACGATATTAAGGTTATTAGATTTGATAATTTGCATGATATAGAGCTAAGTCACGTGTTCGAATGTGGTCAGTGCTTTCGCTGGAATGAATGCGAGGATGGTTCATACATAGGTGTTGCAGGCGGTCATGCGGCACACGTTTCGCTCGAACATGATGGTGAGTCGTGCTCGCTTATAATCGAGTGTACTGGCGGTAGTGAGAAGTATTGGCACAGCTACTTCGATCTGGATACGGACTATGGAGCGATGAAGAAAGCGCTTCTCGCTGGTGAGCCTAAGCTAGCGAAGTCTATAGATGTGTGTCACGGCATCAGGATACTTAATCAGGATTACTGGGAGGTTCTGATTTCATTTATAGTCTCGCAGAACAACAACATACCTAGGATTAAGAAATGCATCGAGTCATTAGCCAAGAACTATGGCACAGAGATAGGTGAATTCATGGGCGAAGTGCGATATGCATTTCCGACGCCCGAGCAGCTATCGAGGGCTACGCTCGAAGAGCTGGCGGATCTCAAGCTCGGATACAGGAATGCCTACCTCGTATCAGCTCCTAAGCACTTCGCTGAGCACGGAGTACCTACGGGGACGACGGAAGAGAAGCACAAGGCACTACTATCATATCTCGGAGTGGGACCTAAGGTCGCAAACTGCATACTTCTATTCGGACTCAGAGACTTCACGGCATTCCCTATAGACATCTGGATGAAGAAGATAATGGTTGATTTATACGGCTTTGATATCAAGGACATCAAGGGTATGCAGAAGTTTGCAGATGAACACTTCGGAGAACTAGGCGGCATAGCACAGCAGTATCTGTTCTATTACTATAGAAGCATGGAGTGAAGATATTTTCACATTTAATTCATAGTGCTATGTTGACAATGCATAAGGGGCTGAGTAAAATTATGTTATGAAGGTTAGCACTCTTGATTATTGAGTGCTAACAATACGAATAAAGCGTATAACGTATAATCAGGAGGTTACAAATGAGTATAGGAATAAAGCCACTAGGCGCAAGAGTTGTTATTAAGCGTAGCGAAGCACTTGAGAAGACTGAAGGCGGTCTGATACTTTCGGCAAGTGCCAAGGAGAAGCCACAGGAGGCTGAGGTTCTCGCAGTAGGTCCAGGAACTGAGGACGAGAAGATGGAAGTAAAGGTTGGAGATAAGGTTATATTCTCGAAGTACGGCGGTACAGAGCTCAAGTATGGTGGCGAAGATTATATCATCATGAGCCAGAGAGATATCTTGGCAGTTATCGAGTAATTGCTTAGCCTCTATATAAGTATAGCGAGTGCTATTAGGAGAGGCAGATATACATAATAGCTGTAGAGTCAGTAGTTTAAATATAATCACGCACTGTGATTGGTGCATATATAGGAGGAAGCTAAAATGGCAAAGGATTTACATTATGGAGAGGAGTCTAGAAGAAAGCTCCTCGCAGGCGTAGACAAGCTTGCAGATACAGTTAAGATCACACTTGGACCTAAGGGCAGAAATGTTCTCATCGAGAGATCGTATGGATCACCACTTATCACTAACGACGGTGTTTCAATCGCTAAGGAGATCGAGCTCGAAGACCAAGTTGAGAACATGGGAGCTCAGCTAGTTAAGGAAGTTGCTACCAAGACTAACGATGTAGCAGGTGACGGAACTACTACAGCTACACTTCTCACACAGGCTATCGTTCGCGAAGGATTTAAGAACGTAACTGCTGGAGCTAATCCAATGGTTCTCAAGAAGGGAATCAGCGGTGCTGTAGAGGTTGCAGTTGAGTACCTCAAGAATAGCGCAGTTAAGGTAGATGACAAGGAGAGCGTAGCTCAGGTCGCTTCTGTATCTGCTGGAGATAGAGAGATTGGTGAGCTAATCTCCGAGGCTATGGAGAAGGTAGGAACTGATGGCGTAATCACAGTTGAGGAGTCGAGGTCACTAGGCACTACACTCGACGTGGTAGAGGGTATGCAGTTCGATAGAGGATATCTATCACCATACATGGCAGCTAATTCTGAGAAGATGGAAGCAGTTCTCGATAATCCATACATCCTTCTTACAGATAAGAAGATTTCCAACATTCAGGACCTCGTACCGCTTCTTGAGGATATCATGAAGTCAGGCAAGAAGCTGCTCATCGTTGCAGATGACGTAGATGGCGAGGCTCTCGCAACACTCGTAGTTAACAAGCTAAGAGGAACACTCGATGTAGTAGCCGTAAAGGCACCTGGATTTGGTGACAGAAGAAAGGCTATGATGGAGGATATCGCTATCCTAACAGGCGGTACTGTAATCAGCGAAGAGCTAGGATATGAGCTCAAGGAAGCTACAGTGGATATGCTAGGTAAGGCTGGAACTGTTAAGGTTAACAAGGATCACACAGTAATTGTTAACGGTGCTGGAGATAAGTCTGAAATCGAAGAGAGAGTAGAGAAGATCAAAGGAGAGATTGAGGACTCAACTTCTGACTTCGATAGAGAGAAGCTGCAGGAGAGACTTGCTAAGCTAGTCGGCGGAGTTGCAGTTATCAATGCTGGAGCTGCTACAGAGACAGAGCTCAAGGATAAGAAGCTCAGACTTGAGGACGCTCTAAACGCTACTAGAGCTGCAGTTGAAGAAGGCATCGTTGCAGGTGGTGGTACATCGCTTATCTCTGCAATTGACAAGGTTTCTGAGTATGCTGAGAGCCTTGACGGAGATATGAGGACTGGTGCAAGAATCGTTGTTAGAGCACTCGAGGAGCCAGTTAGACAGATCGCTGAGAATGCTGGATTTGAAGGCAGCGTAATCGTTGCTAAGGTTAAGGAGTCCAAGAAGGGCGTTGGATTTAACGCAGCAACAGAGGAGTACGTAGACATGATCGAAGCTGGTATCGTTGACCCAGTTAAGGTTACTAGATCTGCACTTCAGAACGCTTCGAGTGTCGCAGGTATGCTTCTCACTACTGAAGCTGGAATTTCAGAGATTAAGGAAGACTTGCCAGCTGCACCTGCAATGCCTGCAGGCGGCGGAATGGGCATGATGTAATAGGCGAGGGATATGGCAGCAAGAGCATCATCAAAGACGGATAGAGTAATAGCTGAACGCCTCATGGTCAGTCCTCTTTTTAAGGATATGACGGTAGAAGACGTGGATAGCTGTTTTACATGCAGCGGTGCACTCTGCCTTTCGTTCAAGAAGGGGGACATGATATTCACTGAAGAGGATGAACCAACAAAGCTTCACATCCTCCTAGAGGGTGGAGTGAGGATCGGTTACGATTCCTTCGACGGCAACAGGAGAATTATCGGAAACTTCACAGATACGGGAGAGGTGTTCGGAGATATATTGCTATTTCTCGGCAAAGAGAAGTACGGTGTATTCGCGCAGGCTACTTGTGACACCAAGGTCATTGCGCTACCACGCGAGTTCATGTCTGGGACATGCGCGAGCGGATGTGACTATCACAATCATCTGATCAATAACATGCTTATGAGCTTTGCGAGAAACGCCTACGCGCTAAATATGAGGCTCAGGATTCTATCTTGTCCGACTCTCCGCCAGAAGATTGCTAAGATGCTGCTAGTCTATAATGACAGGGACATGAGCAAGCCGATCAACATGACGAGAGAAGGGCTAGCTGAATTCCTGGGAGTGACTAGACCATCAGTCTCGAGAGAGCTGATGAAGATGCAGGACGATGGTTTAATCGAGATAAAAGGGCGCAAGATATACGTCCTTGACCCTGCAGAAATCGAGGCACTCAACTGATGGCGAAGCATTTATTCGCATATAATTAATGCAGATAGAACTCAACTAGCACAGATAAATGCATTAATTCAAAAACAAAAATAAAAAGATGGAATTGTAACATTAGTTACAGATTCCATCTTTTTTTAATGATATGCTTGTGCCATAAACTTAAAGCAGACATTAATTAAAGCAAAAAACAAATGACGTTATATAAGAGTGAAAGGAGAAAACACATGGAAAACCGTATGTTTTGTTATCAGTGCCAGGAGACAGCAAAAGGCACAGGATGTACTATGAGAGGAGTTTGCGGCAAGCTTCCAGAGACAGCAGGACTACAGGATCTGCTCGTATACGTAACTAAGGGACTTTCTGCAGTAACTACACAGCTAAGAGCTGAGGGTAAGGAAGTGAGCGAGCAGGTAAACCACCTAGTGTCGCTCAACCTATTCACAACTATCACAAATGCTAACTTCGATGACGAAGCTATCACAGCTAAGATCGTTGAGACACTAACATGTAAGGAGCAGCTACTAAAGCAGCTTGATGATGCAAGCAAGCTCCCAGAGGCTGCAAAGTGGAACGGATGCGTAGGTGAGTTCGCTGCTAAGGCTGCAAGCCCAGAGGTTGGCGTTCTATCCACTGAGAACGAGGATGTAAGATCTCTAAGAGAGCTCATCACTTACGGACTAAAGGGACTTTCCGCTTACAGCAAGCATGCAAATGCTCTACTTAAGGACAACGTAGAGGTTGATACATTCATGCAGAAGGCTCTAGCACTTACACTAGACGATTCTCTATCAGTAGATGACCTAGTTGCACTTACACTAGAGACAGGTAAGTACGGAGTGGATGGAATGGCTCTACTAGATGAAGCAAACACATCTGCTTACGGAAACCCAGAGATCACAAAGGTAGATCTCGGTGTTAGAAAGAACCCAGGAATCCTGATTTCAGGTCACGACCTAAAGGACCTCGAGATGCTTCTAGAGCAGACAGAGGGAACAGGCGTAGATGTATATACACACTCTGAGATGCTCGCAGGACAGTACTACCCAGCATTCAAGAAGTACGAGCACTTCGCTGGTAACTACGGAAATGCATGGTGGAAGCAGAAGGAAGAGTTCGAGACATTCAACGGACCTATCCTGATGACTACAAACTGCATCGTGCCACCAGCAGATAGCTACAAGGATAGACTATTTACAACAGGTGCAGCAGGATACCCAGGATGCAAGCACATCGACGGCAAGTACGGTGAGACTAAGGACTTCTCCGAGATTATCGAGCTAGCTAAGAAGTGCCCAGCACCAACAGAGATCGAGACAGGAGAGATCGTAGGTGGATTTGCACACGAGCAGGTATTTGCACTAGCAGATACAGTAGTTGAGGCAGTTAAGTCTGGAGCAATCAAGAAGTTCTTCGTAATGGCTGGCTGCGACGGCAGAATGAAGTCTAGAAACTACTACACAGATTTTGCAAAGGCTCTACCTAAGGATACAGTAATCCTCACAGCAGGATGCGCTAAGTACAAGTACAACAAGCTAGACCTTGGAGACATCGGTGGAATTCCACGCGTGCTCGACGCAGGACAGTGCAACGACTCATATTCACTAGCACTAATTGCGCTCAAGCTCAAGGAGGTATTTGGACTAGATGACGTTAATGAGCTACCAATCGCTTACAACATCGCTTGGTATGAGCAGAAGGCTGTAATCGTACTTCTCGCACTTCTATACCTCGGTGTTAAGAACATCCACCTAGGACCAACACTACCAGGATTCCTCTCGCCAAACGTTGCAAACGTACTTGTTGAGAACTTCGGAATCGCAGGAATCGGAACAGTAGACGACGATATCGAGCTATTCCTTGGAAAATAGGAGGTAACGATGAGTTTATTTCTAGGACCTATACATCAGTGGCTATATGACAAAATCATTTTTCAGGAGGACCTCACAGACGCTCTGATCGATGCTGGAAAGGCAGAGGGATGGAGCGAGCTGACAGAGGAGCTTGCAAATGAGTGTCACAGCTACGATAGACGTCCGCTTGAAGAGGCGGTTGACCCTGACAACATTCACGGCAGCCTTCAGGCAAGAATAGCAGATGCAGAGAGCAGATATGCGAAGCTAGTTCAGACTATCGCAGCAGCAAACCCTGCAAGAGTAGAGGATCTAAAGCAGGCAGCTAGACGCTTCGGCGAGCTAAATGCGGTGCCAGCTGGAACTAAGCCAGATGTAGCTTTCGGATACCTCAACAACACACTGCTCGACGGCATGCCTTGTGACAATGTAAATGAGATGATCGGCCAGACAGATGACTCCATCACATGGAGACGCAACATGGATATTCACGCTCAGCACTGGGCTAATGAAGAGGATGAACTATACTACGTGCTCAGAACAGAAATCGTAAAAGGAATGTTTGAGCCTGCAGGTCTATCATATGAGGAGCCTCAGGAAGGAACATACGAGATTAGAGCGTAGTTCAAGGGGATACAAAAGGGTACACAAGACTAGAGTGTAGCCACAAATAGGGGATATACTAGATTAGAACTTAGTTTCTAAAAAGGGTATACGAGATTAGATAGTCACAAACAGAAAGTTAATGAACCAAAATCATAACCGAAGCTAGTGATTACATAAAAATTAAATCATAGGGGTGTGGTTGGGCGATTCGCTCGGCCACTGCTTTTTTATTATATTTTCCGCTCCAACCACTACCGAAAACCACCCTATTGTGCTATAATTTTCAATTAATATCTTAACTTACAATTTGATTTTCATATATAGAAAGAGAGAGGTGCAAAATGGCAATCGTTCTAACAGAACCATCAAGAACATTTAGCGAGTACCTTCTAGTGCCTGGATATTCTAGCGCAGATGCTAGGCCTGAGAATGTGTCGCTCGCGACTCCGATTACTAAATTCAAGAAAGGCGAGGAGCCTAAGATTAAGGCAAATATTCCACTTGTTTCCGCAGTAATGCAGGCTGTTTCTGATGATGGGATGGCGGTTGCATTAGCGAAGGAGGGTGGAATTTCTTTCATCTTCGGTTCTCAGTCAATCGAAAACCAGGCAGCAATGGTCAAGAAGGTTAAGTCCTATAAAGCAGGCTTTGTACCTAGTGATACTAATGTAAAACCTGACAGTACACTTGCTGATGTCTTAGAAATTAAGAAGAACTCCGGACACTCGACAGTGGCGGTTACGGACGACGGAACAGGTCACGGCAAGCTAGTCGGCCTCGTTACAAGCAAGGACTACAGAGTTAGCAGACTCAGCACAGATACTAAGGTGTCTGAGTTTATGACACCTCTCGATAACCTCGTGTACGGCAATGCTGGAATCACTCTATCCGAGGCTAATGATATCATCTGGGAGAACAAGGTTAACCAGCTGCCAATCGTGGACAAGGACGGATGCCTGGTAGCATTTGTATTTAGAAAGGACTATGATTCCCACAAACAGAATCCAAACGAGTTACTCGATGATAACAAGAGCTTCATCGTAGGTGCAGGAATCAACACTCGTGACTATGAGGAGAGAATCCCAGCGCTGGTAGATGCTGGTGTAGACGTGCTAACAATCGACTCATCCGAGGGATATTCTGAGTGGCAGGCTAGAACTCTTAAGTGGGTTAAGGAAAAGTACGGCGACACAGTTAAAATCGGTGCTGGTAACGTTGTAGATAAGGAAGGATTTGAGTTCCTCGCAAATAGCGGTGCAGACTTTATCAAGGTCGGAATCGGCGGCGGATCCATCTGTATCACTAGAGAGCAGAAGGGAATCGGACGCGGACAGGCATCTGCAGTGCTCGAAGTTGCAGCAGCAAGAGACGAGTGGCTCGAGAAGACAGGTGAGTACATTCCAATCTGCTCCGACGGCGGAATCGTGTACGACTACCACATGACACTAGCACTTGCTATGGGCGCGGACTTCATCATGCTAGGAAGATACTTTGCAAGATTCGACGAATCGCCATCCGCTAAGGTTATGGTAAATGGCAACTACATGAAGGAATACTGGGGCGAAGGTTCCGCGAGAGCTCGTAACTGGCAGAGATACGACCTCGGAGGCGATGGAAAGCTTAAGTTTGAGGAAGGTGTTGACTCCTACGTTCCATATGCAGGATCGCTACATGATAACGTAAACCTCTCTCTGGAGAAAGTTAAATCGACAATGTGCAACTGCGGAGTTCTATCAATTCCAGAGTTACAGCACAATTCTAAGCTCACACTCGTATCGGCGACAAGTATCATCGAGGGTGGAGCGCACGATGTTGTACTCAAGGACAATAGCGTGGCAACAGTAAGACGTTAGGAGCGATAATGGCTAACAAGATAATAATTATTGATTTTGGCGGACAGTACAACCAGCTCATCGCCCGCAGGGTTCGTGAGCTAGGCGTGTACTCGGAAGTTCATAATTTTGAAAGTGTAACAGTTGATAAGATCAAGGAATTTGACCCATGCGGCATCATCTTTACAGGCGGCCCACAATCTGCATACGGAGAGGATGCACCGGCAATCGATAGAGGCGTGTTCGAGCTAGGACTCCCGATACTCGGCATCTGTTACGGCGCACAGCTGATGGCACACGTGCTAGGCGGTAAGATCGGAACAGCCCCAACGAGCGAGTACGGCCGCACCGATACAGTGGTTGACTGCAAGGAAAGCCTCTTTGCAGGACTCAGCGACGAAACCGTAACATGGATGAGCCACACCGACTACATCAGTGAGGTTCCGGAAGGCTTCAAGATTACAGCGCATACAGAAAACTGCCCAGTTGCAGGTATGGAGGACAGGGCTAGGGGCTACTACGCAGTGCAATTCCACCCAGAGGTTAATCATACGGCAGAGGGCACAGAGCTGCTCAGCAACTTCATACTAGGCGTGTGTAAGTGCGAGCAGGACTGGAAGATGGATTCTTTCGCTGAGAAGGAAATCGCAGAGGTTCGTAAGAAGGTTGGAGACGGCAAGGTGCTACTTGCACTCTCCGGCGGCGTTGATTCCAGCGTAGTTGCGGCACTTCTGGCAAAGGCAATCGGCAAGCAGCTGACCTGCGTATTCGTTGACCACGGATTACTCCGTAAAGACGAGGGCGATCAGGTTGAAGAGATATTTGGCAGCAAGGGTGAGTACGACCTCAACTTCGTGCGTGTAAATGCTCAAGAGAGATACTATGCAAAGCTCGCTGGCGTGACAGACCCAGAGACGAAGCGTAAGATTATCGGTGAGGAGTTCATCCGCGTATTTGAAGAGGAAGCCAAGAAGATAGGCGCAGTAGATTTCCTAGCTCAGGGAACAATCTACGCAGACATCATCGAGAGCGGCCTCGGCAAGTCAGCAGTGATCAAGTCGCACCACAATGTGGGCGGACTACCAGACCACGTTGATTTTAAGGAGATAATCGAGCCACTCCGCATGCTGTTCAAGGACGAAGTGCGAGCACTAGGAAGAGAGCTCGGCCTCCCAGACCATCTGGTTGACCGTCAGCCATTCCCAGGACCAGGACTCGGAATCAGAATCATCGGCGAAGTTACAGCTGAGAAGGTTAAGATCGTGCAGGAAGCTGATGCAATCTACCGCGAGGAGATAGCAAAGGCGGGCCTCGAAGGCTCAATTAGCCAGTACTTCGCAGCTCTAACTAATATGAGATCAGTCGGTGTAATGGGTGACTTCCGTACTTACGATTATGCGGTTGCAATCCGTGCGGTCGAGACAGTAGACTTCATGACAGCAGAGGCGGTGGAAATCCCATGGGCAGTGCTGCAGAAGGTGATGAATAGAATAATAAATGAGGTGGATCACGTGAATAGAGTGTTCTACGATCTGACCTCGAAGCCACCGGGGACGGTGGAGTTTGAATGATGGACACACACAGAAAGCACGCTCCGAAAGGAGCGTGCTTTTTGATGTGTGTCCTCCGCCAGGACTGTCCAAGAAGCGAGCGACAGCGAAGCTGATTGGGAACAGTCTACGGCGTATCAGTATTGGGATGTAGTTCCTCCGCAAGGACCGCCAGCGAGGCAAGCACGAAGTGCGAAGGCGAGGTGTTGCGGTCTACGGCGTGTCTGTTTTTGAACCTATTCCCTGGAGAGGGATAGACTTTTTGATTGTAGGTCCTCCACCAAGACTGCCCACGAAACAAGCACAGGGTGCGAAGCTCTGTGGTTGCAGTCGACGGTGGATTAGTATAGCGATGTAGTTCTTACACCATAGCTTATTATATAATGAATCTAAAAACTAATGAAATTAATTAATATAAAATGATAAATTAGACGTATATATTTAGTAATTATATTTATAAGGTGATAGACTGTTTTTATATAAAATAATTAAAATAAACTGTAGAATTTAATGATATACAATAAATAAACAAATTAATTTTAGTTGAATATATAGCTATTTAATAAAGTATGAACTAATATATATAGTCAAGAGGGAATTAATGTTAATGGTCGTATTGACTTATGGTTATGAAAAATGAACGATATATCAAAAGAAATTAGGACATTGTTCTTACCTGTAGCATTTATAAAAGATGGCTATGTAAGGATCGAAGGCAAAAAAGGTGATGATACATACGAGGATTATTTGCGAGAATTACTAAATGAATCTGAACATTTCATGACGTTAACAGAAGGTGAAAAGCTTGAAAGACCTTTAGTTGAATATAATGGAGAAAATGATGCAGTTTCAGAAAAATACAGCATTGATTTTAAATTAATTTTAGGACATAGCGCACAACTAGCAATAGCAAATACATCCTATCAAATTTCAACTAATAAAGATAAATCTATTTACTTTTATAATAACCCAATTGGTGAGGGCGAGTATAGTGCTGTGTGTTTACACTCATTATTGCGAAATTATAGTAAAAATACACTAGAAGAAATAATTGCAGGTGAATATTTTCAAAATAAAAAAATAGATCGTATAGAAAAGACAGATATTAAGTGTTATCTTAAATCATTAATGTATAATAAAAATCTACTTCTATTCTACCCTGTAATTTTTTATTTAGTTGATAAAAGTAACATTAAAGCGAGTGGTTTATGCGAATTCTTATTTACGCATTTAAAAAATTCTTTGATTATAAGAAAAGAAAAATATCCAGGTTATGATACATATTTTGCTACTATATTCGAAAAAAAACTTATGCTTTTAAAATATGAAAATAATGAGTTGGTTTTTGTAGAAAATATTGATCTTGAAAAAAGCACTACATTTGCAAGAATAAAAGGATATTATGACAGCAATTTAATAGTCAGAACATATTTGTGACGATTATATAGCTAGGCTATAACAATAAAATACTAGAAGTGTATAATTATTTTACTTTATATAATAAATGGAAAGAATTATTACCTGTTTTTTACATGAATTCAAGGTTTAAGTGATACAACAACTTTATGCTGGTTGAGAAATTCCAGGAAATACTCATAGAAGAAAATTGGAATCACTACAGACGCATTTTTTTTGAAAATATATGAAAGATTTAATATTAACTAATAGCACTTTACAGTAGGGAGTAAATCAAATGATTCAAAATCTAGAGTATATTGGATAACCTAAATCTCATATGACAACGAGTGGAAAGAGATATAATAAAATACATAAAATCTAATGAAACTAATATTAAAGCAGAAACTAGCATAGGGAGAACATTTTTTTGATATATATATAGGATAATATTTTTATTAAGCTAGATTCTTCTGGAAAGTTAAGGGGAAAACAATGAAGATGATATAAGTGCTGCAATTTCAAGACTTTATAGAGAAAATATATGTGGAAATATAAATACTAGGACGTGCATTATTGTAGTGATATTTTATCTGAATTATATATACATTGTGAAATTATAGTTATAAATTTAATACGGAGGTGAAAATAGTGAGTACTCTTGATTTTAAGCGGATAGAAAATAGATTAGATAGTATTTTTAAAGATAAAATTTATGATAGCGATATTAAAAAAGAGGATAATTATAAGCAACATTGGCGTAGTAGAGCATATACTGCATATGCAATTCAAATGTTAGGAAACGAAACGATAGAAGGGGCAGCTAATTGTATTACAGATGGACGCGATGATTTTGGCATTGATGCAATTTACAATGATACTGAAAATCAAAGATTGTATTTGTTTCAAACTAAATTTAGTAAAGATAAATCTATTGAACTTGGAGATTTGCATAAATTTATCCATGGTGTGAAGAAATTACTGGAATTAAAATTTGATAATTTTAACAGTAGAATAGTTGATAGAAAATTGGAAATAGAGGATGCTCTTTTAAATTTTGACTATACTATTGAACTAGTAATTGTATTGGGAAGCAATCAATCTTTATCGGATGACGCGAATAAGTTACTTGATGAATTTTTGAGTAGAGCAAATGATAATGCGGGAATAATTAGCCGTAAAACAATTTTTTTTAAGGATGTATACGCACATATGGGAGACTCAACATCTTTAGGTAAGATTACGATTGATAATTTTTTTCTATATAACTATGGTTCTCTGAAGACTGAGGGAGATACTACTGTTTTTTATGGTATTACTTCTGCTATACAGATTGCAGAGTTAAGAGAGAAATTTGGAATAGCACTATTGCAAAAAAATATTCGTAATTTCAAAAAAAATACAGACGTTAATAATGGTATTATGAAAGTGCTGAAAGATGAACCTGATAATTTTTATTTATTTAACAATGGGATAAAAATTATTGCAGAGAAGATCAAACCAGCGCCATGTACTGTTGGAGATAAAAGTGTTGCTATATTAAAGCTAGAAGGTGCGAGCATAATAAATGGAGCTCAAACAACAGGGTGCATTCATGAAGTATATAAAGATAATAAAGAAAAGCTATCTGACGTTAAAATTCAGGTTCAAATAATATCTCTAGAAAAATTGGATGAAGGAATGTCTGATAAAATTACAAAGCTATCTAATACACAAAATAGAATAGAAAATAGAGATTTTGCGGTACAAGATCCAGCTCAAGATACTCTAAAACGTGCTTTGGCTCTTGATGGGTATACCTATATTTATAAACAAGGTGAGTCTGAAAGTAATGATCGCGATAAGATTTGTTTTATTGATGAAGTGACAGTTGCATTAGGTTGCGCTTTACACGATGTTAGCATTTCAACCACTATAAAACGTGCTTATGGTAGCATATTTGATGATTTAACAAAGGCACCATATAAAATGATTTTTAATAATGGGGTTTCTCCTTGTAAACTATGGAACTCAGTTAAGATTTATAGAGCTTTTCAAGATGTTGAAATAAAATTTCAGAAGATGCCAGAAAATTCAGATAAAAGACTAATATCGGTACATGGTAATAGAATGTTACTACATTTAGTATTAAATGAAATAATAAATGAATATCCAGATTTTTCAACAAAATATTATGATGATTTAGATTTTGACGTATCTAGAAGGTATAAACATTTTATATCAAAGTTATATGAAGCTAAAATGGAATTATATTCTGATGCATACCCAGCATATATATTTAAAAATCAAAAGAAATGTAAAGAGCTAGAGGAAAAGATTTTAGAATAATAAGAGTGCATAAAAGTTTTTAGGGTCTGGTTTTATGGTCTTACGAAAAATGTTCGCAGAAGCCTTCCAGTATTTTTGGTGGTCTTTTGTAGAAAAGTAGAGATATAGAAAAAAGAATTTTAGGAGATAAAGCATGATAACGATAAGTGATATTCTGAATGACAACTTTGAGTGGGATGGAGTCGTAATTGATGAAGATGAGTTTGAGGAATTAAGCACAGAGCTTATTATTGATTTTCTTAAGAAAAATACTCCGAAAGAAAGGCAGCTATTAGCAATAAGTTGGAACTTTGATAATTCTAAAAAAGTAATCCAGTGGATTGTTGAACAGCCGGATACTGACAAAGGTACAATCCTTTATTTGTACTGGTACATGACACCTAGTTTTTTAAAAGAGAACTGTGCAGATAGAAAAGAGTGCGAAGAAAACTATTCATGGGCTTTAGAAGATTATGATATTATAAATATCATTGAGAAAAACTATCTTTCGGATTTCTATAATGCACAAATTTATGCATTTAATCCTGCTAATGATTTATATTCTGATGGATATGATTGGACAAAAGAATATGACGAAAGTAAAGCAAAAGTAAAGATACCTGATGTAATGTTTAAGGCATTAGAAGGTGAGACGCTTGAACATCCAGACTGGGATGAAGGAATTTCAACTGATCTTTCTGAAATTATGGACAAACTTTACAGCGCATTGGATGAATAGAACAATTCCAATTTATCTAGCTCATTCGAAATATGTTTACAGAAGCCTTCCATCATTTGGTGGGAGGCTTTTAGGTAATAGTGAATGATATATAAGTAGCTGGAGAGGAATAAAATGAAACCTTGGAGTAAACTTCAAATACAAATATTATATTAAAGCTCAAGCGAGGGACTATGGAAACATATAAAATTACACATTTTGGAACTTTTGATGCATCTCAGTTGGATTTGGAAATAATAGCAATTTATAACAACGATTTAGAAGCATTGAAAAAACTGCTCGGGAAAAGAATTAATAAGATTATTAAAATAAATGGAGCATATCCTGAGCCTTTTACTCCGCTTGAAGTAGCACTGTACTTAAACAAAAAAGATATAATCAAATATTTATTTGATAACAATGCATCACACAAAGGGAAATTCCACCCGAAGCCGATTGAAATTGCGGTAAGGTGTTGTGATGCCGAAACAGTGCGGATGTTTCAAAATGATTTGGAAAGTTTGGACGAAGAGAAAAAAGCTGAGCTTTTAAAAACGGCTTTTTGGGGAGATCATACGGCTGAAAATATAGACGCTTTAGAGAGTCTCGGTATCACCATCGCCAAATACGGCGGTCTTATGTTAAGATATGCAGCTTTTAATAATGATATTGAAACGGTGAGACTTTTCTTAGAAAAGGGCGCCGATGTAAATTATCACAAAGCGGACTCGGTATTTAACGATACAAGTACACCAATATTGGAAGCTGTGAGATGCAGTAACCTTGAAATTGTTCGTTTGCTTGTCGAGCATGGAGCGGATACAAGTATCAAAAATAAGTGCGGAGAAAGACCATATTCTCTTGCCGTTAAAAATGGTAACAGAGAAATAATAGAGTTTTTAGCAAAATACGAATCAAAAGATTCGCATAATAAAGATTCGTATAATATGGAAAGTAAGAATGTAGCACTGCAAAAGTACAACTTGCCGCATAGTATGGTTGAATTTCTTAAAGGAGATAAACTCAAGATAAATTTTACCAATGACAAGTATTGTAAGTTTATTCGCTTTTACCCTTATCTCGATACGGTAGAAACTAAATGGAAAAGAAAAAAAGTACTGTCATTGACTTCGGAAGTTGATAATTACAGCGTTGTTAATATCGTTTGGCAACCTGATAAACAACTGATTTGTGCAATAGATAAGGAACACAATACTTTTACTCCCCTTGCATCTTGGGAGGAGTTTTATATGAATATGGAAAAAATTGTTTTGGCATACTTAAACGGAGAATATGAATAAAAACTCAATTAATTTTAATACACATAAAGAAATGATAAATACATTATCCTATTATTTTAGAAGCTAAAATCCACGGAGACCAACAATGACCACCACAACCCAAGAAAAATACGAACTAACCATCACCGCCGACAACCTAATTTCAACAGATACAAGGTTTAATATAGACAACCTAAACCTAGGCGACAACTACGAACCTATAGATGCATATTATATAACTTCTGACAATGAGTTGATCAGAAGGAAAAGAAATAAAGGGGAGCAACGTATATCTAATCAAACGCTTCCTCGTCTTGCTATACAAGTTTTTGAAAAACAACTCGTGGCATTGTCAAAGGAAGACAAGAAGGAATTTCCTATCTGTAAGTACAGCCCTGGGCAGGCACTTATTAGGGGTATTTTTTCAAGTGTAGAAGAATATCGTGATTACAAGAAATCAGTTGAGTATTTAATCTACAGACGAGAGGGTGGTCCGCAGCTTGTAATTTATTCATGGAATATGTTTTCAACATTGAACTTTGTTCAAGAGTGTATAAAGAGATTTGGAAAGAAAGGCGAGAAGTTTGTCCTAATATATAGGGACAAAACCGAAAAAACGAAGAAAGATGACAAAGTTGAAAAAATAATCATTGATGATACAGTAAAGACTTTGATTGAGTGTAAAATTCCATACTCCAAACTACTACTCGAATCCAAAAACCTCATCTTCAGAGGCGCTCCAGGCACTGGCAAATCGTATCTTGCCAAGCAGATTGCCGCCGACATAATAAGTAATGGATACACAGACAAATGGGCGGATCTAACAGAAGAGCAGAGAAGACAAGTCGAGTTTGTTCAGTTCCATCCAAGCTACGATTATTCGGATTTCGTTGAAGGGCTAAGACCTAAAATGAATGAAGATGGAAGCATGGGCTTTGAGCTGCAAGACGGTATATTTAAAAGCTTTGTAGATAGAGCAAGACGAAACTTCGAGGATTCGCAGAAACCCAAAGAGGTAAGAGAGAAAGAAATATCTTCTAACACCGCACTTGAGGAATTTTTCGCAGATATTGAGTTCGGAGAGGAAGAATTTCAAACAGTTACGGGAAGGAAGTTCACCATAACAAATGTCGATGACAAACATATCTATCTGACAATACTAGGCAATGTAACAGAGGGTAAGCTTACACTTAACATTAACGAATTACGAAGGATGCTAGAATCCGGTAAAGACTTCGAAAAGGTTAGAGATATTACTAGATTTTTTGGTATAAAGTTCACTCAACAAAGTTACTCATACGATTTTGCTTTATTTAAAGCCATCAAAGAAGCTGGGAAGACTAACCGAAAGGCAAAAGTCGAAGCAGAGCCTTTAAAGAAATACATCTTTATTATCGACGAGATTAACCGCGGCGAGATTTCAAAAATCCTCGGTGAGCTATTCTTTGCGATAGATCCAGGATACCGTGGACAGGCTGGTGAAGTCGCAACACAGTACTCAAATATGCACGATAACCCAGATGAGAAGTTCTACATTCCTGAGAATGTATACATCATAGGCACTATGAACGATATCGACAGGTCTGTAGATAGCTTCGATTTTGCTATGCGTAGAAGGTTTAGGTTCGTTGAAGTGAGAGCTGAATCTACACAGGATATGCTCGATACAATAGCTGATGAAGACATTAAGACTGAAGCAATTGCAAGGATGGATAAGCTAAATGCAGAGATTCTCAAAGTAGAGGGTCTAAACGAGAACTATCAGATAGGTGCTTCGTATTTCCTTAAGCTTAAATATCTGAATTTCAATGACTTTTGGACTGACTACCTTGAGCCACTACTGCAAGAATATGTGCGTGGTCTCTATGACGAAAAGGGCATCATGAAGAGGTTTGCTAGAGCATATGGATATTCTGACCTAGATGAAGGTGCTACAGATGAAGCAGCTCAAAATTAAGGATAATCAATACCTGCCAAAGGAGGATTTTCACCAAATAAAATCCATAGTTTCGCACGTTTCCGACAAGACGTTAGAACAGCTAGAGCGAGAGGGTGTATTCGTATTTCCTGAGATTATCAAGGATGCGGAAGACATAACCAAGGATCAGATGGTTCTACAAAGCTGTAACGATATGTATTGCTCTGGAAATGTCATGGGTTTCCTCGGAGCAGGCGATGAACGCCTAGTAATCGAATCTAGATTTAGCCGTGGCGAGAATGACTATTTCTTCCAGTACCTATTAGAAAAGGTACTGGATTTTCCTAATTTTATAAGTCTCGATACCAATGCTAACCAGGAGGAGCGGATGTTTAATCTGCTTCTATTTCTATTCCCTCACTATCTCAAAGTTGCTGCTAGAAAAGGCGCTTTCAAGACATATATCAACAATAAATATAACGATGGCAACGTGAGAGGAACGATAGATATAGCAAGGCATATCAAGAGGAATATTCCATTTGTAGGTGATATCGCATATAACCAGAGGGAATACTCATTTGATAATTATCTCATGGAGCTAATAAGGCACACTATCGAGCACATCAAGAGTAAATCATACGGCTACAATCTTCTTAACAAAGTAAAGGATGAGGTGAAGCTCGTTATAGACGCCACTCCTAAATACAGGGCGACAGATAGAAGGCGCGTTCTCGAAGCAAACAGGAAAAACACTATTCGTCATGCGTACTATCACGAATACAGGGACCTTCAAAGACTATGCATATTAATCCTTCAAAATCAGAAGCACAAGTTCGGTGATGGACGTCGAAAAGTTTACGGCATCCTGTTCGATGGTGCTTGGCTATGGGAGGAATACATTAATTCCCTTATCGGCGATATGTTCTATCATCCAATGAATAAGTCTGGCGCTGGCGCACAGAGGCTGTTTGCTGGTGGTGTTGGATTGATATATCCTGACTTCATAGGAAGGAATACAGCTGATATGGTCATTGCCGATGCTAAATATAAGCCAATTGATAATATCGGGAACAAAGACTACCTGCAGGTACTCGCCTATATGTTCAGGTTCGATTCTAAACGCGGATACTATCTATATCCTGACTCAACTGAGTCTGGAAGCAAATGCCTAATGATGAATGAAGGTTCAACGTACGAAGGAAATGTGTCAGCTAGAAAAGATATCTGCATAACCAAGCTGGGACTGAGGGTTCCGAGTGAGGCAAGAAGTTATAAAGAGTTTAAGAGGCAGATAGAGGTTAATGAGATAACCTTTAGGAAATCAATCGGGGAGACCATTTAACATTCACTAGCTGATTTTTGGCAATAATTGTAATGAGATTCTATTGAAGAGAACGATTACTTGGGAACAGTGTAAGTTTGACTACGTATTTTATTTTGCTATACCTAACAATGCTTTATCTCGTGCAGAACTTAATTAAGAATATGGATCTGTAAAAAATATTCACTATGGCGATTTCATTATAAAGTATGGTGCTATTATTGACGTAAAAAAAGATTATGTTCCGTTTGTTACAGGTAAAAGCAGTAAAAAATTAAAGGAGATATTACTACAAGATTGAGATATTGTAATTGCTGATACTGCAGAGGATGAAACAACTGGGAAGGCTTGTGAAATATGCAATTCTCAGGGGGTTGAGGTTGTAGTTGATCTGCATACTATAGCATACAGACCGCGTATTAAAATGGCACTAGGTTATCTAGGTTATTATTAAATTCGAGTGTGTGAAACTTTTTCTGTAAATTAGCCTTCTGTGGTAGATTATTGAATGTA
>ERZ772957.450-NODE-450-length-33662-cov-4.829440_pt1 | contig 33662 bp, 52 predicted proteins | sample MGYA00580682_ERZ772957 | MGnify/ENA primary metagenome ERZ772957 (study PRJEB29015, sample SAMEA2737921) | human oral metagenome | biome: human oral; feature: human-associated habitat; material: dental | place: China | collected 2025 ...
ATTAATTTTAAATTAATATTTTGTTAATATACTTTTTTCACTGAAAATTCCGGTAAAAAATTTATTATATAATCTTCAATAACAATAGCATCATAACCAAACCTATTTTTATAATATTCAAAAGTTTTATATAAAAAATCATGAGTTATATTTTCACACTCTAAAACTTCCCACTCTTCATATTCCCATAATTTATATTGTGCTAATTTTTGAAGAGGGATAACTTCTCTATAACTCCAAGCATCCGCAAAAAACTCTTGTAAATCTTTGCATTGATGTTCAAGCAAGTTATTTCCCTCAAGAGTAAAATGATGACCTAGTTCATGTCCCAATATTTCATTATATTTTTCTTCTTGTATAATTGTATTTATTAAAACTGTATTATCAGAGTATAAACCCTCTATTTTAGAATTTTCCATATGTTTTTCTATTATCTCAATATCATTACTTTTTGCAATATCTAATAATCTATCTGATTTTTTCATTTATTATATCCTCAAGTTATAAATAAAATTGTTATATAAACGAAAAAAGACCCCTAAGGGTCTTTTTCATCTAGTAGCAATCCTAAAGATTGCTGGATCAACAAAATTTATGTGAAGATGCCAAATACATCTTCGGATACAAATATTATACCCCTTTTTTACATATAAGTCAAATGTTTTTATATTAAAATTTAAAAAAATGTTCTAAAAATTTATTTATGTAGTTCATTATATCCTCAGAAACTACTACATTATACAATGGACTTAGTTCGTTTAATGGGTCTCTAACTCTCATTTTTGAAATAGTAGTAATTTGATTAATTTTAGCAAAAGAACCTTTTTTCATTTTTTTAGATTTGTTTAAACAATTATAAGCTTGAATTCGACGTTTTTCTAATTTTTCAAAATCAATTTTACCCTTTAAATCTATAGCGATTGGAAATTCCATATGTTCATCTTCAATATTTATATTAGAAAGTATTTCCGGAAGTTTATTAATCTCATTTTGTATATCATTAAGTAAAAGCATTGCTTTTTCGGTTAAAATATTATAAATTTCTGCACCCAAAAACAGTTCATAAGTATGCAAATCTTTTTTTGTTTTGTTTGCTTTCATTGATGATAAAGGAAGTATAGTTAAATTTGAATTCTTTTTTGTATCATTAGGAGTTAAAACAATTCCATAATGAACACCACCATATTCTGTTCCTATATTAAATCCTAAATTCACTTCAACGATTGAACCTTTTTTATATACAGGTAAAAATTTAGGATTAAAAGATTTTTCTTGTTTTAAATATTTTTTATAATCATTTAACCAATAAGTTAAATTTACAGCTTGTTTATACTTATTTTTTTTATTAACATCATCTGAAAGTTCATCAATAAATTTTTCAAAATCTTTAAATACTGAAGATTTGAAATTTAGAAATTCTTCTTTGTTTTCTTCTTTTTTATAATCCATAATCCTATTTCTCTTTATTTTTATTTTTTTGTTTTACATAGTTTATAAAATTTTGAATTTCATTTAGATCATCTTCAGAGAATTCATCCCCCTCAAAGTGTGCAGCAATTCGATTAATGCCGGAGAAGTCTAAATCTTCAACAGACTTTAATTCTTTTGAATTTTCTTCCCATCCCATAAGATACGCAGGAGTTGTATTCAAAATTTTAGCCAGTTTTTCTATTTTATCAGAAGGAATGGAAATTAATCCACTTTCATATTTTGAAATTGTTGATTTGTTTAATCCTAAAGTTTTTCCGATTTCTTCTAATGTTAAGTTGTTTGCTAATCTTTTTTGTTTTATTCTATCGCCAATATTCATTGAATAATCTCCTTTTTTATCATTATACAATAAATTTTATTTAAAAGCAATATTTTTTATAAAAAAACAATAAAAATTGCTTGACAATAAACTAAATATGATTTATAATAAAGTTGCTTTAAAATAAACTTATAAAAAGAAAGGGTGATTAAATGATAAATGTTAGAAAGTTAAAAGGCTTAATGGAAGAAAAGCAAAAGAAAGTAAAATATTTTGCTCCAAAGTTAGGAATAGCAGAATCAACACTTTATGGAAAATTAAACAGAGGAATTTTGAACAATTTAGAAATAGAATTATTTATAAATGAATTAGAAATAGAAAATCCAAATGAAATTTTTTTTGTAGAAAAAGTTTCTTTAAAATAAACTTAATTCACTAGAAAGGAGAAATATATGGAAGAAAACAAAAAAATGAAAGAGTATGAATTTGTTGAAGCAAATAAGTGGGTTATAAATTTTTTTAAATATTTAGAAAAAATTAACAATGAATTTCCAGAAGAAATATTAACACCTTATGGTAGAGGAATTGTAGAGGGTATAAATTTGCTTTTTAAAGAACAAGAAAACGAAAAAGAGGAACAATAAGTTCCTCTAAAAAGATTAATAAAAAGCTTTTTGAAAATTTTCACTGTTTTTTTGGCTGATTTCAGAAAGTTTAATATCAAACTGATTAGAAATTTTTTTATAAATTTCAAAATACTTATCTACAAATTCAGTTTCATTAATTCCTTGAGCAAGATTATTTTGCTGAATGTAGATATTTGTTAGATTAATTAAATCAATATCATTTAGTTTCATAATAACACCCCCTTTCTAACTAAATTATAACACAAAGGGGGATAGAAACAAAAGGAGAAAAAATGTTAAAAATAGTTTTGATAACAGTATTATGCTTTTTTCTATGTATTTTTCTTACTGCAGTTTCAACTGTGATTTTGAGAACTAGTGATTACTATTTCAGAAAGTTTCTTAATTATCTGTTTAGTAAACTTAGATGATGAAGAAATAGCCCAAATTGAAAGAATTGTAGCTACAATATTGAACTGTTCTGAATTTAGATTGAACAACATTGTTGAGAATGAAATTAGAACAAGATAGGCTTTAATTTCAAAGATAAAAAAATCATTTGAAAGTTCTTTTCCAAAAACTTTAAGAACAAGGTTAAGTGTAGAATTTAATAGCATAAAAAAGCCTAATAACAATATACCACTTATAAAAATATTTGTAATTAAACTGATAATATCTAATTGTAAAATTTGATTTATTGAACTAGAGTTTGTCAAAGATTTATGAAAAATATAATTATAAAATAAAAATAGTGAGAATAGTGCAGCGACAACAGTAAGAACAAATGTTAAAAATATACAAAAAATAATAATTTTTTTCATAAATAAATTTTTAATTAAAAGCTTTAGTTTCATTATAAAAATCTCCTTTAGTGTTTTTTACTTATTATAACACAAAGGGGGAGAGAAACAAAAAGAAAGGAGAAATACTTATGAAAGAAAATAGAATTTCAATTCAAGAAGCTGCAGAGATGATGGGAGTTACTCTCACATTTTTAAGAGAGGGAATTGCAAGAGGAAAGTTTTCTTTTGGTATTTCAATGACATTGAAAGAGAAAGGAAAGCGAAGAACATTTTATATAAACAAGAAACAGTTCTATGAATATTTAGGTCTTAAAGAAGAGGTTGAATATGAACAATAAAGAATCTATTGCAGAAACAAACGAGTTAAAACTTGTAAGAACGAACATAGGATATAGATTTGTTTATGAGATTTTAACAAAAAGAAAAGATGGCGAAGGATTGTCATGTTTTGTGAGTAGAGATGAAGAAGAGGCAAGAAAAATGTATGAAAAGTTGAAGAGGGAAATGAAGTAAGTTATGAGTAGTGCAGAAGAGTTAAGAGAAGAGCTAAAAGAGTTTCAAAAAACTTTTGATAAACTCACAAAGGAGTTCAACGATATATTTTATAAATTTATAGACTTCTCATATAAAGCAAAGCAACAGATGAATGAAATGCAAAAGAAACTTAATAGATTAGAAGAGATAGAAAGAAAGAGGAAGAGATAATGTCTGAAACAAAAACACTCAAAGAGCTAGGTTGGAAGATATACAAGAAGAGACAAAATCAAATAATTTATCAAAAATATAGTAGTGAAAATCTTCTAATAATTAGAAAGAGTGAAAAATATATAGAACTAAAAAATATTCATTCTCTAACTTTTGAAGAGTTCGAAGCAATAAAACTTGCATATAAAGAATTCACTTATGGAGAATTTGTAAAGAAAGAAATAAAGAAAAATAGAAAAGAAATAGAGGAGATGAAAAGAGATGGTAAAAAGTTATGATGATTTTAGTGCTTCAACTAAATTAGAAAGTTTTGTTGATTATAGCAAAATTAAAGAAAGTACAATAAGCAAAATATCAAATTTAACAGAAAAAGAGACTATAGAAGACACAGAAGATATAGAAGATAAAGAAAATGAGATATTTTTCAAAGGTTGTATGTATGGAATGTTAGTTGCATTTGCAATAATGCTTTTTATTATGAATTTTATAAAAGAAATGATCTAATAAAATTTTAAAAAAGTTTAAAAAGGAAGAGGTAGTTATGAATAGTGTAAATTTAATTGGAAGATTAGTTAAAGACCCGGAACTAAGATACATAAGTGGTACAGACAGTGTTTACTGCAGATTCACTCTTGCTGTAGATAAAGGACTATCAAAAGAAAAGAAACAAGAGTTAGAAGCAAAAGGACAGCAAACAGCAGATTTTATAAATATAGTTGTTTGGGGGAAACAAGCAGAAAACTGTCAAAAATATTTACAAAAAGGAAGAAATGTAGCAATTCAAGGAAGATTACAATCAGGAAGTTATACTACACAAGACGGAACAAGAAGATTTGTTACAGAAGTATGGGCAGAAAGAGTACAGTTTATAGACTGGGGAGACGGCAAAGAAAAAGCAGCAGATCCTTTTGATAATTTTGATTTAGGATTTGAAGAGGCAAAGGATGAAGAAATTCCTTTTTAGTAATTGAAATAATGAAAGGAGATATAGTATGAAAAACAAATTAGCAGACTTAAATAATCATTTATTTTTAGAACTTGAGAGACTTAATGATGAAGATTTGACAGGAGAAGAATTAGCAGAAGAAATAAAAAGAGCAGAAAGTATAACAAAAATAAGCAATGCAATTATATCAAATGCAAATGTAGTTTTAAGAGCAGTTCAAATAAAAGGAGAGTATTGTGGTTTAAAAGAAAATGACTTAAAGATGCTTGAGTAAATATTATGAAAAAATATAGAAAATATACACCTGAAGCAATAGAATTTATAAAACAAAATTATGAAACTATGAGATGCAAAGAAATGTTAAAGATTCTAAATGAAGAATACAGTCTTAATATAAATATTGCAAGTCTTTATAATTTCAAGCAAACTAATGGGCTTACCACAAAAATCCCCTGGAACAAAGGGACTAAAGGATTAACAAAAGGAAATTCAGGAAGTTTTAAAAAAGGTAATGTACCAAAAAATAAAGGGACTAAGGGACTTTCAAGACCTAATAAAACAAGTTTTAAAAAAGGAAATATTCCGGATAACATAAGAGAAGTAGGTTCTGAAAGAATAAATAAATATGGATATATTGAAATAAAAGTAGCAGAGCCTAATAAATGGAATTTAAAACATAGATATATTTATGAAAAACATTTTGGAAAAATTCCAAAAGGAAAGATTGTAGTTTTTTTAGATAGGAATACTCAAAATTTAAGTATTGACAATTTAGAGTGTATAACAAAGTATGAAAATTTAATTATGAATAATAGAGGTTATTATTCTACAGATCCTGAAATAACAAAAACAGGATTAAATGCAGTAAGGTTAGAAATCAGTATAAGAAATAGAAAAAAGGAGAAGAAATAATGAATCCAACAGCAGCAAAGAAATTAATGATAGCAGAAAGTCCAGTTTTTTATGATGGAGTTGAATATGATAAAATTCAATCTCTTATTTTCAAAAAAACAGAAAACGGAATTAAAGCATGTGCAGAATTAATAGACAAGAACAAAAATTCTATAACAGTAGCTTTTTTAAAAGATATAAAATCAGAAGAAAATGAGGATAAAGAAAAAATTGATATTGATGATTTATATTTCGAGGGATTACAGAGTGAATTTAAAAGAAATTCTTTACTTTGTATAAATAGTCTTGGGATTTCTAATTATAAATTAGCACTAACAGAAATAAGAGCAATAATAAGTGTTATAACAGATTTAGAAGAGGCATTAGAACAAAAAGTAGTTTCTAAAGATGAAGAGGAAGAAGCAAAATAAAAAAGCACTTTTTCAAGTGCTTTTAAGTGGTATATCTTATCAAAACTTTTACAAGTAATGAGAAGATAAAACATTTCTAATCAATGTTATTATACCACAATTTATCGAAAAATGCAAGAAAAAGAGGGATAAAATCTACCTCTTTTGTGAGCTTGTAGTAGGTATTATCTTTTCGACCATATAAAAAAAGAAAAGAAAAATATAAAAAAATTGGTGGTATTATGAAAGAACATTTAGGATTTAGTTTTACCAGGGAAAAGAAGATATACTGTGGAGATAAATATATGGAAGTTGATATTTATCCAATGGTAGTTTCAAGAAGAAGAAAAGGAAAAAGATCTAAAAAAACAAAAGAAAGTATATCTGTACAAAAAAACTTAAATGAAAAAAATGCTAGGAGAAAATTTATTCAATTAGCAGAAACAAACTTTGGAGATGGAGATTTAGTATTACATCTAACATACAATGATAAAAATCTTCCAAAAAGTGTTGAAGAAATGGAAAAAAACATTAGCAACTATTTAAGAAGACTTAAAAGAAAAAGAAAAGCAGAGGGACTTGATGATTTAAAGTATATACTCGTTACTTCATATACTACAAAAGAAGATGAAGAAGAGGGGGTGGAAAGTGTAAGACCACATCATCATGTAATAATCAATTCAGGATTAGATAGAGATGTAGTAGAAGATTTATGGAGAAAAAGAAAAAAGAAAGGAGAAAAGAAAGGCAGCATAATAGGAATAGCAAATGTTAGAAGATTGCAATATGATTATTCAACAGGGATAACAAAAGTTAGTGAGTATCTTGCAAGAAATTTAACAAAAAAAAGAAAGTGGACGTGCAGTCAAAATTTGAAAAGACCTGAAAGTAGAAACAATGATTTTAAATATAGCAAGAGAAAAGTTGAGAAAATCATTAGAGAGGGATTTGACAAAAAATATTGGGAACTGCAATATCCAGGTTGGGAAATAAGAGATAAAAACAAAGGATATGAAACAGTTTATAACGAACTTACAGGTTGGAGTATCTATTTGAAGTTAAGAAGAAAAGAATGAATAGGTTAGATATAACAAAGGGGATTAAAAGGAGATAAACTAATGGCAGTAGATGGATCTATGTTAAACAAATATGTTGATAAAAAAATAAAAATCTTTTTTGTAAATGATGAATGCTCTGTAAAAGGCACACTTACAAAAGATGGTAAAAAATTTATTTTAAAAAATGCACAAGAAAATACTAAATTAACTATATCAAAAATTGCAGCGATAAAAGAAGAGGTTTAAGTAATGAATATAGGAAATTTAAGATACAGAAATTTAGTTGATGATTTGTTACTCATAAACGTTGATAAATTAACAGCTAATGAACTTTTAGAACTAAACAATAATATTATAAAACTCAATACTGAAATCGGGAAAGAACTTATAAAGAGAAATATTTTCGTAAATAATGATTTAAATAATTCATCAAAATTAGAGTTTAATACAAGACTAAGTGAAGAAGTAGCAAAAAGACATTATGAAAATGATGATGAAGATAGCTGGATTGCAAACGTGTCAAAATTTGTAGTTTATACCAGTTTTGTTGAAGGAGTAAACTTTATTTTCGAATTGTTAAAAAATTTTGAAAAAGAACAAAAAATATTTTGGAAATCTAATGAAAATGAGGAGTGAAACAATGAATAATTTAACAAATAAAATTCAAGAAACAATGAAACACTTTAAAAACTCATATATAAATAACAATTTAGAAGTTATTTTATTGCCAAAAACAAATGGATATTTTGCAATAAAAAATTGCAAAAACGAAATAGATATTAATTGTAAAATTTTAGAAAATATAAGCAGGGATTGTTTTAAAACACAACATTATAGCAGATTAAAAGATAATAAAAATATGTGGAATGAAAATTTAATGGCTTTAAATAATGCTTTAAAAACAGATTTTTCACAACAAGATATAGAATTAATTTATAACAAATTAGGAAATGGAATTAATCATGAATTGACAAAAAAATTCGTTGAGAGTAATTTTGATATAGAGGTGTTAAAATGATTAATGAAAAAAAGAAATTTCAAAGTTTAAAGAATAATGCTCAAGGGAGATTCTTTGAAGAACAGATTGAGAGAGCTTGTAATTACTATCGTGAAAAAAATATAGCAAATATACATAAAGTTTCAGAACCCTTTAGAGTTCTAAAAAAATTACCTGGTGGAAAATTTCAAGGGCAATTTTTGAGAAAAGCAGAACCTGATTTTAAAGGGTGTCTGCTAAATGGACAATGTATAGTTTTTGAATGCAAATATACAAGTCAATCAAAAATACAAAGAAGCATATTGTCAGAAAATCAAAATGCAGAACTTGAAAGAAACAACAACCTAAACTGCATAACTGCTGTTTGCATTTGCTTTGCAGAGGGACTTACAGAAAGATATTTCTTTGTTCCGTTTGATGTTTGGTTGAACATGGAAAAGTACTTTGGAAAGAAAAGTGTAACTGCAGAGGATTTAAAAAGTTTTGAAGTGTTTTACAAGCATAGCATAGGAATTGACTTTTTAAAAAACATAAAAATAAAAATTGAAAAAGGAGAATAAAAATGAAACTAGTATATGTAATCACAATACTTTTTATAGCAAGTTTTATAATAGCAGGAATTAATTTATGGGAAATTAGGTGTAAAGATTTAGAATTAAGAGAAAAAACTTATGCAAAAAGAATTTTGGAGCATCAATATACTAATTTACAAAATGATTTTAAAATAAGAGATGCAGAAAGAAAAGAAGTTATTGAAGATCTAAAAAAAGAGAATGGAAGTTTGAAAGAAAAATTATTTAAAGAAAAACACTCAAAATATTCACACAGAGTTATTTTCATAAATGATATTAGTGATGAGTACATTGATGAAGAGGAATATGAATTTATTGCTGCTGTAATAGGAAAAAACGAAGATAAAAAAGGATATATAGAGATAAATAATAACTTATTCAAAATTAAAGATATTGATTGTGTGATAAAATTAAATAAGGAGTAAAATATGAATAAAGATATATTTGTTGCTGCATTTGAAAAGAAGTTATATCACTATTCACACAAAGAAGAAACATTACAAAACATTAGTGAAAGATTAGAGTATATAGAATCTGAACTAACAAATGTTGGAAGTTCAAATCCAACATCATATAGTAGTGGAAGTTCAGATTATAATGTTGTGGAAAACAAGAGATTGAATTTATTAAGTGAGCAAATAGCTCTTTCGCAACAATTAAAAAAAGTTGAATATGAATATTTAGAAATTAAAAAAGGTTTGAGTTATTTGAACAAAGAAGAATTAGAATTAATAGATTTAAAGTATTTTAAAAAATGGGATGTAGAAAAAATAGAAAAATCTAAATTTATTTCAAGAAGTGTGATTTATGATAAACTAAATAAAGCTCTTTTAAAAATGACTGAAAGATTAGTTGGAAATAGGAGATAAAGTTCGGACAAAGTCCGTACACTATTAGAAAAAATACATGTTATAATTATATTATAAAATATTGTAAAATATACATTAGAAATGTGTTCATGAGAACCTCCTTTCATATATTTATAGCAAGAAGAGAGTAATGTTTAGTTATTCTCTTTTTGTTTTATAAAAGTCAATAATATTTTATACCTACCCCCATAAGAGTTATAGAAAGGTGGAAGTTAAAGTATGAAAATTATCCGACCTGATAAAACACCAGGACACCGTGCAGCTTATGAAAAGAATAGGAAGAAGATACTAGCAACACAGAATGTGTGTGGGATTTGTGGCAAGGAAATTGATATGACTTTAAAGACTCCAAACCCATTAGCACCTTGTGTGGATCATATAATTCCAGTTGCTAAAGGTGGTCATCCGAGCGACATAAAAAACTTACAGCTAGCACACTGGCAATGTAATAGACAAAAAAGTGATAAGTTATTTTTGAATATAGAAAAGAAAAAAACAATAGAAATTGGAAACCGAAATTTACCACAGTCAAATGACTGGATAAACTATAAAGAAAAGTGAGATAAGTGGGGTATACCACCCCCTCTCTCGGTCGCTAGCCCTTCATTCTGTCGACTGTACAAATTTTCTCACGCGAAAAAAGGAGATTTTAATGGAAAATTATAGAGGAATAAATTATCTAAGAGATAAGTTAAATCAACTAAAGCAAAGAGTTTCGTTAAGGTATGATTATTATACTATGAAACATAAAATTTCACAAAAAGGTATAACAATTCCGCCCGAAATTAGACAAAAATATGAATCAACTTTGGGTTGGTGTAGCAAGGCGGTTGACAATTTAGCAGATAGACTAAGTTTTAAAGAATTTGGTGATGATGTTTTTGAAATTAATGAAATTTTTAAAATGAATAATCCTGATGTGTTCTTTGATAGTGCGATTTTAAGTGCATTAATTGCTTCTTGTTGTTTTGTTTATATTTCACAAGGAGATGAGGATATTCCAAGACTTCAAGTGATAGAGGGTGATTGTGCTACAGGAATTATAGATCCTATTACAAATTTATTGACAGAAGGTTATGCGATTTTAAACAAAGATGATAACGGAAATGCAATTTTAGAAGCTTATTTTATCCCGGGTAGAACCGATTATTATATTGACGGGAAATATGCTTATAGTTATCAAAACAAAGCACCTTATGCACTTTTAGTACCGATTATTTACAGGCCGGATGCGAAAAGACCTTTTGGGCATAGCAGAATTACCAGAGCGTGTATGTATTATCAAAGTTTTGCAAATAGAACATTTGAAAGAGCGGATATTACAGCAGAATTTTATTCTTTCCCTCAAAAATATGTAGTGGGATTGAGTAATGATGCAGAACCAATGGATAGTTGGAAAGCTACAATTTCAAGTATGTTACAGTTTACAAAAGATGAACAAGGAGACAGCCCAAAGCTAGGGCAATTTACGACACCAAGTATGTCTCCATTTACAGAACAATTAAGAACCGCAGCGGCGGGATTTGCAGGGGAAACGGGACTAACTTTGGACGATTTAGGTTTTGTAAGTGATAATCCTAGTTCAAGCGAGGCTATAAAAGCTAGTCATGAAACTTTAAGAATGTATGCCAGAAAGGCTCAAAAAACATTTGGAAGCGGATTTTTAAATGTTGGTTATCTAGCTTGTTGCTTAAGAGATGATTTTGCATATAGGAGAAATCATTTCTATAATTTGAAACCAAAATGGCAACCTGTATTTGAACCGGATGCTGCAACATTGTCAAATATTGGAGATGGTGCAATAAAAATCAATCAAGCAATACCAGGATTTTTTGATAGCAAAACATTATCTGACTTAACGGGAATTGAAGGGGCAAATAATGAGTAATATTAATAATATTGATGAAGTTATTGAAAACATAATTAATCATTTTGATGAAGGATGGAAGCAAAGCAAAGAAATAAAAACCGCTCTTGAAATTTTAACAAAAGAAAAAGCGACTTTCGAAAATGCTAATGATTTAGCAAAAGAAGTTGGAAATATTTTATCGAAAGTTTTTGAAAAAGACATAAAATCAGATATGCTATACAATAAAAAAATGTATCAAGAAATGGCAGAAAAGCTTGTAAATGCAAGTTTAAAAAAGGCTCATGAAGTTATCACAGACTATTCCACTAATGTTATGAAAAACCTGAATAAAACTGCACAAGTAAGTGGAGGGGTAATAACTCCAAGTTTTAATCAAGATAAAGCGAATGGAATTATTGTGAGATTGGTTAGAGATGATTATAACAAAATAAAATGGATATTAGATGAACCGATAAAAACTTTTTGTCAAAGTATTGTTGATGATACTATAAAAGAAAATGTAAATTATCATTTCGAATTAGGGTATAGTCCGGTTGTTAGAAGGATATCAAGAAGAAAATGTTGTAAATGGTGTGATAAATTAGTTGGAACATATAGTTATCCAGATGTTCCAGCAGATGTCTATAGAAGGCATAACCGTTGTAATTGCATTGTTGAATATTTTCCAGGAGATGGAAAAAAGCAGAATGTTTGGACGAAGAAAAAAACGTGGGCAAAAAATTTGAAAAAAAGCGAAAATAATGATAAAATAGAGAAAAGAAAAAGAATAGGGATAAAAAAAGAAGCAGACAAGACAGAGGTTTCTTTACAATCTCAATTAACTTATATTGACAAAATGACTAATGAAAAATCTTTTATTCCTAAAAACACCATAATTACAGATTGCAAAACAATAGCAGAAGGAAGAGAAATTAGAATAGTCGAAAAATTATCTGATAAATATGGTGGCAGGATAAAAAACTGGAAAAAAAGAGTTGGAAAAGTTGAAAGTGCGAAATATATACATGATATTCATTGGTATGAAAATAAGAATAAACAATATGGAGCTAAAGTAAAATATAGAAAGAGGAAATAAAATGAATACAATTGAAGTTTATCAAAGTGAATTTAATAAAACAATACCATTAGAATATATTGGAAAGGTAAAATATATTGGAGAAACTTTTGGAGTTGATGGATTAACAAATAATAATATTTATAATGTGGTGTTTGATAAGGATAATAATATAAAAATTGTTGATGATAGTGGAGAGGACTATTTGTATGATTTAAACAACCCAAAACCATTGGATGATAGTTCAAAAGGTGGTAGGTTTTATATAATTGATGATGTAAAGGGTATTTTATCAAAAACAATTAAATAACATAGAAGCAACTGTAAAATCTTTATAGTTGCTTTTTTATTGTTAAAAAAGGATATAGTAGATTGACGAAGAAAAAAATAGGAAATCAAAAACCCACACAGTCTTTAATTTTATCAACAAAAAATAGTGATTACAAAGAAGCAATTGAACTTTATGAGAGAAGTGGAAGAAAATCACAAAAATGGCAAACTAACTTATTAAAAGCCATTCTTTCAAAGACAAAGAAAGGTCTTTGGGTTCATACAAAATTTGGATATTCAGTACCTCGTAGAAATGGTAAAAACGAAATTATAGCAATGAGAGAATTATATGGACTCAATAAAGGGGAACATATAAATCATACTGCTCACAGAACAACAACTTCTCATGCTGCTTGGGAGAGATTACTTAGAATAATATCTAGAGCAGGATTTAAAGAAGATATTGACTATACAAGTTTAAGAGCATCAGGAAGAGAAAAAATAGAATTTTTAAAGACAGGTGGAGTAATTGAGTTTAGAACAAGAACTTCAACTGGAGGACTTGGAGAAGGCTTTGACCTTTTAGTCATAGATGAAGCACAAGAATATACAGACGATCAACAAAGTGCTTTAAAATATGTTGTAACAGACAGTCAAAATCCACAGACTATATTTTGTGGAACTCCACCAACTCCTGTAAGTTCTGGAACAGTATTTACTAAGTTAAGAAAAAAAACCTTAAACGGAGAAACTAAAAATACAGGATGGGCGGAATGGTCTGTTGAAGAGCAATCAGACATTTATCAAAAAGAACTATGGTATCTTACTAATCCGTCTTTGGGTACAGTTTTTACAGAAAGAAGTGTTGAAGATGAAATTGGAGATGATGAGGTAGATTTTAACATTCAAAGGCTTGGACTTTGGATAAGATATAATCAAAAATCTGCAATTTCAAAAGTTGATTGGGATAATTTAATTGTTAATACAATTCCTAAATTTAAGGGAAAATTATTTGTAGGAATAAAATATGGAGCGGATGGAACAAATGTTTCAATGAGTATTGCAGTTAAGACTGAAGATGAAAGAATTTTTGTAGAGAGCATTGATTGTCAGTCTGTAAGAAATGGTAATACTTGGATAATAAACTTTTTAAAAAATGCAGATATTGCAGATGTTGTTGTTGACGGGCAGTCAGGACAAAAAATACTTGCAGATGAAATGAAAGAGTTTAAAATAAAAGCACCAATTTTACCGACAGTTAAAGAAGTAATTGTTGCAAACTCTATGTGGGAACAAGGAATATACCAAAATAGTATTTGTCATAACAATCAACCATCACTAACAAAAGTTGTAACCAACTGTGAAAAAAGATTAATTGGAAGCGGAGGGGGATTTGGATATAAATCACAATTTGAAGATAATGACATTTCTTTGATGGATAGTGCATTATTAGCACATTGGATATGCAGTATATCAAAACCTGCTAAAAAGCAAAAAATAAGATATTAAAATTAAATATTTGATTATTAAAGACACCTTTTAAAGTGTCTTTTTTAATATAAAAATACAGAATCAAACTGGACAAATAGGAGGAAAAAGAATGAGTGAATTTAAAGCAATCACTACACAAGAAGAATTAGATTCTATAATCGGAGAGAGATTGAAAAGACAAAAAGAAAGTATCTCAAAACAATATACAGATTATGAGGAGCTAAAAACAAAAAACGTTGATTTAGAAAAAGAATTGACAGAACTTAAGAAAAGTTTAGAAAGTTCAACATCAAGTAAAACAGAACTTGAAAAACAAATTGAAGAATTGACAGGAAAAGTCAAAGCACATGATTTATCATCTCTTAAAATAAAGTATGCTCTTGAAAATGGCATACCTTATCATTTAGCCGGCAGAATTTCAGGAGATGATGAGGATAGTATAAAGGCAGATGCACAAAGTTTATCAGACTTTTTCAAATCACAAACAACGCCACCACCTTTGAAAAGCACAGAGACAAATACAAAAGGAGAAGATGTGGCATACCAAAATATATTAAAAGGATTAAAAGGAGAATAAAATTATGGCAGTATTATCAAAGGGTACATTATTTGACCCTGAACTAGTAACAGATTTAATTAACAAAGTAAAAGGCAAATCATCACTTGCGGTTTTATCAAAACAAGTACCAGTATCTTTCAATGGAAATAAAATATTTACTTTTACTCTTGATAAAGATGTAGATGTTGTTGCAGAAAATGGAAAAAAATCAGAAGGTGGAGTATCTGTTGAACCTGTTAAAATTATACCAATTAAAATTGAGTATGGTGCAAGAATTTCAGATGAATTTTTATTTGCAGCAGATGAAGAAAAAATTAATGTTTTAAAAGCATTTAATGAAGGGTTTGCAAAAAAAGTTGCAAGAGGATTAGACCTTATGGCAATGCACGGAGTAAATCCAAGAACAAAATTAGCTTCAACAGTTATCGGAACTAATCATTTTGATAACTTGGTTTCTCAAAAAGTAGTTTATACAAAAGCACAAGTTGAAGAAAATATTGAATCGGCAATAGCACTTGTTCACGGTTCTAATGGAGTTGTTTCAGGAATGGCAATGTCAACTGAAATGTCTTCTGAATTAGCAAAACTTAAAGTAAATGGAGTTAAGCAATATTCTGAACTTGCTTGGGGAGCAAATCCAGGTTCAATAAATGGATTACCTGTTGATATTAACACAACGGTATCAGAAGGAATCGACAACAAAGAAAAGGCGATTGTTGGCGATTTTGCTAATATGTTTAAATGGGGATATGCTAAAGAAATTCCTTTAGAAGTAATAGAATTTGGAGATCCTGATAACTCCGGAAAAGACTTAAAAGGATATAATCAAGTATATTTAAGAGCAGAAGCGTATATCGGATGGGGAATTTTAGACGAAAAAGCTTTTGCTAGAATTGTGGAGGCATAATATGATTTATAAAAATATTGTAACAGGGGCTATCATTGATAGTCCTTGTCTAATTTCGGGAGGAGACTGGGAAGAAGTTGAAGACACTACTACTGAAGAAGTAGAAATTGAAGAAGTGGAAGAAGCTACTGAAGAAGCAAAAGAACCTAAAAAAGGAAAAAAATCAAACAAAAAGTAGGTGGCAAAAATGAGTAATTTTGCAACTATTGAAGATATAATTAGTCTGTTTAGAGAATTGAACAATGAAGAAATAAAAAGAGCAACAGCATTACTACCAGTAGTATCTGATAGTTTAAGAGTTGAAGCAAAAAAGGTTGGGAAAGACCTTGATAAACTTGCAGAGGACAACTCGTTTTCTAATGTTTTAAAATCAGTTGTTGTAGATATTATATCAAGGACACTACTTACCAGCACTAATAACGAACCAATGATTCAAACTTCTGAAAGTGCCTTAGGTTATTCATTCAGTGGAACGTTTTTAAATCCGGGTGGAGGATTATTTATAAAAAATAGTGAGTTATCAAGACTTGGACTTAAAAAGCAAAGATATGGAGTGATTAATTTCTATGAGTAGATTAAAAGGCATAACTATTACATTAATTAATAAGTTAGAAAATGGAAAGGATCCTTTTGGAAATCCAGTTTTAGTAGAAAAAGAAATAAAAGTAAATAATGTATTAGTTGGACAACCTACCACAGAGGATATAACAAATTCATTGAACTTATATGGCAAAAAAGCGGTCTATACGTTAGCTATTCCTAAAAGTGATACGAATATATGGGAAGACCAGGAAGTAATTTTTTTTGGACAAAAATTTCGCGTTTTTGGGGGAGTTATAGAAGGAATAGAAGATATGATTCCTTTAAGTTGGCATAAGAAAGTTATGGTGGAACGATATGCTTAAAAATTTCAAGATAAATAAGCAAGGAGTTAGTGAACTTATGAAGTCAACTCCAATGCAATCAGTGTTAAGTGAAAAAGCAAAAGCAATTGCTGCAAGGTGTGGTTCCGGATATGAAACAGACATATACATTGGAAAAACAAGAGCAAATGCTTCTGTTGGAGCGAAGACAAAAAAAGCAAAAAGAGACAATTATAAGAATAACACATTATTAAAAGCGGTTAGATAATATGATTGAAATAGTAATAAGAGAATTTTTGAAAAACAATTTAAAAGTTGATGTTTTTTTGGAACATCAAGAAAATGAGCCTGAAAGTTTTGTAATTTTTGAAAAAACTTCAAGTTCAAAAGCTAATCATTTAAAATCTACTACTTTTGCTTTTCAAAGTTATGCAAAAAGCTTATTTAAAGCTTGTGAACTAAATGAAAAGTTAAAAGAAGCAGTTGAAAAAATGATAAGTTTAGATGATATAGTATCTGTAAAACTGAATAGTGATTATAATTTTACAGATGAAGAAACTAAAAGATACAGATATCAATCTGTATTTGAAATCAAACATTATTAAAAAAGGAGAAAAAATGGCAGATACAAAAAACGTAAGTTATGGGAAACCTAAAGTGGGCGGAGCAATAAGTGTTGCACCACTTGGAACAGTATTACCAACAGATGCAAAAACTGCACTTAATGAGGCTTTTAAAAATTTAGGTTATATTTCAGAAGATGGGTTAAATAATGAAAACAGTCCAGAATCTGAAAAAATTAAGGCTTGGGGTGGAGAGGTAGTTTTAGCAACTCAAACAGAAAAACCAGATACATTTACTTATAAATTGATTGAGGCACTAAACACAGATGTTTTAAAAGAAATATATGGAGACAAAAATGTAACTGGCACTTTAGAAACAGGAATTACTGTTGAAGCAACAAGTGATTCTGCAGAACCACATGTCATAGTTATAGAAATGATATTAAAAGGTGGAATAATAAAAAGAATTGTAATTCCAAATGGAGTAATTACTGAAATCGGAGAAATAAATTATACTGACGAAGATGCAATAGGTTATGAAGTAACAATTGAAGCACTTCCAACTAATGGAAATAAAACTCATACTGAATATATCGTAAAAGGAGAATAACAATGATTAAGGGAATTACTAAATCTGGTTTTAAATTTGAAATTTCAGACAAAGCTTTAGATGACTTTGAACTATTAGAGTTAATGGCGGATGTGGACTCTAATCCTCTTTTAGTTCCTAAAGTTTTTGAAAAACTTTTAGGAAGAAAACAAAAAGAAAACTTAATAGAATTTTTAAAGAAAAAAGATGGATATGCTTCTACTGAAAAGATGAGTAAAATTTTAGAAGAAATTTTAAAAAGCAATCAAAAAGTAAAAAACTAGTATTCCTTGCTGGAGTTATAAAAGAAAATGAGGATTTAATAATTTGCGATCTTGCTGAAACATATAACATAATAGACTACAAGAAATTGCCACTATCAACAGTGGCAATTTTAGTTTATGGACTTCGCGACAATTCAAGATTAAAAATGAAAATTCTTAATTCAAAAATGGAAATTAAAGACTATTTATTAGCAGGAATTTTAGATAGATTAACCCTTTTAGTTTATGCAAATACTAAAGATGCACAAAAGGGAAGGAATAAACCTAAAATGTTATTAGATACAATTGAAAAATCTAAAGACAATGTAAGTAGTTTTAATTCCGGTAAGGATTTTGAAAAAGCAAAAGCAAACATACTAAAAAATATAAAAGAAAAGGAGAGTGATAATAATGAGTGATATTGGTAAAGCCTACGTCCAAATTGTTCCGTCTGCAAAAGGACTTGAAGGAGCAATAAGTGGACAATTAGACGGAGAAGCTTCTAAAGCTGGACAAAGTGCAGGAACAAGTATAGTTTCTACGTTGAAAAAGGTCTTTATTGCAGCGGGAATAGGAAAAGCTCTATTATCAACTCTTACAGAAGGTGGAAAACTTCAACAATCTTTGGGAGGTATTGAAACACTTTTCAAAGATAATGCAGATAGAGTAAAAGGTTATGCAAAAGAAGCATACAGAACAACAGGGCTTTCAGCTAATGCTTATATGGAAAATGTAACAGGCTTTAGTGCAAGTTTACTTCAATCTTTAGGCGGAGATACAAAAAAGGCTGCTGAAACTGCAAATATGGCTATGATAGATATGGCAGATAACAGCAACAAGATGGGGACTTCAATGGAAGCTATTCAAAATGCTTATCAAGGTTTTGCTAAACAAAATTATACAATGTTAGACAATTTAAAACTTGGTTATGGTGGAACTAAAAAGGAGATGGAACGTCTTCTTAAAGATGCACAAAAGATAACTGGTGTTAAGTATGATATAAACAACTTAAATGATGTTTATGAGGCAATTCACGTTATACAAGGCGAATTAGACATCACAGGAACAACTGCAAAAGAAGCATCAACAACTCTTACAGGTTCTTTTAATGCTATGAAAGCATCCTTTCAGGACGTTTTAGGAGCATTAGCACTTGGAGAGGGACTTGAACCTGCTCTTCAAGGGTTGGCAGGGACTGTAAGTACTTTCTTGTTCGGCAATTTAATACCTATGATTGGAAATATTTTAGCACAACTTCCAGGAATGTTAATAACTTTTCTACAAATAGCATTACCACAATTTGTTCAAATGGGAACAGATATGATAAATTCATTAGCAAGTGGTTTTGACTTTGGAATGGATGGTTTTTGGGCTAATTTTAGTGAAATGATAAATGTATTTTTAACAGATTATTTACCACAGTTTTTAGAAACCGGTGTAAGTCTTATAACAGAACTTACAAATGGACTTATAAGTGCTTTGCCAAATGTTATAACCGGAATGGGAGAAATACTTGATACAATGCTTGTGATTTGTTTTGATGCACTTCCAAAGATATTACAAGCAGGGTATGATATAATAAAAAATTTAGCAATGGGAATTTGGAATAACCTTCCGGCTATAACAAAGAGTATAGTAGATGTTCTTGATAAACTTTTAAGAACAATACTTGATAATTTGCCCCAATTTTTAGAAAAAGGGATTGAATTAATTGGAAGGATGGCTATGGGAATTTGGAATAATCTTCCACAGATTATTTCAACTCTAACTAATTTACTAATAGCTTTAATTAGAAAAATAGGAGAATATTTGCCCCAATTTCTACAAAAAGGGGTAGAGTTAATTGGTAAAATGCTTGCCGGTATAGTTCAAAAAGCTCCAGAATTAATTGCAAAACTTCCGGCAATAATAGTACAAATTTTAGCATCTATTGGAAGGTTTACAGCAGAGTTTGTATCTATGGGGGGACAACTTCTAATGGGTCTTGCAAGAGGTATTGCAGGAGCCGTTAAAAATGTAATATCTTCTGCAATAGATGCTTGTAAAAGTGTTGTAAATAAAGTTAAAAGTTTTTTTGGTATTCACTCTCCATCAAGAGTTTTTGCAGAAATAGGAGAATTCTTAAACTTAGGACTTGCTGAAGGTATAGAAGACAATATTAAACCTGTTCAAAATGCAATGGAAGAAGTAGCAAAAGAAACTCAAAGAAGTTTCACAAGTGAATTGAATCATAATATAATTAGCACAAACCCACAATCAATGTTCGAAAAAACAAACGGAGAAAATGCTTTAATAACAAATTCAGATAGAGACAATAAAACTCATATTGAGTTAATATTGCATCTAGGAAACAATGTTTTTAAAACTTTTGTTGAAGATATAACAAATTTACAAGATGAGAAACTTGAACTTGAATTAGCATATTAGGAGGTAGTATGGGATATAAATTAATATTTAATAATATAAACTTAGATGATACAATAGCAGACTATACTACAATTGATGTTAAAGGAAGAGGACTTTTTGTAAGGAATATCAATTCAATATCAATCTCTGGAAGAGATGGAGAATATATAACAGAAAGCAAATATCCTGGAAGAAAAGTAATAGTTGATTTTCTTATAAACTCTAAAAATCATTTAGAATATTTTAAAACAATGCAAAAGTTAAATAATAGCATAAATTCTGATAAAGATGTTATTTTTAAAGTAACAGATGAAGATGGATATAGACTAGGTAGAGTTACAGAAGTTACAGATCCTGCACTTAATAAAGGTGTAGGGTCTTTTACTATATTCTGTCAGAACCCTTTTGTTTTTGGCGATAAATTAACAGTAGATAAGACAATAAAATCAAAATACAGTCTTGATGTTAAAATAGAAAACATAACTGCAAAAATAACAAATGGAACAAATAAAGTTATTTTAAGAAATGAAACTAAAGGAACAAAAATTATTCTAAATGGGAATTTTACTAAGGATGATATTTTAGAAATATCAAAAGAAAAAATTTTTTTGAATAAAAAAGATATTAAATCATATTTAGACTTTGTAGAAAGTGATTATCACGATTTTAAACTTTTTGATAATAATGTTGTAACAATAACAAATGCAACTAACTTAAAAATAGAGTACAGGGAAAGGTGGTATTAATGAAATCAGGAATATTTTTATTTAACAATAAACAAGAATTAATAGACACTATTTCTCCGGAAGACTTAACAGAAAACACCCAAGAAATTGAATTAAACGGACTTATAACAGCTACTGCAATTACAAAATATAATAAGGAAATTGAAAAAGCAGAATATTTTGGAGTAAAAGAATTAAACAATTTTTGGCTTTATAAAATCAGAAAAAATATTAAAGAAAATGGAATGATAACTCTACAAGGTATTCATATACTCTTTGATGATCTAAAAGGTCAAGTCTTAAGAGATATAAGACCTACAAAGGTTACTGCTGCAGAGGCGTTTAATAAAATTTTAGAAAATAGCACTTGGAAGGTTGGAGTTAGTAAAGCAACAACAATTTCAAGTGCTAATTTTTATTATAAATCTGTACTATCTTCTTTTTCAGAAGCATTAAAAAAATGGAATTGTGAATTTATACCACATATAGAATTTAAAGATGGAAAAATTCTTTCAAAGACTATAAATCTATATGACAAAATATCAAATGATAATGGAAAATGGTTTGAATATGGAGATGAACTCCTAACAGTTGTTGCTGAAACAGATAAAGATATTTATACAGGCTTTATTGGACTTGGCAAAGGAGAACAAACCGAAAAAGGTGGTTTTGGTCGAAAAATAAAATTTGATAGTGTCATTTGGGAAAAAGCGAAAGGAAAACCGATTGATAAACCGGCCGGACAAGATTTTGTAGAAATTAAAGAAGCAACTAGCCTTTGGGGATATCCTGATGGAACACCAAAAATAGGGATTGTAGAGTTTTCTGATGTAGAAGACAGAGAGGAGCTTTTAAATAAAACTTATCTATATGCAAAAGAAAACTGCAGACCTAAATTACAGCTAAAATCAACAGTTATATCTCAAGGACTTGTTGAAATTGGAGAAACCTGTACAATTATTAGAAATGATCTAAATATAAGATATAAAACTAGAATATTTAAAATCAAAAAGAATTTTTTAAACTCAGATTTAATTAGTTTTGAGTTTGGAGACAAGGTTGTTTTATCGGCATCAGATAGAATAAAAAACGATAACGAAAAAGAAGAAAAAAAACAACAGGAATTAGAAAGCAGAATGGAAAGCTTTCTAAAAAATATTACAAATTTCTATTTCAATGAAGACGGATACAACTATGAACTAAAAGCAAATAATGAATATAAATTACCTGCAGGTTACTATTCATTTGACAAACCCATTGAAGAAAATCCAACTAAAGTTGTTTATATGGGGGCAGGTAAGATATTAATAGCAGATAGCAAAAACCCTAATGGCGAGTGGAAATGGAGAACAGCTATAACTCCACAAGGAATAGCAGGAGAAGAGATAGTTGCAAACTCTATTACTGCAAATAAACTCTCCGCAGATGTAGGTCAGAGTTTAGACCTGTCAAGCAATGAAAGTATAAATAATGTTGTAAAAAAATCTGTAACAAGCGAGGTATCAAAAGTAAAGGTTGGGGCAAGAAACTTGCTACCAAACAGCTATTTTTTTGATAAATCAAAATGGCATACTTTTGGAGCAAAAAGTATAGAGTACAGTAAACTCAATGAAATAGAAAATTGGGAAGATTCTGAAAGTATAAAATTTGTTGAAAGAAATACAGATGTAAATAGCAACATACTAGCTTTTTATCTTTTTGACAATTTAAAATTACAAAATAAAGACTATGTTTTTAGCTTTGATTGTATAAACTTTTCAAATTTTGATTTAAAATTCTTCTTAAATGAATATACTGCAGAAGTAAAAGAAACAGTAAAAAGTAAAGAGCAAAAAAGAGTTGTTTTAAAAGCTAAAGATGTAAAAAAACTTCTTGTTGAAGTTTTAGAAAATAATCAAGAGCCAATTTTTTCTATAAAAAAATTAAAGATTGAAGAGGGAACAATTGCAACAACATGGGTTCCTGCTCTTGAAGATACAGAAAAGGAAAATGAAAAATTAAAACAAGAAATTTTAAATCTAACTACTACTAATTCAGAATTAGCAAAGCAACTTAATAATTTAGAACTTAACAATCTAAAATTAAAAGAATTCATAAAATCAAGTATAAAGCAAACTAAAGACTCTATAACTTTTGATTTTGAAAAGTTTAAACAACTTTATCAGAATGATAAAAGTGTTTTTGAAGGAAAATTTGATGATATATCAAGCTATATAAGGTTTGATATAGATGGTATGGAAATGGGAAAAAAGGATGGAGAATTTAAAATGAGATTATCTCCAAAAAAGCAATCTTTCTTTATGAAAGAAAAAGAGGTTGCATACTTTTCTAATGAGGAATTATATATTACAGATGCAAGGATTTTAAGAAGTATTAGAATAGGAAACTTTGCTTTTGTTCCTCGTGAAAACGGAAACCTCTCTTTTAGAAAGGTTGGTGATGATTAATGGCTTTATCTGGAAGCTTTTCAGGAAGTTATAAAGGTTATACTCTTAGAACAGAATGGGAAACTATGCAAAACACAAACGAGAATTATAGTGATTTAGAAATAACACTACATTTAGATTGTCAGAGCGGATATAATCTATATATAGGTCAAAGAACACATACTGTAAATATTGATGGTACTGACTACAGTGTTACGTCATCAAGTATAAGTACAAGTGGTGGCAGTTCGATTACTCTTGGTAGCATAAGTAAAAGATTATATCACAATAATGATGGTACGCTTGATGTATGGATATCTAGTTATTGTAATTTAAGTGCCAGGATAAGAGGAACTTATGTAAGTGGTTTTAGTGGTGGTAGTGATACAATTACTCTTGATAAAATCCCTAGAATGTCAACAGTAAGTGATAACATGATAGGTTCAAGATATTTAAACACACCACATACAATTCATATTGACAAACAATTATCAGGGAATGTAACTCATGACGTGTGGTATGTAATTCGTGGAGATAAAGGAAGCAGTGGTTGGTACTACATTGCTAAAAACACATCAGATTTAGATATACAATTTGTACCTACTGACAAGCATGTAAATCTCCAGCCAAACAGTTCAACAATATTTATGGATATCGGGATTAAGACTTTTAAAGACGGAGTTCAAATTGGTGAGACAACTTATAACTCGGGCTGGTATATGAAAGTTCCTGATGGATATTCTCCAATAATAAATTCAATAGATATTTTAGATGTTAATCCAAAAAGTAAAAATTTAGGAGTATATGTACAAAATCATAGTAGGCTTAAAGTTGATACTAGAACAACAAGTAAAGAAGAAGCTACTATTAAAAATATAAGTGTTACAGTTGATAAAAACACTTATTCAGGACAAGCTATAACAACAAAAGAAATTACTCAAAGCGGAAATATCGAAATAGATATAAAAGTTACAGATAGCAGAGGAAAGACTGCAAGTGAAAAAAGAACTATCAAAGTTGAACCCTATGATCCCCCAAAAATTACAAATTTTACAGCAGATAGAACAGAGAGTGATGAAAAAGTTGTAAAGTTTATTTATAACTTTAAAATGTCAACACTTGCAAATAAAAACCCCTGCAGTTGGAAAATAGATAGAAGACCACGTGGGTCTTCGACTTGGACAACTGTTATATCAGGAAGTGAAAAGAGTTTAAATTCAAACACTTTAACATACAACGTTTCAACAGATAGAGAATATGAATTTAAACTTACTATATCTGATTTTAATACTTCAAACGAAAGTCTAGCTTATGTATATACAAGTTTTGTACTTTTTGATTTTCACAAAGACGGAAAAGGAATTGCAACCGGAAAAAGTTCAATAAAACCAAATTTTTTTGAAAATGATATAAAAACAGGATTTAATAAAGGAATTGAAACCGAAGCTTGGATAGTGGCACATTATTTCAACGAAACAAAAGCATATGATTTTAAAAATGATTTAAAATATTTCAAAGACCCTTTTGGAATAGTTCACATTCAAGGCATTGTAAAGGATACAGTTTCAGAGTGGCTTGGAAGAATTACTAGAGAAGAATGTAGACCCGAAAAGGACATATTAGTAATGGTACCATGCACAGGAATGAAGTTTGCAATTTTGAGAATAAGAGAAGATGGTAATATTCTTATAGAAAATCGAAACGACATAAAAACAAATTGGATAAGTTTAGATGGGATTGCATTTAAGGCAAAGGAGAAATAGTATGAATTTAAAAGAAATTGAAAAGAAAAAGATTTTTATTGAAAAAGAACTTTTGACAATTACAAAAGCTAAAGCTGATTTAGAAGTCGAGATTGCAGTTTTTGAAGCACAAGCAAAGTTAAAAAGTAATAATATCATTGATTTAGAAGAGAAAATAGCACTTTTAAAAAGTGAAAAGAAAAAGTTGGAATTTGCAGAAGAAGTTATAAAAACACCTGCAATACAAGATGAAGAGCCTGACACACCGAAGCCACAATATGAAGACTTTAAACCTAATCACCCATACAAAGTCGGTGATATCTTCAAAGTCGAAAAAAGGCTTTATCAAGTTATACAATTTCATACATCAGATGAAAAGTTTAACAAGTTGTTGACAAATAAGTATCAATTAATTGATAACGATACATTAAAACCAATTTTGAACTATTCGATAACAAAAACTTACAACAAAAATGATAAAGTTTTATATGATGACAATATTTATGTATCAAAAATTGATAATAATAACTTAAGTCCAAAAAGTAGCCCTCAAAATTGGCTTAAATTAGATATTTAGACATCAATAAGCATTAAAAATCAAAAACAATGCAAAATAGGGGCGTTTTTGGACGATTTGTTTATATTTCAACATTTAAAAAAGAAAGGTGGTGGGTAAATTGTGGATATAACACCAATTTCAGTAAGTTTAAACTTAAATACAATCTCAATTAGCTTAAGTATCATCTGTAGCGGGATTGTAATTGCAAGAACAGTAGTAAAACCTCTTAAAAAGATACTCACTTTACAAGAACATCAAAACGATGGAATAAGATGTCTTTTGAGAAAAGATATTTTAGAACTTGTAACTTGTGTAAATGAAAGAGGGTTTATTTATGATGATGAGTTAGAAGTTTTGAGAAAATTGTATATAAATTATACAAAACTCAAAGGTAACGGAATAGTAAAAAAGGCAGTCGAAAAAGTTTTTGAATTGCCAATAAAAAACAGATAGGAGAATAAGAACTATGAAAAACTTAAATTTAAAAATCAGATTAAAAAACAAAACATTTATCATCACAATGATGACAACAATTATAGCTTTTGTATATCAAATGTTAGCACAATTTGAAATTGTACCAAAAATAACACAAGACCAAACTATGCAAGTTTTTATGCTTGTTGTAAATATTTTAGCTGGACTTGGAATTTTAGTTGACCCAACAACAGACGGGTTAAAAGATAGTGAAAGAGTTTTAAATAAAAAATAGATTGAGAGGGGCTTTATAGCCCTTTTTAATTTGTCGAAAGGAGTAAATATATGAAATTTGATTTTTTAGATAGAATGTATCAAGAATATAATCAACTTGATGACAAAATCATAAAACTTGAAAAGGCTTTAAAAACGAAGCCGTTAGACAAAAGAGAAAAAGAGCTTTTGATTAATCAAAAAGAACACATGAAATCCTACAGAGAGATTTTAAATCAAAGAATAAACTATACTAAAGAAAAGTATAAGAATTTATAAAGGAGTATGATCATGAACAAAATAGATAAAATGATAGAATGGTTTAGAGAAAAGAAAAGCCAGGGGATTGGATACTCTATGATTAATAGGCAGGGTCCTAATTATTATGATTGCTCTAGTTCTATGTATTTCTCTATAGTTTATGCATTTGGGCTTACCCATAGCGGTAATAGAAATGATATTAGAAACACTGCAAATCTTCCAGAATTTCTTGAAAAAAACGGTTTTGAGAAAATAGCAGATAATTGTCCTTGGGAAGCAAAAAAAGGAGATGTAATAATCTGGTCTAGATATAGAGGCGTTCCAGGTAGCGAAGCACACACCGCTTTATTTACATCTAATAACACAATAATACATTGTAATTATAATGCTAAAGGAATTTCAGAAGATTCTGAAAATTCCAAAATGTATTTATATAAATGGAACTATGCTGTTTATAGATATGTAGAAAGAAATGGAGATGAAGAATTTATGAATACTATACAAGAAAGGTATATGATACATGGCGATTATTCTATAGATACGTTACCTTGGTTCTGTTCTGATAGAAAACAAGTAAAAACGAGTACCGAATATCAAGGATTTGTTATAACTGTTACAAGAAAGTGGGGGGCATATTATTATTCTCATTATTTAGGAGGCTGGATTGATGAGAGGGCTCTAATACCTGTTATAACTATAGAAAAAGAGCTTACTATAAAACATGGGGGTTATTCTGTAGATACTAAGCCATGGGGTACTGATGGTTTTAAAACAATTATGAAAACAGATGAATTATTAAATAAAAAATTCAGAGTTACCGCTCAAAGAGGTAGTTATTACTATGTTCATAATATTGCGAAATGGATTGATATGAGAGCATTTGAGTAAATTAAAAGGGAGCGATTAAGCTCCCTATTTTTTGTTGAAAAAATTTATTAAACTTTGTAACATTTTTTCAGTTACTGTGATATATAAACATTTAATCCCGTCTTGATGCTCCTCGTTTGAAAAAATATCCTTATCTGTTCCGTTCTCACATATAAAGTTTTCAATTTGTTCTTTTTCTTCTTCAGTAATTTCATCCCAATTAATACTAAAATCATATCTATCATCTTCGGTAAATTTACCATGACGTCCATATTCTACATCTTTTAAAATTCCTATTACATTATTCATATTTAAAAAATCCTTTCTTGTTTTGATTATATTTTCTAATTCTTCTAATTCTTTAATATTTGCAAGTTCATTTATGAATCTTTTACAAGATGACTTTGCAACAATAACTTTTCTTCTTTGTTTAGCTTGAAAATTATTTTCTAAGTATCTTTTGTCTGCTGCAAGTTGTTGTTCAATGTTTTTATATCCTTTTCTTTTCACAAAATCACTCCTTGACTTTAAATTTGTTCCTTGATATAATTAATTATAGAGAAGAGGGGGAACAAGTCCCTCATTCTCGGTTCATTTAGAAGATTTGTGGGTTGTTAGTTCATCAAATCTTCTATTTTTTTAATCATTTCTTCTTTAGTTTCAGAATTTTTGATTATTTCGATTATCATCTTGAGTACAATTTTAAATTGCTCATTAGTCATTCCTTCCATGTTTTTCTCCTTTCTCTTGTCCTGATTTTTTATTTTTTCACCATCCTTTCTTAACTATATTAATTATAACATAGGTTTAAACTTTTGTCAACACTTTTTTAAAGTTTTTTAATTGTTTTTTGACTTTTTAAAATTATTTCAATATATACAAGTAGATTACATATAACATACAGATATTTTAAAAATATTAAAAAATACCTATTATAAAATTCTCAAAGAGATAGTAAATATGAATTTAAAACGTTGGAAATTTTTTCCAACGTTTTTTTATTGTTTTAAGTTTATTTACTATTAACGTTAAGCTCTAAAATAAGGCATTAAATCTTATACGTCATCTTGACTGGAGTTGAGCAAAGCGAAAAATAGTGGCTTTAGCCCTAACTTTGCTTGTTTACAAGCAGTAGTATTCCTGAAAGAAATAAAATAAATTTAATGATGTATCTACGATACATTTACTTTTGCTAAAGCAAAAGTATGAGATCTCTCCATTCCACTACATTCCAGTCGAGATGACGTGTTTGGGGCATTTCTTTGCATAATTCTGTGACGTGAATTATTCACTATGAAATAATAGGGTTATTACTTTTTTACTTAATAAAAGATAAAAGCATTATAAAATTTTAGATTTTTTTATTTTAAATTGAAAATAAATGTTGAAGTTTATTTACTTCTAACGTCTTGCTACTAAAACGAAGATTTCTCCTTATACGTCATTTCGACCGAAACGTAGCAGAGCGGAGTGTAGTGGAGAAATCTCATATTTTTACTTTTCTACAAGCAATAGTATTTCTGAAAGAAATAAGTATCAATAATTGTAAATTAATTTGAGTATATGAATATGAAGCAGTTGTAAACTATAACAATAAATTGTTATTTAATAAATAACTAACAAAAAATGAACAAAATGTTAAACATTTTGTTTTTTTTGTGTTATAATTAATATAGTTTTACGCCTGATGGTAAAACTATATTAATTTCATCATAATCTTCATTAAAAAATAATTAAAAAGAAGATTATGATATAATTAATAGAATAGTGAAGAAAACTTTTTGTAAAGACTATTAATTTCACCATAATTACCATAAAAAAATAATCAAAAAGAAATTATGATATATCATACTTTCCATTTGGGATAGAAAGTTTAGGGAAAAGTATGATGAAATGGGTTTTAAAATTTTATATTTTTAAAAAACTAATTTTAATTAAAGGGATTAATTTTTTTTGTCCATTTTTAATAAATATTTAATAAAAATAAATTAACTTTATTTTCAAAAGATAAAAATTGATTAAATATAGGAGGGTTCTAATGAGTTATAAGATTTACAAAGACTCTATTGGAGAAATAAAGGTAGAAAGCGACAAGCTTTGGGGAGCGACTACACAGAGAAGTTTTGAAAATTTTAAAATTGGAAATTACAAAATGCCGACTGAAGTTATAAGAGCGATGGCTACTGTTAAGTACGCTTGTGCTATGGCTAATTACGAGCTTGGCGATTTAAACAAGGAAAAATTTTCTGCAATAGAAAATGCTGTTGAAGAAATTTTTAGTGGAAAGCTTGATGAACATTTTCCACTTGTAGTTTTCCAAACAGGAAGCGGTACTCAAACTAATATGAATTTGAATGAAGTGATTGCAAATTATGCAAATCAAAAGGCGGGTAAAACTTTAATTCACCCAAATGATGATGTAAACAAATCTCAAAGTTCAAACGATACTTTTCCAACAGCTTTGCATATAGCTTGTTTAGATGTTATTGACAGAAAACTTATTCCGTCAATGAAAACTTTAATTTCAGCTTTTAAGGCGTTTGAAGATGCTAATAGCGATGTTATCAAAATTGGTAGAACTCATCTACAAGATGCTGTACCTATTAAGATTTCTCAAGAGTTTAGCGGTTATAGAAATTCTATTGAAAAATGTCTGGAATATATTGAATTTACTAGAAAAGGTCTTTTAGAAATTTCACTTGGAGCAACTGCAGTTGGTACAGGGATTAATACTAAAGAAAACTTTAAAAATATTGTTGCAAAATATGTTTCAAAAATTACCGGAAAAGACTTCAAACCTGCTGAAAACTTCTTCCATTCATTGACAATGAAAGATGCTGTTGTAGTTTCTCACGGAGCCATCAAGGCACTTGCAATGGATTTAATCAAGATTGGAAATGATATAAGATTTTTAGCTTGTGGACCACGTTGCGGTTTTTCAGAAATTGAAATTCCTGCAAATGAACCCGGAAGTTCAATTATGCCTGGTAAGGTAAATCCTACTCAAATAGAAGCCTTAACAATGGTTTGTGCAAGAGTTTTAGGAAATGATACTACAATAAGTTTTTGTGCATCTCAAGGAAATTTTGAGCTTAATGTATATATGCCTATTATTATTCACAGTTTTGTTGAATCTGTAAATTTACTTTCAGATGCTATGGAATCTTTTGTGAAAAACTGTGTAAGAGGAATAAAAGTAAATAAAGAAGTTGTAAATAAATATTTGAATGAATCTTTAATGCTTGTAACTTCACTTAATCCATATATTGGATATGATAAGGCGAGTCAATGTGCAAAATATGCTTTTAAGGAAAATACGACATTGAAAGAGGCGGTTTTACATTTCGGTTATTTAACAGAGTCAGAATTTGATGAAATTGTTGACCCTAAAAAAATGGTTTAAAATATAATTTATATAAAGGAGAGTAAAAAAATATTATGGAAGCAAAACAAGGATACAGAGTTGAACACGATTGTGTCGGAGAAAGTTTAATTCCGGAGAATGTTTATTATGGGATTCACACTCAAAGAGCAACAGAAAATTTCAAGATTACAAGAAGAAGAACAAATCCTGAAATGATTAAATCAGTTGCTGAAATTAAGAAGGCTTGTGCTATTACGAACTTTGAAGCCGGAGTTTTGAGCGAAAAGAAAAAAGATGCAATAGTTTATGCTTGTGATGAAATTATCTGGGGAAGATATTTAGATCAATTCATTGTTGACCCAATTCAAGGGGGAGCAGGAACAAGTCATAATATGAATGCAAATGAAGTAATTGCAAATATTGCTATTGAACATTTAGGCGGAAAACTTGGAGATTATTCAATTATTCATCCTAATGATGATGTAAATATGGGACAATCTACAAATGACGTTTATCCAACAAGCGGTAAAATTGCTCTTATCAGACTTTTAGGGGAAACTATTGAAAGTTTAAAGGAATTGGAAAGTGCTTTAATTTCAAAAGCTGAAGAGTTTGATGATGTTATAAAAATGGGAAGAACTCAAATGCAAGATGCTATTCCTATCAGACTTGGACAAGAATTTAGAGCTTATTCAACAGTTATTTCCAGAAATATTAGATTATTCAAAACTGCATGTACAGTTTTAAAAACTGTAAACATGGGAGCAACTGCAATAGGAACAGGACTTAATGCCGATGTAAGCTATATGGATAAGATTGTAAAAAATCTTGCACAAGTTACAGATTTGGAACTAGTACAAGCAGAAGACTTGATTGACGGAACACAAAATATTGACGTTTTCGTTCACGTTTCTGGTCTTGTAAAGAGTTGTGCAATCAGTATGTCTAAAATAGCTAATGACTTAAGACTTATGTCTTCAGGTCCAACTTGCGGTTTTGCAGAAATTAATTTACCTGCAAGACAAGCCGGAAGTTCAATTATGCCGGGAAAAGTAAATCCTGTAATTCCTGAAGTTGTATCTCAAGTTGCTTTTAACTGTGTAGGTAATGACGTTGCCGTTACAATGGCTGCAGAAGCGGGACAACTTGAACTTAATGCTTTTGAACCGGTTATTTTCTACAACTTATTTGAATCAGTTGAAACAATTGGTAGAGCAGCAAGTACATTTGTTCATAACTGTATCTTAGGCATTACTGCAAATGCAGAAAGGACTAAAAATATGGTTCACAATAGCTACGGAATCGTAACTGCTTTCGCTCCACATATCGGATATGAAAAATCAGTTGAAGTAATTCATAAAGCTATTGAAAAGAATTTACCTGTAAAAGCAGTTTTAATTTCAGAAAAAATTATGACTGAAGAAGAAATTGACAATATCTTGGATGTATTCTCAATGACTACACCGGGAATTGCAAAGAAAAACTAAAAAAAGTAAATAGAGTTTGGAGTGCACCTTGAAAGTTGAAAAAAACCAACTTTTGAGGTGTGCTTTTGTATATTTTTGTTTTTATTAAATTATTTGACTATAGTCTAATTATTACACTACTTATTCTCTTTTTCTCCGTTAAAAAAGTGTCAACAACTGCTCATTGATACTTTATCATCAGTCTGAAGATTGAAATATAATTCCAATCTATAAAATATTTTATTTTTTATCTTTTTTCATTTCTCGCTCTATTTCATCCTTAACTTTTGGAGAAAGTTCATCTTTATTATTCTCCATACCTTTAACTGTATTTTTATATTGATTAACTAAGTCCTTAGCTTCTTTATAAGCATTTATATATTCGTTGTCATCACTCTCTATTCCATATTTACTCAAATTATCAACATATTCTATCCCCAAAAGTGTATCTAAAATCGTAAATTCATCTTTGATTTCAAATCTATAATTTGGATAAAACTTACTATCAGAATTTATATATTTTTTCCCGTTCCTTACTTCTATTTTTAGGTTAAAGGCTTCAAAGAATGCTTCTTCTCTGTTTGGCTTTTTAAAAACCTCTCCATTCTTATCAACTATAACACCTGAATTTTTATTCCAACAATAGTCAGGATATTTTATATTAATTTTATCCATATGAAATACAATACGTCCATTGTCATTTGCTAAAAATACTTTATTTCTAAACTTTTCTATACTAATATTAGAACTTTTACAAGAAGAAAAAAGAATTAAAAAGCAAAAAGAAAATGTTGCCAATAGGACTTTAAAATTAAAAAGTTTAATTTTTTTACTCATAATAACCACCTCTGTATATTCTCTTCCATTATATCACATTAGCGAAACGAATTCAATAATCATTGCTGTAAATTATATAAAAAAAAGACAAACAGCAATGTTTATCTTAATTCATAATTATATTTTCACTTAGATTTTGGATAAATTCATCAACATTTCTTTTTTAAAACTCTATTATTTTAAAATCTTCATCATAAATATTATACTTTGTTAAATGTGAAATAATCATAAATTTACATTTATATAATTTCTTTATATTATTTATA
>ERZ772957.455-NODE-455-length-33390-cov-15.881596_pt1 | contig 33390 bp, 29 predicted proteins | sample MGYA00580682_ERZ772957 | MGnify/ENA primary metagenome ERZ772957 (study PRJEB29015, sample SAMEA2737921) | human oral metagenome | biome: human oral; feature: human-associated habitat; material: dental | place: China | collected 2025 ...
TTGCAGACGGAGGGGATGTTTAATGATGCGGCTTCGATTTTGGTGTTTAATCTTGCGTTGGGGGTTTTGACTCAGGGGGAGACGGTGAAGTGGTGGGAGGCCATTTGGGAGTTTGGGTATTCCAGTGGTGCGGCTGTGTTGATTGGGTGGTTTATTGGTCGGGGGGCGGCGTTTTTGTCTAGTTGGATGACGTCGGCGACTGCCCGGAATGCGTTTACGTGGGTGATTCCGTTTATTACGTATTTAGTAGCGGAGGAGATTCACGCGTCTGGGGTGATTGCGGTGGTGATTGCTGCGATTGAGTATAACTCCCGGGTGGCGATTGGCGCGGAGGACCGGTTGTCGGGCACGGTGTTTTGGGAGATCGTGGAGTTGCTATTTACTGGTGTGGCGTTTGGTCTGATTGGGATTATGGCGCGGGATGCGATTTTCACGGTTGGTTCGGATTGGGGGGAGGCCGTGATGTTGGGTGTGGTGTTGTCTGCGGTGGCTATTGTAGTGCGTGGCCTGTGGTTTTTGGGGATGTATGCGACGAATAAGTATACGAGGTATCGGGTGGGGGGTCCGTTGCGGTTGCAGGAGACGTTGTTGCTTACGTGGGCTGGTATGCGGGGGTTGGTGACGTTGGCGTTGATTTTGTCTATTCCTGATACTGGTGATTTTGGTTTGTATCAGGAGGCTCCGGTGGTTGCGTTGGTGGTGTTGTTGTTTACCATGGTGATTCCGGGGTTGACGTTGCCGGCGTTGATGAAGAAGCTCACGTTGGATAGTGATCCGGATGCGTTCGGTGACGTGTCGCGGGAGAAGTTGGTGAATCGGGCTCGGCGGGCTGCGCGAAATAAGATGCAGTCGTATGCTGGTGAGATTCCGCAGGAGCGGTTGGAGGCGCTTATGTCGCGGTTTGATGAGGAGACAAATTTGGAGGAGGTGAATGAGGAGGGTATTACCCCGGAGGAGCGTCGGGAGAAGGCGAAGCATATTGAGGTGAAGTTGCAGCAGGCGCAGATTGAGGCGTTGCGGGCTGCCCAGTTGGAGTTGTTACGGGCTCGGCGGGAGCGGGATATTGATCCGGCGATTTTGGATGAAGTGTTGTTTTTGATTGATCGGCAGATTTTGGGGGCGAAGGCCCGGAAGATGGATTAAACCGAATACACTGGGGCAATGACTGATTTTTCATTGCCGTCGGTGTCGTTGGTGCGTTCCCAGTTGGAGTCTGTGTTGCTTGTTGTTGATGCTCCGGTGTCGGTGTCGGCGTTGGCGGTGGGGTTGGCGGTGTCGGAGGATGTTGTGGTGGGGGAGTTATTGGAGTTGGGTCGGGAGTTGGATGAGCGGGGGAGTGGGTTTGAGTTGCGGGAGACTGAGGAGGGGTGGCGGCTGTATACTCGGCGGGAGAATGCTGAGGTGGTGGAACACTTCTTATTGAGTGGTGCGCAATCGAAACTGTCGCGGGCGGCGATGGAGACGTTGGCGATTATTGCGTATCGGCAGCCGGCGACGCGGGCGCAGGTGTCGGCGGTGCGGGGGGTGAATGTTGATGGGGTGATTCGTACGTTGGTGTTGCGGGGGCTGATTCGGGAGGTTGCGGGTGGTCATGCGCGGCGGTATGAGACGACGGAGTTGTTTTTGGAGTTGTTGGGGATTGATTCGTTGGATCGGCTGCCGGATTTAGCGCCGCTCCTGCCGGATATTGATAGCATTGATGAATTCGACCTGTAGTAGTCGGATAGATTAAAGTAACCATGTTGAATAACCGCATATGGGATAGGACGTATTGTGAAAAAACCCGCTCGCCGTGATGGCACACCGGATTCAAAAAAGCAGCTTCTTTCTAACGCGAAACCTGCGCGGCGGCAGCATGTGTCGCCGCGGAATGTTTCTTCCGACCCGAAAAGCTACACCGATGGGGTGCGGCTGCAAAAGGTGTTGGCGCAGGCTGGGGTGGCTTCCCGACGGAATGCCGAGATCATGATTGACTCGGGCCGGGTTGAGGTCAATGGTGCCGTGGTGATGCAGCAGGGGGTGCGCGTGAACCCGAAGGTTGATGTGATTCGGGTTGATGGGGTGCGTGTGAATGTGAACAACAACCACCAGTATTTTGTGTTGAATAAGCCGCGGGGAATTCATTCAACCATGAGTGATGATTTGGGGCGGCCCTGTATTGGTGACCTGGTGTCGGAGCGGATCAGTGCCGGCCAGGGCCTGTTTCATGTGGGCCGGTTGGATGCGGACACGGAGGGGCTGATTCTGCTCACCAACGACGGGGAGTTAGCGAATCGGCTGAGCCACCCGAAGTATGAGGTGTCGAAAACATATATTGCGGAGGTGTTGGGGGAAGCGGATCGGTCGCTTATCACCACGTTGAAAAATGGGGTGGAGCTGGATGACGGCCCGGCCGCCGCGGATTATGTGCAGATTGTTGACGTGCACCAGGGCCGGTCGCTGGTCCGGGTGCAACTCCATGAGGGGCGGAAACATATAGTGCGGCGGATGCTGAAAGCCGCGGGGTATCCCGTGCAGTATCTGGTCCGCACGAAGCTGCACACGGTGCAGCTAGGTGAACAAAAGCCCGGGACGATTCGGGCATTAAACGACAATGAGCTGCGAAGCTTATATAAAGCGGTGGAGATGTAAATGACTGCACAAAATTTGGTAAACACCCCCGACAATCGGCTGGTTGTGGCCGTGGATGGCCCCTCCGGGGTGGGGAAGTCGACGCTGTGCCGCGCCGTCGCAAAGCATTTCGGGGCACAGTATTTTGACACAGGCGCCATGTACCGTGCCGCCACACTTGCGGTGCTGCGGGCCGGCGTGAACCCGGCGGAGCGGGCGGCGGTCATTGCGGCGACGAACAACCTGAACATTACGCTCGACGACCAGACGGTGCTGCTGGACGGGGAGGACGTGTCCGAGGAAATCCGGTCGCAGGAGGTCACGCGCATGGTGTCGGCGGTGTCGGCGATCCCCGAGGTGCGGGCAACGCTCATCGCCCAGCAGCGGGAGTGGGCGAACACCACCCCCAGGTGCATTTTCGACGGGCGGGACATGGGCACGAATGTGCTGCCGGATGCGCCGCTGAAAGTATTCCTCACCGCCTGCCACAAGGTGCGGGCGCAACGCCGGTACGAACAAATCATCGCTTCCGGCGGGCACACAATCTACGAGGTTGTGCTTGCCGACGTCATCCAGCGGGACACGGCGGATTCCATGCGGGCCGTGGACCCGCTCCACCCGGCAGATGACGCCATCATCCTTGACACCTCCGACCTGTCACTGCCGGAAGCCATCGATACGCTTATTTCCCTCGTGGAAGAATCAGCCGAAGGGGGCACCTCATAAATGAGTAGCGAAGAAAACGCCATGGGCATTCCTGACGAGTCGGAATTCCTCGACCCGCATTTCGGCGAGGATTTTTCCGAATCGGATTGGGAACAGTTAGAAAAAGAATTCGGGTTCGAACGTGAAACCCCGCATCTGGAAGAAAACTTGTGCACCGTGGCCATCGTGGGCCGCCCTAATGTGGGCAAATCCACCCTGGTCAACCGGTTTTTAGGGCGGCGGGAAGCCGTCGTGGAGGATTTTCCCGGGGTGACCCGCGACCGGATTTCGTATATTGCGGACTGGGGTGGGCAACGATTCTGGGTGCAAGACACCGGCGGGTGGGACCCAAACGTGAAAGGCATCCACGGGGCGATCGCCCGGCAAGCCGAAACCGCCATGGAAACCGCGGACGTGATCGTCATGGTGGTAGACACCAAGGTGGGGATCACCGAAACCGACGCGGTCATGGCCCGGAAACTCCACGGCGCATCCGTGCCGGTCATCCTGGTGGCCAATAAATTCGACTCGGACATGCAGTACGCGGACATGGCCGAATTTTATGCCCTGGGCTTGGGCGACCCGTGGCCGGTGTCCGCCCAACACGGTCGGGGCGGCGCCGACGTGCTCGACGAGATTCTCCGCAGCTTTCCGGACCAGCCCCGGCAACCCTCGATCACGGAGGGGCCCCGCCGGGTAGCGCTGGTGGGGAAACCCAACGTGGGCAAATCCTCGCTGCTCAATAAGATTGCCGGTGAGGAACGCTCCGTCGTTGATGATGTGGCCGGCACAACCGTCGACCCGGTAGATTCCCTGGTGCAACTGGATGGGCACTTGTGGAAATTCATTGACACGGCCGGCCTGCGGAAGAAAGTGAAAAACGCCCAGGGGCACGAATATTATGCGTCACTACGCACCCGGGGGGTGATTGATGCGGCCGAAGTGTGCCTGTTCATGATTGATAGTTCCGAACCCGTATCTGAGCAGGATCAGCGGGTGCTGAGCATGATCTTAGATGCTGGTAAAGCCCTAGTGTTGGTTTTTAATAAATGGGACCTCATGACCGAGGACCGCCGGTGGGAGCTAGAGCGCGATATTGAGCAGCAGCTAGCGCACATCCCGTGGGTGCGACGGGTCAATATTTCCGCAAAAACCGGTCGGGCGCTGCAAAAACTAGAACCCTACATGGAAGAAGCCCTGGAGAACTGGGATAAGCGGATCACAACCGGCCAGTTAAACACGTGGCTGCGGGCAACCATGGCGCAGAATCCTCCGCCAATGAAGGGCGGCCGGATCCCACGGGTGCTGTTTGCCACGCAGGCATCCACCCAACCACCGGTGATTGTGCTGTTCACCACCGGGTTTTTAGACGCCGGCTACCGCCGATATTTGGAGCGGAAATTCCGGGAAGCCTTTGGATTTGAGGGCACCCCGGTGCGCATAGCAGTGCGGGTGCGGGAACGCCGACAAAAATAACTGGGCAAGAGCAAAACCCCCTTTTACCACCACCAACATTGATGGTAAAAGGGGGTTTTCGTAGCATTCACACGCCAGCTGTTTGTTGGGGAAACAGCTAGTTATTGCGATTTAGCGGCCGGGGATGCCAGGGATGGCGGGGAGTTTCAGGCCGGGGATCTGCGGCAGGAAGGCGGCGATAGCACCACCGATAGCGGCGATCACGGCAATGACACCGGCGAAGATAGCAACGTTCTTGAGCTGATCCTTGTTGCCGTCCTTCTTGGACAGGTCGTTCAGCTTATCCTTGCTGGAATCCTGCTCCTTGGGAGCGCTGGCGCTCGGGGTGACGGAGGTGGTCTTGGTCAGGCCAAGCTTGGAAGACAGGCCGTTCACATCTTCCTTGATCTTATCGCTGGACTTGTCGACCTGGTTCTTGATGTCGCTGCTGGGATCCTTGGTCTTGTCGTCAACCTTGGGGGCGCTGGGGCTCGGGGTGACGGAGGTGGTCTTGGTCAGGCCGAGCTTGGAGGAAGCATCGTTCAGCCCATCCTTGATTTTGGCGCTGGGATCTTTATCCCCGTCCTTCTTGGACTGGTCATTGCTCTTATCTGCCGGCTTTTCTGCGGTTGCAGATGCAGAAGCGGAAGTAGAAGTGGCTGCGCCCTGGGCGAAAGCCTGGGGGGCAGAAATGGCGGTAGCGGTAGCGGTTGCTACAGCAAGTGCGATTGCGATTGCGCGGTTACGCATAATCTCTCCTTGAAAGTTTTAAGTTTTTCCCTCTCCTCATGAGGAACAGTCCCCATCATAAATACTTTCTGAGAGTCTGGCTAATCCTTTACTCAAGTTTTATCCCCCATGGTCGTCGACCAAAACGTTACATAACGCACAGGTGATACTGAACACATGGGTGAATATAACTGGTAGAAGCAGCAAAAATGACAAATAACACCCTCACACATTTTGGGGGGATTCCAGTTATCAAATTGAGATCTTTGTGAGCCGCGCACGGGGGTAATTTTAAGGTAATTTCTGTGCTATTTTCGACAGCACAAACCCATCCAACCGATACGGTAACGTCACTATTTCATTGGGCCCATACCCCAGATGCTCGCCCAAGTACCAGGACAAATTAGCCGTCACCCGGGCGCGAATGTGCTCATTACTCCGCAGCCAATACGACCGGGTGTGAGTCAATTCGTGAACCTGAGCTGGTAATAATTCCTGCTCCCATCTGTCATGAACCTGATCGGTTATTATCCACGGCTTATATACCGAGGGAAGAAACCCCTGGGTGAGCATGTCACCCGAATGCATGATGCGGCTGAGCCTATGCACCCACGGCACAGTCACGTCAAGAGTGTTCCACACCAACAACACCTGGGCGTCACGGGTGGTAATCCGGTCCAATTCCGCACTAGCCTGTTTCGTATCCACCCAATGCCAGGCTTGAGCGCACGTTACAGCGTCGAAAAGCTGCGCGGCACAACCGGTATGCTCGGCGGTCGCCTGCCACGCCGGAACCGGCGCAAACCCCACCAGCGTGCGCAGCATGTCCATACTGGGGTCGAGGGCATAAACCTGGTCGAACCGTGGGCTTTCGCATAATAACTGTGTGAACTTTCCGGTCCCCGCCCCCACATCTAGCACCCGGCGCGCCGACCGTAGCAGACGCAGGATATCGGGTGGATAATCGGGGCGAACATCGTGGTATGTGTCGGAACCGCTGGTAAACGCCCTGGCACTGGTGAGTCGGTGTGAGTCGCTGGCGAATTTGGGGCTGTGGCGGCGAGAGACCGGAGGAATATTCACAATAATTCTAGGTTTTCTATCTTTTTCATGCTCGTTATGCGTTTCTAGCTTTTCGACGCCTGTGGTGCCGGTGCGTCAAGTTTTAGCTATCATGTTTTTGAACAACCCGCGACGAAAGGATGTATATATGGGTACCTTTGACAAAGCCAAGGATGCATTGAAATCTGAACTTATCACCGATGCGGTTTTGGATAAAGCCGCTGTCGCCGCCAAGACCAAGCTTGGTCAGGATAAGGCGAGCCAGATTGACATGGCTAGGGATTTCATCGACAAGAAAGTCGGCAGCGAATAATTAATAATTACAGAAATAAACCGGCCGGCACCATGTTGAAATTGGGTGCCGGCCGGCTTGCCTTTGGTTATAGCCCTAGAAGTTCAGAGCGTTCGTGCGTGTGGTCGTCGTGCGAGTGTTCGGCGTGGAGGAATTCATGGTCGTGGTCGTGGATGTTGGGGTCGGTGCCGGCCGCGTGCGTGTGGGGGTGAATATGGTGGTGGGTGTGTTCGTGATTATGGGTGATGATCCGGCCGCCTGAGATGTGGCTGTGGGGATGGGTGTGGGTGTGCCCGTGTTCGTGGGTGTGTTGCAGCCCGATGGAGTCCTTTATCATGAGGTAGGTGGCTGCGGCCATGATTGCCAATGCCAGCCAAAAGTTCCATGCCGGTAGTTCCCGCAGGAGCACCATGGAGAACAGCACGCCGAGGAAGGGGGCGATGGCGTAGTAGCCGGAGGTTTTTGCGGCCCCGAGGTCTTTTTGCGCCAGGATATAGAAGTTGATGCTGAGCCCGTAGGCGACGAAGCCGAGGATCATGGTGGCCAGGATGGTGGTGGTTGGGGGGATGGGGTTGGCGATGATGAGGGCCACGGTGAGGCTGCCAAGGCCGGAGAAAATTCCTTTGACCATGACGATTTGTTCACTGGATTTTGTGGCGAGCCGGTTGGTGCAGTTGTTTTCTATGCCCCAGCACACGCAGGCGCCGAGGACGAGGAGTGAACCATAGTCGAGGTGGAAACCGCCGGTTATGTCGAGGCTGAGGATGATGCTGGCCGCGGTGACGAGGCCGATGGCCACCCAGAGGCGGGGGGAAATGATTTCTTTGAACACCGCGAGGGCGATGAGGGAGGTGGCGACGATTTCGAAGTTATTGAGTAGGGAGGCGTTGGCGGCGGTGGTGCGGGCGATGCCGAGCATGAGCAGGATGGGGGCGGCGATGTCCAGCACGATCATGGCGATGGTGTAGGGCAGGTCGGCGCGGGTGAGGCGGTCGGCTGGGTTGGGGGTATGGGTGATGCGGCGGCCCAGGGTGATGAGGAGCATGCCGCTGCCGGCGCCAAGGTAGAGGAAGGCCGCCATCATGGTGGGAGTGGTGGTGGCCAGGATGTATTTGGAGGCGGGGGCGGAGAGCGCGTAGAACGCTGCCGCCAGGATGGCGAAGAGGATGGCGGTGTTTTTCTTAGAGATTGGAGGCATGCCGTATTCCTGCCTGGTTGGGGTTGTGAACAATGGAAATTGTAGATTGTGGGTGAGACTCACACAAGAATTGCTAGCCTGATCGGGTGGGAGCCTTTAGACTGGGAAATTAGTAACCAGGTAAGGAGCATGGGCCATGGTGAGTTGGAATCCTGCGTATTTTTCCCAGGCGTGGGCGGAGTTTGGGGCGCAGCATTTTGATGTGTGTGTTATTGGTGGGGGTTCCGTGGGGGCGGGTGCGGCGTTGGATGCCGCGAGTAGGGGGTTGAAAGTTGCGGTTGTGGAGGCGCGGGATTTTGCCTCTGGCACGAGTTCGCGGTCGTCGAAGATGTTTCATGGCGGGTTGCGGTATTTAGCGATGCTGGATTTTCGGCTGGTGGCGGAGTCGTTGCGGGAGCGAGAGCTTTCGATGTCGACGTTGGCGCCGCACTTGGTGAAACCGTTGCGGTTTATTTTCCCGTTGACGCATAGGGTGTGGGAACGGCCGTATATGGCATCGGGGTTTGCGCTATATGACTTGATGGGTGGGGCGAAGTCTGTGCCCATGCAGAAGCATTTGTCGCGGGCGGGCACGTTGCGGTTGGCCCCCGGGTTGAAAGATGACGTGATAGTTGGTGGGGTGCGGTATTTTGACACGCTTGTCGACGATGCCCGCCACACGTTGACGGTGTTGCGTACGGCCGCGGAGTTAGGGGCGGTTGTTCGGCCGTCGACGCAGGTGGTGGGGTTGACGAAGGTGGGGAGTCGGGTGGTGGGGGCAAGGCTGTTGGACACCGACACGGGTTCGGAGACCACGCTATCGGCGGATGTGTTTATTAATGCTACGGGGGTGTGGACGGAGGAGATTCATAAGCTTGCCGGGGTGACGGGGCCGTTTACGGTGCGGGCGTCGAAGGGGGTGCATATTGTGGTGCCGCGTGATTGTTTGGATGCGGATGCTGCGTTGTGTTTTGTGACTGAGAAGTCGGTGTTGTTTGTGATCCCGTGGGGGGAGTATTGGATTATTGGTACGACTGATACTGATTGGGATAAGAATTTGGCGTATCCGGCGGCAACCCGGGCGGATATTGACTATATTTTGGCGCATGTGAATGAGAAGGTGCGGCACCCGATCACGGTGGCGGATATTGTGGGCGTGTATTCGGGGTTGCGGCCGTTGGTGAGTGGGACGTCAAAGTCCACCACGAATTTGTCCCGTAATCATGCGGTGGCGCGGGTGACGCCCGGATTGGTGTCTGTGGCTGGTGGCAAGTACACCACCTACCGGGTTATTGGTCTGGATGCGGTTGCGGCGGCGGTGCAGGATATTCGGGGCCGGATGGTACCGGAGTCGGTGACGGATGCCACGCCATTGTTGGGGGCGGAGCGGTATCAGGCTGTGGTGAATCACATCCCGGCGCTGGCTCACCAATATGGGTTGACGACGGCGCAGGTTGAGCATTTGTTGGGAAGGTACGGGTCGTTGGTGCGGGAGGTGCTGGCTTTGGGGGCAAGTGATCCTGCCCTGTTGGCCCCGATCCCGGGTGCGCCCCGGTATTTGCTGGTTGAGGCGGTGTATGCGGTCACGCATGAGGGGGCGCTGCATGTGGCGGACATTATTGAGCGGCGGTTGCGGATCGCTATGGAGTATGGGCATCGGGGGGTGGAGTGCGCCGCACCGATTGCGCAGGTGGTGGCCCCGTACTTGGGGTGGTCGGCTACGGAGGTGACTGCTGAGGTGGATGGTTATGCCGCAACGGTTGCGGCGTTACTGTCTGCGGAGCAGGAGGCGACCGATGCTGGGGCGAATGAGATGGTGGCTCGGGTGTCGGATCCCCGGGGTCGGATTGATGTGAGTCAGGATAGGTGAGACATGTTTATTGCTGCGATTGACCAGGGCACGACGTCGACTCGGTGCGTTATTTTTGATGCGGATTTTTCGGTGGTGGGGGTGGGCCAGTATGAGCACGAGCAGATTTTTCCGCATAAGGGGTGGGTGGAGCATGATCCGGTGGAGATTTGGGATAATGTGCGACTTAGTGTTGCGGCCGCATTGGCTGAGGCGAATGTGGCGCGGGAAGACATTGCCGCGGTGGGGATTACGAACCAGCGGGAAACAACGGTGGTGTGGAATCGGCATACGGGGAAGCCGGTGTGTCATGCGATTGTGTGGCAAGATACTCGGACGACGAAGTTGTGTGAGGAGTTAGCTGCCGCTGGTGGGGGCGCGGATCGGTGGCGGGAGACCACGGGGTTATTGGTGAATTCGTATTCGTCCGGGCCGAAGTTGCGGTGGATTTTAGATAATGTGCCGCACGCTAGAGAGCAGGCGCTGGCGGGGGATTTACTGTTTGGGACGATGGACACCTGGTTGTTGTGGAATTTGACGGGTGGTGCGGCCGGCGACCAGGGGAAACCCGCAATGCATGTGACGGATGTGACGAATGCGTCGCGGACGTTACTGATGGATATCCGGTCGTTGCAGTGGGATGCGGACATTTGTGCGGAGTTGGGGATTCCCATGAGCATGCTGCCGAAGATCTGCCCCAGTGTGGGGGAGTTCGGGCAGGTGCGGCAGCGGGGCGTGTTGGCCGGGGTGCCGATCGCGGGGGTGTTGGGGGATCAGCAGTCGGCAATGTTCGGGCAGGCGTGTTTTTCCCCGGGGGAGGCGAAAAACACATACGGTACGGGCCTGTTTTTGTTGCTCAATACGGGGACGGAGCCGAAATGGAGTGAGAATGGGCTCATCACAACGGTGTGCTACCAGATTCGGGGGCAGCGGCCGGTGTATGCGTTGGAAGGGTCGGTGGCCATTGGTGGGGCGTTGGTGCAGTGGCTGCGGGATAACCTGGGGATTATTCGTGACGCCTCCGAGGTGGAGGAGTTAGCGTTGCAGGTGCCGGATAACGGTGGGGTGTATATTGTGCCGGCGTTTTCGGGGTTGTTTGCGCCTCGGTGGCGGCCGGATGCGCGGGGGGTGATTGTCGGGTTGACGCGGTTTGCGAATAGGTGCCACTTGGCGCGGGCGGCGTTGGAGGCGACAGCGTTTCAAACGAAAGAGGTGGTGGATGCGATGGTAGCGGATTCCGGGGTGCCGCTTACCCAGTTGAAGGTTGATGGGGGAATGGTGCGGAATAATCTATTGATGCAGTTTCAGGCGGATGTGGTGTGCACGGATGTGGTGCGGCCGCGGCTGATTGAGACTACCGCATTGGGGGCGGCGTTCGCGGCCGGGTTGAGTGTGGGGTTGGTGCAGGATTTAACACAGTTACGGAATCAGATTCGGCCGGAAAAAACCTGGTCGCCCAGGCGGACGCCGCAAAAGGTTGCGATGTTATATTCGGAATGGAACCGAGCCGTGGAACGAACTTATGATTGGGAATGATGAAAAGGAGTGTTTTCTTATGGATAATAATCGGGAACAGTTGTATCGGGCGGTGCACCCGGAGGGAACGCATTTAGCGTCATCGAAAGATACGGAGGGCTCATATCGGGGGGTGCTGCTTGATAATGAAACAAACCGGGTGGTGGGCCAGGCGGAATTCGTGCTGGTTGAGCCGGAACCGGAACCAGAACCCGAGCCGGAGCCGCCGGTGGTGATGCCCCCACAGGTAGTGGTGCCGATAGCACAGCCGCAGGCACAATCCGGCGGGATGCCGGCGTGGATGATTGCGTTGGCATCAATGCTGAGCACGCTCATTGCCATGAGATTGCTTTCGTGGCTGCGTAATTAAAAACGGCTCACACCATATTGATTATGGTGTGAGCCTTATCTTGTCGGACTGACAGGATTTGAACCTGCGACCCCTTAACCCCCAGTCAAGTGCGCTACCAAACTGCGCCACAGTCCGAGTGTCGCTTTTGGCGACCTGTTTAGGTTACATCATGAGGCCCTAAAGCGCCAACCGGGGGCGTTTACGCTGGTTGCACGTCCTCAATGATGATGCCGTGGGTGAGCATGGCCTGGATCTCATTATCGTTGGCGGCGGCGAGGAGTTCCATGCGGTCGGTATCGGTGAGCTGGTCGCCGATGAGAGCGATTTCGCGGCGCAGATGAATGGTGGCGGATTCGGTAACAATGCGGGAAACCGTGACAGAAACATCATCCAACGCGGTGATGTGGGATTCGCGGGCGGCCACCCGAATAGCCTGGCTGGTGGCGGCAGCCAGCGCGGTGAGAATAAGCGAGGTGGGGGCCACACCTAGGTTTCGGCCGCCATGGGCTTTATCCCGGTCGGTGTACAGCGTGTGGGTGCCGGTGCGGACAACGTCGGTAAACCGGCCGGCCTTGGTGGTGCGGGAAATAGCCACTCCCTCGGGGATCACATCGGCAGCGGTAGGGGCAGTGTCCGGGATGAGGTACTGCTGCGACCAGGTGGCAATCATGCGGGCCGCCGCCGCGGCGGTGCCCGGTTTGGTGAGGAGATGATCCGCCTTATTCAACGTGACAAGGGACTTGGGGTAGCGGGTGGTGCGGTAAATGTTTTGGGCGTTGTCGATACCCACGGTTTGGTCGATGGGGGAGTGCAGAATGAGCAGGGGTTTCCTCAGGCGGGGCAGATAGGATTCGGGGTTGGTTTCGGCCAGGTCCTCTAGGAACTCCCGGGAAATCGTGATGTCGCGGCCCCCAAGGGTGAGCGTGACTGCTCCGGTGGCGTCCACCTCGCTGATCCGGTCGGCAAAATGCAGGACCGCGTGGGCCGGATCAAACGGGGCGCCAATGGTCGCCACCGCCTTGAGATCCTTGATGCTGGTTGCGGCCTTAAGCGCGGCGGCGCCGCCGAGGGAATGGCCGATGAGCAGCTGGGGGGTGCGGTAATTGTCGGCGAGCCACTGGTGGGCGCTGATGATATCGGCCACGTTTTCACTGAAACAGGTTTCATGAAAATCACCTGTGGACTGGCCCAGGCCGGGAAAATCAAACCGGAGGCAGGCAATGGACTGCTCGGCGAGGGTTTTACTCACCCTGGCCGCCGCGGGGGTGAACCGAGAGCCAGTAAAACAGTGGGCAAAAAGAGCGTAGGCGACTGGTTCGGTGTCGGGCATGTCAATGGTGCCGGCCATGGTGTGGCCGGCGGAACTAGGCAGCTGAACACTCATCGAATGCATGAAGATTGTTCTCTTTCGTAGGCTAGGAAAAAACGCATCACTAGCTTAGGGCATAATCGGGGGCTGATAAATTCTCTGGTGTTGTGATTACTATTAAGGATAAATTTAAGATGCGACGGTATGAGGAGGCATGTGGTGGCTGGTTTCGACTGGTTTTGGAAAGCAATGGGCGGCAAACAGGGCCGCAATCAAAAACGCAGCTTGGCCATTGTGGACCAGGCCGCAGCCCGGGTGGCGAAACTAAACGCCCGTTCAGATGAGGATCTGGTGGCTCGGGCCCGGGAGATCACCGCATCGGGTGAGGTTGCGGACGCGGCAGAATTTTTGGCCATATTATCCATAGCCGCCACCAGAACCCTAGGGATGACCCCGTTTCCCGTGCAACTCCAGGCGGTGCTGCGCCTGCTGGAAGGCGACGTGATCCAAATGGCCACTGGTGAGGGTAAAACCCTGGTGGGGGCCATGGCAAACACCGGGTTCGGGCTGATGGGCAAGCGGGTGCATTCGGTCACCGTGAACGACTACCTGGCGGCCCGGGATGCGGAATGGATGGGTCCGCTGGTGAAATTTTTCGGCCTGACGGTGGCGGCGGTGACGGAGTCGATGACTACGGATGAGCGTCGAAAAGCATACAAAGCAAACATTGTGTACGCGCCTGTCAACGAAATCGGCTTCGATGTGCTGCGCGACCAGCTCATCACCGACCGGGCGGACGCGGTTCAACACGGGGCGGACGTGGCGCTTATCGACGAGGCCGACTCGGTGCTGGTCGACGAGGCCCTGGTGCCCCTGGTGCTGGCCGGCAACGAGCCCGGAACCGCACCCGGCGGCCGAATCACGGACCTGGTGCGCCGGCTAAAGAAAAACCAGCATTATGTGGTGGACGAGGACGGGCGGAACGCCTCACTCACCGACGTGGGGGCGCGGCTGCTGGAACGCCAACTCGGCATTGCCTCACTCTACGATGACGAACACGTGGGCAGCACATTAGTGCAGGTCAACCTGGCACTACACGCGCACGCGCTCCTCACCCGGGACGTGCACTACATCGTGCGGGACGGCAAAGTGGCGCTTATCGACGCCTCCAAAGGCCGGGTGGCGGACCTCCAGCGGTGGCCCGATGGGGTACAGGCCGCCGTGGAAGCCAAGGAAGGCCTGGCCGTGACGGAGGGGGGCCGCATCCTCGACACCATCACCTTGCAGGCCCTCATGCACCGATACCCCATGGTGTGCGGCATGACCGGTACCGCGGTGGAAGCCACAGATCAGCTCCGCAGCTTCTACGACCTGCGGGTTAGCGTGATCGACCGGAACGAACCACTGCAACGCTTCGACGAAGCAGACCGGGTGTACGCCACAATCCGGGATAAAAACCGGGCCATCATCGACGAAATCAAAGCCATCCACGACACAGGCCAGCCGGTGCTGGTCGGCACCCAAGACGTGGCGGAATCCGAAGCATTGGCCGAGGCGCTGCGGGAATACGACATCGACGTGAACGTGCTCAACGCGAAAAACGACGCGGAGGAAGCCCGAATCATCGCCGAAGCCGGGGACATCGGTCGGGTCACCGTCTCCACGCAAATGGCCGGCCGGGGCACCGACATTAAACTCGGCGGGGCGGACGAAAACGACCACGACGCGGTAGTGAAACTCGGCGGGCTTGCCGTGATCGGCACCTCCCGGCACCGCACCGCCCGTCTGGATAACCAACTGCGGGGTCGGGCCGGCCGGCAGGGGGATCCCGGGCTCGCACTATTCTTCGTCTCCTTGGAAGACGACGTAGTGGTCGTGGGCGGCGCTGGGGAAGAAGTCACCGCCCGACCCGCGGCGGACGGCAGTATCGAATCGAAACGGATTCGGGACTGGATCGAACACTGCCAGCGGGTTACCGAAGGCCAACTGCTGGAAATCCACTCCCAAACCTGGAAATATAATAAACTCCTCGCCGACCAGCGCGACATCATTGACAAACGCCGGGCGGAACTGCTCGACACCGACCGGGCCTGGCAGGAAATCTTCGAACGCTCCGCCCGCGCCACCTTATTAGACAAGGAGCTACCCCGCGACACCCTGGTGCGGGCAGCTCGGGAAATCATGCTCTACCACCTGGATCTTGGGTGGAGCGATCACCTGGCGCTCATGGATGATGTGCGGGAATCCATCCACCTGCGGGCCATCGCCCGGGAAACCCCCATCGACGAATTCCACCGGATCGCAGTACGCGAATTCAAAGAATTAGCACAGCGGGCGGTGGATAACGCCGTGGATACGTTTAACGAAGTACCAATCGACGCCGACGGGGCACATCTTGAGGAACAGGGACTGGCGCGACCGTCAGCAACCTGGACCTATATGGTGTCGGACAATCCACTAGCTGGCTCGGGGAATTCACTGCTCCGTGGCATTGGTAATATCTTCCGGTGAGTTTTATGCGTCAGGTGAGATGAAATTACACAGCTGTTATTTGTGTTACGATAGCTTACAACGACGCCACAAGCTGGAGATAGCTTATGAGTTCTGCCCAAAAACAGAGTTCAGGCGCTATTATGTTTACATTGGTTGAAAATTATTATGCGGGTGGTTCCGATGTTTTCCTTGCGTCACATTGTGAATGCATCCGGTAATTATAAACTTTGTTGATGGAGGGTTCACGCATGAGTGATAACAACGATAACCAGGATGTTCAGGTTGAGACCACATCCGTGTTTCGCGCTGATCTGCTGAAAGAAATGGAGAGCGGAGCGGCAGCACCCGCCACCGGTTCCGACATCACCCCACCAGCCGGCGCCGCCATTTTGATCGTGAAGCGGGGGCCGAACGCCGGCGCTAGGTTCTTACTGGATCAGGAAACCACCACCGCCGGCCGGCATCCCGAGTCGGATATTTTCCTCGACGACGTCACCGTGTCTCGCCGGCATGCTGAATTTCGGCTTAACGACGGAACTTTCGAAGTTGTGGATGTGGGATCCCTCAACGGCACCTATGTCAATAGGGAACCTCGCAACTCACAGGTGCTATCTATTGGTGATGAGATCCAAATTGGGAAGTTCCGGCTAGTGTTCATTGCGGGTCCGGAAAACTGAGAATTTAACGTTAAAGTTGACGTTTAGCCCACCGCCGTGGTTTTTTCGGGCACAATCGGTAGGTAGCACTAGGGATGCGGTATTTCGGCATCCTTATAAAGTCAAAATAATTTTGTCGTTGTCCATCCCCCGAGCCGGAAACACTAGTCCATGAGCGCAATCCCACAACCTACTGGGCCCGATCCCAAACCGATTAATATCGGTGAGGTACTCAAGCTGCTAACACCAGAATTCCCTGACATTACTCTGTCGAAAATCCGGTATCTGGAGTCGGAGGGGCTGGTGTCTCCCCAACGAACCAGTTCCGGCTACCGCAAATACACCAACGCGGATGTGGAGCGGCTGCGTTATGTCCTCACCATCCAGCAAGAAACCTATATGCCCCTCAAAGAAATCAAAAAGCAGCTGGATGCCATGGATTCCCGTTCAGTCATTCCCATCACCAAAGCCGCAACGGCCCAAACCATTATCAGCCCCGAAAAATTTCGAAAACCGGCTATCACCCGCCTAAGTGATGTGGAAGTCGCCAAGAAAGCGGGGGTAGAACTGCAATTTGTTATTGATTTGGCTAACGTAGGAATTATCGGACCGGATCAGTCAGGATTTTTCACCGCTGATGACATCCAAGTGGTGAGTACCGCTAATGCCTTGAGCGAATTTGGCATTGACGCCCGCCATTTAAAATCGGTGAAAAATGCTGCAAGCCGGCAGGCTGGTTTGATTTCCCAGGTTGTTACCCCCCTAGCCAAGTCCAACAAGGATGTGGCTAGAGAACAGGCCGAAGAAATGAGTCGGCGAATGTCAGCACTTGTAGTTTCCCTGCATGCGGTTCTGGTGAAGAATGAATTGCGTAACCAATCAGGTTAAAGTTGGCTTTTTATGACCTACCATCTCGTTGAATACCTCCAAATTTCGGAATTCCCCGAAAACCAATATTGCATCGTGCTGCGGTGGATTGAGAAAAACCGAATACTACCCGTGTGGATCGACGCCGCCGATGCATTTGAACTGTTGCAACACGAGGCTGGGGTGCCAACGCGACGCCCACGCATGGTCAATGTTCTCATTGATTTGGCAACTGCAACGGCGGGTGGGTTCAAGGAAGTTCACATCGATTCCTACTTTGCTGGTGACTACATTGCCAGCTTGGTTACCAATAATGGGGACGAACTTGAATGTCGCCCCAGCGACGCCATGGGGGTGGCATATTTACTAAATTTGCCGATCATGGCGAGTGAGGATGTGTTATCACATGCCAGCGTTTTTATTTCCGAAGCCGACCTGGAAACCTGGTTAGGCCTATATCTCACCACGGATCCAGTCGAATCTCACCTTGAGGAGTCAGCATCCGGTGACGCGGCCGCCGATGCGGATTTTTCCAAGCTCATGGAGAGCATGGGAGTCAGCGAAGCGGATTTATTGGGTTCGGATGATAACCCCCCAAAAGATTCGAAAGAATAATAATGAAGATACTTTTGTCGCGGGTGAGTGACAAAGATCTAAAATAAGTTTAAACTTCAACCTGAGGTTTAAATTAGCGGCGTGTCGCAGGCCCTCACAGTGGAGCTTCGTTAACCTTGCCCTAACGCCCTAACAAAACCATGAAGTTCTTTAATGGAGCATAAGACCGCAAGGAGTGCGAACAATAATGACTAACGACCACCCCATTCAAGAATCACTCTTCGATATGGGAGGACCCGACGAAGCCCTCGGCTATCGAGTGCCCATAGCCTGCCAAGTCGCCGGCATCACCTACCGGCAACTCGACTACTGGGCCCGCACCAAACTCGTCGAACCTAGCATCCGCACCGCCCGCGGCTCCGGGTCGCAACGCCTCTACTCCTTTAAAGACATTTTGGTCCTAAAAATCGTCAAACGACTGTTAGACACCGGCATTTCCCTCCAAAACATTCGACAGGCCGTCGACAAGCTCCGCGACCTCGGCGTCGAAGACCTCGCCGAAATCACCCTCGTCTCTGACGGCACCACCGTTTACGAATGCCGCAGCGCCGAAGAAGTCATTGACCTGCTCGGCGGCGGACAAGGCGTGTTCGGCATTGCGGTGCCCGGCATCATGAAAGAACTCACCGGCACCATTTCCGCATTCCCCTCGGAACGAGTCGACCAACCCGCCACCACCGACACCACCCCAGAATCGGAGGTCGATGAACTCGCCGCTAGGCGTCGCAAAAGCTCCTAAAAAACCGACGTAACAGTCGGTTTCTCTTATTTCACCCCACTGAGCTTTTCTATCACATCCGCCACATTATCAGCGGTCGTCACCACCTCGGATGCCTGGGCTGCCTTCATTAACTCGCTGTCCTGCGTACCAGTACCCACATGCACCACCGATAGTTCTACTTTCGCAGCCTTCGCCGCGGACAGCGCCTGCGTCACCGCCGACATATCCCCCAAATCCGACGTTCCAGTAGTAACGAGCACCACCCGGGCAGGCTGACCAGACTCCTTCGCATACGACGTGGCATAATTCACCGCCGCCACCGTCGCCGCCCGAGTCTGCGGCACACCACCGGTAGTAAACCCAATCGCCGTATTCCCAATCTGCTCATTCGTCATCGACGAGGCAAAACTCACATTCTCCCGCCATCCCTTTTTCACCCCCGGGTTCAGCGGTGACGAATAATTCCACAACGCCACCTGGTGCTGTGCCCCCACCATCGGCACCGCCTGTGCAATCGCATTCGAAACCACCTGGAACCAGGTTCGGCCATCATCCGATGCCTGCGCCATCGCCGCCGACGTATCAAACAGGAACAACGTGTTTGCACTCGTCACAGCACTTGCCGCGGCCTGCGGGGCCGGAGCGGGAGCAGGAGATGCCGGCGCCGCCGAATTCGCTTCCGTATCAAACTGTTGCAACGCCTGCGTCGCCGCCAACGACGTCACCGACGTGGCCTGCTTCCCGGCATCCGCGTTGACCATGCTGGAACCAAGATCCGCCCCGGCCCGCACCGCATCCTCCGCAACCGTATCCGTGGCAGTCAACGATACCACCCGTACCGGCTGCACCACATCCTTGATCTCGGTAAACGTGTAATTCGCCGGCGCACTTGTTTCGTTGACAACAATGAATTTCTTGCCGTCCTGTACCGCAGACGCGACTGTCACCGATTTATCCTTTGTCAATGCCTGCTTCGTGGCGTCCACCGAATTATTATTCAAACTGGCCGCAACCAGCGCCGATGCCATCGCATTATCCTTGACCGGGTAGGTCACATCGGTGAGCTTCTCCCGGCTGACATCGCGTTCCGTCGACGCAATTCCCACCTTCATTACCTGCACGATCGGCCATTCCGCCGCGGCCTGCGCCGGCGCCCGCTGCGCCTGGGTCACCGCTTGCGCCGCCACACCATCCGACTCGTCAGTAATGTACGCACTCGCCTCCGCCAACGACTTGGTGGCCTCCGCAGTAATGCAATGATCCCGCACCACCGGTTTCTTCGCATTATATTGGTCGATAACATTAGTGGCCAGCGACTCTGCCCCTGCCGACGACGCTATTTTCACCGTGAGATCACCAGCCAAGCACTTCGACTTATCCGTAGTCGAATCACCGTGAATTGCCTTAACCCAAAACACAATAATGATGACGGCAACAACTAAACACGCGATAACTACATACACATGCGTGGAAAACTTGTAATTGGTGAGTCCATCGGAATGGCGCCCCATGGCAGAGATACCCTTTCTATCATGTTGCCGCGACAAAGATTTTCCGGCATATAACTTTTATTCAAAGGGCCGGCATTAATCTCCAATGTTACCGTTTAGTTATAGTTGAACGCGAATGCCTGCTCAATTGTGGTCAGGATCCGATGCCGTAATAATTCCCCCGCATGAGCCAATAATCGTTGCCGACGTACATACTCGTGCTTCCCCTCGGGGGTCTCTATCGGGACCACCCCAAACCCTAAACTTTGGCAATCATACGGGGACGCTTCCATGTCCAAAATACGGGCTTGCCATGCCAATTCGAACGTGTCCAACCATAAATCCCCGGGAATGAGCGGCCCCAATTTCGCCGCCCATTTATACAAATCCATTGTGGCGTGTAGGCACCCCCGTTGTTCCCCATGCTCCCGGTTCTCACGGGTTAAAACTGTGAGATTTAGGGGTTGGGCTTCGGGGGTGAAAAATCGGTAAGCATCGAAGTGGGTGCATTTGATGGTGTGCTGTTCTACGACCTGGTTGGTTTCCGCGGGGGTGAGCCGGAGGGGAAGATTGTGGCGGGGATGGTCGGTGCGGTAAACCATGGCCCATTCGTGCAGGCCAAAGCAGTCGAAACGGGTGGGGTTGGCGGTGGTATTTGTGAGAATTGTGCGGATTTGGGTGATGGCAGGTTTGTGTGCGGCGAGGAAGGCCGACACGTCTGCTGTGGTTACCCCATTGTGGTGGTGATAATACCGCCAGGCGCTGTGAGGACTAGCGCGGTGAGGGTCGGCAAGCCCAATGCCGATGCCGGGGTGCCAGCGGTGGAGGTGCGAGATTCGGATGGGGTAGTACTCGAACAGGAAATCGAAGATGGGGTGGGTGGTGCCGGCTTTACGACGGGCGAGGTGGTCGTCCGTGTAGCGGCGGGCACGGGTGATGTGGTTGTTGTTTTGGGCGCGCCATTCGGTTTCGGTGAGGATGTTCATGCTGCTGGTGGTGTGGTGTTGCCGCCACGGTTATTGCTGTGGGTCCAGTCGTTGAAGGTGCCAAGGTATTCTTCGATAAGATCTTCGAGAGTAACGACGCCGACGACGCGGCCGTGATCCCGGACTTGGGCCATGTGGGCGGATTTATGGTGGAGGTCGTGGAGAGCCCGGTCGAGGGTTTCGTTAACGTCGATATTGTGCAAGGGACGAATCTCGCTGCGGTGAACAATAGCGTTGGGTGGGTAGGTTTTGCCGGCGTCAAACCGGTCGAGGACGTCTTTGACGTGGACATATCCCTGGAAGGTGCCGGGGGTGATTTCGACTGGGAAACGGGAGAAACCGGTTTCTCGGACGGCTTGTTCAACGTCGGTGAGCAGGGGACCGCGGGCACCGAAGGTGAGGGTGCGGACTTTGGTGAGAGGGATCATGACTTCGGCGAGGGTGCGACCGCTGCGGAGGGCCTTGCTGAGACGGGCGTGTTCTTCCGCATCGAGGAGGCCCTCGGAGCGGGATTCGGTAATCATGGTTTTGAGCTGGTTTTCGTCGACGGTGGCATTAAGCTCATCGCGCTGTTCAATGCCAACGAGTTTGAGGGTGTGGCGGGCGACGGCGTTCATCATGCTGATGAGGGGACGAGAGAGTCGTGCCCAAAACAGTAGTGGGGGAGTGAGCCAGATGGCGAGGGTTTCCGGGTTGGTGAGGGAAATGTTTTTGGGCACCATTTCGCCAAGGAGGATATGGAGATAGGTAATGATGGCGAGGGCGAGAACGAAAGAAAGGGGGTGGAGGAGCTGGTGGGGAATGCCGAGGTGTTCGAAGGGGATTGTTAGGTAGTGGGCGATGGCAGGTTCGGCGACTTTGCCGAGAATGAGGGAACAAATAGTGATGCCGAGTTGGCAGGCGGCGAGGTTGATAGAGAGGTGTGATATGGCGCCGAGGACTCGGTTTGCTCTGGTATTGCCGTTGGCAATGAGGTTTTCGATGCGGTCACGGCGAGAAGAAATGAGGGCGAATTCGGCAGCAACGAAAAGGGCATTGCCGCCGAGGAGGGCGATAATGAGGGTGATGGTGGTGATGACTCCCATAGCTTCTTCCTTAGTTTAGGTTGGTGGTGGGGGTGAGGAGTACTTTGTCGACGCGGCGGTCTTCCATGGCGAGGACAGTAGCATGCCAGGTGGTTGGCGGTGGAGTAATGTCGTCGGTTGGCTGGTTGGCGGTGGGTGGGAGTATGAGTTCGTCGCCGGTTTTGGGGATGCGTCCGAGGTTATACATGATGAGCCCGCCGAGGGTTTCGTAGGGGCCTTCGGGGGCAAGGTATCCGAGGTTTTCTTCCAGTTCATCGAGACGGACGAGGCCGGAGATAGTCCAGGTGCTGGTGGTGTTTTGGTGAAATTCTTGTTGTTCTTCTTCGTTGTCGTGTTCATCGTAGACGTCGCCGAGGATTTCTTCGATGACATCCTCAATAGTGATGAGGCCGGCGGTGCCGCCGTATTCGTCCTTGACCAGGATGACTTGGGCGCCAGCAGCGCGGACAGTATTGAGGACAGCGTCACCATCGAGGGATTCGGGGACGGCGCGGACGGTGTGGGCGATGCTGCCCAAGGTGGTGGTGGCACGCTGGTGGGTGGGGATAGCGAAGGCGTCTTTGTAATGGACGATACCGATGGTGTCGTCAAGGTCGCCGTTGACGACAGGGAAGCGGGAATAGCCGGTGGTGGCAGCTTTGGCGAGGAGGTCAAGGATAGTGTCGTCGTGGGAGAGGGTTTCGATAGTGGAGCGGGGGGTCATGAGCTCCTCGGCGGTGGTGGCGCCAAAAAGGAGGGAGCGGCCGAGGAAGTTGGCGATGGTTTCGTCGAAGCCGTCGTCGCCGACAGAATTGCGGACTAGGGTTGTGAGCTCTTGGGCGGACCGGGCGGTGGCGAGCTCGTCGGCAGGCTCGATACCTATGGCGCGGACGAGGGCATTGGCGGTTTTATTAAGGAGGGTGATGAATCCTTTAAAGATGAGGTTGAAGGCGTGGGCAGGTTGGATAGTAAAACGGGCGGTACGAATGGGGTTGGTGATAGCAATGTTTTTAGGGACAAGCTCGCCGAAGACCATGGAAAGGAAAGTGGCGATGATGAGAGCGAGGACGAGGGCCGTTGGGGTGGTCCAGGTTTCACTCAGTCCGGTGAGGCGAAGAAGAGGATTGAGGAATTTAGCGAGGATAGGTTCCGCGAGGTAACCGGTGGCGAGGGTGGTGATAGTAATGCCGAGCTGGGCGCCGGATAGGACAAAAGAAAGGTTGTGGTAGGCGCGTTTGACTGCGTGGGCGCGGGAATCGTTGTGGGCGGCGAGGTCTTGGTCGATGGTGGCGCGTTCGAGACCGGTGAGTGCGAATTCGACGGCAACGAAGAGGCCGGTGCTGGCGGTGAGGAGGATGAATCCTATGAGTGACAGTATGGAGAGGAGGAGATCCATGGTGGCTAGTTTCGGTGTCGACGATTGGTTGAGCGGACCTAGGAGAAAATCCTAGGTCCGCTGGTTGTGGTATGGGTTAGGCTTCGATTTCGGTGCGGTTACCGGACCAAAGGGTGTGGTAGGTGCCGGGCTTATCGACGCGCTGGTAGGTGTGGGCGCCGAAATAGTCGCGTTGGCCCTGAATAAGGGCGGCGGGAAGCCGGTCGATGCGGAGACTGTCGTAGTAAGACAGGGAGGACGCAAATACGGGGATGGGCTGGCCGATTTGGGTGGCCAGGGTGACAACGCGACGCCACGAATCGATGAGACCAGCAAGCTCGGCCTTGAAATAGGGATCAAGCAGGAGGGTTGGTAGTTCGGGATTGGCGTTATATGCCTCGACGATGCGATTGAGGAATTTCGCGCGGATGATGCAGCCACCACGCCAAATGGTGGCAAGGTCGCGGGGGTCAACATTCCAATTGTGGTCGGCGGAGCCGGCGGTGATTTCGTCGAACCCTTGGGCGTAGGCCACAAGTTTGGATGCGTAGAGGGCGCGGCGGACGTCTTCGATGAAGGTGTCTCGGTCGACGCCGAGCTCGGCAAGGGTGGTGAGGGTACCGGAGGGCAGGTTACCGATGGTGGCTTGGCGTTGGTTCGTGGCCCCGGAGAGGGCGCGGGCGAAGACGGCTTCGCCGATGCCGGTGACGGGAATCCCAAGGTCGAGGGCGGCTTTGACGGTCCAGCGGCCAGTGCCTTTTTGGCCGGCGGAGTCGACAATGAGGTCGATGAGGGGTTTGCCAGTTTCGGCGTCCACCTGGGCGAGTACTTCGGCCGTGATGCCGATGAGGTAGGAGTCAAGGTCGCCGGCATTCCAGGTGCGGAAAACCTCGGCGATTTCGGCGGGGGTCATGCCGGCGCCATAGCGGAGGAGCTGATAGGCCTCCCCGATGACCTGCATGTCGGCGTATTCGATGCCGTTGTGTACCATTTTGACGAAGTGGCCGGCACCGTCGGGGCCGATGTGGGTGACGCAGGGGACACCGTCGACGTTGGCGGCGATGGATTCGAGGAGGGGCCCGAGGGCTTCCCAGGTTTTTTCTGGGCCGCCGGGCATGATGGCTGGCCCGTTGAGGGCGCCCTCCTCGCCGCCGGAGATGCCGGCGCCGACGAAGTTGAGGCCACGATCGGCTATTTCTTTTTCGCGTCGGATGGTGTCGGTGTACAAGGCATTGCCGCCGTCGATGATGATGTCGCCATCGTCCATGGCGTCGGCGAGTTGATGAATGACAGCATCGGTGGCGTTCCCTGCCTGGACCATGATGATGGCGCGGCGGGGTTTTTCGAGGGATGCCACGAAATCGGTGATGGTTTCGGAGGGAATGAAGTCGCCTTCGGTGCCGTGGTTGGCCATAAAGTTATGGGTTTTTTCCGTGCTGCGGTTATAGACCGCGACGGTGTGGCCATTGCGTGCGAAGTTGCGTGCGAGGTTGGATCCCATGACGGCGAGTCCGACGACGCCGATTTGGGCCAGATTGCCTTGTTCAGTCATGGTTTCTTAGTCTAGCCCCCAATGGGGGAATAGGAAATATGCAGCGGTGTTGATGCAAGGTTGCGGCACGATTTTCCCGCCCATATTTTTATGTTTGTCTTATGATATTACTGTGTGCAAGTATTTTCTTTGCGTAGTATTCTTATCTTTAATTTCCATATTGAGATCATATTTCATATAAAAAGTAATTAGTTTCTTTATCAAGATTACTGTACCTGGTGATACATAATGATATCTTTATGCGTAACATTATTGCAGCTTAAGACGTATTTTGAAAATAGCATTGAGATAAAATTGCTCATTGATTGATGTATAAGGTGATATATGTGGAATATATTTTCATACAATAGGATTGCGACACGATGGCAAAATTGCGAAAAGATGGGTGCTAATTTTTAAGAAATAATAGATATGATTGTGGTCAAAATGAAATAAAAACCACCCGTAAAAAGTGACGACGGTCACTTATTTCATGGGTGACCGTCGTTAGGAATCTTTCGCATATTATATGTAAAACATGGACCATGCGAAAAAATATTTATACCGTTTAACCTGGTATTTTACCAATATCTTTCGTGGATTTTTGGTCCGAAATACCGCAGAATGACCGCACCGCGTCGCGGACCTCGTCTTCCGCCCCTGGCCACAGGTGTGCATACACCCCAAGCGTTGTTGCCGGCGACGAATGCCCCAACACTCGCTGCACGACCGACACGCTCACCCCGGACTCGATCAGCTTGGAAGCGTAATAGTGACGTAAAGCGTGAAAGGTTGTGGTTACCCCAACTCGTTTCGTCAGGTTTTTAAATTGGGTTCCGATCGCTAGGGAATTATAGGGCTCGCCGCTTTTCGCCGCGAAAATGGTTTCCTCCCGGCCGCGGGGTCGTTCCCGCAGTTGCGTGTTCAATGCCGCCAGGGTTTCCTCCGTGAGTGGAACGGTTCGGGAGGCCCGCCGCGATTTCGGGGCGGTCGGCTCCGCACTATTCTGGCTCACCTGTTGGGAAACGTGCAGTTCCCGGCGGAAGAAATCCACGTCCTTGACCCGCAACCCCCCGATTTCGCCGCCGCGCAGCCCCGTGGTGGCCGCCACGATAATCATGCGGGCCAGTTGCGGGTTCGGCGACACTCCCCGGCCGGACGAGTAGGCCGCCCGAATCAGGGCCTGGATTTCCTCGGTATCTGGGATATCGTCGCGCTCTACCTGCTTTGACGCGGATGAAATCACCACGCCCCGCATGGGGTGGCGTAAAATCACGTCGTCGTTGACCGCCTGGGTGAGAATCGCCCGCAGCTGGCCGGCGATCATGCTGATAGTGTTTGCCGCCAGCGGGCTGCGGTCCGACACCCACGGCCGCCCGGTTTCTAAAACGTGCAGCCAGGAGCGGACCATTGCCGGCCGCAGCGCCGTGATTGGGATGGGGGAGAGGTCACCAAGGTTTGCCAATAGGTAGTTCCGTGCCTGCCGGGTATTGGGTTTCGCCGACTGGGAGAGTTTCTTTTTCACCAGTTCATGCACGGTGATGGTGCTGGTTTGCGGGTCCAGCCACTCGCCGCGGCGGACGGCGCGGATCTGGTCGTCTTCCCACGCCTTCGCCTCCCGTTTGGTTCTAAATGTTTTACTGTGTTCCTTGCCGGAGGCATCGCGGTACCGCCCCTGCCAGCTGATCCCGGTGTTTCGTATCCGCTTTGTTGGCATAGTCCGCGCCCCTACGATAAAAATTTTCTCTTGGCTATCCCATATATGATAGTGAAAATTATGTGAGCCAGGAAGCTTATTATCCACGTGCTACTGAAAATAAGTAGGCTAATTACTATGACACATACAGAAATCCCCAATACTGCGGCTGACTTGTTGGAACTACTGCATAACATGGGGGAAAATGGGCTACACATTCGAGAACTAACCCGTCTCAATGATCTTTCCGGCGGATTCTGCAATCAGCTCGGGTTGCGGTTCACCGAGGCGGATCGGGAACACATTGTGGCTGAATTGCATGTGACCCAGGAGCATTTGCAGATCACCGGCATAGTTAACGGTGGGGTGTGCTGCGCGATTGCGGAAACCGTGGGGTCGATCATGGGGATCACCGCCAGCAATGGGAAAGTGGTCGTGGGCATTAATAACAACACGAACTTCATTGCCCCGGTATCTGCCGGGGTTATTACCGCCGAGGCGAAAGTCATTCAGCCGGGGCGGCGGACCCAACTCATTTCCGTGGACATGTTCCACCGGGACCATTTGGTGGCCACCTCGATAGTGCGAACCATGGTGATTGATGAAAAGAACTAAAGCCAATTGCGGCGTTTAAACGCCCACCATACTGCGATGACGATGACGACCATGAGGCCAAGGGCGCCGAAATAACCATACTTCCACGCCAGTTCCGGCATGTTTTGGAAGTTCATGCCGTAAATGCCGGCCACCAGTGTGGGCACGGCCGCCATGCCTACATAGGCGGAGATGGCACGCATGTCGGCGTTTTGTTGCAGGGAAATCTTCGCCACGGCGGCATCAATGAGGGCGGTGAGCCGCTCGTTGGAGCTATTGACCGAGTCTTTGGCCACGATCTCGTGGTCCAGCACATCCCGGAAATAGCTGCGCAGCTCCTCACCCTCCTTACGGGTTTTCAACAACTGGTTGAAGGTACTCAGCGCGGGTTCGAGGGGGTTAATAGCGTGCCGCATCTCTAGGACCTCGCGTTTGAGCAGATAGATTTGGTCAACGTTGAGTTCTGATTGGGGGGTGAAGACTTCTTCTTCCAACACGTCGACGTCTTCGGAAAGCTCGTTGGCAGCCCTGCGGTAGTCGTCGACAAGCGCGTCGGCAATGGCCCACGCTAACCCCAATGGTCCTTGCTTGGTGGCGGGCTCGTTGTCGGTGATGGTGATGCGGGATTTCAGGTCCGGCAGGGGAGTGTTGTGGCGGATAGTGATAATGAAATGCTTACCCAACACCATTTGTACCTCACCAACCTCAATAACCTGGCGGGATTGCTGCACCGAATCCTGTCGGTTATCAAAATCGGAGTATTTCACGGATTTCAGCACCATGAATATTTGGTCATCGTAGGTTTCCACCTTGGGGCGTTGGTGGGCAGCAACGATGTCATCAATGATGAGATCATGGACCTTAAATGAGTCTGCAACCGCGTGCATGTGGTTGGCGTTAGGTGCGTTGAGACTCAGCCACACAAACCCGTGCGGGTGCCCACCCTCCCGTTTCGCCTCGGCCAAATGACGATGCAGGGTTTCCAGGGCGCCAGCATGCTGCTTGAGTTCCCCGGGCATGCGGATGCCGTCGATGAAAATGCAACAATGATCGACCACGTCGGCGAACGAACGATGCGGGGCGGGAGGTTTCTGCGCCGCGGCGGTGACTGAGGGGATGAGATTTTTAGGAGTAAGGGGAAACCTGCGGCGAGACATATCACTCTCCTTAAATATTTTTAGTGTGGGGTTACTAGCAGCTAGACTGTAGCGCATGCCAACCTGGAACGAAATTGTAAAAAACAACCCTGCTCACTCTATCAACTATGCCAACCGATGGCAGATGTTGGCGGAGCAGGGGCATGACATTGTTGGTGAGGCGCGGCTTATCGACGCCATGGCGCAGCGGGGATCCCGCATTTTGGACGCCGGCTGTGGTCAGGGTCGACTCACGGGATTCCTCACCGATCGGGGGCACACCGTGGTGGGGTTTGACGTTGACCCGGTGCTGATCGACATAGCCAAGGAAGCGAATCCTGACGCCACCTTCTATGTGGGGGATTTAAGCACAGACGAAATCCCCGAATCCGACTTCGATCTCATCGTGTCCGCCGGCAACGTCATGGGGTTCCTCGCGCCGGAGGGTCGCCAACCAGCCCTTGACCACCTATACCGGGCGTTGAAAAACGGTGGGCGGGCCGTGATCGCTTATGGTAGTGGCCCCGGCCGGGCCTGGAGCTTCCCGGAGTTCTTTGCTAATGCGGAAACCGCCGGTTTCGTGGTGGAGCATAAATTCTCCTCCTGGGAGTTGGACCCGTACACGGACCGGTCGGAATTCTTGGTGGCAGTGCTGCGCCGCCCCAAGCCCTATGGCCTGGGGCAGTAGGGGATTAGTGTTCGGGTTTCTTCTCTACCTCGTGCATGGCGGCGCGGGCGTATAACTGTTGGCGGGTGGCTGCCAGGTTCCACCGGTTCCGAGACAGGGCATTAATGCCCCAAGAAACAATGGAGGTGATCCGGTTGCGGAACCCCACCAGGAACATGACGTGCACCACCAGCCACAACACCCAGCCGAAGAAACCGGTGATCTCCACATTGCCCATTTTCACCACGGCATTAAACCGGGAAATGGTGGCCATGGATCCCTTGTCGAAGTATTCGAAGGTGGGGCGTTCCATGTCGGAGCGGCCCTGGGCCTCGGCAGCGATTTGTTCCGCCACATATTCGCCAGCCTGGATGGCCACCTGGGCTACGCCGGGAAGATTCTGGTAGTTCATCATGTCCCCAATGACGAACACGTTTTTGTCACTACCAACGCTTAAATCATGGTTGACCAGCACCCGGCCGGAACGATCCACCTCGGCACCCAATTGGTCGGCAACCATCTTCCCCAGTGGGGAGGCAGCCACGCCGGCGGACCAGATCTTACAGAACGATTCAATGGTGTAAACCGTATCGTCGCCCTTCACCTGGTATTTCACCGTGCTGTCGGTGATGTCGGTGACCATGGCGTTCAGTTTGACGGTCACCCCGATTTTCTCCAATTGGCGTTGGGCGTTACGGCCGAGTCGTTTCCCGAACGGCGGCAACACCTGGGGCGCGGCGTCGAGCAGAATGATCTTCGCATTGGCGGGATTCGAACGCCGGAACGAACCCGCCAGAGTGCGGTGCGCCATTTCAGCAACCTGACCAGCTAATTCCACACCAGTGGGGCCGGCACCCACGATCACGAAGGTGAGCAGGCGTTCCCGCTCCAGGGGGTCCTCGGTGACTTCGGCGCGTTCAAACGCGCCCAGAATCCGGGCGCGAAGCTCTAGGGCGTCGTCAATGGTCTTCATGCCGGGGGCGAACTCGGCAAAATGGTCGTTACCGAAATAGGATTGGCCGGCGCCGGCGGAAATGATGAGGGAATCATAGGAAAACACCTTGGTGTATTCGGATAGTTCCGCGGTGACGGTTTTGTGTTTGGTATCAATGCCGGTGACTTCGGCCTTAAACACACTCACATTATCCTGGTTAGCGAGAATCTGCCGGGTGGAGGGCGCAATCTCGCCGTGAGAGAGGATACCGGTTGCTACCTGGTACAACAGGGGTTGGAATAAGTGGTGGTTTGTGCGGTCGATGAGGGTAATGTCCACATTTGCGTTTTTGAGGTTTTGGACGGCGAAAAGCCCGCCGAAGCCGGAACCAATAACGACAACGTGATGGCGACCACCCTCGGGACGATAGGGAGCGTCAGTCATGACAGTATAACTCCTGCAGTTAGGCAATGATAATGCTTCACCTATGGTAGTCGGCGTTTCAGCAAATAACACATTCGAATCGGGATCGGTGTGGCACCGCGGGGTGGGGAAGTGTGCGAATTACACTATTTGGGTTAGATACGTATGTGAGGAGGGTGCGTGCAAGCTCTGCAAGATACCGGCAGGTATCATCATTTAGCTGCGATAAATGCGGATGTGTGGCCGGGCATCGTCACGATTCCTACAGGAATGTTCGCAGCGTCAAAAGCCCGCCGGGCGGAAGCCGAGTTTGCTACCGCCTGCGAAAAGGCCGGGCTGGATCTTGACGGCTCTCACCCGGATCTGCGGGTGCTATACGAGGAGGTCTTTACCCGGATTGCGTACTCCGGTTGGCTGGGGCTGGCCGAAGGTTATATGGCCGGGGAGTGGGAAAGTGATAATCTGGTGCGGGTACTCACCGGCCTGCTGGAGGCGGGCTATCGTCCTAGGTGCGGCAAACTAGAGGTGGGCGGATTATATTTAGGGGAGGAAATCCCCGACAGTTTGGTGCGACTGTATTCCGGTGATGGGATGAGCACGCACGGTCCAGTATTTTCCTCTGGGGTGCCCACAACGGAACGGGTGTACATGAAAAGCTATGTGCCGGGAGCCGGGAAGAAAGACGAGCCGGGCCAGCACTTCGTGGACATCACCGAATTATCGCCCCCCACACTGGTGGAACGGGCGGATTTGGGGGACGCCCAGGTGCGGGCGGCCGTGGGGTTGTTAGACGCGGCGCATGTAGGCATAGGCACCCATGTGCTGGATTTTCCCAGTTCGGGCCCGACGATTCCCATTGCGGCGGCCCGTCGGTCGGCCACCGTGGACGTGTTAAGCAGCGACGCCCAGCAGGTGGCGGATGTGCAGGATGTGGTGGCGCTGGCGGATGTGGATTCGTCGGTGCAGGTGCGGCTGTTGGAGTCGCTTTTCCCTAATCCGCGCACGTGGCCGAGCCATTACGATGTGATTACCAGCGTCGAAAAGCTCGAAGTCATGGATACCCAAGCGCAGCGAGTGTATGCGCAATCGTTAAACCGGATGCTGGTGCATGGTGGGTTTTTAGCGATCCAAACGGTGGTGGCGACAGATAAGCTATCGGTAACGCTTGACCGGTGTGCGGATGTGCTGCGGGCGTATATTTGGCCGGCATTGAACTATCTCACTATCGAGCAACTGCATCGTCTTTTCGACGTGAACACGGATCTGCGGATTATTGCGCAAACGCACATGGGATCGCACTATGTTGAGGGGCTAGCGATGCAGCGGGAGACGTTTGAGGCGCAGTCCCGGGAGGCCGCCGCGAACGGTTATGATCGGGTGTATCGGAACCTGTGGGTGTTTCAGCTGGCGCTGCGGGAGGCATTATTCCGGGTGGGGGCGCTCGATGCGCTGCAACTGGTGGTGACATCCCGGTATCGACGCGCCTGGGGGTAACGCGCCGATAATGTACATTATGTCAAAACAGCTGTATTAGGCGCTCTACCCTGTTGCTGTACCCGGTAATAGTATAAAAGGGATATGATCGTTTCATTGACTCCAGCACGCTCCCGGGGTGCCCTATCGCTCATATTTATAGTTGTCGGGATTCTCGCACTCGCCTCCTGCTCCAGCACGCCGTCGCAACAATCACCGTCCCCATCCACATCATCTGCGTCTGGGAATGATTCGGCCGCAAGCACGCCGATCCGGGTCACCATCAACGGTCAGGTGCTACATGCCCGCCTATGGGACAATGCTCCGGCGCGGGATCTGCTTGATCGGTTGCCGCTGACGGTAAGGCTGCAGGATGTAGATAATCAGGAAAAGGTTGGGTATTTGCCGAAACCACCGTTGTCTGCGGATGGTATGCCCGAGGGTGATGATCCGCAGCCTGGTGATATTGGGTGGTTTCGGCCGTGGAATACTCTTGCTTTTTATTATGGTGATGTTAGTTATTCGGGTGGGATTGCCCGTATTGGCCGGTTTGATGATCCTATTGATCTTGTGAAGGCGCAGACGGGGTTCTTTCATGCCACTATTGAGCGTGCATCGTAAGTTTGAAATTATATCGCCGTATGATTGCAATGCTGCTACTGATGAACTACGTTTATAACCACACAATCAAATATGAACCCACAAGGTTCCACATTTTCTTACCTTGGATTCTCATACCAACATGTCTCAACTACAACAAACAACCACCCCACCTACGGCCGCGCCCCGAGTCGATGCTGCCACCCGCCGGCGGATCATTATCGCATCCATGGTGGGCACCACCATTGAGTTTTATGACTTCTACGTCTACGCCACTGCCGCCGTTGCTGTCTTCCCGTATTTGTTCTTCCCGAAAAACGACGACCCCACCATTGGGCTTTTAGCGTCTTTCGCTACGTTTGGCTTGGCGTTCGTCGCCCGCCCTTTGGGTTCTATTGTTTTCGGTCACTTCGGTGATCGTATCGGCCGGAAAGCCACCCTGGTTGGTTCCTTGCTCACCATGGGTATAGCCACGTTCCTCATTGGCCTGCTCCCCACCTATGGCCAGGTCGGCATTATTGCCCCTGCCCTACTCGCCCTCATGCGGTTCTGTCAGGGCCTTGGGCTTGGCGGTGAATGGTCCGGCGCCGCGTTGTTGGCAACGGAAACCGCCGACAAGGGGAAACGCGCCTGGGCTGCCATGTGGCCACAACTGGGCGCCCCATTCGGTTTCCTTGTTGCTAATGGTTTCTTCCTGATCCTTGTCACCGTCTTGAACCACACCGATGGTGATTTTGAGGGGGCCTTTATGACCTGGGGTTGGCGGATTCCCTTCCTGCTCAGCGCCGTCATGGTCATTGTTGGGTTGTATGTGCGGTTCCGGCTGGAGGAAACCCCGGTGTTTAAGAAGGCGGTGGAGTCTGGGAAGAAGGTGAAGACTCCCCTGGCCGAGGTGTTCCGCACCTCGTGGAAGCCGTTGATTCTGGGCACGTTCATCATGGTGTCCTGTTATACCCTGTTTTACCTGGTCACCACCTGGGTGCTTTCCTATGGTATCGCCAAGAAGGGTGTTGG
>ERZ772957.456-NODE-456-length-33355-cov-3.978498_pt1 | contig 33355 bp, 27 predicted proteins | sample MGYA00580682_ERZ772957 | MGnify/ENA primary metagenome ERZ772957 (study PRJEB29015, sample SAMEA2737921) | human oral metagenome | biome: human oral; feature: human-associated habitat; material: dental | place: China | collected 2025 ...
CAGCCCGCGAGCTCCAGGGGGAACGCGACGTTTCCCGCCACGCTGCGGGACTCCAGCAGGTTGAACCCCTGGAAGATCATGCCGATGCCGCGCCGCGCACGGCGAAGCTCCGCGGGGGACAGGGCCGACAGGTCCACGCCGGCGACGGTCACCCGGCCGGACGTCGGCCGCTCCAACAGGTTGATCGTGCGCACCAGGGTGCTCTTGCCCGCTCCGCTCCGCCCGATGATGCCGTAGACGCACCCCTTGCGTATCGACAGGCTCACCCCCCTGAGGGCGTGAAAGCACCCCCCCTCCGTGTCGAAATCCTTGCACACATTCTCCAGAACAATCAAAACCCCTTCACCTCTCCCATCCCGACGCCCGCGCCGAACACGAAAAAAGCCCCCTCCGCGAGGAAGGGGGCTTTGTACGACGGACAAACTCCGCTGCAAGCACCCATCATCTCCCAGGATATACCTGCAGGAATTGGCACCGTTTTGCTCTCGCAAGGGTTGCCGCGGCTTCATAGGGCCTTTCCCTCCACCGCTCTTGATGATGTCGCAAGTCCTATTCAATTGTAGTGCGTATGATACAGTCAGGGAACCCCACTGTCAAGGGCCGCCTCCCGTTACTTCTGCGGAATGTCCCTCCACTGCCAGGTCGTACCGTCGGCAAAGACGATCGCGTCCGGGTGGTGGAAGCCCGTAAACCAACGCGCCTTCTTGAACGTCACGCTTCCTCCCGGCAGCACGACCCTCACGCTGCCGCCCCGGCGCTCCAGGCTCACCTCGCCCGGCGCTATCCCAAGCCCCAGGCGCAGAAGACCGCGGCGCTGGCCGGACTTTTGCCCGAAGAAATAGAAGTCCACCATGTCGTCCCCGTCCCCGCGGTTCCAGATGAAGGTCTTGTGCGATTCGCCGCCCAGAAGGCTCCAGGACCGGATGAAGTCGTCGCCGGGGCCTCCGACGAATACGTCGTCGCCCTTCGCGTTCTTCAGGCGATCGTCCCCCTCCAGACCATAGAGGACAACCGTATCCTTCTTGCGGCTGCGCGTCTTCATACGGTCGGCGCCGCTGCCACCCTTCAGCGCCACGGGCGGGTTCCCGGCGTGTTTCTCCGCGTCCTCCGCCGTCCAGACCGTGCCATCCATGAAGACGATCCGGTCCAGGCGCGCCCCGGCATCCTCGTACCAATCCTCGACCGTCGTGCTGGCCGATTCCTCGCCCCTCTCGTCGGGCAGGGAGAAGACCAGATCGCCTCCCTTGCGGTAGGGGAACAACGTCTCCGGGATGATCCCAGGGCCGAAGTGCAGCTCGTCGACGTCGTTCGCTCCGCTGCTGCGGTTGGAGATCGTGTCGTGACCGCCGCCCAGGTTCTGGACGTAGATGTCGTTGCCGCCCTTCCCCTCCAGCCAGTTATCGCCGCTGCCACCCACCAGGACGTCCGATCCGTCCGTCCCCAGCAGTTCGCTGTCGCCGTCCGACGCGATCATGACGTTATGATCCGGATACCTCCCGCGGTAGTAGGCCAGCTCCTCCGGCGTTCCGCCGCCGCCGTTCTTCTTCCTTACCGTGACGGAACAGACGGCCCGGACGCCCGCGTCCGCCGCGGAGACCGCCGTGATCTGCGCCGTCCCCACACCAACGGCCCGGACCTGCCCGTCTTCCGCCGAGGCAACGGCAGGATTCGACGTGCTCCACGTCACGTCCCTTTCCGTGGTCTCGGGCGGGATGAAGGAGACGGCAAGCGCGGCGCTCTCGCCCACGGTCAGCAGCAGGGACTGCGGCGTCAGCGCAAGGGCCGTGGGAAGCACCGCTGCCCGGGCCACCCGGACCGTGCAGTCCGCGGAGTGGACGCCGTCCGCGGCCGTCGCCCGGACGAACGTGGTTCCCTCGGCCAAGGCCAGGATGTTCCCGGAGGCATCCGTCGAGGCGACCGACGGGTTGGAGACGGACCAGCTCACGCGCTTGTCCGTGGCGTTCGACGGGCTCAGGACGGCCCTCAGGCTCAGTCTTTCCCCCACCTTCAGATCCGCGGAGTCCGGCTCCACATGCAGGCCCGTCACCGGAACGTCCGGCGGAACGTCGCCGCTGCCGGGCGTCTCTTTGGAGCGAGGCAGGACATAAACGGGCGTGACAGCTTCAAACCCCTTCCAGGACACCTTCAGAAACGTCTTGCCGCTCTTTTTGCCCAGGATGAGGCCCGTTCCCATCTCCCCACTACCCTTTTGGGAGACCGAGGCAACCGACTCGTCCTCGACAGAGAAGACGACACCCAGCGCAGTGTCCGAGATGTTGAACATACCCTGCACTCCGACTGCCATCAGGGCAATTGCCTCCGGCTCTCCCTCGACGATCTGGAGAGGAAAGCTCTGGAACTTGATGCCGGCCACTTGCTTCAGATTGGGCCGAACGCTCAGGGTCAGCGTGTTGGAGACGTAAAGGATCTTGTTTGCATGATCCATTTCGAGGGCCGTCAAGGTAACGGTCCCCGAATCCTCAGGCGACATGCGGACTGTCCCGCTCCAGGTCCCGTTGCCCTCGGCCTGCAGATAACTCATCCCCGTACCCTGAATCTGTGATGAGAGAACCAGCAGAGGCTCGTCCCCCCAGTCCCCGGAGACCGGCAGGGCGGCCCGCAGGGCGACGGGGTCTCCGGGCGCAAGGTCGGTGCTGTTTGCCGTCAGCACGATGACCTCCCGCCTCTCCTCGGGGAAGACGAGGAAATCTCCCTCATCCCTTGACTCCGGCCCCCTCAGGGGCAATATCCTCCCGCCGGCCGCGCCTTCAAGGAACGACCGCGCCGACGGCGGCAGGGGGCGCCGGGCTGCATCCTTAAGGGCGATGAACTTCGACGCCGGCCCCCTCAGAAGGTCCACGACTTCGTCGACGATCTTGGGAGCTCTGGGCAAACCACCGTGCCAGTACTGCAGGAACTCCTTCCCCGTCGTCGCGACATGAAGGTTGTGGTGCCCTTCGAACTTCCACAGGGAACTGGCGTTCGATACGATAAGGTCGTTCGAGTTGACGAAATCCCTCGTTCCGCCGTAGAGCAGGCGCCCAAGATCGATGACGGAGCCCGAGACGCTCTTGTCCGGCACACATTCCATGAAGATCGCCAAGGTGATCAGGCTATTGCTGCGGGTAAGCGCTCCCGTGTTCCAGATCAGGTCTGCCAGCTTTGCCTTCGCCTCCGCAATGGTCTCGTGGTTGAAGAATAGGTTCGAGACGTTGCCCGATATGGCGTACATCGGCACGTCGCTGTCCAGGTTTTTGGTGTTGATGTCGCGGAAGAAATCGCTGCCGCAGGCAATGTCCTCAAATGCGGAATAGGGTTTTCCGCTCGGCTCCAGCAAGGGGAAAAGCGAAGGAGCCTCCGGAGGCGTATCGCGCCCAAGCAGACGACCGAGCGTTCGGGCCAGAAAATCTATTCTCTTGATGATCTCCCAATTGTTATCGACCATGTATTGGGTTGTGGGGAACAATTCGTCTCCAGGCGCGCGTTGCCAATGGAGATCCTCGCTCACCCTTCCGACGATGTAGCTGGCCCAGGGGCTCCCCAGGTGGGGGGAACCGAGCGTCACGACCCGGCGCACCAGCCCCCGCTGGTAGGCCAGGGTAGAGCTCCGCTGATGCTCATTGTTCTGAATGAACTGCCGGGCCATCATGCCGCCCATGCTGTGCCCCACCAGGTCCGCCCGCGTGCAGGCGATGCCCATCCGATTCAGGAGCGCGAAACGCGTCTTGAGGGCACCATACAGTTTTTTGTCATTTGGCTCCATTTCCTTACTGGGTCCAATGTAACCCCTATACTTGAAGCTCAGGGGCTCCGCCATCGAGACCGCCCAGATTCGGGCAAACAGGCTCTCCTCCCTGGCTTCAGAACCGAACTTGTCGGGCTCTCCGTTCAACCCGTGCAGGAAGACCGTCGGCGGCTCGCAGAGCAGGATGCTGCGCACCGAGCGGGACGCCTCCATCACCGTCGCGCCGTCCTCTCCATACTGAAAGAGCTCCAGCGGAACCATGATGTCGGAGCGGCCCCGGTAGGGCTCAGGGAACTCTTCGGGGGCGATCAGGACCGCCGTCTTCTGGTGCAGCCCCTTCTCCGGGTCCACCAGGGCGGGCAGGGCCTCCAGAACCAGATCCCCGGCACCATCCGCCAGGACGGCCTTCGAGCGGTCCTCCAAGTCCTCCATCCGGAACCCCGCGGCCAAGCCGTCCTCGTTCTTCAGGACAAAGGCGATCCTGCCGGGGTTGTGCGTCGTCACCACCAGCATCAGGCGGGTGTTGCCGTCCGCCGTCAGGCCGGTCTTCCGCGCGGCCTTGGGGAACGATTCCCTTGCGTCGTGGACGATCTGCTCGGTCAGTCTCTGAGACTTTGGCCTGCTGTCGTCGTAATAGGCGGCCTCGTCGAAGCTGGCAATCAAGCCAGGAATAGGATCCAAATCCGCCGATGCCTCAGGCTCTGGGGAGCCGCGCTCCAGCATCGCCAGCCGTACGGTGGGGTCGGAGACGCCCATGAAGAGCGTGATCCCGCCATAGAGAGCTCCGCCCGTGCCCGCGACCGCGGAGAACCGGCAGTTGACGCGAATTTTGTAGTTCCCCGGGAGCAGGTCCTCGGAGCTCCTGACGGCCGCCACGAAGCAGATGGAGTTCGTCCGGTTCAGGATACGCCCCCTGAAAGCGTCCGGCCGCCCCTCCATGCCCAGGGGAAAGACGTCCACCGAGACGCCCTCGGGCTGTTCGGCCACCTTCACTTCCTGCAGGATGAAGGCCCTGGGGTGATAGGAGGTCATGACGAACGACCGGCTTGCGCCCTCCCGCAGGTCGTCGTTGGTGAGGTTGTTCCAGTGTATGACGGGGTTCAACGACCGGGGCCGAACGAGCCCGGCGCCGTGGACCTCCCAGGACTGCTCCACAGCGGGGCCGAATAGCGCTGCACTGAAGGATTCCGAAGGGGGAAGCCCGGAAAAGCCGGGGGCGGCTCCCCAAAACAAAAACACGCATGACAGGAACACGTAATAGAGTGCTTTTCCAAAGAGCCGTTTCATCTCTGTTCCTCCTCTCGTCTTTCTGCCCGACCGACTTCCGAGCAACATCGATACGATACGAACTTTCAATATTCGAAGCTGAGTCTCACCGTCGAATCGGCGCTGAAGGGCCTTCCGTCGGACGTGACGAAATGAAAGCCCAGACGGAGTTTATAGAAGTCGAGGTATTCTCCGCCCGCAGGCAGTTCCTCCTTTTTACGCAGCCCCAGCATCGTCACAATTTCAGCGGAATAGCCAAGGGTTGGGCGCTCAGAAACCTTCCGAATCTGGCCGGAAGGAGGGCTGACGATCCGGAAGGTGACGTCGAGGGCCTCCGGCTTCTCCAGAACCTCGCAGCCCGTGAGGTAAATGTCTTCGCTGGCGAAATAAGTCAACACATAGGGCCTCTCCCTCCAGGACGCCAGTTTGTAATTCGTCAGGTCCTCCCAGTTTCTCCTGGGATGGTTCAGGCTTTCCTCTGACCACCAGAACAGACTGCCGCCATGGAGCGGGGCGAGGTCCTCGTCCCGCGGGAGGTTGGCGTTGTGCCGCGCCGCCCTCCACATGCCCCTGGCCTGCTCGCTGCAGCCGTCGCAGCCCTCTTTGTGCTGGTAATAGAAGATGATGCCGTACAGAATAAGAAGAAGCAGCTGGAGCAGACAGGACCCTCGGCGTCTTCTCATGGACGACCGGCCTGGCCCTTCACGATGGGCAACAGCACAAAGGCAAGGCAGAGCACCGGGAACACCTCACTGTTACAACCTCCTCCCGCTTCTTCTTCGACGCCCTTTCGGGCCGAATCGGGATTGTTTTCATGGGAAAATGCAACGCCAGAAACAGACCGAATGTTTTTCAGAGGCCTGGACAGGTACCACCCCCCTAGACGGCGAGCATCGCTGTTCGCCGTGGGCTCCGGAATGGGAAAACTGCTGTAATAGACCCTGCCTTCACCACAGGGAAAGGTGAACGAAACAGGATAAATTCTTGTAAACGCGTCATTTCCGGTAAACAGAGTGACCTCGGCATTTGCCAGCATCGCAACGCCCGGAATCTCTATTGACTTGATCAGTGGTCCTCCAGAACCTATCACATAGGGGGCAAAGGGAATCGTAAGCTGAGCTATACCTAAATCGTTCAGCAGCTCTCCCTTTGGGAATATCCTGCTCATTCCGGCACCTACATAGACGGGGACTTCGTGGGGACCATAAAATATCACCTTTCCGCCCGCTATGCTGGCAAGACGACTTGCTACAATCCAAGAGTCCGCTTCGACATAAACCGTCCCACCCGAACGCACGAATTGTTCCACCTTGTCCAGAAAAGGAGATAGCCATGGTTGCGCAATATAGCGATCATAAGGGAAAGCCGCAGCATAAAACCCCGTCAGCCCCTCAAAATTCCATTGACTCATTCTGCTGGCCATGGAGGAAGCGAAGAGTATTTGTTTTGTTTTCAGCCCCTCCGCAACTCCGGACACGACTCCATCGGCAAGGGCAACGCGTACCGTCAGATCTCCCCACCAGCGATTGCCTACCGCTCCCCAAGATTCACTTTGCCCCACCTCGTGAGCCAAAGCAAGCTCATCCGTTCCGAGAAGTGTATTAGCCGGAAGGGATGGTACGCGAAGAAAAATATCCTTCTTGAAAAAATCGATGTCCTTTATTACAGTGTTCGAAGGAATACGGGCCCAGAAGGCCCCCTTGGCATCCGTCGTTGCAGAGAATGTTTGCCCCTGCTCGGTCTTCAGTCCAACGACAACTCCATCCAACACCTTGTTGCCAAGGTTGAAACGGCCGCCGATCAGTTCCTTGCCGGAATCATCGGACATGACGTTGAAGACGAAATCATAGGGAGGCTGTGTGGTCAACCCCAAGGCGCTCATCTGAACGGCATCCGATAGGGCAAACCAGAGTCCGTTGCTCTGTCCGTTCCATCCAAAGTTGATGTGGTGGTAGGAAACTTTGCCGTTTCCGGGGCCATAATCCTGAAAAGTAAAACCGTCAATCAGCGCGGTATGCTTTTTCAGAAATGAGGAAGGGCCGGGATCTCCATCAAACAGAGAGATACCCAGAAAAACCGGCTTTCCGGACACCAGATTAGGGTTGACAATCCTGTCGAGATGGCGGCGCTCCTCTATTTCATTGGAGGGGAAATTATAGGGAGCGTAGATGGCGTTACGATAGCCAAGTTCCCTAGTGAGGACATTCGGAACCTTATACAGCTCGGCAAACGTCTCGTAAACCGTCTGGCCGTTCTTCCTGTGCATATTGTAATCCGCATTCAGCAGGACCCCCGTGTCATGGAGTAGAGCAGCGGTTTCCTCTTGAGCTTTCTGTGAATAGTCGTTTGAATTTGGTTTAGGGACCATGGCGTTCCAGTCGTATCCAGACCCCGACCTCAGAACCGGTTCAATAGAGGCGACCCCATTGAGTGATATTTTCCCGGAAGCGACTCTGGGACGCCCCCAAGAGAGGCAGTACATGAACTGGCCCAGACTGAGAGGAACATCGCCTACGAGATACGGTCTGTCGTTCCAGCACACCTGCTTGTTGTAGAATACGGTGGCATCCTCTGGAGAGGAGCTTAACGGCAGCCCTCCCTGTCCCCACGAGTTCTCCCCCAGGAGAGGGGAAACCACGATGTCGTTGCTGATTTCGTTCACCTGAATGCCTGGATGGATGGTTGAGGCGCGGTTTCGGAGAGACGACGAAGCCAGAAGTTCCCAACGTTTTTTATTGGGGGAGCGGATGGAAAAAGGCGATTTGGCGCTCAAAGCAGTGTAGAATGGCGTAAGATGAACTTTTAGAAAGAAGCGGAGAGGCAAACTTTCATAACTCTGCTGCGTCAAGGTGCCTTTTCCGAAGGCCCGGACGGGCTCCAATCGGTCGTCCGCCGGAATGCAGAGCCAACCCGATGGATTGAGGAATGCGATGTAATATCCAGGACTGCCGTAGACCTCGCCGTTGTCCTTATATTGGACAACCTCTTCGATGTGCGGCGCGGGTATCGGATTCTCTGGCGTAACCGTTTTTTACCAGCCAGCCCTCTGCAATCTGCCATGCCCGCTGTTTGTCCACAAAAGCCGCTTCGCTTCGGGGTCCCCAGAAGAGAATCCCCAGAAAGAACACGAACAAAATACGCTTCATTCTCATCTCCTCCTTGGTTTTTACGACATTGCCCGCTGATCTGCGACGCGCGTTCCGGGAAGCTCGAAAAAACAGGATGGAAAACTTGTGCCCTCATATCTGCACGATATTGAAAAACTCGCCTCCTTTCCATTGTCTGCCCATCATCCGCAAGGCACTTCCGGCACCTTGAAACTCATCTTCCTCACAGTCGAGTGCTGCATTCGCATTACAGTCACAAAATACTATAATTTTTATCAGCTTTATTGTCAAGCGGCCGCAAAGTTCTTTGTCAATAGCCAGAGAAAAAGTCACCCTCGAGTCACTCTGCGTTGGGATCGAGTGACCGTTTTTGAGGCAGACAAGCTCTATCGCCTGCGCCGCAAACGCTGCCGGCCGACCTTCAAGCTGGAGGACAAAGAGCTGCAAGCCCTTCTACAGGCTCGGCTCGAGGAAGGCTGGTCTCCGGAACAGATCAAGGGCATGGAATCCCTTGAGGTATCCGTAAACACGATCTACCGGGCCGTGAAGTCCGGGCGATTGTCCTTTGAAGCGAGGAAATACTTACGCCGCAGGGGCAAAACCTACAAGAGGAAAACGAGGCAGGATGGCCGGGGGCATATCAAGGACACCGTTTCCATCGAGCTTCGCCCCAAGGAAGTCGAGCAGAGGCTCGATATCGGGAACTGGGAGATAGACACCGTCCTGGGCAAGCCAGGAACCTGGGGCCTGGTTACCGTGGTCGACCGCAAAACCCGTTTACTGCCCCCTGCGAGGACTGACGTTGGCAGCAAAGATAGAAGACAAGACGGCGACTACGGTCCAGGTCGCTCTGATCCGCCTGCTCGAGGGGATGGAATGCCGCAGCCTGACGACAGACAACGGAAAGGAGTTTGCGCGACACAAGGAAGTATCCGCTGCCTTGGGGGTCCCTGTGTACTTCGCCTACCCCCACAGCCCCTGGGAGCGTGGTACGAATGAAATAAGCAGACGACCAGCGAACGAAGTGAGCTGTGCAGGTCGCTTATAAGCGAGAAAGCAAATCTTTGATTTGCGTCTTCGAGCTTAGGGGCTTCATCAGGTTCTTCACCAGGGGGGCCTTTCTTGCCCTTTAGACGCGAATTGGTATAAATCAGCGTTCCCTTAGCCGTGGGCCCTGCAAGAGGCTGGATGCGGCCGGACCGCACCCGGGGGGTGGGAAACTCCAGCCTTTTCAAACTCCGTGCCGACGGGATAGAATGCCCTTGTGGTCGTGTTTTCACATCCATTTGAGGATGTTTTTGCGAGTTTGAGAGGGAGGATGGGAACATGAGTTGGAGCAGGAGGTTTTTGCGCGCGGCGGCGCTGGGGGCGGTCTTTGCCCTGGCCCTCGCCGGGACGGCGTTGGCGGCGGACGGGACGTGGAAGGGCGAGGGAGGCACGAGTTGGACTGACGTTGCGAACTGGGATGATGGCGTTGTTCCGGATGAAGGCGACAAGGCCACCTTCCCCATAAGCGCCGATATCGAGAAATTGGAGACTTCTCTTACTCTTAGGGAGTTGGTCTTCTCGGGCAACGCGACGCTGAACTTTAAGGTAGATGACTATCCCTTGACGGTCAAGAAGCTCACGGTCGAGAGCGGCAAGGGGGCCGCCATTTTCTTGAGGGACGGCGTCGATATGTTCACTGTGAGCGACGACTTCCACAACTCCGTCGTGGTTGTCAGGAAGGACGCGACCCTTACCTTTAAGAAGGATGTGCTACCAAAATTTATTGGCGAAGGCCAGCTGCAGCTGAGCGGTGGGGGGACGTTGAAGTTGGAGGCTTGGATGAAGGGAGTCAAGGATCTGAAGATCACGGATGGCAGCACGCTGCTCGTAAATGTCGCTGACGCGCTGCCGGATCTTACTGCTTCCTCCCTGGAGATCGAGAACGGCAGTATCGTAGTCGACCAGGAGAATTTTGGCGGTGGTGATGGTCATGATCGAACGCTGTCGATGAAGAAGGGCGATCTGGAGCTGAAAGAGAAGCTGCCAAATAACATCAAGACCGTTGAGATCCATAACGGCGACCTGAAGGTGACGGGTTCGGGCGGGTTCGAAGGAGCTTGCTCTGTGGATCTGGGGGCTCAGGGTCGGCTCGTGCTGGACAAGGATCTGAGGCTGAAGAAGCTGGCGACGGTTGATGGCAGCAATATCTTGGTCGCCGAGGACAAGATCCTGACCATCGATAAGATTTTTCCTGGAGAAGATTTTGTCCTCAATGCCGGGGTTGCGGGGAACCTGAGCCTGGAGATGGCAGCCAATAAAACGGCCACGCTGAAAAAGGACGTCAGCGGGACGGTCGGGTTCCTGGGGAAGAACCCCGCCCCTACATTGGCCCTTGCCTCATCGGTTAGGGTGGGCGCCATCGATATTACGGGTGCCCTCTCCTCTAAGGTGAGGCTCGAGGGGGGTAACACCGTTGATGTTCTGAAGTTCGTCAACACGAATCCTCTTGAGGTCACCACCGCGGGCGGGGAGAGTACCATCGGACAGTTGCGGCCTGCCTCCGGCGCGACCCTTAACCTGAAGGGAACTTCCCCCCTGACCGTCAACGGCGGGGCAAACGAGAATTGGAATGTGAATGTGGGTGCGGGATCCGATCTCCGCGTGAAGGGCAAAGAGCTGCTCTCCGGGACGGTTACGGCGACGCTCGGCACCAGCACCGGGGGCGGCGCCCTGACCCTGCCCAGCGGGAGCTACACGAACCTGAAGCTGAAAACGGAGAACGCTGCCTCGAAGATCAGGGTTGTTGACGAGGCGCCGAATGATCGGGTTCTGAAAGTGAAGGAGCTCGATCTCGGTACTGCTGACCTGGTCATGGAGGTCCCCACCATCTGGAAGACCGCCCTGAAGAAGGGGCAGACGGTCACCCTGCTGGAGGCCGACACGGTGACCGGCAGCGGCAAGGTCACGGGTGATCCGGAGGAAAACGATTTCTGGAAGGTGGAACCGCTTACAGGGCCAGGATCCAACAAAAAGCTGGTCCTTACCGCGAAGAAGGATCTCGCTGCCGCCCCCAAGCTGACGGCGGAGGTGACGGGCTCGGGGAACGAGCGTATCGTGAAGGTCAAGGTATCGGGTGACGTGCTGGTGAAAGCGGATAGCTGGAGCCATGAGCTTTTGAACCTCGTTGCCCCGGGCTCCGCCTCCGCCAGCCCCGTGTCCAAGGGCCAGAAGGCCGCGTCCTTCAAGGTGACGCTGGGCTCCGGTTTCAAGAGCGGGACGCTGAAGGTGACCGCCGAAAACGCGAGCGCGCCTCTTAAGGGTTCTGTCACCGTAGACCTGAAGACCGGGGCCAGCGACACGCCCGCAGCGAGCATCGACTCGTCGAGCTGGGGCTCGAAGATCATTGCCTCTCCGGACGCTCAGGGGAATATGACCGTCCAGCTCACGGCGGCGCTGACGCTCGACGGGACGCCGAAGTCCCTGGATGTGGTCGCCTCCGGGTTGAAGGAGAAGCCGAAGGCCGAGCTGCTGGACAGCGGCGGCAAGGTCGTCGCGAGCTCCATGCCGTCCATCGCGGCGAGCACGAAGTACAGCCTGAGGCTGACGTGCAGGGCCGCGAAGGCCGATATCGACTCGGGCACGGCGGTGATCGAGAAGGTGCTCGTGACGGTGACAAAGGATGGCAAGGACTTTACGACTTCGATCCCGGTGAACAAGAAGCTGAGGGATCTCGTTAAGCTGGGCGATAATCCCGGTAGCCCCGGGCAGCCCGGCAACCCCGGTAATCCCGGCAACCCCGGCAATCCTGGACAGCCCGGTAATCCCGGGAACCCTGGAGACTCCAAGAACAGCGGTGGTGGCGGGTGCGACGCGGGTGTCAGCGGATTGGCGCTGGCCCTCGTTGGAGCGTTCCTGTTGAGGAAGAGAGTATAACCTCGGATAGAGGCAGCTAGTCCCTTTAGGGGCGACGCGGGTGTCAGCGGACTGGCGCTGGCTCTCGTTGGAGCGTTCCTGTTGAGGAAGAGAGTATAACCTTGGATAGAGGCAGCTATGGAAGCGCTGATTAAATTGTAGTTTATTTTATTTAAAAGAACAATCTATGGGGCCATATGAGAGAATAGAGAAAACTCTTTGGAGGTCAACCATGTCTGGACAGCGCAGCTTCAGCGACCTTGAATACGCCAACCGCAAGCACATCACGAAGCGGGAGAGCTTCTTGAAGATGATGGATGAAATAATTCCCTGGTCCGAATGGATTGAACTCATTCGTCCCTTCTACCCCAAGGGTGACCGAGGTCGTCCCCCCAGGAGAATAGAGGTCATGTTGCGCATGTACCTGGTTCAGTCGTGGTTCAACCTGTCTGACGCGATGGTGGAGGACGCGATATACGACAGTTACGCAATACGAAGCTTCATGGGACTGAACTTCCATGATGAGCAGGCTCCGGACGCGACAACGCTTCTGAAGTTTCGCCGTTTGCTCGAGGAGCAGGAACTGGGGGAAAAGATGTTCGAAGCCATCAACCAGCTCCTGGAGTCAAAAGGATGCATGATGCGTGGAGGCACGATAGTGGATGCGACGATAATCCAGGCGCCGAGCTCAACGAAGAACGCATCCGGAGAACGGGACCAGGAGATGCACCAGACGAAGAAAGGCAATCAATGGTACTTCGGGATGAAGGCGCACATCGGAGTGGATGCGGGGAGCGGGTATACACACACGGTAACGGTGACGCCGGCGAATGCACACGACATAACGCAGGCATCGGCACTTATCCGGGAAGATGACGGGACGGTCTATGGAGATGCGGGTTTTATAGGGATAGAGAAGCGTCCGGAGATAAAGTCGGATGAGAAAAAGAGTCGGATAGAGTATCGGATAAACCGCCGTCCAGGCACGTTGAGCAGGAAATACCAGGGTTATGCACTGGAGATGGAGAGGAAGGAAGAGCGGAGAAAGTCCTCTGTGAGGAGTAAGGTGGAGCATCCGTTTCGGATTGTGAAGGTTTTGTTTGGTTATCGCAAGACGGTGTATCGAGGTTTGTCAAAGAGCCTGAACCGTCTGTATATTCTGCTTGGTAGTGCGAATCTGTTGATGTGGAGCTGGGCGGGGAAGCCAGGTCGATGAGGGAATCGAGGGGGTATTGTGCCCAAAAGAGAGCAGGATACCCCCCTAAGCGTTACAGAAGAGGATTTTATTTGAATTTTTCTTGAAAGTCGATTAATTTCTGGTGTATTATCTGCCAATTTCGACACACCAAGAAAAAACTTACACATCCTTCCTGCTTTATTCAGCGCTTCCCTAAAACGCTGCCTCTTCTACACCTGCGCGAATTACACCTCGCAGATCGTCGCGGGCGAGTCCTACGGGCAGCTGGGTGAGGTCGTGTTCATTGCCGTGTTGGACTTCAATGTGTTTCCCGACAAGCCGGACGCCTACCACTCCGTTCAGCGGATGATGGACGTGGAGAACCACAAGTGTTACTGTAGCGGGGTTGAGATGCACTTTCTCGAGCTCCCGAAGATGAGGAAGCTGGGGAGAGGAAAATCCCCCGACAGGATGACGGGCCTGGAAAGGATGCTGATGTACATGGGTACGATGGGAGGGACCGAGGCTTTGAACGAGATTGCGGCATATGACCCCGACATCAGGAGGATCCTGAACATGGAGGAGGCGTTCGTAAAGACGCCTGAGCTGTGGGTAGATTATCTGATACGGGAGAGAGAGCAGTCCGACTGGGACAACTACGTGAGGAACAGAGAGGCCAGGGGCAGGGCACAAGGCAAAGTTGAGGGCATCGCCTCCACGGCGCGGCGGATGCTGGCCCTGAATTTCACGTCGGAGCAGATATCCCAAGCGACCGGACTGTCCCTTGAAGAGGTGGAATCGTTGAGGTCGAATTGATGGCCCCAAAAGCCTGAAGGCTCTGCTGGACAACGTGAAGTTGGAAAAGCAGATAGCGGGCACTCGGCAAAAAAGTGTCCTCGCCAGAGTGCTACGCAAACCTTCGGTCCCTCTGGTTTCTTCATCAGGTGCTTCGCGTCAGCGAACCGAAGGGGTTGTTTCTCAGTCACAACACCCCCCAGCCCCTTCGGGGCAGCCCCCCTTACATAAGCAAACGACCGGCAATAAGCGGAGCGCCAGCGAAGCAAGCTGTGCGAATCTCTTAATTTTTTCATTAAGTACGAGCCGTGTCGGTCGCTTGGACGGAGGCGACGCACCATTACGAGCGGACGCACCGCGACGCGGTCGATGCGTCTATCCACCTTCTGGCCGCCTATCTCCAGTCGGAAATAGCTTAACCGGGGGCCGCGGCGGCCCGGCAAGCTTCCTCCTCCAAACAGGCAAGTCGGGGACCATCGGGAGGCTTCATGGATTAAATCAGTGTTTCCATAGAAAAAACTGTAGCGCCTCACGGAAGGCGGTTGTCTGCTTAGCAGGCGACCCGCTCCGATGAGGTCCCGGCCCTCGATGCAGGGAGGCTAGGGCAGGTCGGGCAATATATCGACCGTCTCTTCTGCCTCCTTCAGCTCTTTTTTCGCATATCTCTCAGCTGCCTTTGTCGGCTCGCAGAGTACAGGGAACCACTTATAATCGGGATCATTCAAAAATCTATCCTCGATCTCGGACCCATAACGCATATGGAAGTAGGTAAAGCCGTCATCCTCCGATTCTGATGGCATCAGGAGAAGATACTTATAGGCATTATCGGCATCGGTCTTGAAGACGCGCCAGCGCATGGGAAATACTTCATCACCAAACTTGAACTTCCCAAGCTTAATACCATCGAAGACATAGGACCCGGACACCTTGACGCGGGCTTTACTATCAAAGATAGTAACTTTGTTGCCCTCTATTGTCCCACTCTGGAGGTCGGAAGCCAGCATATTTTTGTAGAAGGCTTTTACGTCCTCCGGCGTATAGTTCTTCCCCTTTTTCTTAGCTTCCTTCGACACCGCTTCGTAGACGGGCTTCATCAGGGGATCATCCAGAAAGCCGACGACGTTTACCCATTCGCCCTCCCACTTCCCAAGCGCAAAGGGAGCGGGGAACCATCCCTTGAAGTCTGCTGCGTTCTTCTTCAATTGCTCGGCATACGGTGCAACGGGCACGTTTTCTGGGCGAATCGCCGGCCCTCACAGACTTCCGTTCTTGAGCTCAGCAAAGATCGCGTCAAAACCTTTATCGCCATAATACATAGAGATGCGCAGGGGCTCGTCGGCCTTTTTGACAGGTTCCTGGAGAACGAGGTACTTATATTTTCCGGTCTTGTCCGAGACCGACGACGCCTCAAACAGATACCACAGGACGTCTTTGCCGTCCTCCTTCACCCCTGATGGTTGGGTCCCCCTGGAGACGTAAGTCACCGACCCCTGGGCAACGCCCTTATCGTCCAGGTAGGTAACGGTACTTCCCTCCACCTTCAGGCCGTCGAAGCCGGTACGGAGCATCGTCTCAAAAAGGGATCCGATCCCCTTCACCGAGTATTGCTCCTGATAATATTTCTGGACCTCGGTATAGACGGAAATCATCGACGGATCGCTCACGGAGCCGTAAAAACTCTTCCATGTCCCCGTCCAAGCCTCCAAAACCCCTACGGGCTGAGGATTAGGGCTGGGGCCGGGATTGGGCTCCGGGGTGTTGTGGGGGGCCCCGCCGCACCCGCCCAACGCCAGCAGAGCGAGGAGGAAAACGAACAGGAGAGCGCCGACACCAAACTTTCTGCCTTTCATGACAACCACTCCTTACAGTTTGTGATGAGGAACTTCTTTGAGATTATATATATGTGTAAGCATATGTCAATGAATAAAACCGGTCCCGAGAAAATTTTGTCGGCACGAATTCGAGCGGGCCAGGGCCGCTGGGCCCGTGCCGAGGGGCCGGCGCTTTTGCCCCTCGGCACGGGGACCGCTATAATGGCAGACGAATATTCGCAGCCGAAAGACCGACGGAAATACAAATAAGCCGATGCGTCAACAAGCGTGAAGGGATTGGAGCGAGGACATGAACATCACCGCCATCATCTGCCCGCACTGCAGGAAGCCCTTTGAGATATCCGACGCCATACAGCATCAGATCGACGATGAACTTCTGCGGGCCAGGGCGGAGCAGTCGGAGACGCTCCGCAGGGAGTACGACGCCCTTGCCGAGGCGCGGCTGAAACAGGCCGTGCAGGACGCCGTGGCTGCGGAACGGCAGGAGGCCGACCTTCGGCTTGCACGGGAGCGTCAGGCCGCCGGGCTCGAACTGGACAGGGCCAGACAGTCCGCCGAGCTGGAGGCCGAGAGGGCGAGGCAGGTCACGGAGCTCGAGGCCGACCGCCTGCGCCGCGAGGCCGCCAACTCCAAGGAGGGTGAGGCGCAGCTCCGCGAACAGCTGAAGGGGCTGCTGGAGGAATTGAGCAGGGCGAACAAGGCCCGCGAGGACGCCGAGCTCGCCGCCCGGAAAGAACTGCTGGAAAGGGAAAGGGGAATCCGCGAGGAAGCGGCGAAGCGGGCAGCCGAGGACTTCAACACCAGGATCCGCGAGCAGGAGGAGACCATCAACAGCCTGCGCGAGCAGCTGACCGCGGCGAAACAGACGGCGGAACAGGGGTCGCAGCAGCTGCAGGGCGAGATCCTGGAGCTGGACGTGGAGCGGGACCTCCGCAGCGCCTTTCCCCTCGACACGATCGAGGAGGTCCGGAAGGGCGAGCGCGGCTCCGACATACGCCAGACGGTCAACGAGCAGTTCCACCGGAACTGCGGCCTGATCCTGTGGGAGTGCAAGAACGCCAAGACCTATCAGGCGTCCTGGCTCGGCAAGCTGAAGGACGAGCTGGCCGCCGAAAAGGCCCAGGCGGGGGTGATCGTCTTCAAGCGCACCGACGGCGGGGACGAGGACTTCAAACAGCTCGCGGACAACATCTGGCTCGTGAAGCCCCGCTACGCCGTCATGCTCGCCTCGTTCCTGCGCGAGGTCCTGGTGAAGGTGTCCGCCGCCAACCGCAGCGCCGAGGGCAAGGACACCAAGATGGAGCTGATGTACAACTACCTCACGGGCGGCGAGTTCAGCAGCCGCATCCGCTGCATCCTGGATTCCTACGAAGAGATGGCGCGGCAGCTGGACACCGAGAAGAGGCAAGCCCAGAAACGCTGGGCGGCACAGGAGAAGATCATCCAGAAGGTCACGGGCAGCCTGTACGGCATGAGCGGCGACCTCCAGGGCATAGCGGGCAGGGAGATCGTCGCGCTGCCCGCGTCCGCGGACGACGAAGAGGAGGAGAAGGCGGGCCGGCTCGGCGGGGCGGTGCCGCTCGGGGAAACGGGGGACGGAGGGCGCTGAAATGTCCACCGGCTCTGTACCCGGCGGGTGTGAGTTCAAGGTCGGCTTAACCCATACCATAACGCGCTTAATCACCGATAAGGCTGTCTTAACCTGTGTTTTTGGGGGGCTTTCTCTTGTCTTGTCTCTTGCCGAACTTTGTTATAAAATGAAACCGCTGGGAAAGGAGTGGAGGATATGAGCGATTGTATCTTTTGTAAATTTGCGAAAGGCGAGGTCCCCGTGGAGTTCGTCTACAAGGATGAGGATGTTTTCGTGATTCGCGATATCAATCCTCAGGCTCCCACGCATTTCCTGGTGATCCCGACGCAGCACATCGCTTCCTCCGCAGAGGTGACGGATCCCTCCGTCTGGAGTAAGGTGGTGGGACGTGCCGTTGAGCTTGCCTGCAAGCTGGGCTTTGACAGGGACGGTTTCCGTATGGTTGTCAATACGGGGGAACAGGGCGGTCAGACGGTGCCCCACCTTCACCTTCACCTGTTGTCGGGTCGTAATTTCGGTTGGCCTCCGGGCTAGCCGAAAAAGCGGAAGGGAGGGATTCTAGATGACGACAGTCACCCGTAAGGACGGAGAGAGCCTGGAGGATGCACTGCGGCGTTTCAAGCGTGAGGTCGCCAAGGTTGGCACGCTGCGCGAGGCGCGGAAGCGGGAGCATTACGAAAAGCCCAGCGATGCCAAAAAATTGAAGAGAGCTGAAGCGGCTCGCAAGCGTAAAAGCAGCCGAGGCAGAGGTTAGTCGATTTCATGGGGGCTTTCGGCCCCCATTGTCGTCTTTATGGAGTGGGGCATCGCACGTCCGTGTTCCCGTGTAAGCCTGGAAATCTAACTTGAAGGTTCGGAAGTTCAAGAGGTTTGGAACTTCAATGCGAGAGTTCGATAATGCGAGAGTTCGATTGGAAGGTAGGTTTTTGAGCATGAAGTTGACGGAACGGGTCGCTGCGGACCTGGTGGCGGCCATGAAGGAGAGGGCGGAGCTGCGGCTCTCCGTCCTGCGTATGCTCAAGGCCGAGTTCCAGAAGGCCCAGGCCGACAAGGGCCGGGCCTCGGAGCTGACCGACGACGACGCCCAGGCGCTGGTCCGGCGTTTGATCAAGCAGCGCAGGGAGGCCGCCGAACAGTACCGTGCCGCCGGTGCGTCGGAGCGCGCGGATGGGGAGCTTGCAGAGGCCGAGGTGCTCGAGATCTATCTGCCCGCTCAGCTTGGCGACGCGGAGCTTGATGCCTTGGTCGCCGAGGCGGCGAAGGAGGCCGGGGCCGCCTCGGTGCGGGACATGGGCAAGCTGATGCGCGTCCTGATGCCGCGGGTGGCCGGGCGCGCCGACGGCAGCCGGGTCAAGGAAAGGGTTACGGCCTTCCTCGCCTGACGGGCGCGGGAGGCGGCGGTTTGTGGGAGCACGGCATGGCCCGCGCTCCTTTTTTTGTCCTCTTTTCGATTCAATATGATAAACTGTTGCGATAGTGTAGGGCTTCCATACCTCAAAGGAAATTCCGGCCTGTCGTAGGCTCCGACTTGCCGAAAGCTTCGATTTGCTGAGAACTTTAATTTGCTGAGAGCTTCAATTTGCTGGAAGGAGAGGTGCTGTCCGGGTGTACGAAAAGATTCGGGAGCTTGCGCACAAATACGACGGCCGTGTCGTGGAGTGGCGCCGCAGGATTCATCGGCAACCGGAGCTGAGCCGGCAGGAGGAGAGGACGTCGGCCCTTGTGGCGGAGGTTCTGTCGGGCTTGGGGCTGGAGGTGCGCTCCCGGGTCGGCGGACATGGTGTCGTCGGGCTGCTGAGGGGCGGAGGAGGCGATGGGCGGACCGTCGCCCTGAGGGCGGATATGGACGCCCTGCCGATGCGCGAGGAGACGGGGCTGCCCTACGCCTCCGAGGTGGATGGCGTGATGCACGCCTGCGGGCACGACACCCACACGGCGATGCTTTTGGGTGCAGCCTGCGTCCTGTCCGAGCTGAGGGATGAGCTGTGGGGAAACGTGAAGTTCATCTTCCAGCCCGCGGAGGAGCTTAACCCCACGGGTGGGGCGCCGGGGATGATCGCGGATGGGGTCCTGGAGGACCCTCATGTGGACGCCCTCTTTGCCCTGCACGTCTGGCCGGGCTACGAGACGGGCCGCATCGTGGCGAGGGCGGGGCCCCAGATGGGGGCCTCCGACCGCATCTACCTGACGGTAGAGGGCAAGACGGCGCACGGTTCGGCCCCCCATCAGGGGGTCGACGCCATCATGATCGCGGCTCAGGTCATCTCGGGGCTCCAGACCCTGGTCTCCCGGACCGTTGCCCCTCTGGACTCCGCGGTGGTGACGATTGGGACGATCTGGGGAGGGTACCGCTACAACGTGATTGCCGACCGCGTCGAGCTGGAGGGCACGGTACGTACCCTGGTCCCCGATACCCAGGACGCCCTTCCGGGGCTCATCGAGCGCACGGTGCGGGGAATCGCCAGGGCCCTCGGCGGGGACTGCAAGGTGACCTACGTCAAGGGGTATCCGCCCACGGTCAACGACCCGGAGCTCTTCCGTCTGGTTTCGCGGACCGTCCGAGCCTCGCTGGGTGAGGACAGCATGGTGGAGCTGGAGAAGCCCGACTTGGGTGGCGAGGACTTTTCCTTCTTCGCGCGGGAGCGCCCCGCCCTGATGGCCTGGCTGGGCTGCCGGCCCTCCGGGACGTCGCCCGAGGCGATGGCGGTGCTGCACAACACCCGATTCGCCCCCGACGAGGGGTGTTTCCCCTGCGGCGTACGCTTTTTCGCCTCTTGCGCCTGGGATTTTCTGATGGGGTGATTCGCCCTGCATCCTTTTCGTATTCACGTTCTTCACGTTCATATCGAGATATGCGTCTTCGATTCGATCGAAGTAGGTTTCTGTAATTAAGGTTATGGAGGTAAACTCATGAGCGAGTCCGTAACGAAAGTTGTTCCGAAGCGCAGTGGGTTCGAGAAGTTCATTCGCGGTGTGGAGGTCGTCGGCAACAAGTTTCCGCATCCCTTCTGGCTGTTCGTCCTCCTGTCGCTTTTGGTGATGGGGCTCTCGGCCTGGTTCGCGCAGAGGGGGACGTCCGTGACCTATCTGGTGGCCAAGGCGGGCGAAGCGCCCAAGGAGACCACCGTCGCGGTCGTCAGCCTCCTGTCCTACGAGTCCATGCGGGCATTCCTGGCCGACTTCGTCAAGACCTACATGAACTTCGCGCCGCTTGGGCTTATTCTGACGATGATGCTGGGCATAGGGCTCGTGGAGCAGACCGGCATGATCTCGGCCCTGATGCGCAAGACGATCCTGGGGGCGCCCCGGGCCCTGGTGACGGCGGTCATCGCGATCGTGGGCATCAACGCGAACCTGGCCTCGGACGCGGGCATCATCTTCACGCCCGTCATCGCGGCGGCCGTGTTCAAGGCACTGGGACGCAATCCATGGGTGGGCATCGCCGCGGGCTACGCGGCGGCCTCGGGCGGCTTCACCGCAAACCTCTTCGTGGCGGGCACGGATGCGCTGCTGGCGGGCATCACCAAGTCCGCCGTCGAGGGGGTCCCCGGCATCCCCGCGAACGTCCCGGTCCACCCCCTTATCAACTGGTACTTCATGATTGCGGCGACCTTTATCTTGACCTTCCTCACGGTCTACGTGACGGAGAGGTACACCGTCAGGATGCTCGGGGACGACGAGGGCGGGCGCGACGAAGAGGCGCTGAAGGCGCATGCCGTGACGCCTGCGGAGAACCGCGGGCTGTTCTGCGCCCTTCTGGCGCTTGTGGCCTACATCGCCCTCATCGTGTGGCTGACCTATCCCCAGGGGTCCCTGTTCCGCGCGCCCGACGGCTCCCTGCTTCCCCGGTCGCCCCTGCTCAGCAGCGTCATGCCGCTCCTCTTCTTCCTGTTCTTCTTCGTCGGCGTGGCCTACGGGCTGGGTGCGGGCGTGATCAGGAAGGGCGAGGACATCCCCAAGCTGATGCAGAAGGGAATCGTCGGCAGCACCGGGTTCATGGTGGTGGTCCTGCCCGCGTCGTTCTTCGTGGCCCTGTTCCGCATGAGCCGCTTTGACACCGTCCTGTCGGTGAACGGTGCGGAGTGGCTGAAGAGCATGAACCTGGGCGGCGTCCCGCTGCTGCTGCTCTTTATCGTCCTGGTGACCTTCCTGAACCTGTTCATGATGAGCGGCTCGGCCAAGTGGCTGATCCTGGCGCCGATCTTCGTCCCCATGTTCGCTCAGGTGGGGTTCTCCCCGGCGCTGACGCAGCTGGCCTACCGCATCGGGGACTCCACGACCAACATCGTCACGCCCCTCTCCTACTACCTTCCCGTCATCATCGGGCTGCTGGAACAATACAAGAAGGAGAGCGACCCGGACGTCGGCATCGGCACCGTGATCTCGATGGCCATGCCCTACACCGTCTTCTACATCCTGGGCTTCACGGCCCTGCTGATCGTGTGGTATCTGCTGGGGGTGCCCTTGGGGCCCGGAACGCCGGTCTCCATCTGAGTTTCAGTTCGCTGAGTCCGATTCGTGATTTTCGATGCGGAGCCGGAGCGATCCCCGAGCGATATAGTATAATCGAAGGAATAGGCGGTGCTTTTGGGTGAACTTTGCGACTTTTGATCGAGAAAAGAAGGAGTGATGGAGGGTGCGTAGGGTTTCGTTGGTTCTGCTGTTCGTTTTTGCGCTCGTGGGTGCGGCGTTTGCCGCGGACGACGTCATCAAGATTGGCGTCTTCAACTGTCTGACGGGACAGAACGCCTTCGGTGGACAGCTGGAGCTGGAGGGGACGCAGCTGGCACACAAGGAGATCCCCGAGGTCCTGGGGAAGAAGGTTGAGCTGGTCGTCGTGGACAACAAGTCCGACAAGGTCGAGGCGGCGAACGCGGTCACGCGGCTGATCGAGCACGACAAGGTCAACGCGGTCATCGGGACCTACGGTTCCTCGCTGGCCATGGCCGGCGGCGAGGTGGCCGAGAAGGCTGGGATCCCCGTCATCGGGACGTCCTGCACCAACCCGCTGGTGACGCTGGGCAAGAAGTTCTACTTCCGCGCCTGCTTCATCGACCCCTTCCAGGGCGCCGGTGCGGCGACCTATGCCTTCAGGCAGCTGGGATTCAAGAAGGCGGCCACCCTCACCGACGTCGCCAACGACTACAGCGTCGGCCTGAGCAGCTTCTTCAAGCGCGCGTTCGAGAAGCTGGGGGGCGAGATCGTCGCCGAGCTGAAGTATCAGTCGGGCGACCAGGACTTCACGGCGCAGCTCACCGAGCTGATATCCAAGAAGCCGGACATCGTGTTCCTGCCCGCCTACTTCGCAGAGGGGGCTATCGTCCTGAAGCAGGCCAAGGAGCTGGGGGCGGAGTTCCGCTTCATCGGCGCGGACGCCATGGACAACCCCGAGATCGTGACGCTGGGCGGTGACGCCGTGGAGGGCTTCCTGCACACCACGTTCGCCTACGACCCCTCCATGAAGGAGATGAACCCGGTCGCGGCGAAGTTCACCGAGAGCTGGAACAAGGTGCATCCCGACAAGGCCCCGAACGTCAACGCGGCTCTGGGCTACGACTGCTACATCATGCTGATCGACGCCATCCAGAGGGCCGGAAGCGCCGAGCCCGCCAAAATTCGCGACGCGCTGGAGCAGACGAAGGACCTGCCCACCGTCACGGGGACGACGACCATGAACGAGACCCACGACGCCGAGAAGGAGATGGGGATCGTCGAGATCCAGGGCGGGAAGAAGGTGTTCCTGGGCACCATCAAGCCGGAGATGTAGGGGAACTTTTATATCGGTGAACGGCGGGCCTTTTGCCCGCTTCAGAGTCCGGGAGAGGGTGTGCACCCTCTCCCGGATTGTTTTGTCGCTTATTTTTTGTCGCTTATCGTGCCTTGTTACATCAGTCCCATCATATGGGGCAGGAACGTTGTCAGTACGGGGAATACCGTCAGCAATACCAGGGCGGCGATGGCCGCGATGATCAAAGCGATAGCGGGGCGGGCGATCTGCTCCATAGTCAGACCGCTGATGCGTGCGCCGACGAACAGATTTACGGCAACGGGCGGAGTTACTTGTCCGATCGCCAGGTTGATGGTCATCATGACTCCGAACCAGATGGGATCCCAGCCGAGGGTTCTGATAATGGGGATGAGGATCGGCAGGAAGATGTACATGATGGAGTTCGCGTCGAGCAGCATTCCGGCGAAGAGCAGGATGATGTTGATCATCAACAGGATGACGGAGGGGTTGTTGGAGACGCCCAGCAGCAGGCCGGCGATCTTGTCGATGATTCCAACGGTCGCACCCAGCCAGGAGTAGAGCCCGGCACAAGCTACGACGAGCATGACGACGGCGGTGCTCACCACGGTTTCGCTTAGGATTTCGTAGAGCACGCGCAGGGTGAGGGTGCGGTAGATGACCAGGCCGACGAAAAGTCCATAGAACACGGCGACGGCTGCGGCCTCGGTTGGGGTGAAAATGCCTCCGTAAATGCCTCCCAGGATGATGACGGGGGTCATGAGCCCCCAGAAGGCGTCGGCCAACGCCAGGAGGAGCGTCCTTGTGTCACCGCGCGGCTCGCCTCGAAATCCATTGCGCCGGCTGTAGACATAGACGGCCAGGCACAGGAATCCGGCGACGATGATCCCTGGAACGATTCCCGCCGCGAAGAGTGTGCCCACGGATTGCTCCATGATATCCCCGTAGACGATAAAGGAAATGCTGGGGGGGATAATGATGGCCAGCCCCGAGGCGACCGAGACGACTGCCGTGGCAAACGCCTTGTCATATCCCGCCTGGGCCATGCTGGGAATCAAAATCAGACCGAGCGCCGCAACGGTGGCCGGACCGGAGCCGCTGACCGCTCCCCAGAAAGCTGCGACGATGACGGTCGCTATGGCCAAGCCGCCTGTGACGTCGCCGACCATCTCCTTGATTAACTTTACGATGCGTGACGCAATCCCGACCTTTTCCATGATAATGCCCGCGAGGATGAAGAAGGGGATGGCCAACAGCGGAACTTTGGCGATGCCCGCATAGAAACTGTAGGAGAGCATCTGGTAACCCATGTCCCAAAACCAGACAACCGTGATGGTTGCCATGCCCAGGGCGACTGCGATAGGGATGCGCACAATCAGGGGAACAAGAAAAAGCGCCAGGGTCCAGAACACCGGATCTTTGAAGAGCGTGTTGGTCATGTGGCGTTCCTCCCTAATAAGCTTTTTCCCGCAGGGTAATACGAGCGGCCTGAAGGATTCGGATAATGATGATAGCCGAAAACACGGGTATCGCCGAGGAGTAGATGCAGGTAGGGATGGCCAGGGCGTCCGAAGTCACGCCCAGCTCCCATTCGTCGAGGACCTGAAGGGCCCCCAGCCACCCCAGAAGCGCGAAGAAAGTCAGGGATACGGCTGTAGAGATGATGAAACAAAGCTTTTTCAGGCTGCGCGGCATTAGGTCATAAAAAAAGGTCATGGCCAGGTGTGCGTTTCGGCGGAAAGCGATGGAGGTCCCCAGAAGCACGATCCAGACGAACATGCTGATGGTGATCTCCTCCGTAAATGCCAGAGGATAGGTGATGAGATAACGAGTGACGACATTGGCAAAGGTCACGACGAGCATAATTGACAGGATCAGCGCTCCAAGGACCTCCTCGAAATAGTCGCAAAGTCTCTTCAGCACGAAAAAGCCTCCTCGAAAAGGATGGAGGACAAGCCTCCGGGAAGTTTGAAAAGAATCATTAAGGGGAGGATCGACGAGCTCCTCCCCTTTCCTCTTGCTCCAAAAACGCGTACCGCTATTTCGCTGCCGCCATGTCCTCTTCGGCAGCCTTCACGAGGTCCTCGCCGATCTTGGAACGCCAGGCATCACGGACGGACTGCGTCTTATCCATGAACACCTTCATTTGCTCAGGGGACAGGTCCGTGACGGTCATTCCGACCTCTGTCAGTTGCTTGTTCCAGTCGGAGATCTCGGGCATCTTTTCGATTCCCTTCAGAAAGTCCAGATTTTTGCCTCCATCTTTCTCATCCAACCCCACGCGGGCCAGGGCAATTTGATAGGCTGCAGCCTCCTTGGCGGCCTGGGTCAAAAGCGCCTGGTCCTCCGGAGAGAAGGAATCCCACACCTTGGGGTTGACGACGAACAGGGTGGGGTCGGCAACGTAGTGCCAGTTGGTCACAAACTTATGGTACTCGTAGATTTTTACGGGGTAGAAGGTGTTGATGGGATTCTCCTGTCCATCGACGACACCCTGCTGAATCGCGGACATGGTATCGCTCCAGACCATGGTAACAGGGTTGGCGCCCAGGGCCTTGAAGGTGTCCAGGAACAGAGGGCTGCCGACGACGCGGATCTTCAGGCCGTCCAAATCCTCTGGGGATGCGATGGAGCGCTTGCTGTTGGTCAGTTCGCGGAATCCATTTTCACCGAAGCAGATGAACTTTCCCCCTTTGGCCTCGATGGCCTTGGCTATCATCTCGCCGGCCTTTCCGTTCGTGACGGCGTCCAGTGCCTTGTAGCGATCGGGCTGCGCCGCGAAGAAAAAGGGCAGAGCGAAGAGGTTGAGCTCGGGGATCTGCGGGGAATAATTGATGGTGGACTGACAGGCGAAGTCGATGGTCCCATTGCGAAGCAGCATGAAAGCATTGGTTTGCTTGCCGGTCGTCAGCTGCGCGTTGGGATAGACCTTGATGTTGATCTTTCCCTCGCTGCGTTCCTTGACCAAATCGGAGAAGTACTGGGCCCCCATGCCCCAACCCGTGGTGATACTAGGGACAATATCCAACTTATATTCAGCCTTGTAGGCCGCGAAGGCTGGAGCGGAGAGGAGCGAACAAAAAAAAGCGAACGCTGCTGGGACACCGAACTTTCTCATGAACTTTCTCATCTTGAAGCCCTCCTTGTTTTTATCCCGGACGCAAAATAACGTCGGGGAGAGATACCCCTTCGGACGAAGTCCTCGGAAAAACGGCGTGGAGACACATCAATTACTGCTCATGGATTACCGGTCCCACCTCCATGGATAAAAATGAATTTTTTGTCAAGGACATCTTGCCTTGTATACAAGAAGCTGTATAATCTTATTAACATTATAGCAAATTTTAATTTTTTATGGGGGCCTTTTTGTGAGATCGGGGACAAAAAAGGAATTGGCCTATAAAAAAATCAAGGAGATGTTTCTGGAGCAGCGCTTTTTGCCCGGGACAATGCTCTCGGAAAACGAGATAGCCAACGTGCTCGTCATGAGCCGAACACCGGTGCGTGAGGCTTTGCAGCTTTTGCAGAACGAGGGGTTCGTCACGGTTTACCCCAAGCAGGGCGTCCGCTTTCAGGGGATCAGTAACTCCGCATTGAGGGAGATCCTAGAGCTGCGTGCGGCGGTAGAGGGGTATGTCATGGCGGCGTGTCTGCCGCTGAGCCCCCAGCGTATGGCGGAGGTGGAGGCGATCATCGAACTTCAGCGACCGTGTTGCTTCTCTGGAGACGTGGAGGAATATCTGGTGCACGACGCCGCCTTTCACAACTATTTCGTCGAGCTCTACGGCAACTCCTTGATCTCCGCGGTGGTCCGCTCCATCGCCGAGCGTTTTCGGAGCGTGGGCCTCAAGGTTCTACGAGATGCCGAAAGCGTTCGGCTCTCGTTTCAGGGGCATCTGGCCATCATGGAGGCTGTGCGTACCGCTGACGTCCGCGCGGCGATGACGGCCGTATACGCGCACATCAACTTTGGAAAGTCGCGACTGATCCGCACCATTGATCCTCTAACCGCAGAGGAATTCATGCATAAGGGCGCTGATGGTTTTCAGGTCTGAGTGTTTCCAAGCCGAGAATTTTCAGGCTGATAGTTTTCAAAATGGTTTTCAAGTTGGCATTTCTCAACGGGAGCTGTTTCAGTCAAGTATGCGGTGACAGGCGCCAAAAACAAAGGGGTGATGCGTGTGAAAGAGCTTCGTTTCGATGCCGAGGAGGCCCGGGTGCGTACGTTCATCCTCCGGCTCCGGCCTGGGACGGACCTCATGGAGGGAATCCGGGTGTTCTGCGAGGAGCGGGGCATCCGATCCGGTGCGATAACGACGCTTCTGGGCAGTCTGCGACAGGTGCGTTACGTCTATCCCGTTGTCGCTCCGGGGACGAAAGCGGGCTTGAAGTATTGCGATCCCATTGCGGTGAATGGTCCCATCGAGGTGCTCTGCGGCGCCGGGACGATTGGGGTCATGAAGTCCGACGGGACGACGGTCGTTCACCTTCATGCAGCCTTTACCGACCCCGAGGGGCGGGTGCTCGGAGGGCATATCCTGGAGGGCGAAGGGGCCGTTGCCGTGACGGCCGAGGTCGTGATCGACGTCCTGGACGGTGTGTCCCTGACGCGTGCCGTGGACGAGGAGACGGATATGCCCCTCTTTTCGTTGGGCGATTAGATTCCGGGGTTCTTGGGGACGGGCGTCTCCGGGAAAGAACTTTAAGGGAGGTTGTTCAAGAATGGATGCACCGAATATCACCAAAATGTCTGCACAGGTGCCCCTGAAGGACTACGACAGGGGACGGCTCGAGTTCTTCTACGAGACGATGCTCAAGATTCGGAAGTTCGAGCGTTCCGTGGAGGAAAATTTCCTGGCGGGAAACATCCCGGGGTTCGTTCACCTCTACATCGGGGAGGAGGCCATCGCCACGGGCGTCATGGCGAACCTGACCGACAACGACTATATCGAGAGCACACACCGTGGACACGGCCACACGGTGGCCAAGGGTGCGGATCTGAATCGCATGATGGCCGAGATCTATGGCAAGAAAACGGGATGTTGTAAGGGAAAGGGCGGGTCCATGCACATCGCCGATTTCAGCGTTGGGATGCTGGGGGCCAACGGCGTTGTCGGCGGCGGGTATAACCTGGCGGCCGGGGCGGCTCTGGCACAGAAGATGCAAAAACGCAAGGACATATCCGTCGTTTTCTTCGGCGACGGCGCGAGCAACCGCGGAACATTCCATGAAGCGGCCAACTTCGCCTCCGTCTGGAAGCTGCCGCTCCTTTTTGTCTGCGAGATGAACGAGTACGCCTCCACCACACCCTATCTGACGGCGACCTCCGTGGCGGACATATCCCGCAGGGCCTACGGCTACGACATGCCGGCGATCATCGTCGATGGCAATGACGTTTTCTCCGTCTATGAAGCGGCGAGGAAACTTGTCGAGCACATCCGTGCCGGAAATGGACCTGCCTTCCTGGAGTGCAAGACCTACCGCGTCAAGGGACACTACGTGGGGGACCCCGAGAGGTATCGGACGCGCGAGGAGGTACAAAAAAATATTGAAGAGCGTGACCCCATCGAGGCCTTCAAGAAACGAGTGCTGGCGGAGAAGGTCTACACTGCCGACGACCTGAAGTCCATGGAGGAGAAGGTGGATGGCCTGATCGCCGCCGCGCTCAAATTCGCTCAGGAGTCCCCGGAACCGGATGCTTCCGAGCTGATGACCGGGATATATGCTTGATTCGAGGTGTGAGAGATCATGACTGTGAAGAACATCACGTTTTCCCAGGCGACGCTGGAGGCCATGGATGAGGAGATGAGCCGCGACGAGCGCGTGTTCGTCATGGGGGAGGACATCGCCCGGCAGGGCGGTATCTTCGGGCAGTTCCGAGGCCTTCCCGACAAGTTCGGACTGGATCGCGTTCGGGATACGCCCATCTCCGAGACGGCCATCATAGGTTCTGCGGTCGGTGCTGCCCTGGCCGGGATGCGCCCGGTGGCGGACATGCATTTCGCGGACTTTATCGGAGTGTGTATGGACGAGGTCTTCAACCAGATGGCCAAGGTATATTACATGTTCGGAGCACAGAAATCCGTGCCGTTGGTGCTCCGAGCGCCCGATGGAATCATCAATCAAGCCGCGGCCCAGCACTCGCAGACCGTCGAGGCGTGGTTTGCCCATATCCCGGGGCTTAAGGTGGTCATCCCTTCCAACCCCGCCGACGCCAAGGGACTGCTGAAGGCCGCCATCCGTGACGAGAACCCCGTCATCTATTTCGAGCACAAAGGGCTGTTCCCCATGAAGGGGGATGTGCCGGAGGGTGAACACCTTGTAGAGATAGGCAAGGCCCGCATCGACCGTGAGGGCAAGGATGTGACCTTGGTCTCCTACTCCATGATGATGCACCATGCGGCCAAAGCCGCAGATCGACTGGCTGCCGAGGGCGTCAGTGTGGAGTTGATAGATCTGCGCTCGATCTCCCCGTGGGACAAGGAGACGGTCCTGAAGTCCGTAGCCAAGACAGGACGGCTTTGTGTCGCCCAGGAGGCCGTCAAGCAGGGCGGCTTTGCGGCGGAGGTCGTGGCGACGATCTGCGAGGAAGGCCTGGAGTACTTGGACGCGCCGGTCGCCCGTGTTGGGGCGCCCTTCTCCCCCGTGCCGTTCGCCCGTCCCCTGGAGCAGGCCTATAAAGTGAGCGCGGACACGATCTACGACGCTGTCCGGAAAATCCTATAGGAGCGTATCATGGCTACTGCAATCACGATGCCGAAGCTGGGTCTCACCATGACCAGCGGTTCGGTCAAGGAATGGAAGAAGAAGGTTGGCGACACGGTCAAGAAGGGGGAGATCCTCTTTGTCGTGGCCACGGACAAGCTGACGGTCGACTCGGAGAGTCCGGCGGACGGCGTTCTGCTTGCAATTACCGTCAAGGAGGGAGTTGACGTCCCTGTCGGGGGGACCATCGGATACCTGGGGGCCGCAGGAGAGGCGGTTCCTGCGGAAGCCGCGGCCTCTCCCGTTTCCCCTGAATCCCCAAAGGCAGCGTCTGCCGCAACGACGCCCCGCCCTGTAGGGGCACCGGCTCCTGCTGCGCAGGCCCCCGCATCCGGCCCCGTCATCGCGTCGCCCAAGGCCAAGAAGATGGCGCGGGAAAAGGGGATGGACCTCTCCGCCATACGGGGAACGGGCCCGCGTGGCTGGGTGGTTTCGCGGGATGTCCTGGATGCCGAGGAAAGGGGTATCGCCAAGGCTTCACCCGTCGCTTCGCGAATGGCGCGGGAAGCGGGCTTGGATCTCGCTTCGCTTGGAGCCGCCGGACGCCTGATGAAGGCCGACGTGGCGGCGTCTATCGCCTCGATGGGCTTGGGCGAGAACGACCGTGTCATTCCCGCTACGCAGATGCGTCGGATCATCGGGGAGCGGATGCTCGAGAGCGTCAACACCATCCCTGCAGTCAACTACTTCGTCGATATCGACATGAGCGAGCTGGAGGCCCTGCGCAAGCGCCTGAACGATCGGATGAAGGGCGGCGTCAGGATCTCGGTCAACGACATCCTGATGAAGCTCTGTGCCAAGCTCCTGGCAGAAACTCCGATGGCCAATGCCTCGGTGCAGGTCGAGGAAGGGCGGATCGCTGGATTTGTGCTGCACGGCTCGGTGAATATCGGGCTGGCCATCGCGTTGCCGGGCGGACTGATCGTCCCCAACATCAAGAATGTCCAGGATAAGGGGCTCAGGGAGATTGCGGAGACCCGTGTGGACTTGGTGGAACGGGCGCGCTGCGGCGCTCTGACCCCGGACGACACCATGGGCGGGACCTTCACCCTCTCCAATCTGGGAATGGCAGGGATAGACAACTTCACTCCGATCATCAATCCGCCGGAGGCCGCAATTCTTGGGGTCGGGACGACCCGGAAGAAACCGGTGGTCGTGGAGGGCGAGGTCGTTGTCCGGCCCATTGCCTCCTTCTGCCTGAGCGCGGATCATCGTTTGCTCGATGGTGCCGATGCTGCGGCGCTGCTGGCGAGGTTGAAGGAACTCATCGAGAATCCCGAGTTGTTCCTTCTGTAATTCCATTTCTAAATCACTCGTATACTTCGTTGTTTTTGCTCGCCTTGCTCGACGTACTATTATGTACGCCTTCGCGTCGGCTCGCAAAAGCCGCCTCGTCTACGAATGATTTATCAATGGAATCAGGGTTTTCTGCTTCGGGGGCTATTGGGCCCTGCGGCGCCTATGGAGTCGTGGGGTGAAGCCCTGTTTTGAGGCGGCTTCTCTTTGAGATGAAAGGGTGTTTCCTTTGAAGAAGAGAGTCCTCGTCGTCGGGGGCGGCCCCGGCGGATACGTCGCCGCGATACGCGCGGCGCAGCTGGGCGCCTCCGTGACGGTTATCGAACGTGCTCGGCCGGGCGGCACCTGTCTGAACGTGGGGTGCATCCCCACCAAGGTTCTCCTTCACGCCGCGGAGCTCTATACCGCGATCCGAGAGGAAGGGCCGGGTATCGGCATCTACGCCGACAACCCCCGGTTCGACTGGAGTGCGATTCTGAAGCGCAAGCAGGACGTTGTGGATTACATGGTTGAGGGCGTGGCCGGGCTCCTGAAGGCCAACGGAGTGAAGTTGATTTTAGGGACTGCCCGTCTGGTGGGGCCTCGTGCCCTGGAGGTGGATGGCCGTCGTCTCGAGGCGGACGCCATCATCGTTGCGTCGGGGTCCGAGCCATCGATGCCGCCCGTTCCAGGCTTGGATTTGCCAGGAATCCTTACAAGCGATGGAGCCCTGTCTCTGGAGTCCCTGCCTCGGAGTATCGCCATTGCGGGCGGAGGTGTCATCGGCGTTGAGTTTGCCTCCGTCTTCGCGGCGTTTGGCGTGGAGGTTACGATTGTGGAGATGCTGCCCCAGATCCTTCCGAACGTCGATGCGGAGATAGCCGGGATCCTGCGTAAGTCCATCGAGGGGCGTGGAGTGTCCATTTATACGGGGGCACGCCTGGGGCGTGTCTCGCGTGATGGGAACGGTTATGTATTGGAGGTCAATGCAGGCGGGGAGATGAAGCGCCTCTCGGCCGAGCGGGTGTTGGTCGCTACGGGCCGGCGCCCCGTGACGCGGGGCTTGGGCTTGGAGGAAATTGGTGTTGAGGTACAGCGCGGACGCGTGGTCACGAATGCACGCATGGAGACGCGCGTGCCGGGCGTCTATGCGGTGGGGGACTGCACCAGCCCAATCATGCTGGCACATGTGGCGGAGCGTGAGGGCGAGGTGGCAGCGGAAAATATCCTGCTGGAGGACGGGCATAAAGTCCATGTGGATTACAAGACTGTGCCCAGTGCCATCTACACCTCTCCGGCCGTGGCCTCTGTGGGGCTGAGCGAGGAGGAGGCAAAAAAGCGCGGGCACACGGTCCGGGTTGGGCGTTTCCCTCTGGCGGGAAACGGCAAGAGTATCATTACGAACGATGCGGCTGGGATGGTCAAGATCGTCTCGGACGAGCGGTATGACGAGGTACTGGGCGTTCACATGGTTGGTGGCCCCGCGACGGACATGATTGCGGAAGGGGGCTTGGCGCTTCGCTTGGAGGCGACGCTCGAGGAGCTGATCTCCACCATTCATCCGCACCCAACTGTCTCGGAGGCCTTCCCCGAGGCGGCGATGGCCACTTGGGGGCAGGCCATTCATTTCCCGCCGGAGTAGAGGGTATGCGTTCTTGAATTCTTGAAATGCAAGGATTTTTCAGTAAACGACTAAAAACCTGCCAAGCTGTTAAATTGTAAGACGATAGGCCAATTCGTACTAAAACGAAAAGATTGGGCTCAGCCTCTCTTGGCCTCCCTTGAAGGGGCCAAGAGGTACTAAATTTTCCTTTGGTGCGAAATAGTATCAATATTTGTCAAAATATGGCAAATAGTTTCTCTTGAGAAAAATATTGTACGAAAAGTGTCTTTTCATGTTTTTATGAGAGCCTGATGAGCTCCCAGGAGTTAAGTTGAAATATCAAGGAGGTAAGGTTGATGAAGAAAATGTTGATTGCTGTCCTTGGTATCGTGTTTGTTGTAGTCTTCTGTTCCATATGTCTGGCAAAGACCATAGAATTGAGGATGAACCTGACCACTTCGGAGTCGAGTGTGTGGATGGTTGGTGCAAGAGAGTTTAAACGTTTGGTTGAGGAAGGAACGGAAGGGCGATACAAGATTTCTATCTTTCCAAA